>ERZ773042.570-NODE-570-length-25018-cov-4.292112_pt1 | contig 25018 bp, 20 predicted proteins | sample MGYA00511664_ERZ773042 | MGnify/ENA primary metagenome ERZ773042 (study PRJEB29015, sample SAMEA2737984) | human oral metagenome | biome: human oral; feature: human-associated habitat; material: dental | place: China | collected 2036 ... | reverse complement strand
TCATCAGGTCCTTCGCGGTGGGGGCAAAGTTGTTCTCCTCCCTGGTGGGGACCCCAACGGGGACGCCCCCGCAGTCCCGAATCTGCACCGCGTACACCGTGAAGTAGGGCTCCAGCAGCAGGACCTCGTCGCCCGGATCCAGCAGCGCGTCAAAGAGCAGTTGCGTCGCCTGAAGGGCTCCGTTCGCGACGACGACCTCCTCAGGGCTCACCTTGAGGCCATGGTGCCGCTCCCAATAGCCGCACACCGCCTCGCGCAGGTCGCGGAACCCCTGAAGCGGGGGATAGTGCGTGCTGCCCGCCCGCGCGGCCCGCGCCGCGGCGTCGATGACGTCCGGCTCCGTCGTGAAATCCGGCTCGCCGATGCTGAGGTTCAGGACGCCCTCCATCTGGGCGATGGCCCGAAACATGCGCATCATGCCAGACGGCTTAAACTTGCTGAAACGCTCCGCCACTCTCATTCAAAATCCACTTCCCTTCACAAAGGCTGCACTGCTGGAGGACCCCTCATTGTCGATGGTCCTTGATCGCTTCCAACAACTTCTTAAGGTCAACCGCACTCCCTTAGACAAAAGGGGCGGAGAAACCCCCGCCCCCAACGCAAGCTGACGTCCTTCGACAAAGAAGGCGCTCCGTTATTTCTTCGCCAGGTACTCGTTGATGTTGGCGGCCGCCTTGCGCCCCTCGCCCATGGCCAGGATGACGGTCGCCGCCCCGAGGACGATATCGCCGCCCGCCCAGACCTTGTCCAGGCTGGTCCTCTGCGTCTCCTCCTCGACGATGATGTTGCCGCGCTTGTTGACGTTCAGCCCCTTCGTCGTCTTCGCCATCAGGGGGTTCGATTCGTTGCCCAGCGCGACGACTGCAGCGTCGATCTCCAGCACGTGCTCCGTGCCGGGCTTTGCCACCGGGCTGCGGCGGCCCGACGCATCGGGCTCCCCCAGCTCGTATTCCAGCAGCTCGACCCCTGCGACGCGCCCTTTCAGGGCCCTGTCCTCCGTCTCAAGGGGAATGAAACGGGTGGGATTCTTCAGGAAGAGGAACTCGACGCCCTCCTCGAAGGCGTGCTCCACCTCCTCGGCGCGGGCCGGCATCTCCGCACGGGTGCGGCGGTAGATGCAGTAGACCTTCTCCGCCCCAAGGCGGTAGGCCATGCGGGCCGCGTCCATCGCGACGTTGCCGCCGCCGAAGACGGCCACGCGCTTCGCCTGATAGAGCGGGGTGTCCGCCCCCTCCGTGTCGTAGGCCTTCATCAGGTTGGCGCGGGTGAGGTACTCGTTGGCGCTGAAGACGCCGGTGAGGTTCTCTCCCTCGATGTTCAGGAACTTGGGGAGGCCTGCGCCCGTCCCGATGAACACGGCATCGTACCCGTCGGCATCGAGGAGCTGCTCCAGGGTCTCCGTGCGTCCCACCAGGAAGCTCGTCTCGAACTTCACGCCCATCTTCTTGAGGTTCTCGACCTCCTTGGCCACGATCTCCTTCGGAAGACGGAACTCGGGGATGCCGTAGACCATCACGCCGCCCTGCTTCTGAAGCGCCTCGAAGACCGTGACGTCATGCCCCGCCCTGCGGATGTCCGCCGCCACGGTCAATCCGGCAGGGCCGGAACCGACGACGGCGACCCTCCTGCCCGTCGGAGCGGCCGGCGTGGGGACGGTGGTCTTGTTGTTGTTTCGCTCCCAGTCCGCCACGAAACGCTCCAGGCGCCCAATCGCGACGGATTTCTCGACGGACTTCAGCATCTTTCCGACGGTGCAGAAGCTCTGGCATTGCTTCTCCTGGGGGCAGACGCGACCGCAGATCGCCGGAAGGAGGTTCGTCTCCTTGATGGTGTCCACGGCGGCCTTAAAATCGCCCTTCTGGATGTGCGAGATGAAGTCCGGAATATGGACCCCCACGGGGCAGCCCTTCACGCAGGGCTGATTCTTGCAGTTCAAGCAACGTTCCGCCTCGACCCTGGCCTGCGTCTCCGTGTAGCCCAGCGCCACCTCCCCCATCTCGCGGGCCCTCTTGACCGGATCCCGAGACGGCATCTCCTGCTGCGGAATGGCCGCCCTGTCCTTGGGGGTCAGTGTCTTGCCCTGGATCCCACCCCAGAGCTTCTCGGCCTCTTTCTCCAACATTTCGGTCGTCTTGTGTTCCATCGTCATGCCCCCGCCTTCGCGTCCAAGCCGATGCGGCACTTGTGGTATTCTTCCTGCTCCCTGGCGCGAAACGCCCCCATGCGCGTCATCATGTTGTCGAAGTCCACCTTGTAGCCGTCAAACTCCGGGCCGTCGACGCAGACGAACTTCGTCTCGCCCCCGACGGAGACGCGGCAGCCGCCGCACATGCCTGTGCCGTCGATCATGATCGTGTTCAGGGATACGGTGATGGGAACGCCGAAGGGCTTCGCGGTGGCCACGCAGAACTTCATCATGATGGGAGGCCCGATGGCGACCACCTCGTTGGGCATGGCGTGTCCGTCCTTGCCCTCGCAGAGCTCCTTCAGCGGATCGGTCACCAGGCCCTTGCGCCCGTAGGTGCCGTCGTCCGTGACGACGATCACCTCGTCCGCGATGGCCCGCATCTCATCCTCGAAGATGACCAGGTCCTTGGACCGAGCCCCGATGATGGCGATGACCTTGTTGCCCGCCTTCTTGTGGGCCTGCACGATAGGATGCATGGGCGCAACGCCGATGCCGCCGCCCACGCAGACGACCGTCCCTATCTTCTCGATGTGGGTGGGGCTTCCGAGAGGCCCAAGGAGGACGGGGATCTCGTCGCCCACCTCAAGCTGCGACAGCTTGAGCGTCGTCGCCCCCACCGTCTGGAACACGAGGGCGATCCAGCCCTCCTCCGCGTTGGCGTCCGCGATGGTCAAGGGCACCCTCTCTCCCAGGTCCCGATCGATCTGGAAGATGATAAACTGCCCCGCCTTCCGGTTCCGCGCGATCTCCGGCGCCGTCACCTTGAAGTAGTAGACGCTCTGCCCCCTCTCAAGGTCATGAGAGAGCTGCCTTTTTTCCAGAATCGTATGCAAATAACCTTCCCCCTCGCGATAGTGAAATAAAGGTATTTTCACGACGGTGCGCCCTCTGCTCCGGGACAAGGGCGTACCGCAAACCCGAACATCCTGAAGGAAAAACTCCGACGCCGTACGTCCGCATCTCCTTCAAAAATTTTTTGACGTCCCGATTAAGCGGAACGGATTCAGTACTTCGGATCTCAATTTTCCTGTCTGACAATACGGAAACCCACAATCCCTCCTCTTAATGATAAGCCTTTTTTCTCAATAAGACAAGGTTTGCCCGCCCGCTCTTTTCTCGAGGGAAGGGGCGAAAAACGAGGAAAACCGTTCCGATGAAATGATTTTTTGCAATTGATGAAGGGTGTAGAAAATGTCTCAAGTGCAGCAAAAATGCAATGCAACGAGGTATAATTCCTCCACACTCGAGTACGGCGCGTTCCCGATGCTGTTTTTCGGCCTCGATTATGCTAAGATACGAAAGTAAAACACGGTTATCCCGTTGAACGAGCGGGCTCCGACAGGGAGCGGCAGGCGCATTCTTTCGACGACGTTTTCGATTCAGACGAGGAGGGGTCCCAATGCAGGAAAAATCCTTGCTGTCGCTGGCCTACGGCGCGGCACTCACGGGAGGGGACAGGGCCGTCGCCTTTGCGGATATCGACGCTTTGACGCCCAGGCTCCAGGCGGGGGACGCCTGGCTGCGGGAAAACGCGGCCGCGGGCAGGCAGGGTTTCGGATGGATGGACCTCCCGGGGCGCAACGTTGATGCCATTCAGACGCTGGCCCGATGGCTGGCCACCCGCGAATCGATCGTCCAGGTGGGAATCGGGGGGTCCGCGCTGGGCAACCTCATGCTCCACAACGCCCTCCTCCCCTCCTTCTGGAACGAGCTGCCCGCCTCGAAGCGCAACGCGCCGCGCTTCTTTATGGCCGACAACGTGGACTCCGCCGAGAACCGTGCCATCTGGGACCTCATCAATCCGGAGAGCACCGCCGTCGTCGTCGTCAGCAAATCGGGAAGCACGGCGGAGACGGCCGCGAATTTCCTCTTCTTCTGGGAGAAGCTGAGGGACACCCTGGGAGAGGCATCGGCCCGCGAGCGGGTCGTCGTGGTGACGGACAAGGAGAAGGGGATCCTCCGTCCCTTCGTCGAGGAGACCGGGTGCAAAAGCCTGGTGCTTCCCGAGGACGTCGGGGGACGTTTTTCCGTCCTGTCCTGCGTTGGGCTCCTCTCGGCCTGGGCGCTCGGCATCGACTGCAAGGAGCTCCTGCAGGGGGCCCGCGAGCTCGACGCGCGGCTGAGCCGGTCCGCCTCGGTCCTGGAGAACCCGGCCTGGGTCCTGGCCGGGCTCAATCTCATGCACATGGACAGAGGGCGCAACATCAACGTCCTGATGGCCTACGCCGACCCCCTGGAGCGATTCGGGGAGTGGTTCGCGCAGCTCTGGGGCGAGTCCCTGGGCAAGAACGGCAGGGGGTCTACGCCCGTGCGCGCCCTGGGCGCCATCGATCAGCACTCGCAGATCCAGCTCTACACCTCGGGGCCGGACGACAAGTTCTACACCATCCTCACCGTGGACCAGGGCAAGGGGGACATCGCCCTGCCGGCCGCGGCCGAGAGATCCTTCGACAAGCTCTCCTACCTGTACGGGAAATCGATGGACACGCTGAGGAACTTCGAGGCCGAGGCCACGGCGGCGGCGCTGCACAAGGTCGGCCGCCCCGTCGTCTCGCTCTCCATCCCTACCTTGGACGCCTTCCGGCTGGGGGCGCTCATCCAGTTCTACGAGTACGTGACGGCCCTGACGGGCTACCTCATGGAGGTGGACCCGTTCGACCAGCCCGGTGTCGAGCAGGGCAAGAATTATACCTACGGACTGATGGGGCGCTCCGGTTTCGAGGCGGAAGCGCAGGAGGTCCGCACCCTGTCCGGCAGGATCGGAGAGCGCGTCGCCGCCTTTTGAACTTCTAAAAAGGGGACAAAACGATTCCCCGTGGGAAGGCCCTTCGGTCGGGGCCCTTCCACGGGGAATTTTCATACGATTCGTGATTTGTACGATGACGCGGCGATGAAGGGCCTCATTCCGCCCCGCGCATCCTCGCCTCCGCGGCCAGGCGGATCAGCCCCGCCGCAAGCTCGAGCCCCAGGGATGTCGTGTTCACGGCGAGGTCGAAGTCGTGAACGTCGCCCCACTTCGACGTCGTATAGTGCTCGTAGTAGTTAGCCCGCCCGCGGTCCATGCGGTTCAGCAGGTCCTCGGCGCCGGCCTCCGGGACCCCGTACTGCGAGACGATCCGGCGCAGGCGGTCCTCCCTCTCCCCATGCACGAAGACCCTCAGACAGTTCGGGTCCCTGCGCAGCAGATACGCGGCGCACCTCCCGACGAGGACGCACCCGCCCTCCTCCGCCAGGCGCTCTATCACCTTGGACTGAGCGATAAAGAGCCGGTCTCCCATGGGAGGCTCGACCCAGAACAGGCCGTCCCGAACCGCACCGCCCCCCATCGAAAGGCTGAAGAGAAACTTGTTCGCCGCCTCGGCCTCGGCATCCTCGAACGCCTCGGGGGCAAAACCGCTCTCCCGGGCCGCGAGGGCTATCAGCGCCCTGTCGTAGAACCGAAGGTCCAGCTCCTGCGCAATCCTTTCCCCAAGCAGGCGTCCGCCGCTGCCGAACTCCCTGCTGACCGCCACCACCAGACGACGCATGATCCGCCTCCTCTCATCTCTCTCAGCTTTTTCCATTCCGATTCCAGATCATTCGCAGACAAGGCGGCTTTTGCGAACCGCAGCGAGGGCGTACAAAGAGGTACGTCGAGCAAGGTGCGCAAAAACAACGAAGTATGCGATCGATCCGGAATCGGAATCAGGGGGAGACCGCCGCTGCGGGGCGGGAGCGCGCCCCCCGCCCCAAAAGGCTCGGAAGACAGCCGCAGTAGTTCTGCCGGTACAGCCCCATCTCCCGGGACAGCTTCAAGGACCGCAAGAAGCCGTCGTTTTTTCGCCACACGCGGGGCTCCCAGTCCAGTCCATGCCAGCCGCAGATCTCCTCTCCCAGGCGGAGTATCCTCGGGACGTCCTTGTGCGGACTGGTCGTCAGGCTGGAGCACAGGCGCCCATAGCCCCTCCTCCGAGCCTCGAGGGCCGCGGCCTCCAGCTGGAGGGCGAAGCAGGCCGTGCACCTCGAGCCCCCCTCCGGCTCCTCCATCAGGCCGGCCATCCTGTCGAACCAGCCTCGGGGAAGGTAGGGAGCCTCGACTACGGGCACGGACTCGCAGTCCCGGAGGGTGTGCAGCGCGGCAAGGCGCCGGAGGTACTCCTCCCGAGGATGGATGTTGGAGCCGTAGAAAAAGCCGGACACCTCCCACCCCTCCGCCCGGAGCTCGCGCATCGGCACCGTCGCGTCGGGCGCGCAGCAGATATGAAGCATCATGCGCCCCACCGTTGCACGCCCCGCCGTCATGGCAATCCGTCCATCCTCAAACAGAACCGCCTCAAACAGCCTTTTCTCAAACAGAGCCGCACGCGCCGCTCAGCCCCTCAGGCGGGCGAAGGTCTCGGCAATGCCCTCGGGGCTCAGCCCCATCGCGCGGTAGACCTCGGCGGCGGGGCCGGAGTCCCCGTAACGGGTCACGCCCATGGCCTCGAAGCGGACCGGGGCCGAGGCTGAGGCCAAAAATCCGCCGCGAACCATCTCCAGGGCCATGACCGCCCCCATGCCGCTCCCCGCGTGATGGTCCTCGACGGTGAGGACATACCCCGAGGCGCAGGCCTCCCCGAGGGCGGCCCGGTCCACCTCGAGGGGACAGGAGACGCTCCAGACCGAGACGTCGATGCCCCGCTCGGCCAGGAGCCCGGCGGCCGCAAGGGCCTTCTGGGTCATCGCCCCCAGCGCGAAGATCGTCCCCATCGTGCCCTGCCGCACCCGGACCGCCCGGCCGTACTCGAAGCGGTAGCCCCCGGCGAAGACCGGGTCCCCGTGCGCATCAACGACGGCCTCGACCTTGCTGCGCCCCATCGCCAGGCAGATGCACCCCGGCGTGCCCAGCATCCAGCGCGTCGCCCTGTCCGTCTGGTTCGGGTCGGCCGGGACCACGAGCTTCCACCCGAAGTTGTTGCGCAGCAGCCCGACGTAGTCGATGCACTGGTGCGTCTTCCCGTCCTCCCCGACGTCGAGGCCGACATGGGTCAGGACGGTCTTGTTCCCCGCGTGGTTGATGTCGTTCAGGCGCTGCTGGTTGTACACCTCGTCGATGCCGAACACGCCGAAATCCGCCCAGACGGAGACGACTCCCGCCGCCGCCGCCGCTCCCGAGGCTGTGGCCGTGGAGTGCTCCTGGATTCCGCACTGCACGAAACCGGACGGACACGCCTTGCGGAACTCCTCCGTCATGACGGAGGGGGCGAGGTCGCAGTCGAACACCAGCAGGGGCGTCCTCCCCTCCTTTCCGCAGTTCAGGCGCCCCACGTCGGCCAGAGCACGGCCAAAGGCTCCGCGGTTATCCATCTTCGCCCCGTCGTAGGTGAAGGCATTGCCCAGGTCCAGGGAGGGGACGAGGGGCTCGACCTTCCTGCCCGTGAAGCGGAAGGGGGCCGAACGCAGCTCCAGTGCCCTTTTCAGGATGCCGGGGTCGCCTCGCAGGCCCTCGATGACCTGTTCGTAGACGTCCTTCTTCGGGGACTTTCCATGGTATTCGTGCGTCCCCTCCATGGCGCCGCCGTTCTTGCCCATGACCGTGCGGCAGAGCAGGACCGTCGGGCGTCCCCCGGACCCCGCGCCGCGCAGCGCCCCGTAAAGGGCCTGGAAGGAATGTCCGTCGCACTCCACGACCTCCCAGCCGTCCGCCTCCCAGAGGGCCTTCAGGTTGCAGGGCATCACCGCGTCGAGGTTCCCCGAGATCTGGATGCCGTTCCAGTCGACCAGGGCGACGAGGCTCTTAAGCCCCTCCTTCACGGCCATACGCCGGGCCTCGGCGAGCTGCCCCTTCGTCTGCCCTCCATCCCCCATCAGGACATAGGTGCGCCCTTTGCAGCCCCGCGCCCTTTGTGCCAGCGCGAAGCCGACGCCCGCGGAGAGCCCCTGCCCCAGGTTTCCCGTCCCCCAGTCGACGCCCGGGATGTCGCGCTCGACGTGGCCCTGAAAGACGCTGCCGCAGCTCCGGAAATGGGAGACCGCCTCAGCGGCGTCGAAGAACCCCCAGGCGGCGAGGGCCGCGTACACCCCGGCCGAGGTATGGCCATGCGAGACGACGACGTAGTCCCGATCCGAGCTTCCGCAGTTCTCCGGCGTGAGGTTCGCCACGCCGTAGACGGACAGGAACATCTCCATGCTGGAAAACGCGCCGCCCGGATGGCCGCTGTTGGCGGCCGCGACCATGGTCACGGCATCGATGCGGGCCAGGCGCGCCGCCTCCTCCAGGGAAGCAATCTGTTCCCCGGAGAGGGACGAGACCGGAAAGCCATGCAGATGGGGCAGAGACATTGCGCTTCACTCCTTTTTCAAGATCGATCGAAGAAAACGCCGAACGCAGCCTTCGCCGCCGCAGGGGAAGTGGGAAGACGCCGTTCCCTCACGGCGGACAACAAGGAAGGACGCGAAACCGAACGGACTTATTATACAGGGACAGGGAATGGAGATGAAATGAAAAACAAAAAAGGGCGCCCCGTCTTTTACGGAAGAGCCCTTGTCGCCACAATATGGTCGGGACGAGAGGATTCGAACCTCCGACCCCCTGCACCCCATGCAGATGCGCTAGCCAGACTGCGCTACGTCCCGAACACGCCCACATATTTTAACGTTTTTTTGAAAAAGGTCAAGATGCCTGCCGCCTGTTGTCGTTGTCCGACGCTGCCCCAACGCCGCGATCCCGCCGGAAAGCGGCGTGCCGTCAGCTCTCCCTTGCCGGAGATATGATGGTCTGCTATAGTACGGCCGTGTTGCACGAGGGTCCTGATCCTATCCTTAAGGAGGGGAGACCGATGTCGAAATTTCTGGCGGCACGACAGGGCTTCACCTGACGCTTCCTCGAGATGCAAGGACTGCATTTGCCGGGGAGCGCAGCCATACGGCAAGGCCCATGGCGCGGGGTTCCGTCCGGTGTCCCGTTTCGCCTCAGCCCTTCCTTGCCACACGCCTCCCCGACCAACGACCAATCCGAGTCATCCGGAAAAAATAATTTTATGGAAAGAGGTCGATTCTTATGAAGTACGGTCGCACGTATAACTTTTCCGCAGGTCCAGCCATGATGCCCGAGCCCGTTCTGGAGGAGATCGCCGCCGAGATGATGAACTACCGCGGAAGCGGCATGTGCGTCATGGAGATGAGCCACCGCTCCAAGGTCTTCGAGGACATCCTGGCCGAGGCGAAGGCGGACCTGCGCGAGCTCATGGGCATCCCGGACAACTACAAGATCCTCTTCGTCCAGGGCGGCGGGCACGTCCAGTTCGCCATGGTCCCCATGAACCTGATGAAGAACGGCGTCGCCTGCTACATCGAGACCGGCGCCTGGTCCCAGAAGGCCATCAAGGAAGCGCAGAAATACGGTGAGGTGAAGATCTCCGCGTCGTCGAAGGACAAGAACTTCTCCTACGTTCCCGACTGCTCCAACCTGGACGTCCCCGCCAACGCGGATTACGTCTACATCTGCGAGAACGAGACCATCCACGGCACCACCTACCGCAGGCTCCCCGACACGAAAGGAAAGGTCCTGGTCTCCGACCAGTCCTCGATGTTCCTCTCCCGCCCCTGCGACGTAAGCAAGTACGGGCTCATCTGGGGCGGCGTGCAGAAGAACGTCGGCCCCGCGGGCATGGCCGTCGCCATCATCCGTGAGGACCTGCTCCGGGACGACCTGGACTCCAAGGTCCCGACCTACCTCAGCTACAAGGTCCACGCCGACGCCGATTCCCTCTACAACACGCCCAACTGCTGGGCCATCTACTGCTGCGGAAAGATCTTCCGGTACCTCCTCGAGATGGGCGGCCTGGCCGAGATGGACCGGCGCAACCGGGAGAAGGCCGCGGTCCTGTACGATTTCCTGGACCAGAGCAAGCTCTTCCGCGGCACGGTGGCGAAGGAGGACCGCTCCCTGATGAACGTGCCCTTCGTGACGTCCAGCAAGGAGCAGGACGCGGAGGTGGTGGCCGCCACAAAGGCCGCCGGGTTCGACAACCTCAAGGGACACAGGAGCGTCGGCGGCCTGCGCGCCTCCATCTACAACGCCATGCCCAGGGAGGGCGTCGAGGCCCTGGTCGATTTCCTCCGGAAGTACGAAGCCCAACATTAAGGGTTCTACGTAGTTCCACATAAAGGGCTCCGCACAGCAAACATCTGTATATAGCGAGTAAAGGAGAATCCTCCATGTCTAAGAGAATTTTGGTCACCGATGGGATGGACGCCGCCGCCGTCGCGAAGCTCCGCAAGGACGGCTATGAGGTCGTGGAGCAGTTCTACGAGCCGGACGCCCTGGGCGGGGCGCTTCGGGATTTCGATGCCGTGATCATCCGGTCCGCCACGAAGATCAAGCAGCCGCAGATCGACGCGGCGAAGGGGGGCCGCCTGAAGCTCATCATCCGCGCCGGCGTGGGCGTGGACAACATCGACGTCAAATACGCCGAGGCGGCGGGTATCCAGGTCCGGAACACGCCCCGCGCCTCCTCCAACGCCGTGGCGGAGCTGGCCCTCGCGCTGCTCTTCGCCTGCGCACGAAACATCTCCATCGCCGGACACACCATGCGCGAGAACAAGTGGGAGAAGAAGGCCTACTCGAAGGGCTTCGAGCTGGAGGGCAAGACCATGGGCGTGATCGGCTACGGCCGCATCGGCCGGATGGTCGGCGAGAAGGGGCAGGCCCTGGGGATGAACGTCCTCTCCGTCGTCCACCGCAACAAGCCCGAGGGCGCGGAGTGCAGCACGATGCACTTCGTCTCGATGGACGAGCTGCTCGCGAAGTCCGACATCATCGTCCTGTGCGCGCCCGGCGGGGACAAACCGCTGGTGGACGCCGGGAGCATCGCCAAGATGAAGGACGGCGTGGTCATCATCAACGTCTCCCGCGGCAGCAACGTGGACGAGGCGGCGCTGCTGGAGGCCCTGAACGGCGGCAAGGTAAGGGCCGCAGGTCTGGACGTCTGGCTCAGCGAGAAGGATCCCAACTGGACGCTCGCCCAGCACCCCTCCGTCTCCTGCACCCCCCACGTCGGCGCCGGCACCATGGAGGCCCAGAAACGCATCGGCGCGGAGCTGGTGGACATCGTAGAGGAAAGTTTTTCCTGATCACCGGGGAAGGCAGACGGATGCATAAGGGTACAAGTAAGGATGAACAAGATGGATAAAATATTCAGGCCGGCGGATATCCTCGTCCCCGCGAACTGCGACATGAGCAAGTGGAGCGTGATCGCCTGCGACCAGTTTTCCTCGCAGCCGGGGTACTGGGATGACCTGGACCGCTACGTCGGCGACGCGCCCAGCACGCTGCGGCTGATGCTGCCGGAGGCGTACCTGAACCAGCGCGACCCGTTCGCCGAGGCGAAGACCATCAACGCGACCATGAGGCGCTACCTCGACGGCAGCGTCTTCCGGACCCTGCCGCACAGCTACGTCTATCTGGAGCGCACGCAGTCGGACGGCAAGGTGCGCCGGGGCATCATGGTTGCCCTGGACCTGGAGGCATACGACTACGCCGCCGGGTCCGCCTCGCCCATCCGCGCCACCGAGGGCACGGTGGAGGAGCGCCTGCCGCCGCGCGTGAGGGTGCGCCGGGACGCACCTCTGGAGATGCCGCACATCATGGTGCTGATGGACGACAAGCGAAACGGCGTGCTGGGCTCCCTGGACGCCAAAAAGTCGGCGCTCCCGCCCGTGTACGATTTCGACCTCAACTGCGGGGGCGGCCACCTGCGCGGCTGGCAGGTGACCGGGGGCGACGCGGCCGCGCTGGAGCGGGAGATGGACGCCTATACCCAGGAGATACGCGAGCGGTACGAGGGAACGGCCCCGGCGATGTTCGCCATCGGGGACGGCAACCACAGCCTTGCCGCGGCGAAGAACTGCTGGGAGGAGATCAAGAGGGCCGGGCTTCCGCCCGAGCGGCTCGAGGGGCACCCGGCCCGCTTCAGCCTGGTGGAGCTGGTGAACATTCATGACGACGCCATCGGCTTCGAGCCGATCCACAAGGTGCTGTTCGGCACCGACGCTGGGGGCTTCATCGACGCCGCCAAGGCCTTCTGGGCCGAGCGCAGCCGCTCGTCGGGCGCGGGGCACACGCTTCGGCTGGTCGCCGGCCGGCGGGAGGAGCGCGTTGCGGTCAACGGCCTGACCATCGGACAGCTCATCGGCGCCGCGGAGGAGTTCAGTCAGGGCTATATCGCCGCCCACGGCGGACAGGTGGACTACATCCACAACGACGATACGGCGCTCGAGATGGCCGGCCGTCCCGGTGGCGCGGCGACGCTGCTGCCCCGAATGGAGAAGGACGAGCTCTTCCCGTCCATCATCCGTTCCGGGCCGTTCCCCAAAAAGAGCTTCTCCATCGGCCATGCCGAGGACAAGCGCTATTACCTGGAGTGCCGGAGGATTCAGGAAAGCTGATCCATGCCCTCCATATCGGGGTTCCCGCAGGCATGGGACCCCGCGGGGACCCCGGTACGGAGGCCGCGCCGGCTTGCCACGCTTCGATTTTGTTTCGATCTGGGGAGTGATGCTTCGTGTACGAGATCGCATTGATACGCCATGGCGAGAGCGCCTGGAACAAGGAGAACCGTTTCACCGGATGGACCGACGTCCCCCTGTCCGAGAAGGGGATCGAGGAGGCCCGGGCCGCGGGGCGGCTTCTGAAACAGGAGGGCTACGCCTTCGACCTGGCCTTCACCTCCGTGCTGAAGCGGGCCATCAAGACCCTGTGGCTCGTGCTGGAGGAGATGGACCGGATGTGGATCCCCATCCGCAACTCCTGGAAGCTGAACGAGCGGCACTACGGCGGGCTCCAGGGGCTGAACAAGGCCGAGACCGCGGCGAAGTACGGCGACGAACAGGTCCGGATATGGCGCCGCAGCTACGACGTCCTTCCCCCCCTGCTGGACAAGGGCGACGAGCGTTACCCGGGCAGGGATCCGCGCTACGCGGGGCTCGGACCGGATGAGGTACCGGCCGGCGAGTGCCTGGCGGACACCGTGGCCCGCGTCGTGCCCTATTGGACGGAGGCCGTCGTCCCGGAGGTCCGGGCCGGGAAAAAGATCATCATCGCCGCCCACGGCAACAGCCTGCGGGCCCTGGTCAAATATCTGGACGATATCTCCGACAAGGACATCCTGGAGCTGAACATCCCCACGGGCGTCCCCCTGATCTACACGCTGGACAAGGACATGAAGCCCCTGGGACACCGATACCTCGGCGACCCCGAGGCCATCGCCAGGGCACAGGCCGCCGTGGCCGGGCAGGGAAGGGCGAAATAAGCGCCGGGCGCAAGCCGCTCGGCGGCATCCGCCCCATGCCGTCAAAAAATGCCGTCAAAAAATAATGCAGTCAACGAATATTGAAGGAGGCTCTACGGACATGCATTTTTCCGACCGCATCAAGGCAATGCAGACGTCGCCCATCCGTCGGCTCATCCCCTTTGCCGACGAGGCCAAGAGCAAAGGGAAAAAGGTGTTCCACCTCAACATCGGCCAGCCGGACATCAAGACCCCCGACGAATACTTCGAGGCCATCCGTAATTTCAAGGTGGAGACCGTCGCCTACGCGGCCTCGCAGGGCAACAACGACCTCCGTGACGCCGTCAGCTCCTACTACAAGTCCTGGGACATCCCCTACGAGCGCGACGACCTTTACGTCACCAACGGCGGCAGCGAGGCCCTGTGGTTCGCGGTCATGACCATCTGCGACCCCGGAGACGAGCTGCTGGTCCCGGAGCCCTTCTACGCGAACTACAACGCGTTCGCCCAGTCCTCCCTTGCCAGGCTCGTGCCCATCCCCACGAGGGCCGAGGAGGGGTTCCACCTGCCCCCCGCCTCCGTCATCGAGAAGCTCGTCACGCCGCGCACGCGCGCGATCTGGATATCCAACCCCGGCAACCCGACGGGCGCCGTCTACACGCCCGCCGAGCTGGAGATGCTGGCCGGGCTGGCCAAAAAGCACGACCTCTACCTGATCGCCGACGAGGTCTACCGCGAGTTCACCTACGACGGGGAGAAGTTCACCAGCCTGGGGCACATGAAGGACGTGCTGGACCGCGTGATCATGGTCGACTCCGTGTCCAAGCGCTTCAGCGCCTGCGGGGCGCGCATCGGCACCATCGCGATCAAGAACCGGGACTTCATGGGACAGGTGCTGAAGCTCTGCCAGGGGCGACTGTGCGTCTCCAGGCTGGAGCAGGTCGGCGCGGCCGGGCTCTACAAGACGCCGAAAAAGTACCTGGAGGACGTGAACAAGGAGTACAAGGCCCGGCGGGACACCCTTTACAAGGCCCTGAAGTCCATGGACGGCGTGATCTGCGAGGAGCCGAAGGGCGCGTTCTACGTCATGGTCAAGGCCCCCGTGGACGACGCCGAGAAGTTCATCATCTGGATGCTCCAGAACTTCGACATCAACGGGGAGACGACGATGGCCGCGCCCGGAAACGGGTTCTACACGGCCGCGGACCGCGGCAGGAACGAGATGCGACTGGCCTACGTCCTGAAGAACGAGGACCTGGTCAAGGCCATGACCATCCTGAAGGGTGCGCTTGCCGCTTATCCGGGGCGCGTCGAGGCCATCAGGGCGTAAGAGCCCAACGATTCGGATTTTGCGGGGCACGGGCCGGCAGGGAACGGATAGCGCCGGTCCGTACTTTTTTGGAGGGACCTCATCCGACATGGAATTTCTGAGCGGCATCCCGGCGGGCGGAACCCTGTTCAACGCGCTCGCCATCCTTCTGGGGGGCGCCATCGGCCTTTTTGCCGGCCGTCTCGTCCCGGAGCGCGTCCAGCGCAGCATCTTCCAGTGTCTCGGCCTGTTCTGCCTGTACCTGGGGGCCGACATGGCGCTCAGGATGCAGCACGTCCTGGCCGTCCTGCTGAGCTTCATCCTGGGCACCGCCGCGGGGGAGCTGATGGACCTGGACGTCCGGCTCAACTCCCTGAGCGATCGGCTCAAGGCAAGGCTGCGAATCGGCAGCGAGACCTTCACCGAGGGATTCGTCACCGCCGCCCTGCTCTTCTGCATCGGCTCGATGGCAATCCTGGGGGCGATCGAGGACGGCGTCCGAGGGAACCCCGGGCTGCTCGTCACCAAGGGGGTCATGGACGGCACCGCCGCCCTGTTTCTGGCCGCCTCGCTCGGCGTCGGCGTGCTCTTCTCGGCCCTGCCCGTCCTGCTCTACCAGATTCAGGACAAGTTCCGCGACGAACGTCGGCCGCGCTTCGGCGTTATGCGCAGCCGCGAGTTTATTATGAAAGACCTTTATTCTTTCGATAAGGATGTCGAGGGGATGAACGAGTCCTATCGCAAAATGTCGGTCGCATACACGAATATCTTCACACGCTGCGGTCTGGATTTCCGCGCGGTGGAGGCGGACAGCGGTGCGATCGGCGGCGGGCACTCCGAGGAGTTCACCGTGCTCGCGCCCGAGGGTGAGTCACGCATTGCGTGCTGCGATGCGTGCAGCTATGCGGCGAGCGATGAAAAGGCGGCACTGCGTCCGATGGATGCACCGGACGAGGCGGTACTGCCGCTTGAAAAGGTGGCGACACCGGGCACGCATACGATCGCTCTGCTTGCGGAATATCTGAAGATTCCCGTTGAAAAGACGATCAAGGCAGTCGCCTACCAGGCGGAGGACGACACCCTTATCCTCGCATTCCTGCGCGGTGACCACGAGGTCAACGAGATCAAACTGATGAATGCTGTGTCGGGTGCACGCGAGCTGCGTATGGCAGACGAGGATGCGATCCGTGCAGTCGGCGGCTGTCCCGGCTTTATGAGCCCAATCGGCATTGCGAAGGGCACGCACATCGTTGTCGATGAGACGGCGATGCGGATGCACAATGCGGTTTCGGGGGCAAACGAGGCGGATTTCCACTATATGAATGTGAATCCGAAGCGCGACTTTGGAGATGTGACCGTGGCGGACATCCGTCTCGTTGCGGAGGGAGATGCGTGTCCCGTGTGTGAGAACGGACATCTCCATATCGGACGCGGCATTGAGGCAGGGCAGATCTTCGCCCTCGGTACGAAGTACAGTGAGGCGATGGGTGCGACGTTCCTCGATGAGACGGGCAAGGCACAGCCCATGCAGATGGGATGCTACGGAATCGGCGTCGGACGCACGATGGCGGCGGCAATCGAGCAGAATCACGACGAGAGCGGCATTATCTGGCCCCGTGCGATCGCTCCTTACGAGGTCGTCGTCGTCGCGGTCAACGCAAAGGATAATGCGCAGCTCGCATACGCAGAGGAGGTCTACGAGGGACTGCGTGCGGCGGGGATAGATGTCCTGCTTGACGACCGCCGTGAGCGCGCGGGTGTGAAGTTCAACGACTGTGATCTGATCGGCTATCCCGTGCGCATCGCGATCGGGCCCAAGACGATCGAGAACGGCAGCATCGAGGTGAAGATACGCAGGACAGGCGAGCTTGTGAACTTTGCACGCGATACGTATCTAAGGGGCGTGCAGGATATGCTGGCAGCACTTTGAGGCCTTTCAGGGCGGCGTTTATGCACCGCCCTTTTCTGTACGCATATTGAAAAGAATGTCCTTTATTGCTATAATAAAACTATAGATCATAGTCAATGTTGGAGGTGGTCGCTATGTTTCGTCCATTGCCGTTCAATCTGAGAGAGAATGCCGAGAAGGGGCAGGAGATGCTGGGAAAGGCTCTTGAGACAGTGATGGAACATTCGTTTAACCCATTCGATAAGATGGGCGGGATGCTCTTTCCGTTCCGTGTCGATGTGATCGACTGCGAGAATTGCTACGAGTTGTTTGCGGAGCTGCCTGGATTCACGAAGGAGGCGATTGAGGTCTCCTACAACGAGGATGGTCGTCTGAGAATCAAGGCGGAGCGCGTTGTGCCGGAGGAGCCTGAGGCAAAATACCTTTGTCATGAGCGCAAGGCGGGCGTATTCGAGCGCTCCTTCCTCATTGATGACGTGGATGAGACGGAAGTGTCTGTGTCTTATGAGGCGGGGATTCTCCATGTGATCCTGCCAAAACTTGAGGTAAAGAAGTCTTGCCGTGTCTTTACGATCCAGTAAGATTGAAGATGTAGGGATATGTGAGCGGAGGGTGCTATATGTCGGAAGATCGCGACTGGGAGCAGTTTAAGCAGAAGCTGAAGGCAAAGACGGAGATTGATCTTGATCTCTACAAAGAGCCGCAGATGAAGCGTCGGATCAACAATCTGATTACGCGTGCGGGCTATAAGGGCTGCGTCGAGTATTTCGGTCATGTCTGTGAAAACAAGGACGACTTTGCTGCGTTCATCGAGTATCTGACGATCAACGTGTCGGAGTTCTTCCGCACGCCGGAGAAGTTCAGCAAGCTCGAGACGGATGTCATTCCCGATCTGCTGAAGCGTTCCTCAAAGCTCAATATCTGGAGTGCGGGCTGCTCGATCGGCGCGGAGCCGTACTCGCTCGCGATCATCATGAAGGAGATGACGCCCGGGACACGTCACCGCATTCTCGCCTCCGATCTCGACGTTGAGATTCTGGCAAAGGCGAAGCGCGGTGTCTACACGGCAGATGAGATCAAGAGTATGTCACCGGAGCGCCGCCGCAAGTACTTTGACGAGGACAATGATCATTTTGCCGTGAAGCAGGAAATCAAGAATATGATCGAGTTCAAGCGGCACAATCTCCTGCAGGACAAGTTTGAGACGGGATTTGATCTGATCCTGTGCCGCAATGTTGTCATCTACTTTACGGATGAGGCGAAGGATCAGCTCTATCGGCATTTCTTCGAAGCACTGAAGCCCGGCGGTATTCTCTTCGTCGGCGCGACGGAGTCGATTCTGAACTTCCGCAAGATGGGCTATACGAGCTTCCAGCCGTTCTTCTATCAGCGGCCGCTCGAGTCATGACGGGGACGGTGCTCACGGAGGAGGGGCGGCTCTCGCTGCTGCTCCGACAGCTCAAATGGGCAGAGGAGAAGACGGCGTTCTACCGCACGGCATTTGAACGCGCAGGTATTCGTGCTGCGTCTGTTGCATCATTTGCGGATATGGCACGTTTGCCGTTTTGGGAGAGCGCGGAGGAAGAGGGGGCAGATGCCCCTTTTTTCATGCTCACGCTGCCGCTCTCATCCATCCTGCGCATGAGTGTTCTGCATGATGGAGCGGAACAGGGCAAGATTCACTGCTACACACAGGGCGATGTGGCGCGGCAGGTGCAGTCTGCGGCAGATATGCTTGCCGCATGTGGGGTAAATCGTGCGAGCACGGTGCTCCTCGCGGGAGATTTTACGGACAGTCGGATGCTCGACCTGCAGTATGCACTGGATGGGATCGGTGCGGCAGTTCTGCCGTGTACGGCAGAGACTGCGGCGCACCTCCTGCATGCGGCAGTGCCGGATACCATCATTGCATGGGAGCATGATCTTCCTGCGCTGGCAGATGTGATGGGCGACCTGTGTGTCAATCGACTGATTACGGTTGGAAATCATCCTGCGCCGCAGATGTTTGTACGGGAGATGGCGGAACACGTGGCTGCTCGCCGTGCGCATCTATTTGCGCCGGCGCAGATGGGTGCTCTCGTTGGAGTCAGTTGTTCTGCGGGCGCAGGTATCCATCTCGAGGAGCGGCTGTTCTTTGCCGAAGTCGTGGACGATACAGGGCGAAGCTCGCACGCGGATGGTACGTGCGGGCAGCTTGTCCTCTCGACGATCACGGCGGAGGCGATGCCCATCCTGCGGTATCGGACGGGGATTTCGGCGCGTCTCGTGCGGGAAAAATGCGGATGTGGAGATGTGCGGCTGCGTGTCATAGAGGAGAAACAACATGGCAGATGAACGACTCATTGCGGCGCTCGATGTGCCGACACGGGGACAGGTGGAGCAGCTTGTTGTGTGTCTGGGGGACAGTGTCAGCTATTACAAGGTGGGCATGGAGCTCTTCTATGCACTCGGCGGAGATATCGTCGCATGGTTGAAGGAGCGGGAGAAAAAAGTATTCCTCGACCTGAAGCTGCATGATATCCCCAATACGGTCGGCAACGGGCTGTGCTCACTGCTGCGTCTTCGTCCTGACATCCTGAACGTCCACACGGCGGGCGGAATGCGTATGATGCAGACAGCAAGCGAAGCTCTGCATCATGCGGCGGATCAGGCGGGCATTCCCTGTCCGAAACTGATCGGTGTGACTGTGCTCACGAGTATGGATGCAGAGGACTGGGCAGGGCTTGGACACACAGGGACGATTGCCGACGCAGTACTGCGCCGCGCAAAGCTTGCTCAGGAGGCAGGGCTTGACGGCGTGGTTGCTTCTCCTGCCGAGACGGCAGAGATTCGCCGTGTATGCGGCGATGATTTCCTGATCGTTACGCCGGGCATCCGTCCCGCAGGGGTATCGCACGACGATCAGAGGCGCGTGATGACACCGGCAGGGGCAATACGTGCAGGTGCATCGCAGATCGTGGTCGGACGTGCGATCTATGCGTCAGAGAATCCGCACGCGGCAGCAGAGGGGATATTGAAGGAGATGGAGGCTGTATCATGACGCAGGAAGAAGTACGCGCACTGCTTGTTGAGACGGGTGCGATTATGGATGGGCATTTCTTGCTGACCTCGGGCCTGCACAGCCCGCACTACGTCGAGAAGTTCAATGTACTCCAGCATCCCGCCTACACGGCGCAGCTCTGCGCTGCAATGGCGGAGAAGTTCAAGGATGCACAGATTGAGACGGTGGTCGGCCCCGTGACGGGCGGCATCCTGCTCGCGCATGAAACAGGCAAGTCGCTCGGGACGCGCGCGATCTTCACGGAGCGCGTGGACGGGAAGATGACGTTTCGGCGCGGCTTCTCGCTGCGCGAGGGCGAGCGCGTTCTCATCGTCGAGGACATTGTGACAACGGGCGGCTCGATCAAGGAGGTCATTGAGGTGGTCAAGGCGGCGGGTGCTGTTCCCGTCGCGGTCTCCATGCTTGTTGACCGCAGCGGCGGCAAGGCGAATTTCGGTGATGTGCCCGCTGCGGCACTTCTCACGATGGATGTGGAGACCTATGCTCCCGAGAACTGCCCGCTCTGTGCGAAGGGCGTTCCGATGACGAAGCGCGGGCGTACGGGCAAGTAAGAGGATTCTGCAATGGCAGAGGAATTCACGGAGAAAGTTGACGCGGCACTTGCGGAGTGGTCTGTGCTCGATGAGCTCCCCGCAGAGATCGAGGGCTTCGTCCTATCGAAAGCGCGGAAGCCGCGTGAGGCACAGTATGAGTTCTTTCGCTACGATCATGCGGCGGAGCACCGCGCGGTTGTCGGCTTCTACGACGCAGCCACGGCCTCATACAAGCTGCGCGCCGAGATCGGCGTGGTGAGCTTTGCCCTGCCGTCGTTCATCTATGGAGATTTGGCGATGTTTGGCAGGGAGATTCAGCGTGCACTGCCGCGTGTGATGGCAGAGCTGCATGCGGATGCTCTGGCAACACAAGAGCTGCTGCCTGTGCGGGAGAGCATCGAGACATGGACGTATGGCGCTGCACTTCCTGAGGAGCTTGAGGGCTTCGAACTCTTTGTCCGTCCGTCTGAGCCGGCACAGCTGACGAACGGCTCCTTTCTCATCATTGACTATGTGGACTTTGCGCAGGGCAACGATGTCGGCATCTATTACAACTGCTATCGGAATGAGTTCTTTGGTGAGTATCATGTGAACCATATGCCGTATGTGAGTTACTCGTTTGACGCGGCGGATCTTGAGGAACTGGAGCAGCGGCTGAAACTGCATCTCGTGCCCTATCTGCGCACGGCGCGTGAGCAGTCGGAGTTGGAAAAGAACGGATAGGAATGGGAGGAAACATTGCAGAGAGACGGGTTAGGCGCACTGCGCGCTGATGTTATTGAGCGGGCACGCGCAGCGTTTGCACGCATGGACGAGACGGCGGAGTTCAATACGCGAAAGGTGCTTGATGCCATGCGGACGTGCCGCGTCTCCGATGCACATTTTGGCGTGAGTGCGGGCTATGCATACAGCGATCTCGGGCGTGAGAAGCTGGACGAGCTCTATGCGCGCGTTTTTTGTACGGAACGAGCGCTTGTGCGGACGCAGTTCGTTTCAGGGACGCACGCGCTTGCGACGGTACTGTTCGGCATCCTGCGCCCCGGCGATCAGCTCGTTTCCATCACAGGCGCACCCTACGACACAATGCAGACCGTGATCGGTTGGGCGCATGAGAGTATCGGATCTCTGAAGGAGTTCGGCGTGGACTACGATGAGCTGCCCATGCAGGACGGACACGTTGATTTGGCAGGTATCGACCGCATTGTGACGGCACGGACAAGGGTTGCGCTCGTTCAGCGTTCGCGCGGGTACAGTACGCGTGAACCGCTCACGATTGAGGATATCCGTACGGTCAGCGCTCGCATCAAGGCAGCGAATCCAAACTGCATTGTATTTGTCGACAATTGCTATGGAGAGTTCGTCGATGTCGTTGAGCCGACGGAAATCCCTGCGGTCGACATCATGGCGGGCTCCCTCATCAAGAATCCCGGCGGCGGGCTTGCACCGACGGGCGGCTACATCGCGGGACGCAGCGACCTCGTGGAGATGGCCTCCTATCGCCTGACCGCACCGGGGATGGGGGACGAGCTCGGCGCGAGCCTCGTCTCGAACCGTCTGCTCTTTCAGGGGCTTTTCCTTGCGCCGCACGTCGTGGCACAGGCTCTCAAGGGGGCGGTGTTCGCCGCAGGCATCTTCGAAGGGCTGGGATGTCATACATTCCCGCGCTTTACGGATGTGCGCAGCGATATCATACAGGCAATTGTGCTCGGGGATGCGGAGCGCATGAAGGCGTTTGCACGTGCGATTCAGGCGATGTCGCCCGTGGATGCGTTCGCCGCGCCCGAGCCGTGGGATATGCCAGGGTATGCCGACCAGATCATCATGGCAGCGGGGACGTTCGTGCAGGGCGCGTCGATCGAGCTGAGCGCGGACGGTCCGATGCGCGAACCATATTGTATCTACCTGCAGGGCGGGCTGACGTTCGAGCACGCGGCACTCGGCGTGATGGCGGCGGCAGAAGCAATCCTGTGATATGGGGTGCTTAGAGCAACGAAAGACTGAGACTGTTGTATGAACCTGAAATGTTTCGTACAACAGTCTTTTTATTTCATCCACAGTTCAGTTTTTCGGATAATTTTACAGATTTGTGGATATTCTTTTGCTTATTCTTTTTGTATACTATAAATAATCAGACGAATAGAGAGCGAAAGGATTCGATCCTGCTAGAAATCAATAAATTTGGAGGGGAAAATATGAGTGTAGCGATTCACATTGAGAACGCCGTGAAACGATACGGCGATCTCACGATCATTCCGGGGATTACGGAACACATCCACAACGGAGAGTTCTTTACCCTGCTCGGTCCTTCAGGCTGCGGCAAGACAACGCTCCTGCGCATGATCGCAGGGTTCAACAGCATTGAGGGCGGGGATATCCTCTTCAATGAGCAGCGGATCAACGACATTCCCGCGCACAAGCGGAACATCGGCATGGTGTTCCAGAGCTACGCGATCTTCCCGCATCTGACGGTGCGGCAGAATGTGGAGTACGGGCTGAAGCTGCGCAATGTGCCAAAGGCGGAGATGAAGGAGAAGGTCGACCGCATCCTCGATGTCGTGCAGATCGCGGACTATCAGGATCGTCTGCCGGAACGCCTCTCGGGCGGGCAGCAGCAGCGCGTGGCACTCGCGCGTGCGATCGTTATTCATCCGAGCGTGCTGCTCATGGACGAGCCGCTCTCGAACCTCGACGCGAAGCTGCGCATTGAGATGCGCTCCGCGATCCGTGAGGTGCAGAAAAAGGTCGGCATCACGACGGTCTATGTCACGCACGATCAGGAGGAGGCACTCTCGATCTCTGACCGCATTGCTGTCATGAATAAGGGCGAGATTCAGCAGACGGCACAGCCGCAGACAATCTATGAGCGTCCGTGGAACATCTTTGTTTCGACCTTTATCGGGCACTCCAACCTGTTCCACGGACGTGTGAAAAAGTCGGGGACAGAGATGAGTGTCATCTTCCGGAGCGGTCATGAAATGCCAATGTCGAATCTCGGTGAAGAAGCAGAGGACGGCATGGATGTCGTGATCTCCGTGCGTCCCGAGGAGCTCTCGATCCAAGACGACGGTCTGCCGTGCAAGGTGAAGACGAAGGTCTTCCTCGGCAAGTACATCAACTACAGTCTGGACTTTGACGATGAGATGATTCTGCCGCATCAGGCATCGCTCGAGTTCTCGCAGGATCTCGGTCATGCGACGCAGCAGCTCGAGGTGGGGGACACAGTGCACCTGCGTCCGAATGCACGAAAGGTCAATATCTTTACGGCGGACGGTTCGCGCAATATCCTGAAGGATGTGGTGCGCTATGAATAAGCTCAATCTCCGTTGGGATTTCTGGACCGGGATTACGTTGCTCTCCATCGCGGTGTTCAGTCTTTTCCTTATCTACCCGCTCTTCTCGCTCTTTGCATCAGCGTTCCAAGACGCGGTGACGGGAGAGTTTACGCTCGCACATTTCTCTCATTTCTTTGAGCGGAAATACTACTATCAGTCGATGATCAACAGCTTCAGCGTGACGGCGTGTGTGACGGTGCTCGCGATTGTGATCGGCACGGCACTCGCGTACTTTATGACGCTCTACCGTATCCGTTTCAAGAGTGCGCTTGAGATCTGCATCATCATCTCCCTGCTCTCGCCGCCGTTCATCGGCGCGTACTCGTGGATCCTCATCGGCGGGCGCAGCGGCATTTTGACGCAGTGGCTGCAGGATGCGTTTCAGTACGAGTTCCCGTCGATTTACGGATTTTCGGGCATCCTGCTCGTTCTGACCCTGAAGCTCTACCCGTTCATCTACCTCTACGCAGCAGGTGCAATGAAGAACATCGATTCCGCGCTCATCGAGGCGGCGGAGAGCCTCGGGTGCAGCGGCATCCGCAAGGTGGTGACGGTTATTGTGCCGCTCATCACGCCGACGATTCTCGCGGGCGCACTCATGGTCTTTATGAACGCAATGGCGGACTTCGGTACGCCGATGCTGATCGGCGAGGGATTCAACGTCATGCCGGTCATGATCTACTCGGAGTTCATCAACGAGGTCGGCGATCAGGCGAATTTCGCGGCGGCAATGGCGGCGATCATGGTTGTCATCACGTCGACGATCTTCCTCCTGCAAAAATACGTTGTGAGCCGCAAGTCCTTTACGATGAGCTCCCTCCGTCCCATCGAGGTAAAGGAGATGAAGGGCGCGGGAAATGTCACTGTGCACGTCCTGATCTATCTGCTCGTCGCACTGTCGATGATTCCGCAGCTGGTTGTGATCTACACCTCGTTTCTTGAAACGCGCGGTGCAGTCTTTACAGGCGGCTACTCGCTCGACAGCTATACAACGATCTTCAGCAGCCTCGGCACAGCGATTTCGAACACCTACCTCTACAGCACGGCGGCGATTCTTGCCATCGTATTCCTCGGCATGACGGTCGCATACCTTACGACGCGGCGCAAGAGCATGCTCACGGACATTATCGACACACTCACGATGTTCCCGTACATCATCCCGGGCTCTGTTCTTGGTATCACGCTGCTGCTCGCGTTCAACGAGGAGCCGATCCTGCTCTCAGGGACAGCGCTCATCATCATCATCTCACTCGTTATAAGGCGTTTGCCCTATACACTGCGCTCAAGTTCCGCGATCCTCTATCAGATCAGCCCGAGCATTGAGGAGGCATCTATCAGCCTCGGTGCCTCGCCGCTCAAAACGTTCTTTAAGGTGACGGCGATCATGATGCTGCCCGGTGTCATGAGCGGGGCGATCCTCTCGTGGATCACGGCGAT
>ERZ773042.565-NODE-565-length-25136-cov-53.042064_pt1 | contig 25136 bp, 18 predicted proteins | sample MGYA00511664_ERZ773042 | MGnify/ENA primary metagenome ERZ773042 (study PRJEB29015, sample SAMEA2737984) | human oral metagenome | biome: human oral; feature: human-associated habitat; material: dental | place: China | collected 2036 ... | reverse complement strand
GCACTTTTTGGAATCCCCTATAGCAGTTTTATGAAAGTCCTATAGCAAATTGCGGGCTACCCGGCCTTTCTCAAAAGTACCGTGTTGGTTTTCTAAAAGTAAGCTGTTGGTTTTAAAAAAGCACCACGTTGGTTTCAGCAACAGCCCAGCATCCCCAATACATCACAAATGTTATACTATATCTATGCCTGCCAAAAAATCACTAAGGAAGCCGCCAACGAAACCACCAACGAACAAAGCCGATAATAATCCTAAATCGGCCAGCAATAAAGCAGCCAAACCTAAACATACCCGCCGCACAGCGAAAGCAAAAACTAAGCCCGCCAAATGGCGAAACGCGCTGATAGCGATATTGTTATTGACGACAATGGCAGCGGTTTTATCGGGGCTGATTTACACGTATTTTAACCAGCTGTCGCTGCGCCGCCCGACTGCTTTATCTGACGAGCAATACTATTTCACTGATTCGCGATACTCCGGCATCCGTTCTAAGTTCGTGACGCGCCAAACTAACCGCGAGAAAGTTTCGATTGAATATCCGCTAACTAAAAACAATAAGATCAATAAAACCGTCGCTCAGGCAATTGACCGCGCCGACAGCGATTTCCGCTATGCTGCCACTAATATTCTGACGTTCGACCAGCCGCTGACCGAAACGATTAGTTACCAAGTGACGCATAATAATTCGGTAGCTTTATCGATTATTGTCAATATTAAGCAAGATATGCACGGCGCGCATCCGGTGTCGTTGACCCATTTTTGGACGTTTGATAAAAAATCTGGCGAGGTGATTAGTTTGAATGATTTGACCGAGCAATCAGAGAAAGCGACTGGAGAAATCGTGGCGGCTGCCCGAAATAATATCAATGAGACCATCAAGCAGCGCCAGCAGGCAGAGCTGGATCTTAATGAAACGATTACCCAGGAAACCCTATCGAATTTCGTTATTACCGATAGCGGCAATAGTCTAGCTTGGCCGATTGGGCAGGCGTCGCTCTTGCCGTCAGCCTACGGCGAAATGACGATCAAAGTGCCGATCGCTGCCGTTGCCAAATATCTGCAAAATCCGACAGCCCGAAAACTGGCTAATATCCCCAAGCCGCCCGAGCCAAAACCAGCACCAAAGCCAGCGCCTGCCACACCGCCAGCCGCGAATTCTGGGGGTAAAGTGATTGCCTTGACATTTGACGACGGACCAGGACCGTACACCGCGCAGCTATTGGATATTTTGGATCAGCATGGTGCTAAAGCGACGTTTTTCTTGATCGGCAGCAAAGTCTCCAGCCAAGCCAACGTCGTACGTAGCATCCATGCGCGCGGCCACCAACTAGGCAATCATTCGTGGTCGCACCCAGAATTGCCTAAATTGCCGGCTGGTCAAATTGCCGGCGAAATTAATCGCACCAATGATGCCATCAAGCGAGCCACCGGCGTCACACCGGCTATTCTGCGCCCGCCGTACGGTGCAGTCAATGGCGTCGTCCTGGAGCAACTTCGCCTGCGCGGTATGTCGTCAATCTTGTGGTCGGTCGACACCCGCGACTGGGCCGACCGTAATAGCGATATCGTCTGCTCGCGCGCCGTCGCTGGCGCTCGCCCCGGAGCCATCATCCTGATGCACGACATCCACCAAACGTCAGTCGGTGCCGTACCGTGCATCCTCAACGCACTGAAGCAGCAAGGTTATTCGTTTGTGACGATACAAGGATTGATCGGCAATATGGCGGCGGGAGCTGGATATCCGTAGAACCCGAGCGTTAAACAGCAACGACGCCAGTAAATTGCGGCAGCTATTCTATCTTGTCTATCTCAAACACTTTGTATTTTGAAGCTGCGCCGCGCACTAATTTTACCTTTGATGACGATACACCAAAATGTTTCGCCAGCAGTTTCACCGCCGCCAAATTAGCTCGCCCTTCAATGGCTGGCGCCTTGGTGTAAATCGTCAGCATGCCATCGTCACCAACCACCACTTCTTCGCGGTGGCGAGAGTTGGGTTTGAGGCGGGTAGAAATTTTCATGCTACTGCAATTGTCGCTCTGAGCTAAATTTTTCTGTTGTTTCTTTTATAGAATTAAGACTTTTACTAATCTTAGGCAACTCATTAGAGATTACTTTTAAAGCCTTGTCTTTATCAGTTGTCCAGCCAGAGTCAGATAAGCTTGCAAAATCAAGCAAAAAACTGTCACTATATTTTTTCTTACCTGTAATATCAGTATAATTCACCTCTATCTCCGTCTTGTTTTTAAGCAATTTTTCATAACAACCAATAGCAGATACAATAAAATACCTTCTTTTGCCTTTTGATGGTAACATAGCTATACCGTGTTTAATTACCCGAAGTTTCGATAATTTATCAATACCTTCACTTTGACAATTAAGTTCTAAATCCTCACCTTTTATTGAGAAACAAATATTCCGAGCAAGTCCACCGCCTTCATTCAACACAACAATGTCTATTAGATTTTTTGAGGCTTCTGTACTTTCTACATAAACTGCCACTCTGGGTCGTATCATCTGTTCATTAGTCTCGTTGTTCTGCTCAGCAGATCTATATGACTGAAAAGCTGCAATAACAGCAACTATTGCAGCAATCATCGTACCTATAGCACTTATTATTTCTGCCCAATCTGTAGGTTTTAGTTCCATAGAAACCCTTTTATCTCTTCATCAATAAAATATCTACTCTTATTATTTTTACTTTATTATAATTCGTTAAAACGATATCACCTCCAACTCCCGCGGCAAGATCTCCTGCACTTCTACCGAGCCCGCCACCAAATGATAACCATGCAGCTTTGATGGCAAGTCACGCTCGGCTGAACGCCACTTAAATGGTCTGTTTTTATCAAAATAATCCAGCAATTCCGCGTTCAAAAAATGCTCGCGCGGCAGATCCACCGACCCGTTCTGATTGACGACTAGCGCAATCGACAAGCCCGACGTCACGCCGTCCTCATTTTTAGCATATGCCGCCGTCACCAAATGAACCAGCGGCTCAAATCTTAACACTGACTGGTCGCTCGCTTCCACCCGTGCCTGACCGCGGCGCGCTAGCTGCTGATTAATTTTCATTGTTAATTTCTCAACACTCGGCTTACCGTCAACCGCTCGGCAATAATCGCAACCATCCGATGCCTCGACATATTCCAGCAACAAATCCATATCGACGTCAGTATCCTTAACGCCATGCTGTGACAGCCGCTCCACCATCTCATGCAGCGCACCCAGCAAACTATAATCATTCGCATTTCTGGCAGCATCGCCGATGCGAATGATGGCGCGAGCGACGGTGATAGTTTTGTTTTGTTTATTCGCATATTCTCTTGCAGCCATTTTACATTTCTTTATTGACATATTTATACCCGCCAATCCTCAGGCGTTGATTTGGCATAATCATGCATGCCAATTGTCTCAAAGTGCTTCTTAGCGCAGGCAATTTTATGCAGCTCGTCCTCGCGCTCGCCGCCATTCTTTGTCTCGCGCACCATGTATACTTTTTCTACGCCGTTAACATCTTTAACAATCGCCCAATCCGGATTGTAGTCCCCAACTGGCGTCGGTATAGTAAACGCTGATGGCAACTTGAGGAACAATTTGATATCTTCACGGCTATCCAAATACTCTGCAAACTTTTGTTCAGTCGCTGAATCCAGCGCTAATCTATCTGTCACCGTTTTTTGTTGATTCTTAACTTGATATAGTCGATCAATAAATCGTTCGACTTCTTCATCGCTATCTTTTTGGAAATTGCGGAGTTCATAATTACGCTCGCCCATCTTTTCATACTCAACGCCGTCCACCACGACCTGCGCCAGCACCGACTTAATTGCGCTTTTCACCATTTGCACATAGTCGTACGGGTTTTTTAAGAACTCATGCAACCGATCGCTACCAATCAAAATATCAACAATTGTTCGTCGAGTGAGACCAGTACTATCCTGCAACTCAGAGATGATATCCGGCAGTTCAAACGTTCCCGCCAAGTCACGGGTTGCTTCGCCAACCATACCATCATTATGAACACCGCCGCGCTTCAAAAGCACCCTATGTCTTTGCACTTCAATTCTCAATGGTTTAAGCTCAGGCTTGGCTTTAATGGCATTGATGGCCGCCATAATAATCTGGCCGTTATCAAATACCACACGGTACGTCGTTTTATGTGAAATTCGCTTCCACAATTCTTCAAGTAGCGGACTATACAAAACTTCTTTATTGGGGCGAATCTTCTCTTTTTTACGTGCATCCTTAACAAATTTATCAATCTTACAGCCCTCAATAATATCGACCACCTCGGCATGATATTTTTGCAAATCGCCAGGTAAATCAAGCGTAAAGCCAATATTATTCGGTGCGAAATTCGCCAGTACTCGACCTTCATCATCAATCATGCTGCGACGCCGCAAACATTCCCAAATCTCATTTGACTTCTGATGTCCCAGCGTACTACTTGGATCATCGTGCAATACTATTCGCGCAAACTCACTACGCCGCACAAAACCAATCTTAACACCAGCCTGCTTATATTCCTTTTGTAAATTATTAGCAAAATCACGATACGATTCATTAGCAACCACCATCAACTGATTGATCTGTTCGTCAAACACTCGCGTACCGTCCTGACGCACTGGCAAGCGCAAACCCCGCCCAATCGTCTGTCGGCGATCATTTTCACTGCCGCTCTCGCGCATCATACAAATTTGAAATACGTTCGGATTGTCCCAGCCCTCTTTCAGCGCTGAGTGGCTAAAAATAAACCGTACCGGATTTGCCTGGTCAAGCAGTTTTTCTTTGCCTTTCATGATTAGGTCATAAGCCGACTCATCCTGTGCATTACCCTTACCCTCTTTGCTATCGACGAAGTTCGTTTTACCGCCCTTACGCATCTCGGCAAAGTATGCTTTCCGAACTTCACTTGGGTCTTCAGGCATAATATCTTCGTAAAAACGGCTCTTTTTTCGCTCCTCCTTGTATAGCTCATCAAACCAGCGTGCAAATTTTCCGTCAACCATATTCCCGTCAGTATCATATTCCAAATAACTTGCCACCTTATCAACAAAAAATAGACTCAGCACTTTAATACCCTGATCACGCAGTAAATACTCTCGCTTGATATGCTCAGCAATAGTCACACGAATCATCTCGCGCATCACCTGGTCTTCGTTACCGCCCCAATTTTCACCAAGCATCAACACCCCTTGCGACCCAACCTCCACACTCGCTGGAACCGTCGAAATTTCATTGATGGTATAACCTTCGTAAATACTATTACCAGTGCGAATATCCAGTTTGTCATGATGATTCACCCACAGCGGTTTTCGTCCGACCTTACCGTTTTTGTCGCGAACCAGCACTTCAACATATGCTTGAAGTTTCGGCGCGTTGCGCACATCAATCAGCTTGATATACGGCTTGGCATCGCTGCCCTCTTGCTGCGCGTTCGCCACCACGATACTTTTTACCAACTTCTCTCGATGAGCGTCAACTGGATCAAGCCGATACATCATGTTGTAATCGCGCGTATGCGTGGCACTATAACGCAATGTACACATCGGGTTCAAATCATTAATCGCGCTCGTCGACAGTTCACTCTCCATATTTTGTGGTTCGTCCATAATGACAATCGGATTGACAGCAGCCAGATATTCAATTGGCGCAATACCATTTAGCTTATCGCGCTCTTGATGAATTACTCGCGTATTCTTATTACCGCGAATTGCATCAATTGTCATGACCATAAACTGCGTCATAGTACTAGTAGCATAACTCTGCACCACCTCTGGATTTTTGCCGTCATACACCGACGCTTCATATGGATTATAGCCCATCTCGCGCGTGAAATGCTCGCGCATACTGTCGAGGCTGCTTTTCACACCCTCTTTGATGGCAATGCTCGGCACGATGATAATGAACTTTGAAAAACCATATAATTTCGCCATTTCCAGCGCTGTACGCAAGTATACATACGTCTTGCCAGTGCCAGTTTCCATCTCCACGGAAAAGTTCATGCCGTCCAATTCTTTAACCGGAGCGATGCCATTGTCGTTTTGAATTGACCGAACATTCTCCAAAATAGCATCGTCATCAAGCAGCAAATTATTGCCAATTGCACCAATTTCGTCGAACAGCCCGACCTGGGCACCGCGCACCGATCGCGACTGCAAAACCGCATCGAACGCATCAGCGTCGTCAGGCTGACCATCGAAAACACTTGTAATAGCACTAATAGCCTGCAGTTGGAACGGCTGACTGGAATCGTATTTAATTTTCATGATTTACCTCTGAATAATACACTATGTTGTAATTTTAACTTGACTTTATATTCTCTCTCATGTATTATGATAATGGAAGTGCCGTTCAACTGATTAGTCCCGTCCATCGGGTGCGTCTCGCAAGAGTAGGTTGGACGGCTTTCTTGTATGTAGATTGTCATTTCGGCCACCTTTGTAAGCTCACTATTTTGTGAGATAGATAATTATAATATTCACTAGCATCTGATTTTCTCTGCAATTTACGATTACTAATGCTCGCACAATAGTCTGCCAACTGAAGAAGATTATTTTTGTGAGAATCTTGAGTTTTAAGCTTTTTTATTTTATCACTCTCATCTGTCTTAAATTTATTCTTTAGATATCTCTTCAGTTCTCCAGCGAATGTGTCGCCACCGCTCTTATCAATAATTAGTCTGGCGTTGTCCAGGTATGGCATAGCATTGGTAAGTACCATATGGCAAGCATATTTATAAAAAGACTTCTTATCATTAAACCCATCCCCCCAAAGCTTAGAAGGGTCTTTGTCAATCGCAACTGTCGCAATAGTAAAACTATACGGACTAACCGCCTCTAGAAATTTGAACCTTTTCTGTTTAGAATTTCGACTATAGTGAAATTCATAATTACTATCTAGCCCCAGCTCGGTTCGCAATAAATCTATGCGCTTATCGCAGGCCAAGGCCTCTTCTTCATCCATAAATATAACCACACTAACTACTAAAAACTGCGAGGAGCCTTTATCTGTCATGCGTCCAGTATCGCCAGATTCATCCAAGAAAACCAGCATCATACCGTCCACAATTCTACATCATAGCTTTTACAGGTTTGGACCAGATTGGTTTTAAGCTGATTGTCGCCCTGGAACGCGTCGTCCAGAATAACAAACTTACTCGGGGCCAGATTAGTGATAATAGTGCGTAATTGCTCTAGTGTCGGCTTGGCGTGTTCATTGAGATACAACACTGGTTGACCCTCTGACAAATCACCCTCGGCCACAACTTGATACACATGGATTCCATCGACGTCGACGGTTTGAGTGCGCGTAGTCAGCGGCAAACCCATTTTCAAAAGCACTTCCACCAGCAAATCTTCCTCGCTAGCATTATCATTACTACTTTCGCGCATCAGATCTAAGCGTGCCTGCAGTTCTGTCAAATCGCCCGTCGGCGTACTTTGCCACTTGGTGAAATTAGTGTCAGCCAGTTTGTAAGTGCGATATCCAACGTCCAGCGGTGTCTCGCGCTCAGCCAGCTTGTCGGCAAAGTCAGCCTTAATCTTTTCGCCCGCCCGATTGATACGCTCGCGGGCAATATCACTAATCTTTTTATAGCCAGCCTTGAACGCCTCGCTCTTTTCATCGGTCGGCTCAGGCAACTGCACCATGATGTGTTTACGACTACCGCCATCTTCGGCATTGAGTTGCATGACGGCATGAGCGGTGGTGGCAGAGCCGGCGAAGAAGTCAAGGATTCTACACTTATCATCTACTGATATAGAGGTAATCTTTTTTAATAATTCTATTGATTTGGGATTGTCGAAGAATTTGCCACCCATGAGGTTATCAAGTTCGGTTTGTGCGCCGCGCGTTGTTCCAACTTCATCCAAAAGATTTGACGGTATTATCTCATTTTCATCCGTGGGGAATATCTTCTTTCTGGGAACATTCGCATAAGCTGGAGATGGTCCAAAATAGATACGGTTATCTTTTAGCAATTCGTCCATCTCTTCCGGGTTCTCAATCTGCCACTGTCTAGTCCACTCAACACCAGAAGGGGACTTAATAGTGAAGTAAGTATCCCTATTTTTATTGCTCCTTCTCTCATCAAAAGATATACTACCAGAGAACCAATCGCCACGAGGATCATTATCGGGGTTTGAAAAAGTGCCTTGAGCAGTTTGAATGTCAGACCATTGAGGTAGTGCCTTTTTATTTCTCGCATACGCTAGAATGTATTGTTGCATAGTCCTCATCCACGTATCTTTTTTCCCTTTTCCATGAAGCCAAAGTAATTGATTAATAAAATTACCTTCCCCGAAAATCTCATCACAAATCTTTTTCAAATTCGCTTGCTCAGCGTCATCAATCGAAATAAATATCACCCCGTCATCGGTCAGCAAATTGCGCGCCAGCTTCAAACGCGGATACATCATGTTTAGCCAGTTACTGTGGTAACGGCCGGCGGTTTCAGTGTTGGTACTGATCTTTTTATTACCCTCGTCCACCTGCTGGCTAAACTCCAGGTAGTTTTGCAAGCCTTCCTTGAAATTGTCCGGATACACAAAATCTTTGCCGGTATTGTACGGCGGATCAATGTAAATCATCTTGATGCTGTTGTGATACTGTTTTTGCAAGACTTTCAGCACCTCGAGGTTATCGCCCTCGATAAAAATGTTGTTGGTCGTGTCCCAATCTTTGCTCTCGTCCTTGGCGGGTCGGAGCGTCGCAGTCGTCGGCTCTTGCGCCGCCCGAAGCGCCTGCTTCTTGCCCGGCCAAAACAACCCGAACCGCTCATTCGGCTCGCCAGCATCCTCCACCAGCAACTCCTTCAACTTAACGACATCCACCTTGCCATCCGTAATCGCCTCCGGAACCAACTCCTCCAGCTTTTTGGCTAGGTCGGTGCGGAAGTTGGGGGAAGTGGATGGCAATTCATTCACACTATTATCCATATCTTGATTATTCATGCTTACTCCAGTTATTTGACTATAATTATATCACTTTTGAGGTCACTGCTCGATATCCAGATTGATGACATTTTGTTCACCAAAAAAGAAGTTTGCATCTTGAATAATACTCTGACTTTTATCACCTTCGTTATAAAAAAAGAAATATAGATTGCATTCCGCACGTGACCCGACGACATACATCATTCTTCTAGTGTATTCTTGCAAACCCCTTGCATCAGGTGAGCCGTTAGGGTTTTGTTTAAACACATTTTCATAATTAGCCCCTCTATACCAATTACCGTTATCAACAACCCCCACAACATTTCTATAAGCAAGCCCCTTGGAGCTGTGCTGAGTGCCAAATTCACTATATGAGCTGATCATAGTTTTTATCACATTAACAACTTCAGATATTTTTATGTCTTTAAGTAAGTCAAACAAAACTGGATTTCCGGTGGATCGTTCTTTATATTTATCACCCTTTTCAAACCATTGTTGATTTTTGTCACCTATATCAATAATTTCACCTATAGCTTCGTTAGCTTCTATACTATCGCGCAACTGCTGGCGAATATTTCTAAGCTCCTCCAACTGTTGTTTCGATCGTATTTTCCATTTATATTTCTTGGTAATTTCAAAAAAGTTATCTTCTTTGTAAAGATCTGCAAATTCAACCAATCGAACGACATAGTCTAGTAATGGACATCGATACTCCTCATTGACAATAGCTTGCTTATTAAAATAACCCAATCTATCAAATTGAACAGGGAAATATATTTTAACCGTTTTAAGATTCCATTCAGGGTCGTAAGTACCCCTAGCTTTAAGTTCATCAATCACCTCGATCAATGTTTTATCGTTAGTGATTATGTCCTTTGCCTTAACTTTTATCTGTCTAATAATCCAACTTGGTTCGTCGTAAAGATTGTATAAATTTTCATATCCAGCATGTTTGGCTAATAATTTATGTGTGAGAAAAAGGCAACGATAAGTAGGACAGCCGACACCTGGTTCAGGAACTTCAATCTTGTTAATTTCATCAATAACCTTTTGCACGCTAGAGCGTTCGGTAGAATAAAAGAACTTTATATTATCACCTTGGTAATCCTTCATCACACCAGCGGACTGTTGCTTGACACCGTCTGTACGTATTTTATTGCAAAAATCATTTAAAATCCTCGTACAGCTTCGATAATTATCTTTTTTAATAATTTCGGTGATTTTCCAGTTTGGCTTTAATCCATCCATATTGTTATAAATCTTTTGCATTTCATCGCCAAATAAGCCTATAGTTAGTTGATGATGGCTTGTATCAGCAATCTGAACATAATCAAATAGTATATCCAAGACAGACTGATGCGTATCCTGATATTCATCAATAAATATATAGTCATATTTTAATTTGGTTATTCTACGAAGCAATTTATGAGACTGGAACATTCTACTAGCAATGATTAATACCTCATCATGAGAAATTACACCCTTTCGTAGATTTAGGAATTCACCATAACTAATACCCTCTTGAAAGCTATTTTCATTGAGGGGAATATTATCATAATTGGTAATTTTACCATCATCAATAGACTCTATCAGTGCACGCTTTATGTCCGATTGATATCTTGCAATTTGGCCCCATATAAACTTATGAATGGTCGATGCAATATTTTGATCACCCCGCGAAAATCGTTTGTTCAACTCATCAGCTGCCGCATTAGTATAAGTAATACAGGCAATTTTAGCAGATTTATTGTTTTTAAGAATAAATGTAATCGCCTCGCCTAGTGAATATGTCTTGCCACTGCCTGCTCCGCCCTTCAATAAGAAATTCTCGTGCCTTTCGATAGCATCCGCAACTCCAGAAGGTAAATCTATTCCTTTGCGATCCACTTTAGACCTTCCATGATATATTCTGGCACTTTTATTTTTTGTCCTGATTTTTCATTTGCATTAATAATATCAATAGCAAACATTGCTTTTGATTTGATATAGTCATCCCCGAACTCAAAGTCGACATTAATTGAATTGCTAATCTTCTTTTTTACGCTATTTACAAATTTTTTATTATTGGATTGATCTATAATCCAATCTTTATTTAAGCATGCAAAAGAGTCTTCAAAAGTTCGAGCACAATAACCATTTTCTTCTTTTTGGGTTGTAAGTCTTATGTTGCCATTTGAGCTGAGGACGTATCCTTTATCACTAACCGAAAAAATTAATCCATCATATTGCATATCTCTAATTCTATCTATAGTACTCTTGTTGGGTTCTTGAGTTTTAGGCAAGAGCTTTTTTAGGGTTGGATTGGTGGTATCGTCTGCCTTATCGCTACTGCACGCCTGGAGCCGCCTTGATTTACCCTTATTGGCATAATCCATGTCTGTAATCATTAATGTTTTAATGCCAAGTAGTTTAATTAGATCGCCAAAGATATACATGTAGTTACCCACATCAACCACTGACACGTATTGGCTTAGCAATTTCTGCTTATTTTTCTCATCTCTATCGTGCAAATCCATAAAATACGGTATTAAAATGCGCTCGGTATCACCCTCAACTAAAATTAGCTTGTCAGCAAAAAATAATTCCGATCTGTGTACGGTCAAATACTGCTTGATAAAACTCTCATATTCAGAGAATTGACCGTGGTAGGCTTGACTAACTTTAACAGCCTTCACGCTATCACTGTCTCTTTTCATAAGCACCATATCGTCAATCTCTTTAAACTGAGATACGAAATGAGGTGAGTGTGTTGTAATAAATGTAGTTGTACGAATATCTTTTGTATTATCTGTTATAAATTGCTTGATTTTATTAGCGAAAACATATTGCATTTGCGGATGGGTATGAGCTTCTGGCTCTTCAATATAGATAACATGTTCGAGCGCAGACATACCCGATGTGTTATTTTGCTGTATTTCATCAATTATCATTCTGAGTTTAATAATAATTGCATACATATTCATATATCCAAGCCCGCTTCGGGTCTCAGGAAGACGATTATTACCCTCCCCGTAATACACCTTGGAGTTGCCATAACCTAAAATAGAATTCATTGCAATATTTGATCGCACTGAAATATTACCAGCATCCTTACCCTGAATAAAGCCTTTAATGTCTTTAATGACAGTAGAAAACACTCCACTGCCACCATTTTTACCGTTATATTGCTGGGTCAGAAGATCATCAGTTTTGATAATGCTTTGTTGTAGCTGCCTAAAAACATCTCCATCAACCTTCTCCTTTACGTAAGACTGGGCATACTTAGATAAAGTATCTTGACCGCTTTCTTTTCGTATATCATTAGCCACTCCGCGTTTAGCTGATATCGTATAAAGTTTAATAAGATTCTGCAGCCCAAAAAACTTTTGATCAAAATCTCCTGATTGATATTCTCTTGTATTATTATCTTGAACTGCTACACACTCTACAGTCATATAATCTCTTGAAAATTTTGACAAAAAATCCACTGCATCTACCTTGGTATTATTCAACTCTTGACGAAGTGTTGGTATTTTATCAATGTTAAACTTTTTTATAATTTTGATAGTTACACAATCTCCACCGTCGAGAGAAAGAATTGGCAATCTGGATATGTCGCCACTATCGTCAGAGTAATCAATCTTCACTTCAAGCGATATCGCAGCATCGTTAAGTAGTCTTATTCTAGCACTCTCGTTCATTTTCGAATTTGGCGCTAGAGCATCAACAATTTTCTGCCGAACATCCAAAGAAATATCATCAAATCCAGCCTGCTTCATATCGTTATTTAAGACATCATCTAATAAATCAAGAAGTGATGTTTTAGCTGTATTATTACGACCAACTAGTACTAAAAAATTATCTTCATCTGTCGAAAAATCTAATTGAAAATCTTTCATGAGACGATAATTTTTGATTGATATATTTGATATGTGCATTTATTTCCTCTACAATATATTAAATTGAATAGTAAATAGATCCATACGCTCAATTTCACCTTCAGATGCTTATTTTACTAGGGCTATTTTATTGAATATTTGCTCGTCTATTTTTTACCCTATATTAATTTCTGTCACCTATCTGTTTAGTATTATATCACGCCAAAACCATGCAATGGCAGCACACAAAACCTGTCAATAGTTTTTTGATAAAAAATGTATTCAATCTTTACAGATGTAAGCTGTGGATAAAATACGCTTATGCTATTGACAAAATACCAAAACTATTGACTTAATTATAATCCTATGCTATACTAGTTACGTTAACGTACCAGGTTGTATGCATTAACCCTCGAAGTGTCCTCATGGGCACTTCTTGTTTTCTATAGAAACCTTATCGCTCTGTCACGTATTTTACTAAAATTCCGATACGAGTCGATTGAATAAGCGGTCACGATGATACTTTCCGAGTTTAAAGAAGCGCTCTTACTCACTAACGGCGACAAAATAACTACAAAATCGTGTTCTTCTAGCCACAAGTATAATCTGTCACCTTTGATATTCTCAGCCCAAAATGCTATCACCTCAGGCTGTTTGTAGTTATCGAGAATAGCACGCACCCATGGTAATTTACTAGCACGATCGTAATCCATAGTCCTTAGGCCGTTCCCTCTAGTTATCATATGGGTAAGGCCATATGTCAGCTGCAAGTCTTGCCAATTAGGATCTGGTTTATTATTTACTATAACTCGGCGACCATCGACAACTGGATTATCTGAATTTATAAAATCTCTATTGAATACTTCTAATAGCTCCTTTAGGTCTTCATCGTAAGAACCTCTTAGATTAAGAGGTGATGGTAGCCAGTCTGGATACATCTATCTTTTTGGCTCCCACATGAGTATGTTTATTTTTTCCGAACTATAGGGAGTACCGCAAATTAACTTTTGCCCAGAACACTGTTCTATGTGTGCTATAAGTTCTTTTTTTGCATCTGATTTTTGCTCTTCCTGCGGCTTATTTGCATACATAACAGCACCAGTAAACAAGTCGGCCATTTGAAGACCAATGACCTCATGCGAACGTAAAGGTTGTGCGAGCAATGAAGCATTGTGTAGTCTGCCCGTATTCCTTAGGTAACCTGCAAGTTTCGTAGTCCTTACACCAGACCAAGCGTCTTTATAATCAAGAAAAAGACGCATATCGCCGTATCTTTTTTCTGCAATAGTCCTGACAAGGATATAAGCCATTGAATAATAAAAGTCATCTCGAGTCTTATCATAAGTTTCATAATCAATAATTGATTTATTGATAACTACTGCTCGATAATTTACCTGTTCAACAGCGAAAAACACATCGATCAGCTCCTTGTAATAGTCAAGTTTTGCTGAGCTTACTTTCGTCCATTTAATCTCTCTATGTGAAGCTATATCGTGCTTCTTTTTGACTGTTCTAATCGCATCGGTAAACAGAGAAAGCTGAGGTACGCTGAGCCAAAGCGCGCCAAGCACCATAGTATTGTTGTTTGGATCATCAGTATGACCAGATTCGTCTATATATACATTGGTTGCGCTTAAAAGCGTTTCTACGTTTTCCATGTCTATATTATACAATATTCGCTTATAGATTAACTCCGCGGGCTAACTTATCGTGAAAATTACCAACTTTCTACCATTTTTCACGGTAAGTTGCTTATTGTATGGCAAATTCTATGGTAAATAGCCTCTCGGTAATCACCCCGCCCTCAGACGCTTGCTGTGCTAGGGCTATTTTATCGGATATTTGCTCGTCCATACTATCCTCGAGGTCGTATTTCTCGCGGTTGAGAGTGCGGACTTTTTTGCGCAAAACTTGGACTTCGCTGGCAATTTTTAGACGAGAAGCGGCATCGCCTGCTTGGCGTTCTTGTTTTTGCAAGTCTCGGATTTTCGCTTCAATTTTGTCGACTTTCATTTCATATTCGACAATTTTGTCTTTATATTGACGTTCTAGTAGATCTTTTTTGTCGAGATAAGCCTCGGTGTTGCGGCCTTTGACTTCTTCTTGGCGTTCAGTGATTTGCTGAGTAAGATGATTTTGTAACACTTCACCTGGAACAACCTCCCTATCTTCGACACTGACAACACATAAATCGAGTACCTTACGGCAAGTTTCCGTGTCAAGCAATACACCGCCGTCTGTCTGCGCTGATGCCAAAATGTAACTCTCACTCATGTCCGACGAATCTATTTTCATCGGAAAGGTTACCTGCTCGACAATCATCGTGCCGTGCGTCCGGATCAGTTTTTTAACCTCAGAAGCAACTCGATCAGATTGGCTAATGTCAAAGATAAGTTCCGCTGGAGGTGTTTGTGTAGTCTTTGCCGTGTGGCGGACATACTCAGCCAAATCATCAGCATATTTATACTGCCGGGCATGTGGCAAACGTTCGGTTTTATAGAAATATGTTCCGCATTCGATATCTTTTTCTGGTGCAGTTTTTAGATCAAAAATATGTTCGTTTTCAAATGACGCCATACCGCGCAATACATACCGTGTTAAACCCATGAATAATCGTTCGAATCGCGTAAAAGCTTCTTCGGCTTGTTCGTCATAACGACGAAAACGATCTTGTACATGAGGGTCAAGCCCTTCAAAAATCCGCGTACGCGCCGCTTGTTGCTCAGTATCAATTTCTGACTTAAATTCTTCTTGCAGTTTTTCAAACCGTTGGCTAATCTCATCATCGGTGCGACACGTATTCAATATGTCGCTAATTTTCTTTTCAAAATCCAGTCCGCTTTCAATCGCACCAAGCACATCATTACTAGCACCGAAAGTGCTTTTAAATAGACTAAATTTATAAGTCAACAGTTCAAGAATTCGCTGCTCGGCAATATTACCTTGATTGCTAAAATTCACCACCACGACGTCGTATTTTTGCCCCATACGATGGACGCGCCCAATGCGCTGCTCAACGCGTTGCGGATTCCACGGTAGATCGTAGTTGATCAGCATGGAGCAAAACTGCAGGTTAATACCCTCGCTAGCTGCTTCGGTTGCAATCATAATTTGCATTTCAGGTTCTTTAAATTTATCAATTAACGCTTTACGTCGATCAGCCGATTCTATACCAGTAACAACATCAGAATCTTTATTATCTATCAACCACTGACGATAAATTGCAGTGCTTTCCGGCGAATTATTTTGCCCATTAAACAAGATAAGCTTGCCATTATAGCCCTGCTTCTTTAGCGTTTTGGCGATGTAGTTTTGCGTCAAGGTCGATTCAGTAAAAATAATTGCTTTACGAGCAGCTTTTGATTCCAGTGCATTAAAGCCGACATTGATCGCTTCGACCAATTTTTCAGCCTTAACATTTTCTTTGATAGAATCAGCAAAATCCGCGCATGATTTTAGTTCGTCAATTTCAGCCTGAAACTCAGCGCGCTCTTTGGCTGATTTGATTATATAGTCATCGTAAGCGCTAGTATCCTCAAATGCCTCAATTTCTTCATCGTTCAAGTCACCCAGCTCATCAATCAAGCCACCGCGGTTATCGCGAACCTTACCCGCAGCGTACTCTTCCTCCATGCGCCGTACAATATTCCGGAGTGTACTGGCAACTGCGAACGTAGATGAACCGAGGCGTTTGCGAAGAATCAAAGCCGACAAATGACGCTGAGACGACGCGAAAGCATACAGCTTGTCACGATGTAGGTAATCATCCACTAGCTCATATAACTTCCGTTCATCGCCTGACGGTTCAAAACAAACAGTCTTAGCAATGCGATCGGTGTATTTAATATATTTCTTGACCTCTGAGCGTAAGGTACGCTTGGCGATTTTACTCATGCGTGAACGAAGCTCGTCAAGCGCAAACGGATGATTTGACTTAATATAGCGTTGGCGAAAAACATCAAGCTTATAAAAATATTTAGGGTCAACAACCGACACTAAGCCGTATAATTCTTCAAGTCTATTCTGCAGAGGCGTGGCTGTGAGGAGCAGCGATTTTTCGGAACCTTTGGCGATACCAGAGACCGCGCTGGCAATACCTTTTTGGTTATTATAGAAATTTCTTAACTTATGCGCCTCATCAAGAACCAATAAATCCCAACCATTCAATAGCTTTTCTGAATGGCGATTTGCAAATTCGTAAGAACAGATATAAATACCGTCTTTCTTGATGGTCCCTTTTGACTTAATCCATTTAGCGTCGACAACGGTTGCTGGTAAATTGAACTTTTCTTGCAATTCCTGCGCCCATTGCTGGCGCAAACTTGATGGCGTAATAATCAGAATCTTTCGTTTGCGTTCCGAGTAGTATTGCATAATAACGATCCCTGCCTCAATGGTTTTACCGAGACCGACTTCATCCGCTAAGATAACACCGCGAGCCGTTGGCGAGTTTAAGGCAAACAATGCCGCGTCGATTTGGTGCGGTGTCGGAATAATCTGAGCATCAAACATCAGGCCCGACAACTTAGCAACGTCATCGTTAGCATAGACACGCTCAAGCTCATGGGCAATATACTTTGCCTGATAATCAGAGGTAATCATTAGAGTTATTATAACATTTTCTAATCGATGGCTCGGAAGGATTGCTTGGTAATTAACAAATGAGACATAAGAGGTATGCCAAGCAACTCGCCGGCGCGTTTGAGCCGATTGGTCGTTTCTATGTCGGCCTGGCTTGGTCTCATACTCCCACTCGGATGATTATGCGCCACGATGATACTGGCCGCACGGTCGGCGATAGCGTCGGCGAAGACCTCGCGCGGGTGCACTAGGCTGGCAGTCAGCGTGCCGATGGTCACTACCCGTTTGGCGATCAAACGATTCGCACCATCCAGCGTCAGACAGACGAAATATTCCTGCCTTTTATCACGAATGTCGGCCAGCAGCTCGACCGCCTTTTCCGGCGAATCAATCACCGGGCGCTCGTCGTCCATCAAATAGCGCCGTGCCAACTCAAAATTCGCCAAAATCACCGGGATTTTCGCTTCGCCCAAGCCAATCACGCTCCGTAAATCATCATACGAAACATCACCGCCTTTTTGACGCAAAATTTTCAGCACTTCGCGTGCAATTTTACCGACATCCGCCTGTTTATTACCGCTGCCAATCACCGCCATCAACAGCTCCAAGTCGCTCAGCCGCGCCGTACCGTAACGCGCCAATTTCTCACGGGGACGGTCGTTGGGATGACGATCCTGTACTTTCATCATATACCCCGTGCTTTTATTATCCTCACTATGTCAGCCATATAGAAATAGTTACTCATAACATACCTGATGAGTACGCACGATTTTCCACCACGATCGTCCGTAACATAAACTTATCGTCTGCATTATCTGGTCATAAGCACAACAACTCACAACACGCTCTTCAAATGCATCTTTAGCTATCAACAGTAGCGAGTTGACTTTCATATACTTATTGTAACAGACCAGACTAAAAGCGCAGCGACATTTAGCACAACAAATTAGATGGCTTCGTTGTTGCCTATTCACTATATAATAGTAATATGACATAGCTATTTAGATTTTATATATCATAGCTCACAAGTAAAATTGCAATTTACATAATCTTCTCATACACTCCAGACAAATCCATACCGATACTAGAGCATATTTCGCAGAATCATACTATCACTAACAGTTCATCATTTTGTTCTTTGAATAAAATATAAACAACCTAATGTCCACAAAACCTTAAAATTTCACATCAATCATACTATTCTAGTCTCTCAAGCCTATCTCTATTCTTTGTCTTTCTGATACGAAAATTCCTAGAATCTAACAATATCTCATTACCACGCTTATCAAACCAAACCTCTAGGTAGGATTGTATATTGAGTATACTCTCAACGATATTCTCATTCACAGCCACACTTCCCATCATAGGAGTTGTAAGTGATACTTTATATTTACCGTGCTTTATGTCATTAAATCCAACAACCATCGCCGTGTTTTCGATTTTCATTTTTCGCATCAACAAAAACCTTTCCTCAAATTTTGTACTTGGATCAATATTTCTGCCTTGAATAGTAAATAGCTTAGTGTCCTCTTTGTCGGCAACCCTAAAGAACTTTGGATCGGTAAGATAGTCTAAGTTTCTGAGTTCTCTGACTATTTTCACAAATATATTTCTCTCTTCAACAGACAGATTATCATAGATTAATTCACTTGCTATCATGTCCATAAATCGGTCTTCTATACACCCCCAGTCCGTAGCAAGATAAAAAACCAGCGGATGATAATCCTGAAGGGATTTCATCGCTTTACTCTTCGTAATCTTTAATAGCTCGCATACTCGAGACGTATTTGCATCTTCCTTCATAATCAGAGGAGCAAGACTCTTTAATAAAGTAACGATTTCACGATCTACATTCATCTTTACATATTCAGATATATCCTTATTGCGAGAATGATCAATTTTATTTTTTACCACCTCATAAGAATAGAGAATTATAGGTATCGATAGGAGGCTTGCACTCAAATCTAACAGTAAATCAGATAGCTTCTTAAGCACTATAACGTCATCCATCATAAAAGAGGTCAAAAATAATACTACACCCAACGCGACCGCCAATATATACGGAATGTTTGCAGATACTTTTACCAACCGCCTTACGATATTTTTTATCATTTCTTTCATGTTCATATTTATAATATAAATCTTGTTGGTATACTACGACACCTACCACACACTAAGTCTACCTTCCCGCCTACTGCAAGCCACATAAACTGCTACTGCACCAACCAATTTTGTCAGCCACGAAGTAACGCTGGTACTGCTACCCTTTGAGATTTTATTATTTTCTGGATTTAGCCGGCTGTCATCAGTCCATAACGCCGCTAAGGGATGAGCAAAAGCAACCTTATGTAGTTTTTCCGCCTGGTTGCCGCTATTATCATTTAGCTGGCAATTCAAGTCATTATCATTATTCATTTCTATTTGATCCGTATAGTCCGCAGTTGGTTGACTGTGCAGACTGTCTACCTCGCTGTTAGCATACTCATTCCTCAAATCAACGTATATTGTGTCGTTTTCGTTTGGCTGTGTAATTCTTGTTTGCTGAGCTTTTTGACGAACTGGTTTGTCGTATTCAAAGTCCGCTTGATCAATCAATCGATTTGACGCCTCATCCGGCTTAGGCCATAGTTCAGAGATTTGTCTCTCGTCATGCTCTTGCAAGCCGCTTGACGTCTCATCCGGTTTAGGTAATAGTTCATAATTTAAAGACCTGCTCGGTGGCAACACTGAATTTACCATCTCATCCAATTTTGGCAATAATTCAGAGGACCGGTCAGAACGCAATTGAATATTTATCTCAGTAGTATTTTTCAGCTCTGGATCTTGCTTAACATTAACTTTTGGCGTTAGTTCGTTCTGTGGTAAAGTCGGCAAGTCGTTACCACCATCTATTGGTACTACCTCGCGTTGCATAGACTCGTCTCTATGGTTATTAGCAAAACTTTCTTCCCGGTCAACTACAAAGATTTCATTTTCGCTAGCCCAACTAGCAGTTTCTGCAGGCAATTTTACAGCAGGAGTATTTGCGACCGTTTCTACCTGCTTTGTCTGATTAAATGCGCTATCGCTGTAATGTATATTAGGATTTTTAACAACTGCTTTTTTTGACGGCGTACTTTCCTTCTCGACAAGCTTTACGGCTGAATCCTCTCCATCTGATGTATTTTGTACATCGTTTACCAATCGAGTTTCTGGCAGAGTTTTTCTGGAATAATCAACAGATTCAACCGCGGAAGGAGAGCTAATATTATCCTTTTTATCGTCAGCTAACGGGTTTTGCTTATCTATCGACGGAGTTTTTTGAGACTCTAAAGACATCTCAGCTGAGACTTCGAAATCTGTTGATGAATCACTTTTAGGCTTAGTTGTAATATTTTTGGGAGTAGTTTTTTTAAGTAGATTATTATTCTCTGCGCTAATAGATTTTGACTTTGGAGATGGCCGCTCTTGTGTACTATCTTCTCTGTCAATCGCAGTAGAAGTCCCGCTGTCGGCTAAAGTATCATTAGCATCAATTAGCATGCTTGATACTTTTTCTATCGCTGGATCTTTCTGAGAGCGAGTTGTCGCAACAGTGCTGCCAGTGTCCTCTGGCTCAGGAATTTGAATCGCCTGACGAGTGTTAACTGACGAGATTTGTTCAGTTATATTAACAGCTGACGACACCTCCTGGTCGGTATGTTTGTTTGAACGCTGAGCTGTTTGGGTAGCACGACGTACTGTTACTGTTTGCTGATTAATAAGCTTATCCGAGTCATCCGCTGCACGGTCTGCTGCTCGCAGTAATTCACCTTGTCTGATGTACTCATTAGTATTGTCACTGTCGATTTGCGCAAGAGGTTCTTTCGATATTTTAGCAGACAAATTAGAATTGGCCTCAAGATTAGCACTGCCATCATCGCTGTTCGTTGTTTTTTTCACTACATTAGCTATATGAGCTGTAGTCGATTTTTCTTCGTCTTTGCTATGTATTCTGTCGACTTCATGGTTCAAAGATTCTGAGTTTCTTGACTCTGCAGCCTGAGATAGCGCTACCGCAGCTGACTCCTTTTGCTTGTTAGACGGCCGAGTAGATGGTTGAGTGTCTGATAGCGGTTGTTTTTCTTCGGGTTCGGGTTTAGGCTTAGGTTCAGGCTCTGATTCAGACTTAAATATACTTGGACTATCATCTATCAATGACTGTTCTTCATTAACAGCTAGTAGCTGCTCTCTACTGACATCATCATCTGGCGTAGGCTGCGCCCAGACAATCTCACCCGGCGCGTCGTCTCCTCGGAGTAATTTCTCTAGGGTGCTGAGTTGCTCCGTTGGTTGACTCTCGTTATTCTTTGCCACCATCGCCGCCTGACGCTCGGCGCACAATAGCGCAAAATCACAACCAACGCAGGCAATTGTACCAAATTTTTCGCACAACTCGGGGTTAACTGGCGTCAATGTTTCTGAGCTATTGTTACTATTCGTATTGCTCATCGCGGTATCAAGTCTTTCTTCACCGCTGGCCACTGCCACCAGGTCAAGACTGCTTGCCGCATCACTTGTACCAGCATTTACCTCTCCGCCAATGTCATTGATGCCAGACGAAAAATCCTCACCTCTCAGCGACGAAATGTCAAAATTATCACCATCAGCTCCTGTTGGTGATAATTCTCCTGTAGTCGCCTCTCCAATCATTGCTCAAAAAATGTCTCCGTTGAAATATGTGATTCATCAACACCAGCGACAGTTAGTTTTTGCCAAACATCACGCACAAACGGTAGGCTACCGCAGACCAGAAAGTGCGCATCGTCCGGCGTTTCAGCGACAATCTTCGCCACCTCAAACCGCCCATTATGCCAGCCATCTTCCTCCTCAACCTGCTTACGGGTACTAAACTTATTGACCTTGATGGACGAGGCCGCTAACTCCTCTGAGAACACCATGTATTCTGGCGATTTTTGGCTCAAATAGAGAAAAGTCGGCTGCTTGGCGTCCGCCAAAATACTCCAAATCGGGCTGAGCCCGCAGCCCGCCGCGATGCCAACCAGCGGCCGCTCGGTTTGCGGGTTGAAATCGCCGTACGCCCGGCTAATTTGCAGCCTATCGCCAACTTGACGCGAACACAAATAGCTCGAGAATTCGCCGCCAACATCTTTCACGGTAATCGACATCAAGTCCTCATGCGGGCGCGAGGAAATGCTATAGGCCTTGCCTTCACGCACCTGACTACCCGCAATGAACACCGTGATGTATTGCCCCGCCATAAAGTCAAACGGCCGCGCAACATACAGCGTCGTTACCTCGGGATTTTCCTGGCGCACCCGCACAATTTCGACAGTTAGTGAATCACGCATTCGTCGACATACCTTTCCATTATTTTTTGAGCGGCTCTGAATTCCTCATCGGTAAATGTATGGTAGTTGGCAAATTTCGGACTAATCGTCGTACCGGTGCGAAAATGCTGCAAAGCGAAGCGCTTGGCACCCTTAACCAACTCGCCAATCTTTTCAAAATCCGCCACCTCCAGCTGCTCGCGGACGATCGTCGTCCGAAATTCATGGCCAATTCCTGAATCAATCATCAGCCGCACATTAGCTTTAATCGCCTCCAGATCAATCGGCCGGGCCGCAATATCCACGTATTTTTCCAGCGGCCCCTTGACATCCATGGCGATAAAATCAATCGTCCCCTCCTCGACCATGCCGCGCACCATGTCAGGATGCGTGCCGTTAGTATCCAGCTTGACATCAAAACCGAGGCTCTTAATCATTCGGCACAGCACCGGCAAATCCTCGTTAACCGTCGGCTCGCCACCAGAAATCACCACGCCGTCCAGCCGACCAATACGCGATTTTAGGAATATCATCGCCTCCTCAACCGGGATGCTCGGTGCCAACCGCTCGGGCAGTACCAACTCCGGATTATGGCAATAGCCGCAGCGCATATTACAGCCCGAGAGAAACAGCGCTGCCGCCACGTGTCCTGGATAGTCCACCAGCGACAGCTTCTGAATCCCGCCGATTGACACCTTAAGCTGGGACAGCGACGGCGTTGGCTCGCTGATGTTCGGCGGCATCGTCATAATGCTCCCTCATGTCAAATTCAGCTTGCTTACCGTTATTCCACTGCGCAACTGGACGGAGGAAACCAACCACCCGCGAGTAAACCTCAGTCGCTTCGCCGCAATTCGGACACTCTGGATGCTCTCCGACGATATAGCCGTGATTGGTGCAAATCGAGAAGCTTGGCGTAAAGGTAAAGTACGGCAATTTGTAGTTTTCGCAAATTGTCTTGACCAATTTCTTGAGTGTTTGTGGATCATCCATACGCTCACCCAGGAAGAAGTGAATCACCGTACCGCCCGTGTATTTGGTCTGCAAATTATCCTGCAAATCCATTAGCTCAAACAAATCATCGGTGTAATTGACTGGCAAGTGACTGGAGTTGGTGTAGAACGGATGCTTGACCGCCGCACCCAAACCATTGGCAAAGTGTGCTCTATCAGGGAAGCTGGCTTTGTCAATTTGAGCCAAACGGTAGGTTGTACCCTCAGCCGGCGTCGCCTCCAGGTTGTAATTATTGCCCGTTTCTTTCTGGTACTCCACCAAACGATCGCGCATGAAGTCAAGCGTCTTCTCGGCGAACGCCTTGCCCTTTTCGGTACCGATGTCAACGCCCAGCAGGTTCAACGCCGCTTCGTTAGTACCAATCAAACCGATGGTTGAGAAGTGATTCTTCCAGTACTCGTTGAAACGCTTTTTAATATCGCGCAGGTAAAACTTGGTGTACGGATACAGGCTGATATCCGAATCGGTCAGCTGCTCCAGCACCTTGCGTTTGGTCTCCAGGCTGTCGCGCGCCATATCCATCAATTCGCCCAGACCCTTGAAAAACTCTTTCTCGTTCTTTGATTTCAGCGCCAGCCGCGGCAAGTTAATCGTCACCACACCAATTGAACCGGTCATCGGATTCGAACCAAACAGACCGCCGCCGCGATACTCCAGCTGGCGATTATCGATGCGCAAGCGACAGCACATCGAGCGCGCATCCTCTGGATCCATATCGGAATTGATGAAGTTGGAGAAGTACGGAATGCCATATTTAGCGCTGGCTTCCCAAAGATTTTCAATAACCGGATTATCCCAGTTGAAATCTTTGGTGATATTGACCGTCGGAATCGGGAAAGTAAAGACCCGGCCGTTGGCGTCGCCCTCCGACAACACCTCCAGCAGCGCTTTGTTAAGCATATTCATCTCTTCTTGATAATCGCCGTAGTTGGTGTCCTGCATCTCGCCGCCGATGATCACCGGGTTGCCAGCCATGTGCTTCGGACATTCCAGATCAAGCGTGATGTTGGTAAACGGCGTCTGGAAACCAACCCGCGTTGGCACGTTGACATTAAAAACGAATTCTTGCAGCGCTTGCTTGACCTCGTCATAGCTTAATTTATCAGCGCGAATGAACGGCGCCAAGAGCGTGTCAAAATCAGAGAACGCCTGAGCGCCAGCCGCCTCGCCCTGCAGAGTGTAAAAGAAATTGACCACCTGCCCAAGAGCCGAACGGAAATGCTTAGCCGGCTTGGAAGCAACCTTGTTTTTAACGCCAGTGAAGCCTTGACGCAACAAATCCATCAGATCCCAGCCAACGCAGTAAACACTCAGCAAATTGAGGTCGTGAATATGCAAATCACCCTCTTTATGCGCCTGGCCGATTTTTGGCGAATAGATTTTATCCAGCCAGTAGGTCTTGGTAATTTCCGCCGAAACGTAGTTATTCAGGCCCT
>ERZ773042.563-NODE-563-length-25175-cov-13.172014_pt1 | contig 25175 bp, 17 predicted proteins | sample MGYA00511664_ERZ773042 | MGnify/ENA primary metagenome ERZ773042 (study PRJEB29015, sample SAMEA2737984) | human oral metagenome | biome: human oral; feature: human-associated habitat; material: dental | place: China | collected 2036 ... | reverse complement strand
GGGACAGGTCTCGTTTTTTATTGATCTGACCAGAAGTAGGCTCTTCCTCGCCCACTAAAATCTTGAGCAGGGTTGACTTCCCAGCTCCATTTTTACCGACTAGGGCAATCCGATCGCCCTCATCCACCTGCAGGTTAATATTGTCAAAAAGAAGCTCCCCTGCAAAAGAGCGCTCAATCTTGCTTGCTTGTAAAATAATCATAAGACCATTATAGCAGATTTACTTCACTCCTGCTATCTACCAGATATTTAAAAGTTTCATCAGAAAATTCATTATCCTATAGATCTTTCTGAACTTATAGCTTTGATATGGAAGACTTAAGTAGAAGAAAAGAACATCTCAAAACTTAGATCTTTCAACTAAGCTTCAAGATGCACTATAAACTTTCGAAAGTAATAAGCAAGAAAGTCTTTCAATATTGCCTTTACAATCACTTAATCTTTACCAGGCTGACCCCCAATCACGACTTTTTTGGCTCTATTATTGTTATCAAAAAGAATGAAATAATACAACTTTTTACCATGAGTTTCAAAAACATTCTTTTCTTGTCCTATATAATATCCCTTTCGGGCGCCGGGTTTCGTTTCATAATCAAATTCACCATAACGCTCCACTATCTCCCATTCTCTTTTACCTATAATCCACTGATCATCGTATTTCTAGTAAATGCGCCTGAAAAAATAGAGAAAAACTGAAAGAGCAATCATTGCCAAGAATAAAAGAAATAGTGTAAGCTTAGCTTTCTTTCGCATCGTGTTCCTTTCTAGTTTTTTGAAGAATAAAAGTAACAGTAACTCATCTTCCATGGATTAGTCAAAGCTAGCTATATTTTTTATTAAACCTTATTAATCCCATTTTTTCATCTAAATAGCAAAACAAACTGCTTTACTTATGATTTCCGTTGCAAGATTTCTAATGAGTATTTCTCATATTGCAGCGTAACAAATTCAAAAAGCTACCCATCAAAACGGTTGCCATTTATGATTATTTTATTCAAAAAAAGACAAGCCTGTCAACGAAAAACAGGTTGCCTATAAATGGTTTTAATAGATCGCACAAGCTTTTTAAAGCTCTATCGAACTTGAGTCAGCACTCCGTCTTGCATCTCATAGACCTTATCTACTTCGTCCAGCAGGCGGGTATCATGAGTAATCATGACCACACTCTTCTGGAATTTCTGGGTCACCTCTTTGAGCAAATGAACCACGCGCTTAGCCCGTTCTGTATCCAGACTAGCTGTCGGCTCATCAGCCAAGATAATATCTGGGCTATTGTAAAGCGCTCTAGCGATAGCAGCTCTCTGCCGTTCCCCGCCAGACAATTCTTTCGGATACTGCTTGAGAGTTCCTTTTAGATCTAGCAGCTCAATCAGACTGTCTAGTTCTGTTCTTTCCTTTTTAGATAAGCGGTCAATCAGCTGGAACTGGTCCTCAATTTTCAAAAAAGGTATGAGATTGGAAGCCTGCAAAATAAAGCCGAAATCATTGAAACGCAGAGCAGCACGTTCCTTTTCCTTGAGCTGGGAAGTATCTTTCCCATGCAGGAGAATCTGTCCTTTTGAAGGCGTTTGTAAATTCCCCAGCAAGGTCAGAAAGGTTGTTTTACCCGATCCTGATGGCCCAATAATAGCTACAAACTGCCCCGCTTCCAGTTGGAAATCAGTTGGTTTCAGGGCTTGAACCAGTGTATGCCCCTGGCCGTATTCTTTGGTAACCCCTTTTAATTCTAAGATTGGCATTTACTCACCTCCTATTGCTGTGATAGGGTCAATTTTTAGAACCCGACGAATGGACAAGAGCCCACCCGCAAGTGACATGAGAACAATCAAGGCGATCAGACCCGCATAAGCTCGCCAATCACTGTAAAAAGGCACAGAGGCAGGCAAGGCCAATTGTGTCCCTAAAAGTGCCAAAACAGCCAGACTTATTCCCAGAGTGGACAGGATGAAAATCTGCCAGAAAATAGAAGCAATAATCTTTCCACTGGCAATTCCTTGGGCGCGCATAATACCATAAAGATGCGTCTTTTGTATGGTAATGATGTACATGAAAATTCCCAATACCAAAAATGTAATCAGAACCATGGCCCCAATCATAAAGGAAAAGGTCAGTACCTGAGCCTGATAACCTGGAATATTTTCTATCAATTCCCCCATAGAGAGTTGACTAAGGCCTGCTTCCTCAATCTTTTGGTCATTCTTAACTACCAAGGCACTAATATTTTTGACTAGGCTAGAACCATATTTTAATTCTCTAAAATCATCTAAAGCCATAAAAATTACAGGTTGCGTAAAGAAGCTATTATCCTCTGTGAAGCCAACAACCTGATAGAGGCGTTCGCTTCCATTGAGCTGAAGCTGGTCGCCCATTTTTACGCCTTTTTGCTGTAGGCGCTTGTCAGCAATGATTTCATAAGCATTATCAGCTGATCTCCCCTCACTCAGTTTTGGAGCTAAAAAACTATTCCATGACAGACCAAAGACTTGGGCATTAATTTTTTCTTTCCCATCTTCATGATTGGCCACTACTGCCATTTGTCCCATAGCTGCCACAGAATCTCCTTGAAGATGAGGACCAAATTCTTCTTCCTTGATGATCGAAGCAGAGAGATTCTTATTGGCATACTCAGATAAAACAACTGACTGGGCTCCCCACTGATCTAGTGCCAAGCGATTAAGCCGAGCTAAACCAACTGAGAGACTGGATAAAAAGAAAACCATATAGGTGATCAGAAAAACCACGGCAACAACCATACGGTAACGTCCGCGACTGTAGACAATCTCTTTAAAAGCTAAAAACAAGGCTGTCCTCCTTTGAGATATTAGAAACTATTATATCATAAAGAAACAAGATACAGAAAAAATCCCTTCAGTCTCCCCGCATGTGCTCTCTAACAAAGCCTGCTAGACCGACAGTGGTCACCTTAGTATGAAAATCACTCATTTGCTGAGACTTATAATGAGGATGAGCCAACCAGTAAGTCAAGGTTCCCATAAAGGAAGCCGCCTGATGATTCAGCAGTAAATCCGCTTCTACCTCCTCTAAAAGTGGATCACCCAAGAAAATACTCTGCGAAAAAATCTCCCTCAGAGCTTCCTGCAATCGCCACAAACTAGTAGGACTACCATTGGGTCCCAAAAGAATAGCTAAGTCTTCCAAGTATGACTCAAAAAAATGAAAAAGATTTTGTTTCTCATGGATGTAGTCTTCCACTTTAAAATCCTTTTCTAACTTGAACAGTCGGTCAGATTTTATTGCATCTTGATAATAGGCCTGCAAATCATCTAGCAAGCGGTTTTCGATCTTCTCTAGAAGATCATACTTGTCCAGATAATGCCGATAAAATGTACTGCGATTCACCTCTGCCAAATCAATCAATTGGCGAATGCTGATTGTCTCAAAAGTCTGCTCTTTCATCAACTGCAGCAAGCTAGTCTCTATACGCTTTTCTGTCTCTCTTCTTTTTTTCTCATACATACCATTCACCTCAAAATGCAACAGTCTCTCTAAAATTGATGCTTGTATGCCTCCAGCTCCCACTATATAATAAATAAAAGCAGAAGACAAGAACAAGAGGATTAAAAAATGAAGATTATGATCAATCAAAAGGAAGTCAGTCAAGAAAGAATTGAGCAATGGAGAAAGCAGAGAATCCTTAAAGCAGCTAAGATGCTTAATCTACAGCTGCATAATACTGACAAGACGGAGATTATAGACCAAGCCTTACTGGAAGCAAAAATGAAACTGACATACGAAGAGCTAATCCAAAAAATCAGAACAAAACTCAAATGGAGCCAATGTTTAATGAAATGGGCAGCAAAATGGTCAAAGAAACCACGAAAAAGAGCTGTTGTAACGATTTTTGCAAGTGGACTGACTGCCGCTTCTTTCAGTAAAAGGCTAGAAAAGTTGATGTTAGAAAATACAGATGCTCATAAAATAGCCAATCTTGGTGCCTGTCCAGACCATTATGCCTTGCAGCCGCAAGGGGACAAACTTGAAGTCATTGAGACTGCAGGAAACAGCCCTCTGCCGACACAGTTTTTTCTTAAGCTTGGTGGTGAAGCTGAAATAGAGGAGCATCGTGATGCGTCTTATCCCTTCCAAACTGTCGGTGCTGCCAGTCTAGCGAATGGTTGCAATATCGGTGGTATTCGCCATCAGTTTCGCGACACAGAAAAAGGCCTAGAAGCCCGATTCTGCGTCGAATTCCCTAGTCTTTGTCCAGACAGCCTTGTCAAAGAACACCAGTTCCACCTGGCCGCCGAATGGTCAAGGTGGATAGCTTGGTGTAGAGAACAAAAAGAATGAATTTCCATCCACACAAAAACAGCCTACTGCCATCTTAAAGAGACCGCAGCAAGGCTGTTTTCTTCTTTACCTAATCAAAGACAATCATGGACTTAATGGTCTTGCTCTTACCCATGAGTAAATGAATCAATAGCAAGATCTTCAAGTTTAACAGTTGTCCACCTCAGTCCTATTTTTCGACAATTCCAATAGGTTGTAACTACTGTTTTTATTTCACTTTGCAATTATCCTGAGATCCGTTTTTGTATACAGTAGATTGTTGTCTAACTTACTGTTTCGTAAAGTTTAGAGTATCTGGATCGTCATCCAGTTCGCTGACAGTTAACTGATTGCCATTTAGTTGATAGGTTTTAACATCGTCACCAACAATCAAACGCTGATTAGCTGCATCAACCTGAACTTGCTTAATTTCCTTACTTCCATCTACCTCTATCTCAGTCCATGTCCCAGAGGCCCCATTAATCTGAAGAAGATGTTGATCCCCATCATGGTCAGTTGCCTTATAACTACCATCTAGATTCGAAGTTTGGGTTGGCTTAGAAGAGTTTACTTGACTAGAAGAAGATTCTGTATTAGAACTAGTTGCTGACTGAGAACTTTGACTTTTTACATCTTGAGACTGAGAGTTAGCATTAGTCCCTTGGTTGTTATTTCCTGAGCAAGCTGTTAAGAGGACAGCTGCTGTAAGAGATACAATTGCCAAAATTGTTTTCTTCGGAATAGACATATCAATTCCTCCTTTTCTACATTTGTAGTTTATACTTATATTCTACACTTGTCTGTTTTATTTGTCAAGAAAAAGAATTTTGTTTCCTATTAAGAATTCTATATTGCTGATTCAATCAATCAGATCTAGATCTTTTCTTTTAAATATTAGAAAAATCCCCAGTCTAATTTGACTGGAGATATAGATTAATGTTCTTATCCTAAAAAATCACAAAGCTACTAGAAGAACAAGTTTGCGATGTCTCCTTAATGTCTGAGTATCATTCTTCATGCTGAAATAACAGAGTTGATTTTTGCAGATATGAGTTGGGATACTTGAGGAGCAAGTCTTTTACAGACACAACCAAATCTTTCTGATCAGCCATACCGGATTGGTAACGAAGCAAAAGATGCATAAAATCTTCTTTTTCAGTCGTGCTGGCTTTCTTCTTAAAATAGCCCCAGATATGCTGAAAGGCATTGCAGACCTGACCTCGGTTTTCAGGCAGGGCTATCGCTTGGTCAATCAAGGCTTGAACATGAGCTACTTCTACCGATTCACTTTTCAAATATTGACGAATTTCCAGATAGATATTACTGGAATGACTGAGGACTAGGTATTTATTCCGAGCCCAAAGAGTCTGACACAGAGACATTTGGTTTAAATTTTTCATGCTTACTTTTCCTAACAATCTTTATTGTTGAATTTCTTAAGCCTCATTCGAATTATTAGTCGCATCCTAATTCTCCGATTTTCAAAATATAATCCCAACCACAAAACTTAACATGATTGGAAAAGAAGGATGATTTGCTAGTCTTTCTTTTATTCTGGAAAAATCCATTCAATATGAGGCGCCTGACGACTAATTTCCTTATAAATATCATTAAAATCCGCACCAGATAAGTTATTTAAGTCAATGGAGTCTAGAGAACTACCATTCTGATCATAAAAATGAAGCATACGATTTGTTTTCTGTATATCATCAGAACTATAGGTTTTGATTTTATATTCGATCTTCTTGACCTTGTCCAGATCAATTTCATTCATATCTTGGAAAATCGAAGATTTAATATCCAGTTTTCCTTCTGAAATCGTCATTGCAGGAGGTTGTTTAGACTTTATAAAAATAGAAATCAACAATAAAGAAACCCCAACTGCTGAACCAATCAAGACAGTTGTAGCAAAATCGTTATCTCTTTTCTTTTTCTCTTCTTTTTCTCTTTTTATCTCATCCTGTTCTTTCTTTAATTGATTATTATAAGTATCTACAAATTTTTGGAGTCGAACTTCTTTTTCTTCAGGAGTCTCATCTTTGGGACCATCTTCTGAACCAAACATTAGTTCTGCATCTCGGATAGTTATCGGTCTTTCTTCTAGTTTGTATTCATCCATCTTGGCGTCAAAACTCACTTCAGGATCTTTAGAGTTACTTGCACTAAAGACAGAAGAAGAGTTGCCCAAACAACAAAAATTGCCAATATAGAAATCATGGTAATACCAACAATTTCACCTGCATAACTTCGCTTATACTTCATCAAAATCCTCTTAACAAATTTTTAATATGACTAGAATATCATAAATCAAGCCTTTTATAAAGATTCTTTTAGCGATTTAAAAAAACAGCCTGTAAAGACTGCTTTTGTCGACTCTTCTAACGCACCTCTGCGCCGAGTTTTTCGGTCAGGGATTTTTCGATTTTTTCCATATATTTAGCTACTTCTTCGTCAGTCAGGCTAGATTCTGGATTTTGGAAAGTCAGGCTGTAGGCCATGGATTTGAGGCCGACACCCAGCTTGTCACCAGAGAAGATATCAAAGAGCTTAATATCTGTCAAGCGCTTAACACCAGCGTCTTGGATTGCATCAAGGACCTCTTGGTGAGTGATTTCAGCCTTGAGCAAGAGGGCCACATCACGGCTAACAGCTGGGAATTTAGTGATTTCTGTAAATGGCTGTGCTGGCTGGAGTTGCTCTTCAATTGCAGATAGATTGAGCTCAGCCACATAAGTTTCAGGAATATCGTAAGCCTTGGCTGTCGCAGGATGGACTTGGCCGACAAAGCCGACAGGCTGGCCATTGATAGAGATCAAAGCAGTCCGACCAGGATGCAGGCTCTTAATCTGGTTGCTAGCCGCGTATTCAGCAGTCAAGCCCAACTTAGCAAAGAGTGCTTCCACTACACCCTTAGCATAGAAGAAATCAACTGCTACTGGCTTGGTCTGGAAGTCTTTTTCATTAACCAGACCTGTCAAAGCAAAAGCAAAGCTATTGATTTCATTTGGCAATTCTTCCTTAGGATTGCCAGTCTGCTCAAAAATTTTGCCAATTTCATAGAGGGCCAGATTCTTATTTTTACGAGCTACATTGTAGGCTAGGGAGTCCAAAATGCCAGAAACCATGTTCTGACGAAGAACAGAACGCTCCACTGTCATCGGCCACATAAGCTCAGTCAAGTTGCTAGGATTGAGAGTGAACTCAATCGCCTTTTCTGGTGTCGTCAAAGCATAGGTAATGATTTCTGTCAGACCAGCACCCTCTGCTAAGGTCCGGACTTGACGGCGCAATTGCTGCGTTGCAGTCAATTCACCAGCAGTCCCGTCATCTTTTGGCAGGCTAGCTGGCAATTTATCATAGCCATAAATACGAGCAATTTCTTCATAGAGGTCTGCTTCGATTGAAATATCCCAGCGACGGCGAGGGACACTGACAGTGAACTGTTCAGCACTTCCTGACAAGCCAAAGCCAAGTCTGCGGAAGACATCCACAATATCTGTATAAAGCAGGTCTGTTCCCAAAACTCGGTTGACATCCGCAAGACTAGACACCACTTCTACATCACTAGTGTCTAAGCTACCAGCGGATACGATACCAGCCTCAACAGTTGCACCTGCCAAGTCTGCAATCATGCTTGCCGCAGCATCCAAAGCTTCATTAACAGTTGCCACATTGATGCCTTTTTCAAAGCGGGAAGATGATTCCGAGCGCAGGTTAAGGCGACCGCTGGTCTTGCGAATTGATTTACCATCAAAAACAGCTGCTTCCAGAACAACACGAGTGGACTTACCAGAAATTTCAGTCGCTGCTCCTCCCATGACACCAGCCAAAGCCACTGGCTTATCTGCCACAGTAATGACTAAGTCGCTAACTTCCAGCTCGCGCTCTTCGCCATCCAGCGTCACCAGCTTTTCACCAGCTCGCGCTTCACGGACAACAATCTGGTCACCCTCAAACGTATCCAGATCAAAGGCATGCATAGGCTGACCAAAGTAGAGCAGGATGTAGTTGGTCACGTCCACTACATTATTAATCGGACGGATTCCTTCGTTCATGAGGAGATTTTGTAGCCACTGAGGACTTGGGGCGATGGTAACATTTTCCAAAATACGAGCCGCGTAGTAAGGAGCCTTCTCCGTCTCAAGGGCTACTGAAAGACTGTCGGCTGCCTGCTTTTCATTTTCCACTAGCGGGAAATCTTTGAAATGTACTGACTTGTCATAGATGGCAGCCACTTCATGAGCCACCCCACGCATAGACAAAGCATCTGCCCGGTTTGGTGTGATAGAAAGTTCGATAATCTCATCGTCCAAGTCCAGATAAGAGAAGACTTCCTCACCCGGCACTGCTTCTTCAGGCAGGATTTGAATGCCATCCGCAAATTCCTTTGGCACAACAGAATCAGAAATACCCAGCTCACCGAGAGAGCAGATCATACCCAGTGACTCCAAGCCCCGGATTTTTCCTTTTTTAATCTTATAATTGTCCGCAATGCGAGCACCTGGCAAAGCCACCATGACCTTGATGCCTGCGCGGACATTTGGAGCACCACAGACAATCTGACGGTTCTCCTCTTCTCCAACATTGACTTGACAAACATGCAAGTGGGTTTCAGGAACATCCTCACACGATACCACCTCACCAACAACAATTTTTGACAGGCCAGCAGCTGGTGATGTTACACCTTCCACTTCAATTCCTGTCGTTGACATTTTCTCAGCCAGCTCAGCACTCGCCACATCAATGTCAACTAACTCTTTTAACCACTTATAACTTACTAGCATATTTAAGATATTAAGACCGGCCAATTGCCTTGGCAATTGGTAAAAGCGACCAAATTTTAGGGATTTGTCTGAAATCCTGATTTCAGAAACAAATCATCTAAATTTCGAGCTTTTAGGTCGTATTCATTTCCTCTCATTAAATTTTCTGCACTTGTGCTGTGCCATTACTACAAAGGATACCAAGGGCGTCAAAAACGACTGAAAAATAGGAGATTTGCTAAGCATTCGACGAATGATCGCAAATCTATCTTTTTTCCGAGTTTTTAGCCCGGGTTCAATTCCTTTCTCTATTCTATCGCTGAGGAACTTGACCGACCAAATTTTAGGGATTCTTCTGAAATCCTGATTTCATAAACAAATCATCTAAATTTTAAGCTTTTAGGTCGTATCATTTCCTCTCTTTAAATTTTCTTATTTATTTCAATTTCTTGCGCAGCAGCCAGTCGGTATCTACTGTCTCGCCAGTGATATAGTCGTGCTGGCTAAATTTTTCAAAGCCGTATTTAAAGTAAAAATCTTGAGCTCTAAAATTCTTTTCCCAAACGCCCAGCCAGACCCAGTCAAAGCCTCGTTTCTCGGCTTCATCTAAGGCAAATTCAAACATTTCCTTGCCCAATCCCTGACCATGATAGGCTTTCAAGACATAGATTCGCTGAACCTCAAAGGCTTGTGGCAGTTCTTGCTCCGTTTGAGCCTGTCCCCAGTTAAACTTGAGAAAACCAGCAATTTCACCGCCTTTGACAACAAAATAGGTCTCTGACTCAGGGTCTGCCAGTTCCTTTTCGATAGTTGCAAGCGACAGCTCATTGTCAAAATAATGAGCCATATCAGCTTCCTTGATAAATGGGCCAAAGGTTTCTTGATAGGTTGCGACTTCCAACTCTCGCAGGATGCGCGCTTCTTCTTTCTTGACTCTGACTAGCATACTGCACTCCTTTCTCAGAAAAGCTGCATCTATGAATACAGGTTTCTACTTAAACTGCTGAGAAAAACGAATATCTCCTTGGTAGAAGCCACGAATATCGTTAATACCGTAGCGGAGCATAGCTACCCGCTCTTGGCCAAGACCAAAGGCAAATCCGGAGAATTTCTCTGCATCAATACCGCTCATTTCCAATACGCGCGGATGCACCATACCAGCTCCCATAATCTCAATCCAGCCGGTCTTCTTGCAGACATTACAGCCAGCACCGCCACACTTGAAGCAAGAAACATCCACTTCAACAGACGGCTCTGTGAATGGGAAGTAAGACGGACGCAGACGGATACTGCGGTCTTGGCCGAACATCTTCTGGACAATTAGCTGCAGTGTTCCTTGCAGGTTGGCCATAGAAATATTTTCTCCAACCACCAAGCCTTCAATCTGATGGAACTGGTGGGAGTGAGTCGCATCATCAGTATCCCGACGGAAGACACGCCCTGGTGAAATCATCTTGAGCGGTCCTTTAGAAAAGTCATGGGCATCCATAGCTCGCGCCTGCACCGGACTGGTGTGGGTTCTGAGCAGGATTTCCTCTGTAATGTAGAAAGTGTCTTGCATATCCCGTGCTGGGTGGTCCTTAGGCAGATTCATCCGCTCAAAGTTGTAATAGTCCTTCTCCACTTCAAAGCCGTCCACGACCTGATAGCCCATCCCGATGAAAATATCTTCAATTTCTTCACTAGTCTGGCTAAGAATATGACGGTTCCCTATCGGAATTTGACGGCCTGGCAGGGTCACATCCAAGGATTCCTCAGCTAGTTTCAGAGCGACTAATTGCTCTTCCATCTCTTGTGCAGTCTTTTCAAAGGCTGCTGTCAGAATATCACGCGCTTCATTGACGTGCTTCCCGATAATCGGCCGCATTTCAGCTGAAATATCCTTCATCCCTTTCAGGACTTCAGTCAGCGAACCTTTTTTGCCCAAGACAGCTACACGCAAGTCCTGCAGTTCCTTTTGATTCTCCGCCTTGAGCTGCTTGAGAGAAGCTAAAGTCTCTTCACGCAGGCTTTTTAGTTGTTCTTCAATCGTTTTCGTCATTTTCCCTCCAAAATAAAAAGCGCGCCAATCTCCATAAGCGGAGCGTTGACACGCGGTACCATCCGTTTTTTATCTGGCAAGCCAGACCTTACTTATCAATCCTAGAGCAAGTGAATTCGCCTAGCTTTCATCTAGAGAGCTTTCAGTCGCTGGCTCCCCTCCCTGTTAAACTTCCCCTAGGTTACTGGTCTTGCGGATTGCTATTCAGTTACTTAATATTCTAGCAAATTTACCCTATTTTGGCAACAAAAATAAAAAGCTCCTGGCATCCATTTAAAACGGAATAGCCAGGAGTGCGTCTTGTTTACTGATTACTAACGAAGCAACTTGAGTAGCTAAAAGCTACAGACAAACAATTTACTTGATGATTGATTCAATCTTTTATAGCCCTAAAGAATGATTTTCTTTTATATCGATCTAATAAGAAAATATATTTTATCGTACAAAAGCAATGACGATTGTATTATTCGAAGTCCGAAAACCATTGAAAAGCTTCTCTCTTCATTGTCGCTCTCTGAAGTTTTTTTCTCATTTTAAACTCTTATTTTCCATAGCAACAATCTGCAATCGCCACAAGAGATAATCCGGTTCAGATATTTTTTAACAATACCTCCAACTAAGACGAACAACAAATCAGTAAACAAGGACATAAGCTAAAATATAGATAACTTAAAACAGATTTGAATTTCTGAAACCCATTGGAATCAGTCCTTTCTATTTGCTAAGCCATGCATTCCTTATCAAAGGAATGAAACATTTAAAGAAGGAAAGAAGAATATCAAAATTCTTAATTTCCCACCTATCTTTTATTCACTATTAGTGTACTCTTTTATTTTAAAAAAAGCAAGCGTTTACATTGTTTTTTTAAAAATAATATTTTTTGCAAAATAAAAAGCTAATTGGAGAACCTTTTAGGCCTCAAATCAGCATTATTCTATTCAAACAAACTATAATAATCTGAAATGGTCATTTGAGCTTTTTCTTCTTGCTTAAGATCCTGAATAATCTGACCATCCTTCATAACAATCAAGCGATTGCCGTACTTAAGCGCATCTTCCATATGATGAGTAATCATGAGAGCAGTCAGACGGTCTTTTTGGACAAAATCGTCTGTTAACTCCATTAAAGCCACACTAGTCTTAGGGTCCAAAGCTGCTGTATGCTCATCTAGTAGCAAAAGTTCAGGACGTTTGAGTGTCGCCATTAAAAGACTTAGGGCCTGTCTTTGACCACCTGATAGGAACTCAATTGCTGTATCCAAATGCTTTTCTAGGCCATTGCCAATTTTATCAATAGTCGCTTGGAATTCTTCTTTATAATGGTTCAATCGGCGAGGAAAAAGACCTCTTCTCTCTCCTCGAAACTTTGCAATCAAGAGATTTTCAGCAACTGTCATACGAGGCGCTGTTCCCATCTTTGGATCTTGAAAAACTCGAGAAAGGTATTTTGCTCGTTTTTCTGGTGAGTAATGAGTCACATCTTCACCTAAGATATGGATACTGCCACTGGTTAAAGGTAAGGTCCCAGCAATTACGTTAAAAAGGGTTGATTTTCCGGCACCATTTCCACCCAAAATAGTAATAAAGTCATGCTCATGAATCTGCAAAGAAACATCATTCAAAATGACTTTTTCTTCATCTAGGCCGTTACTGACAACTTTTGTGGCATTTTTTAATTCTACAATGACTGTCATTTGCTTAATGTGACTCCTTTAAAAAATTTATTTTTAAGCGTGGGAATCATGAGGCAGATTGCCAAAATCACCGCACTGTAGAGGCGTAGGTAGCTTGTATTAAAGCCTAAAGCGATAACCGCCCAAATTAGAAATTGATAAGCAATCGCTCCTACCACAATCGTCATCAGTCTTTCAGCTAAAGTGAGACTTTTAAAGAGAACCTCTCCAATGATTAAGCTGGCCAAACCGATAACAATGACTCCAATCCCTCTTGAAGCGTCCGCATAACCTTCCTGCTGGGCAATCAAAGCTCCAGCTAAGGCAATCACTCCATTGGAAAGTACCAGGCCCATCAGTTCCATCCGGCCAGTATTAATACCAAAACTTCTGGCCATATCAGGATTGTCCCCAGTAGCAATGTAGGCCTGGCCTAGTTTCGTATCAAGAAAGAAAAGCAAAGCTAGAATTACCAGAGCTACAAAAATCAGGCCTAGAAAGATTTGATTCATTTCCTCTGAAAAAGGAAGAAAGTCTTGAATCTTTTTAGCTCCCAATAGGCCCAGATTGGCTCTTCCCATGATCATAAGGATTAAGGAATGGCATGAGGTCATAACCAAAATCCCAGACAACAGAGTCGGAATTTTTCCTTTGGTATAAAGCAAACCCGTTGCAAAACCAGCCAAACATCCAGCTAGAATGGCAATCAAGGTCGCCAACAGTGGATTGACTCCCTTAGTAATCAAGGTGACAGCGACAGCTCCTCCAAGAGGAAAGCTGCCTTCTGTCGTCATATCTGGAAAATTCAAAATCCTAAAGGTCATAAAGATTCCCAGACCCAAAATAGACCAGAAAAGACCTTGTGAAATAATCGAAACAATCATATTCTATCCTAACTTTGTATTAAAACTTGCCATTCAACTGAGGCTTGAGTTTTTAAGTCTCCTTCCTTATTCAATCACTTGTCCTGCTTCTTTCAAGACATCATCTGGAAGAGAAATCCCAAGTTCTTTGGCATTCTTCTTATTAATGACTGACTTACCTTGGTTGAAAATTTCAACTGCTGTCTCTTCTGGTTTAGCACCTTTCAAGATTTTAGCAGCCATTTTTCCTGTTGCAACTCCAAGATCATGTTGATCAACAACAACTGATGCTAGTCCACCTTCTTCTACCATAGCAGTCGCACTTGGGTAGATAGGTTTTTTAGCGTCTTTATTGCTAGATACTACAGTCGCAAACGCTGATGCGATGGTATTATCAATTGGAATCCAGATAGCGTCAACCTTGCCAGTCATAACATTCATGGTAGAGGCAATTTCATTGGTTGAAGGAACAGAGTATTCTTCTACCTTGTAACCTGCCTCTTCAGCTAATTTTTTGAATTCTTCAACCTGAGTTTTAGAGTTGTCTTCACTGCTAGAATAGAGGGCACCGATAGTTTTCACATTTGGGGTCAATTTTTTAATTAATTCTAGCTGTTGTTTAGCTGGATTGTGGTCAGAGACACCAGTTATATTTCCACCAGGTTTTTCAAGATTTCTTACTAGATTAGCTCCGACTGGGTCAGTGATAGCTCCCATAACGATTGGCTTGTCCTTAGTAGCTGCAGCCAGTCCTTGTGCAGACGGAGTCGCAATCCCAATCAGCACATCATTGTCATTGGACACTAGCTGCTTGCTCATAGTTGCAACCTTGCTTTGGTCTCCTTCTGCATTCATAAAATCAATCTCAATATCATCGGCCTTATAGCCTTCTTCAGCTAATCCATCTTTAATGCCTTTATAGATTAAATCAAGTGAAGGATGGCTGACATACTGTAAGACTCCGACTTTGACTGTTTTCTTATCTGTAGTCGGATTTGCTTTCCCATCTTTATTCGGGCTGGAATAAATCAAAGATCCTCCAACCAAGACTACTAAAACTGCTAAAACTGCGAGTAAACGTTTATTCTTCATATTTTTTCTCCATTTCTATTTTTAAGCTTTTACATTTCAATCCCTAGGGACGCCATCGTTTAAACATGGGCAACTCTCCTTCTCTTTTTCCAACAAAAAACCTCACACAGGTATTCTGTGTGAGGGCGTAAATCGCGGTGCCACCTCAATTATGGAAAAATAGATAGCATTCTCCCATATCTCTGCCTTGTCTACCAACAAGTTGCACTGTAAGGTGTGCCAACCGAATTCTTATTGTTTCGAATTCATTTGTTCTTCTAGCTTATCTGTAAAAAATAAAAGACACTCTAATCATTAGCCCAATTCATAAAGATTTGCTACTTGTTTTCACCACCCACAAGCTCGCTAAAAACAAATTCATTTACTACTTTTCTAATTTCCTATATTGTAAATTTTTCCTAATAATATGTCAAGGCTTTTTTTACAATTTTTGTAAAATGTTCGGATTTTTATTGTCTAGTCCATTTTCGATTAAACCTCGAATAATTTGATATCTCATTAGGAGCTTTTAACTTGGTTTTTTGTTATAATTTTCTATAGTAACTTTCAAGGAGATAAGCATGTCTTTCGACGGATTTTTTTTACACCACATGACTGAGGAGCTCCGCCACGAATTGCTAGGCGGCCGCATTCAGAAGATTAATCAGCCCTTTGATCAAGAGCTGGTTTTACAGATTCGCAGCAACCGCCAAAGCCACAAGCTGCTCCTCTCAGCCCACTCGGTCTTTGGGCGCGTCCAGCTGACTGAGACCACTTTTGAAAATCCAGCTGTTCCCAATACCTTTATCATGGTGATGCGCAAATACCTGCAAGGCGCTGTTATTGAAGCAATCCAGCAAGTAGAGAATGACCGGATTTTGGAAATCAGCGTCTCCAATAAGAACGAAATCGGCGATAGCGTGGCTGTGACTCTGGTCATCGAAATCATGGGCAAGCACAGCAATATCATCCTCTTGGACAAGGCTAGCGGTAAGATTATTGAAGCCATCAAACATGTTGGTTTTTCACAAAATAGCTACCGAACTATCCTGCCGGGCTCGACTTATGTCGCACCGCCTCAGACTGGCAGTCTTAATCCTTTCACTGTGGGCGATGAAAAGCTCTTTGAAATCCTGCAGACAGAGAACTTAGAGCCCAAACGTCTGCAGCAAATTTTTCAGGGATTGGGTCGAGATACGGCTACTGAACTCAGTGGTCGTCTTACAGCTGATAAGCTCAAAACTTTCCGAACATTTTTTTCTAGTCCGACTCAGCCAAGCTTGACCGAAAAATCCTTCTCTGCTCTGCTATTTTCCGACAGCAAGACCCAAATGTCCACGTTATCCGAGCTTTTAGACACTTTCTATAAGGACAAGGCTGAGCGAGATCGAGTCAACCAGCAGGCCAGCGAACTGATTCGCCGAGTAGAAAATGAGTTGGAAAAGAACCGAAAAAAGTTGGGCAAGCAGGAGGAAGAACTCCTAGCAACGGAGAATGCAGAAGAATTCCGCCAAAAAGGGGAACTTTTGACTACCTTTCTCCATCAGGTACCAAACGACCAAGATCAGGTTGAGCTGGACAATTACTACACAGGTGAGACGATCATTATCTCGCTTGACAAGGCCCTAACTCCCAACCAAAATGCCCAGCGCTATTTCAAACGTTACCAGAAGCTCAAAGAAGCCGTCAAACACCTGACTAGCTTGATTGAGGAGACGCGGACTACGATTCTCTACCTAGAGAGCGTGGAAACAGCCCTTGCTCAGGCCAGCCTGACTGAAATCGCAGAAATTCGGGAGGAACTAATCCAGACTGGCTTTATTCGCCGCCGCCAGAGAGAGAAAATCCAGAAAAGAAAGAAACCGGAGAAATATTTGGCAACAGATGGCCAAACTATTATCCTGGTTGGCCGCAACAATCTACAAAATGATGAGCTGACGTTTAAGATGGCCAAGAAGGACGAGCTTTGGTTTCACGCTAAGGATATTCCAGGCAGTCATGTGGTCATCACAGGCAATCTTCAGCCCAGCGATGAAGTCAAGACTGACGCTGCCGAGCTAGCAGCCTACTTTTCCAAGGCCAGACTCTCTAATCTGGTCCAAGTAGATATGATTGAGACTAGGAAGCTCAACAAACCAACCGGTGGCAAGCCAGGATTTGTCACCTATACAGGCCAGAAAACCTTGCGCGTCACACCAGATGAAGAAAAGATTAAGAGTATGAAGATGTAAAGTCACACTCTATAACTATGAAACAGACTTAGGAACAGGACAGTTATTAGCCAGCTGAAGCTTTCTATTCTTTCTATTAATTCCAACAATTTTTTGATAACAAAAACAGGTAGAACATAAGTTCTACCTGTTTTTGCGCTCTCCCGAAATTCTTATAGTTCATTAATAGAATTTCTTCAAGCCTATGTTAGTCCTCAGACTTTTTCTTTCTCTTGTCTAAGCCAATCAGTCCAAAACCTGATACTCCCGCAAGTAAGCTTGCTGCCAAGTATGAGGTTTCTTCTGTACCGGTCTTAGGAAGAGCTTTTGCTCCCTCACTCTTAGAAAGAGACGGTGGTGCAGGCGTAATCGTCCGCTCCGGCTGAACAAGATTTTCTGTCACAGTTGGAACATAAACTGCTGAAATCGTCTGACCATTGCGGTCTTTGCGAATCACTGTCACACCGTCAGCTTGACCGACAAAGCCAGCTTCCGGTACAAAGGTCACGGTGCCATCTGGCGCAATCGTGTAAGTACCTTGACCCGGAACAACCTTTTCAGTACTGCCATCCTCGAAAGTTGGCGGAACGGTTGGATCCACATCACCTTCAAAGATAGGCTTGCCGGTTTGAGGTTTGCCTTTAAGACCCGTGCTGCCAGTATCTTCTGTGGCAGTGCTTCCCAAGACAGTTGGGGTATAGGTAGCTGTCACGGCATTGCCATAAATATCGATACGTTTCACGACGACGCCACTAGCAGTTCCGACAAAGTCGGCTTCCGGCACAAAGGTCACTGCCCCCAGCATATTGAACCGATAAGTTCCCTCACCTGGGACAACCATTTCTGTGCTACCGTCCGCAAAGGTCGGTTCAACTGTTTCATCAATCGGAACTAGTGGGTCACCGCCCGCAAAGGTTGGAGTGCCCGTTTGTGGAAGACCTTGAGGGCCAGTGCCAGTCGCATTAGTACCTACCGGCGTTACCTTAGTCACAGTTGGCGTGTAAGTTGCAGTCACTTCCGTGCCATTTTTATCAACACGTTTTACTGTAACCGGTGTTGGTGTGCCCACATACTGTTTCTCAGGTGTAAAGGTGATGGAACCATCTGAGTTAATAGTGTATACCCCTACTCCTGGAACACTCTTCTTAGACTGACCGTCTTTGAAGGTCATTGGAGAATCCATATCAATTGGAACTAGTGAATCACCACCTTGGAAGCTTGGGGTGCCAGTTTGTGGCACACCTTGAGGACCAGTGCTAGTCGCATCAGTGCTAGTTGGAGTTACTTGCGTAACGTTTGGCCAATAAACTGCATCTGCAGTAGAACCGTTCTTATCCCTTACACGAAGATGTGCAGGAGTAGGCGTTCCGTAGAAATCAGGAGCAGGTTGGAAGCTAATATCTCCATTAGCTTGAACAGTGTAAGTTCCTTGTAGCTTGCCACTTGCGTCGCTAACTGCCAAGGTATTACCCTGTTGAACCTGCCCATCCACAACGAATTGTGGTCCTGCTGGGTTTAATGGGACTGTTTGTGTTTGGTTATTAACAGTTGCTTGACCTGGAGTAAAGTTAAGCTGGCTAGTTTGAAGTTGTCCTTGAAGCCCAACAGTCTGTGTATCTTGACCTGTTGGAGTTGCGGCCTTAACTTCAGCTTGATAAGCAGCGGTTACTTCTGTCCCGTTCATATCAACACGTTTAACAGATTCGGTACTTGGACGGCCAGTGTAGCTAGGAACTGGTTGGAAGGTTACACGACCTGCGTTATCAACCATATAAGTTCCAACATTCGGAACAACCTTAGTTGTTTGACCGTTATCAAAAGTTGGAGCAACTGCCTCATTAATTGGCACACGATTATCACCTGGCGTAAAAATCAAATTACCAGATTGCTCAGCACCTTGAATACCCTCAGAGTTTGCTCCTTGTGCTGTCGGAACAACACGTGTTACTGTTGGTTGATAGGTTGCACGGTGCTCTGTTCCATCGGTATCATGCAATTGTAGGTTAACAGGGTCAACCGTCCCCACAAATGATTTATTTGGAGTGAAAGTCACACGACCAGTAGCTGGATCTAATTCAAAGGTTCCCACTTCTTGGCCTTTCGAGGTTGCCTTAGCACTTGTTCCAGCAATACGATTGCCATCAGCATCCAAGAAAGAGACAGGATTCGTTGCAGATGGTTGAGCAGGTGTCTTAGCAGGATTTCCATCATTAAAGACAATATCTTGCACTTGAGGCAAACCTTGAGCATCCGTCGAACGATGTTCCGTGAAATTCAAAACAGTCGGAATATAGCGGGCATCCATGTTATTCAACTTATCGTTGATAACAGGTTCTCCATTATTCTTCGCAATCCAATCTGTACTTGCGCCATTAGTATCAACACGGCGGATATTAATTCCTTGAGTAGTACCGATATAGCCAGTGCTAGGTTCAAATATCACATCCACATTTGCTCCCTTGGCTGTTACTTTATATCGTCCCTCAGCAGTATTGTACCAACCATCGCCATCTGCTGTTAATGTATGACCTGCATTGTCCAAAACAAGAGGTGCTACAGTTGTATCAATAGCTGCTTTCTTGCTTTCATCTTTTTGATCAATACCTTGAGGTGTAAACTGAAGAGTAGCTTTCTGAGGCTGGCCGATTATTCCTGAACTTTCCTTCTTTTCACCTTTTGGCGGATAGGTCAAGATGACTTCTAAGTCTTCAACTTCCCCACTAAAGGCTGTTCCAGTAGGTTTTTCAATATCTCCCTTATTCAGGGCAATACGGACCCGCATTCCCAACTTGCTAACTTCAGGATTGGTCATCGCTGGATTATTCTTGAAATTAACAGTATAGTCACCAGCCGTTGTTACTTCAGTAAATTCGCTGGCCTCATTTTCATCAAAAACACCGTTTTGATTGAAATCAATCCAAGCACGGACATAGGCCTTGCTATTGCCATTGGCTGAGGCTTGGAGACGAACTGAGTAGTCACCATTTTGAAGACGATTAACTCGGAAGAGGTTATTTGTCTTACCAGTCAAATCTGAAGGCAAGAGCTGATTAACCCCTTCGTCTGCGTGATCAGTATTGTCATCATGCATCCAGTCATTACCTGAAGTAGTATCAATATCAGCTTCGACTCGACCCAAGAATGGCTGAGGAGTTCTTGCACCTGTATTGGCATCATAACCAGAAATAGCATGAACAGCATTTCCATAAGAAGCCGGTGCATCCCCTTCATCAACTACCATAAAACCAATCATAGCAGCTTGCTGACCAGAAGAAGCAATATAAATCCCAACTTCTGAAGCGCCACGTGTCATCACAAGCGGAACTGTGCGGTCTTTAGAAGTATTAGGACCAAAGACCTGAGAGCCCAAGCCTCCTGTTTTTTGATCTGGATTAGTAAAAGCAGTCCAGTCGATTACAGGTATAGTCGCATTATCCCCTATGTATTGACCATATCTATTAGGGTTCATCGGTGCATAAGTGTCGGTAATTACAGACCCATCTGGCAAGACACGTTTCCATTCTGCCAAGTGTTCCCATCCTTGGCCATTGGTCGTGAAGATAGCATACTCCCCTGGGTTGGCTTCTTCTCCATCTGACATGATAACCGTCGCTTTTACAGGTTTTCCAAGGTAAGTCGCTTCTACCTTAAATTTTATACCGTAGCTAGCACCATTTTTAGGAACTTGTAATTGAGTCTTTCGACCATTGGTGTTAATCCCTTGGTCTCGGACGGCTGTCCATTGATTCTGTTCCGCTCCTATAATTTTTGGTCTAGCTGAATCTCCCTCGGCTTCTTGCTTCCTATAGTCTTCGTTTACATATCTGAACCAAGTGTTTTTCGCATTCGGATCATAGCTGTTTTCATACGCAGTACCCTTGACGCGGTCACGATAAATCTCTGTTGAGTGGAAAGGTTTTAATTCCGTCACTGTCAGTTTGATACGATAGCCTGGAGAAATTTCTTTCTCATAGACAGTACCAACTTTAAAGGAATCATCCGTATCTAAGTTACTAATGGCAGTTTTATCGCCAAGATCCAGCCAGTTAATCTGCTTCATCAAGTCTGTCGGGTTCTTTTTTTCAGAATCAGCCAAAGTAGGCTTCTCAATGGTGTTGTTAGGGTCACCATCTCGCAGACCAGTAGGTGCCGCATCCCGTCTTACGCGACGAGAGCGACTAGGCTGAGCAGTCTCTGTAGTTCCTGCCGGTTGAGCAGGAGCTGGTTGGGCATTATCTTCAGTCTTAACCTCTGCAGGAACAACAGCTGGTGCAGAGGTAGTTTCTGTCGCCGGCTGCTCACTTGTTGACTTGCCATCTGAATCAGGCCTTGCAGTCGTTACAGCAGACGCATCTTCTGCCTGATCTGAAATAGTGGCAGGCCTGCTTTCCTCAGCTGGTGAATTTAGCGGCTCTGCAGTATTTACTGAGGAATCAGCTATGCCTGCTTGAGAAACCTCGTTTTGAGTCCCAGAAGAAACAGTCTCATCAGCACTAACCTGCGTTGCCGCTCCCAAAAGAAGCAAGGTTGACAAGAGCACAGAACAAACACCGACGTTTAGTTTTCGAATCGAAAACTTACGCAGGTGAGGATTAAATAAATCTTTTCCCATAATAATCTCCTAAATAATCATTTAAATTGCAGATTTTATTATACACTATTCTATTTTAGTTATCCATATATATAACTATAATTGTAAGAAACTAACATTATAATTAGACACTTTGTTGAAAACAGTCTATTTTTAACAAAAAAAGAGGAAAGATCCATAAACGAATCTTTCCTCTTTTAATTTAGTATCTGAAACCTAAATTCTTAATTTTTAGTCTTCAGACTTTTTCTTTCTCTTCTCTAAACCAATCAGTCCTAAACCTGATACTCCCGCAAGTAAGCTTGCTGCCAAGTATGAGGTTTCTTCTGTACCGGTCTTAGGAAGAGCTTTTGCTCCCTCACTCTTAGAAAGAGACGGTGGTGCAGGCGTAATCGTCCGCTCTGGCTGAACAGGATTTTCTGTCACAGTTGGAACGTAAACCGCTGAAATCGTCTGACCATTACGATCTTTGCGAATCACTGTCACACCGTCAGCTTGACCGACAAAGCCCGTTTCTGGTACAAAGGTTACAGTGCCATCTGGCGCAATCGTGTAGGTACCTTGGCCTGGAACAACCTTTTCAGTACTTCCATCCTCGAAAGTTGGCGGAACAGTTGGATCCACGTCGCCTTCAAAGATTGGTTTGCCAGTCTGCGGCTGTCCTTTTAGACCTGTGCTGCTGGTATCTTCTGTAGCAGTACTTCCCAAAACAGTTGGGGTATAGGTAGCCGTCACGGCATTGCCATAAATATCTGAACGCTTCACGACGACTCCGCGAGCAGTTCCGACAAAGTCTGCTTCCGGTACGAAAGTCACTGCCCCCAGCATATTGAAACGATAAGTTCCTTCTCCCGGGACAACCATTTCGGTGCTACCATCCGCAAAGGTCGGTGCTACGGCTTGGTCAATCGCCCCTTCAAAGGTTGGCGTGCCCGTTTGAGCTTGGCCCTTGCGGCCGCTAGATATACTGTCCTGACTGGTTGATGGTTCAACCACGGTCGGAATATAGCGAGCCGTCACTGAGGTACCGTTCTTATCACGACGGACAAGGGTCACACCGCTTCCCTGACCAAGGAAATCAGCTTCTGGAGTGAAGGTGACTGTCCCATCTGACGTGATGGTATAAGTCCCCTCACCCGGAATAGTCTTTTCCTTGCTTCCGTCTTCGAAGGTTGGTGCAATCGTCTCATCAATTGGAACCAATGGATTACCTGACTCAAATACAGGTTTGCCGGTTTGAACATGACCTTTGATATTCGTAGAGGTCGCATCTTTACCAGTTGGAGTAACCTTGGCAAACTCTGGACTATAGGTAGCCGTTACTGGAGTGCCGTTTTTATCAACACGTTTTACAGTCACTGAATCTGGCTTGCCTACAAACTGCTTGTCTGGTGTGAAAGTCACTGCTCCATCTGGAGTGATGGTGTATGTTCCCTGGCCTGGAATGGTCTTCTCTTTGCTTCCATCTTCGAAGCTTGGTTCAACGGTTTCATCGATTGGAACTAGTGGATCACCGCCAGCAAAAGTCGGAGTGCCCGTTTGCGCAATACCTTGAGGACCAGTGCTGGTTGCGTTGGTAACTGTAGGAATTACTTCTTTTACTACCGCTTTGTACTTGACGGTGATAGGAGTACCATTCGCATCAGTCCGAGTTAATTCAAGTTCCGGTGTCTCCCCCTTAAACTGCTTGTCTGGGGTGAAGGTGACTGTCCCATCTGCATCCACTTCGAACTTACCAACATTCAGTACTTCTTTAACTGCTGAACCATTATCGAATAATGGAGTTGAACCAGCTAGGAATGGAACAGAGGTATGGCCTGGGGTGAAGGTGACTTGGCCTTCTTGAACTTGGCCTTGCAAGCCTTCTGTCTTAGTGCCAGTACCAGTTGGAGTTACCTTGACAAACTCTGGACTGTAAGTCGCAGTCACTGGTGTGCCATTCTTATCAACACGTTTCACAGTAATTGGATCTGGTTTACCCACAAATTGCTTGTCTGGACTGAAGGTCACTGCACCATCTGGTGCAATAGTGTATGTTCCCTGACCTAGAATGGTCTTCTTCTTGCTGCCATCTTCGAAGGTTGGCTCAACTGTTTCATCAATCGGAACTAGTGGATCACCACCCGCAAAAGTTGGAGTGCCAGTTTGAGGAAGACCTTGAGGTCCTGTGCTTGTTGCATTGGTGCTGGTTGGAATCACTTCTTTCACTGCTGCTTGATATTTGACGGTTACTGGAGTTCCATTCGCATCAGTCCGAGTCAATTCCAGTTCTGGCGTTTCCCCCTTGAATTGCTTGTCTGGTGTGAAAGTTACCTTACCGTCTGCGTCCACTTCGAACTTACCGACATTTAGCACTTCTTTAACTGCTGAGCCATTATCAAACAGTGGAGTTGAGCCCGCTGGGAATGGAACGGAATCATGGCCTGGAGTGAAGATAACATGACCTTCTTGAACCTGACCTTGCAAGCCTTCTGTCTTATCACCAGTACCAGTTGGAGTTACTTTAGTGAACTCTGGACTGTATGTTACAGTTACTGGCGTGCCATTCTTATCGACGCGTTTTACAGAGATTGGATTCGGTTTACCTACAAATTGCTTGTCTGGCGTGAAAGTCACTGCGCCATCTGGAGCAATCGTGTATGTTCCTTGACCTGGAATAGTCTTCTCCTTACTTCCATCTCCGAAAGTTGGCTCAACTGTTTCATCAATTGGAACTAGTGGATCACCACCCGCAAAGGTTGGAATGCCAGTTTGAGGGACACCTTGAGGACCTGTGCTAGTCGCATTGGTGCTGATTGGAGTTACTTTGGTAACGGTCGGTGTATAAGTAGCAGTAACTTCAGTACCATTCTTATCCACACGTTTCACAGTGACTGGTGTTGGTGTACCAATATACTGTTTCTCTGGAGTAAAGGTGACAGAACCATCTGAGTTGATAGTGTATTCCCCTGCTCCCTGAACAGTCTTCTTAGACTGACCATCTTCGAAGGTCATTGGACTATCCATGTCAATCGGAACAGCTGAGTTGCCAGGAGTGAAACTAGGTGTGCCTGATTGCGGCTGACCTTGAATGCCAGTTGATTCAGCATTGGTGCTAGTTGGTGTCACCTTGGTAACGGTCGGTGTATAAGTCGCAGTTATTTCTGTACCGTTAGCATCGACTCGTTTAACCGTAACAGGTGTCGCTTTGCCAGTGAATTGCTTATCTGGGGTAAAGGTAATGGAACCATCTGAATTAACAGTATAAGTTCCTTGATTAGCCACTACCAGAGTATCAGTCCCATTTTCAAAGGTCATTGGTCTGGTCATATCGATTGGAACAGCTTGGTCACCTGGGCTGAAAGTTGGCTTGCCACTTTGCGGTTGACCTTGGAGACCGGTTGATTCAGCATTGGTACTAGTTGGCGTTACCCGTGTTACCGTTGGCGTATAGGTGGCAGTCACTTCCGTGCCGTTCTTATCCACACGTTTTACTGTGACTGGTGTTGGTGTACCAACATACTGTTTTTCTGGAGTAAAGGTGATAGTACCATCTGAGTTGATAGTATATTCTCCTACCCCTTGAACCGTCTTCTTAGGTTGACCATCGTCAAAGGTCATTGGAGAATCCATATCAATCGGAACAAGTGGATCACCACCTTGGAAGCTTGGAGTGCCTGTTTGTGGGACACCCT
>ERZ773042.556-NODE-556-length-25357-cov-25.247530_pt1 | contig 25357 bp, 30 predicted proteins | sample MGYA00511664_ERZ773042 | MGnify/ENA primary metagenome ERZ773042 (study PRJEB29015, sample SAMEA2737984) | human oral metagenome | biome: human oral; feature: human-associated habitat; material: dental | place: China | collected 2036 ... | reverse complement strand
ACTACGATAATAATACCTATCATAGATACTATGTCTAGAGGTTTGATATTCATATATTCCTTTGTTTATGATTTATTACTAGGCTTAATTATATACCCTGTTGTGGTGTACGGCTAGTAGGTTGGCGCTGGCTATCTTTTCTTACTTAATCTCAGCCAATTTCTGCTGCCGCCTAACCGCGCCTTGAGCGGCGGAACGAATTTTCTTCGGATTTTCCAGGATCTTCTTCATTTTATTTTGGCGGGCTATTGCCGCATGCTTTTTGATTTTACTTCTTAGAGGGGTTATTTCTATCCACTCTTTAAGCTTATGTATTATTACACTACTCATCATTATCTATTCTATCACCATAAAACACACGAAAGGGCGCGAAGCATTAACCGCCCCGCGCCCCAACCTATCCATTATCCCCGGACGACCTACGCTCCTGGTTTTGGCTTTGGGGTATCTTTCTTTGGCTCGGTGGCCTTTTCGAATTTAGCGTTCTTGATTCCTTTTTCTAGGACGGAGCCTGTCACGAAACGAACTTTGGCCTCTTCGATGAGGCTGGGATTGACGTCTTTTTCCTCAAGAGCGCCTTTGGATTTGAGGGTAACATGGAAATAGCCCAGCTCGCCCAAGTGGACGCTGTGGCCTTTGGCGAGCAGTGCTGTCAATTCCTCGCCCAGGATGGTCAAGACTGCTTGGATATCTGTTTTGCTAACAGTGGTAGAACGATGAGCAAAGTAGCTTAAAGTCGGACATATAAGCTATTACTCTACATGCAGCATAGATATTTGTTTAAGCAACCTCTCTCCCAATAACCTAGCTTTATCAGAAGACATAGCACGGCCTCCGATTACTTCGAGTGCTACGTCGGTTACGTCATCTATGTCGCCGCTATTATCAATCCAGATTACATCATCTCTACCTAGCGCCCATTCTAGGTTAGTTTTTGCCTCCTTGATTCTTGCATGCCTATCAGACTCGCTGTGTTGGTTTCCTCGGGAAGCTACTCGAGAATGCCATGTGTCTGGCGATGCGACTACTTCTATAATGCGAGAATTTTTGAAAGGTAGCCGCTTCATTGATTTGACAGCCTTTGGGACGACATCCAACAAAGCTATACTACCATCTCCATAGTCAGGCAGTTCAGAGCCATAAACAAACCTAGTTGTCGGATGTACCATACCTTGGACTAGCTCTCTTTTTGTTGCTTTTTCTATAATCATTTGGATATTTTGCTCTGTGTGTGGCACGAAGCGATAGTTTTCCTGCTCAGAGACGTCTCTGCAGTGTCGCGTCGTAAAGCCTTAGTTCTCGAGCAATTGCCGTCGACACTTTCTATGCTCTGCATAAGGCTTGTTTTGCCGATAGCAAATGGACCAGAAAACATGACGATAGATTTGTGTCCAATTTCTGAGCATACCCTCTCTGAAGGCTTGTATCCTTGTAATAACCTGTCTAGCTGTTCTATGGGTTGATTAAGCCTATTTTTCACACTACAATTGTATCATTATGACCAAACGATCGCAGCATACAATGACAGAAAAAGACACCTTACTATATTGCAAGAGTAAAATACATAGTCTGTTTAGAGATACGGACGTAGATAAAATTTCTATCGTTCCTACGTACGATAGGACAAAATCTATATCTGACACAGAGAAAAACGATAAATTATTTAATTACAAAAGACCAACCGCTGAAATTATTGATGAAGTTGGCTATCTTTATTTGTTTCCTGGAAAAGATTACGTATGCCATTATAAAAAGATCTATGAACGGTGTGGCTATAAGGTTAGCGTAAAAACACCAACCCAGGCGCAAACGACGAGAGCTTTGAGGAGTATATTTCCAAGCGATATACCTTCTTGTGATATCGTGCTGCTAGGATATGTTGAGGCGCTTGCTCCTGGCAACAAAGAGTGGCAAGGCAACGATGATATAAAATGGAAAACAGAAACAATCAATGGCCAAAAGATTGTTTTTGTTGGTGTGGCGTTTAGCTATTGGGGTAATATAATATACTCTGTAGTCGAGGTTTTATCAAAGTATTGTTCTACTCTTATTTATGTAGGCAAGCTCGGTTCACTTTCTCCTGACGATACACCTAATACGACTATTGCCACTGGCGATTCGTCGTATGTAGACGGCTCTCTTATAACATGGAATAATATTTTTAAGAACTCTCCGCTTACCGTAGACGGCTCGCATTATACGTTACCATCTGTTCTTGACGAAACAGCTAGTTGGTATGAAGAAAGTAAGGACAAGTATCGTTTCGTCGACCCAGAAATAGGATGGGCGGCGAAGGCGGCAGGTGATTTTGGCTTGGCGTTTAGTTATCTTCATCTAGTAACTGATAATTTATCAGGTCTATTTAATGAGAATCTAACGACTGAACGTGAGGATACTGTACTTAGGAAGCGGTTGCAGTACGTAAGCATAATACGCGCTATACTATGGCACAGAATAGGTATAGAGCATAGCGTATCTCTCTTCTCGGAAGTATTAAAAGCACAACAAGCTCGAGTCGACAAGGGCTACATGGAACCGCTAGAGAGAAATTGGAAAGCGTGCCTAGCGTTTGCTTATCACACTCAGGAGGAGGCTTGGGAGGTTGTTCGAGAGTTGCCGCGGCGTCAGTGGAAAGAGCAAAAAGTTAATCCAGAAGCATTGCTCTCGGAAATCGTTGATACACAGATCCAGCTATTGACAACGTTAGCGTATGCTGGATTCGATGAGCAAGACTTAATAGATGGAGTCATAGCAAAGCTGCATGCTCATCGCCCCGATTGGAAAAAATAACCATTCTACATGGATACGCCGCCGTTCAACAATCTTATCCACAACGACATCGACATGTTCTGGTCGAATAGGTTAGATTTAATTCATAGTACGGCCGATGTGCGGTCGTTTGTGTGCGAGTATCTGCCGTTACTTGGCATTGATTATGATACGTCAATTGCTGAGGCTATCTTACAGCTTCAGCACATAGATGTTGCGAGAATACAGCCACTGGTTTCTGAAATAACCGCTCTGGCGAAGTTAATTTGTAATGAGCGCGATACGAGTGCGCGCCTAAAACTTTGGCAGCAGCTAGCGAAAACGGTTGGGTATGACAAAGAAATTAACAAAATAGACATAAATCTAACGTCTAGGTCAAATGTTGTCAAATATATTAAAGTGCTTTTGTCGGACGATTATAGGAAGATGTGGCCGGCCCATGACATAGCGTATAAAATTGTTAACCTAATGGCGCATTATGATATTACCGAAGACGACCGCTTACTGTATGAGATATGGGACTTAGCGACAGAGGTAGAAGCGATGAGTTTGGCCGAGATAGAAAAATCCGGCAAGCTGGATGAGATGATTGAGTTGAGTAAGGAGCTTGACTGAATCGGTGAAACGACCAGAAGCTTCCCTATGTCTATTTCCCCTTCCGCGCCGCTATCGCAAACCACATAAAGTAGTTCTCCAACGATTCGTCTTCCATGCCAGCGAATAGTTCGCGGGCGCGCAGGACTTCGCGGAGTTTTGGCGATTTTTGGCGGGCAAGCTGCTCGGCGGTGGCGTCCAATAAGTCCAAGCCGCGCTGCCAGGCGCCAGTCATTGCAGCCGTATCGCCGCGGCGCCGGGCGGCAAACGCTCGCCCGACCTCCGAGCCGATGTTGCCCATTTGCTCAAATATTGTTAAGTTCTGCCACTTTTGCTTGTCAAATACATACTTACTCATGGATGACTCTAGTGTGTTTATGTAACCACGCTGCCAACTCTCGCCAAACGTTTGCCGTCAATTCCGCTTTCTCTTCATCGGTCATTTCAGCGAGCGTTTTATTTTTACCGTCTGGCAAGAAATGTTTGTCGTAATTGCGCCCGTTGTTGCCGCGCGGTTCTTTTAATAACGCGCCGTGCAGTTTTAAGGTAAAGGTTTGCGGTTTGTTGCCATCAAAGTAAGTAATCGTGCGCTGCGTGTAAGCCCGAGCGGCGCCGCCGAGCAGCTGAACTATCCTGTCAATACCGATGGTGTCGAGCGCGTATTTGGTGTAAACGCCGGGAAAGCCGTTCAATTCGTCGATGAACAGACCTGAGTCCATCACTACTAGCGGACGCTTTAATAATTCGTAGTATTTCAGAGCCTTATCAACTGAGACAGCCGCTTGATCGTCGGACTGGATTTCTGGTACGTCAGGCAAGGTTTTGCCTGGTGCAATCAGGTTGACGCCTGTTCCAGCCAGTGCTTGCCTAGCTCCGGCGAGTTTGTATTTATTAGTGGTCGCGTAGATAAGGTTCATACGTATAGTGTAACATCTCGGCATCTTAAGCTGTAGGTTTTTTATTCACACCAAAAAGTAAGGTATACTATAGCTTAGAGAATAAAATTAATAAAAGAAAGATAAAAAATGAATTTATTTTTATGCTCGCACTTTTCGAGCGTTGGAGATCTCATAAAAGAGCAAATTGCTAATAAAAAGATCGTCTTCGTCCCTACAGCGTCGATACGCGAAGGATATACGGGTTACGTCGGATCGGCGCGCAAGCTGTTCAAGAAGTTGGGCGCTCAGCTAATCGAAATTGATATTTCAACTGAAGAACTCGCAAAGATAAAGGAAGCGTTTGAAGAAGCTGATGTTATTTATTTTACGGGTGGTAATTCATTTTTCCTTATCGATCAGTTGCGAAAAACTGGCACAGACAAACTTTTAAAACAACAACTTAAGAATGGTAAACTATTCATCGGAGAGTCAGCGGGTGCTATCGTGTGTGCACCTGACATCTCTTATATAGAGAAGATGGATCCAATTCCGAAAGATTATTCTCAGAGCAACAATGCAGCACTAAACCTGATTGATTTTTACGTTTTGCCGCATTATCTTACCGCGCCGTTCAAAAAGGCTACAGAACAAATTGTGCAAGCGCTCCCAGATCTTGAGCTATGCGCTATCAATAACTCCCAGGCGATTATCGTACAGGACGACGCAAGAAATATTGTGACTGCTTAAGCAAAACTTACTACAAACCGCATACCCCGCCCGTGTGGTGTGAAGTCATAGTCCAGACCTTTGGTGTCGAGTAGCATTTTCACAGTATAGAGACCAATGCCGCTACTGTCGGCATGTTGCTTCGTGCCGTCAGAACTGCGATAAAACGGGTCGAAAACGTGCTGGAGTTGCTGTTTAGTGAGTGGCTTGCAGGCGTTTTCGATGGCTAGTTCGCGCTGGTCACAAGTAATTTTTATGACTCTGCCGGCGTCGCCGTGGCGCACTGCATTTGATACCAAATTCGAGATGACGTGGCGCATCATGTCGCGGTTGGCACGAATGGTCGCCGGCTGGGTGTCAAGCTTGAAGGTCATGCCGCGCGTTTTTGCTAGCAGGCGGTAATCGTCAACTACTTCAGCGACTAGCTTATCAATCCTCAGCCGTTTTTCCTGGCGCAGGGCTTGTTCGGCCACGTCTCCAGAGCGCAAGACGTTGTTCACCATCGTTGTCAATTGATCAACCCGTGCCATCGATTCCGCCAGGTACTGATCACGATTTTTATATTCGCCGATGTTGAGTTGCATATTCTCAAGCATGATTCGTAGCGCCGCCAATGGCGTTTTCAACTCATGCGAAGCTGCACGGAGGAAGGCGATTTTTTCTTTCTCCAGCTGCGTGATCCGCTTATTTTCATACTCCAGCGAACGAATCGTTTGCCACAAATTTTGATAGAGCTCATTAATATTTCGCCCCAGCACGCCAATCTCATCACGGCTATTCACTGGGTAACGCGCGTCCTTTTCCAGCCGCTGCATAGTTGTGGTCACTGCCGCCATCTGGCGAATCGGCCGCGTCACAAAACGGCTATAGATGTACGAAAACATGAGTGCCACCAGCAGCGAGCCGAGCATGGTATATGGCAATACGTGTAGCGTGGCGAGCTTGGCTTGGGTGACGGGCGCCACGTCAGCCAGCAGCTTGACGGCGATCGTTTGGCCTTGGCTATTCGCCACACTGCCCTGCCGCAAAATCACCGAGCGCGGATCGACCGTTTGCCCGTCAGCAATTTTTACCACGCTAGTATCGACCGATTTACCGCTATCCGTCACGATGTTGATCGACTGAAACCCTTGAAAATACTGGTCGCGCCCGTCGATTGTCAGCGTGATGTTCACATTTTTCATCTGAGCAAAATCCTGGCTGAGACGGCGCATTTTCTCAGTCGATTTACCGCGTAGTTCAGCCACGAGTGCCGTGAGATTGTCCGCCGCCTCGTGCTCTTTTTGCTGTAAATAAAATTGCGGCATCAAGGTGTAAACCAGCGCATGCACCAGGATGATCAACACCGCGAACAGGCCGATTGATACCAAAAATGTTTTGGGAAATAACTTAAGCCGCTTCATAGCGGTAGCCCACCCCCTTCACTGTTATGATGCAGTCCAGATGCAATTTTTTGCGCAGGTTTTTGATATAGACGTCGATCACTCGGTCGAACGGCACCTCGTCATCACGCCACAACTTGTCGATGATAGCCTGCCGACTCCAGACCATGTTTGGATTATCCACCAGTAGCTTGAGTAGCTGCACTTCCTTGGGTTTGAGATGCGCGTCAGTATCGTCATAAAATCCCTGATATGCCATAAAATCTACCGAGGCTAGATCGCGCTGCCACAAGGTTTTTTTGACAGACTGTTGGCGGCGAAGTAGCGCCCTGATTCGCTTCTCTAAAATCACCAGCGAGAACGGCTTACTCATATAATCATCCGCCAGCTCGTCAAAACTGGCAACTTGCGTCGGCTCATCGTGCAGCGCCGTCAGCATCAACACTGGTACATCGCTGGTCTGGCGAATTTGGTGCAGCGTCTCAATGCCACTCATCCCCGGTAGCATAATATCCAGGACAATCACATCTGCCCCAGCAAATTTCTCCAGCGCCTCCTCGCCACTGGTCGCCGTCACCACCGTAAAGCCGCGCTGGCGGAGGAATTGCTCGGTGCCAGCACGAACTGCCGGTTCGTCTTCAACAAGGAGGATGCTCACCGCTCGTACACCCGTACGTACATGTCGTACAGCTCTTTTTTGTATTGCTTCACAGCCTTATCCCCTGGCCATATCAATTCATGTCCAACGCCCATGTGTGCTGGCGTCGTTTCATTTGTAAACGTGGCACCACTGTTTTTGGCCATCTTTTCTGCAATATCACGCGCCATGGTGCTGTCAATCAGACGGTCCTCGCTACCGATGATCAAACCAACGTGCTTCAACCCTTGAGCTTTCAAATCGTTGCGATAATTTTGCTTGACGATGACATAATTTGCCAATGCTCGGTATGACAACGCACCATCAAAGAACTGGTCTGGCAGCAGATGATTGCCGTAGACATTACGCAGCAACGCCACTTGCCACTTTGGCACCTGAGAAGCGTCTGGCTCATAGTATGGTGAGAGTAGCAACACCCGCGAGAACAATCCATCACCATATTGTGCTAGCCACGTTGCCAACGTGCCACCGCCCGAATGACCAATCACACCCAGCTCATCACCCAATCCACTAACCAACCCAGCACTATCACTCATAAACTTCACCAATTCACTGGCGCGAACTTTGCCGTGCTGCTTGCCATCTTTCAGACCATGATGTGGTGCTCGTGGCACGTAGACATTGTATCCCGCCTGATAGAACCAATCCGCCAACTCCGCCATCGCCGACGGCTCGCCGCTGACGCCATGAAGAATCATCACCGCCCGCGCAGTTTTCTTGCCGTGAGTTTTCAGAATTGGGCGAGATTCTGGACGCACCTCGCCATTAGCCGCATCATCAGCAATGACCTTTTGAATATCCTTCACTGATTGGTCATACTCACGCCGCTGAATGTGAGCTTTTTGCAGATTAGCACTACGACTTGGGCACAGAAAGACCCAAGCAGCAGACACTGCAGCCAGTACCGCCACGACACCAGCTATTGTTATCATCAGCGCTTTACCACGTGCTGCCATGAAACCTCCTCACTCCAATCAACGGATCGTCATTTTGCTTCCTGCGCTGCCAAAATCCGCGCCTGAATATCGTCCAGCTGAGCGTCGTCCATTTTTGGACCATCTGCAGTTGTTAGCCAACCCGGATATTCCGCATAAAATGCCTGCTCGTGCGACACTGCCGAGCCAATTCCCTTCGCCAAATCACCATGCAGCGGCACCAACTTAGCATGAACATGCGCCACGCCCGTACCTTCAAAAATCAATGCCACTCGCGATGTATCAAAGGCTTTTTCCAAGATATTCGCAACCTTTTTCACCGCCAACATCATCTCAGAATACAATTCATCATCCAAAGAAAATACGTAATCGCCTGGATTTTGTTTTGGTATCACCACTGTAAAACCTGGCGTGTTTGGAAATGGCGTCAGAAACGCCAAAAACTTCTCGTCTTCCCAAACTTTCCAAGATTTCATATTGCCTGATACGATGTCGTCGAAAATTGTGTGATTCATATTCCTCCTTTACGCAAATAAATCGTTCAATGCCTCACTCACCGTTGGATGAGTGAATATTTGGTCACGCAGTACAGTATACGGCAGGTCATTATCCATTACAGTTTTGATAATATTGATGACTTCTGGTGAGTTACGACACAATAAACTAGCACCCAAAATTTGTTCAGTGTTTGCATCAATCACCGCACGCAGCAAGCCTGTTGTAGCATTATCAACATGCAGACGTGGAATCGCCATAGCAGGCAGCTCTTTTACGATAATTTCGCGCCCCGTCGCACGCGCCTCAGCCTCTGTCATACCCACCCGACCTAGCGGCGTTTGCATAAAGACCGCGTACGGCAAGGTTTTTTGTTTGGCGCGAGTGTACAGACCATCGCCCAGCAACTGGCTTCTCACAATCCGAAAATCATCCAGCGACGCATAGGTAAATTGTGGCCCGCCCGTTACATCGCCCATTGCCCAAATATGCGACCGACTAGTGCGAAGTGTTTCATCAACCACAATTGCCCCGCGCTCATCCGTCGCTACACCAGCAGCTGGTAAATTCAAGCTCATCGTCGCCGGGCGACGGCCCGTAGCCATCAATACCGCATCATAACCAGCGTAATCATCATGATTTACTGTGCGAATCGTCGCAGTAGACTCACCCTCAATCGCTGTCACATCCACACTAAATACAATCTCGATACCCTGCGCCTGCAGCGCTTCAGTAGCAGCCTGAGCAATTGTTGGATCTTCACGCGTAAGCAAGGAATCACCCCGCTCAAACACTGTTACTTTTGTACCAAGTTTGGCATAAGTTGAGGCAAATTCTAACCCAATATAACCGCCACCAATGATAGCTAGCTGTTTTGGCTGCGTCATTTTATCCAGCAATTCAGTACTGGTATATACAAACGGCTTATCAACACCTGGAATATCTGGGATGATTGATTCCGCACCGGTGTTAATAAAAATCTGCGGTGCACTCACTATTAGCTCGTCGTCACCCGCCATAACCTTCACAGTACGATCATCTACGAACGATGCCTCACCCTCAATGACACTCACCGTTTCACGATCCGCCAGCATGTGATAGTTCTTCTCATTCAACCGCGCTACCACTGTTGTCTTATGTGCCATCGCCTCATCAAAACTTTGATGATGTTCGGCTGCATTGACTAGCACCTTAGTAGGAATACAAGCAATATTAATACAGGTGCCGCCATACATCTTTGGCGACCGCTCCACCAGCGCTACCTTTTTGCCCGCATTTGCCAGCGCTACCGCCAATGTCTTGCCAGCTTTGCCAAAACCAATAATAAGTGCGTCAAATTGTTGTGTATCCATTTACCTCCTCCTATCTTTTTTTAGCGATCTCTCTCACTGCAATAATTTCTCTATCAGCATACAGAACTGCTTCTTTTATTACAAGTTTTTGAGATACTACTATTATCGTGTGCACAATAGCTCCTTAAAACTGTTCCAAAAAATCCAACTTGCCGCTCTCAAAATGCCGCACGTCCTCGATGCCGTATTTCATCATCACCAGACGGTCGATGCCGCAGCCAAAGGCAAAACCAGTGTATTCATTCGGATCGATGTCAGCAACTTTCAGCACATTCGGGTGGATCATGCCGCAGCCCAGTAGTTCGATCCAGCCCTCACCCGAACAGACTTTACAATCCGGATTTTTGCCCTCACAGAACGGGCAGCTCAATGCAAATTCAAAGCTTGGTTCGGTGAACGGGAAATAAAATGGGTTGACGCGCACGTCAAGTTTCTTGCCGTAATATTCCTGCAAAAACTCCTGCAAGGTGGCAATCAGATTGCCGACGTTAACCCCCTTGGCGACATACACGCCCTCAACTTGATAGAACGTGTGCTCGTGCCGCGCGTCCAAATCTTCGTTGCGAAATACCCGGTCGGGCACGATGGCGGCGATCGCCTCGCCTTTTTCCAAATTGCCATGATATTTTTTCAACACACGGTTTTGCATGGTCGAGGTGTGTGCCGGCGCAATCAAGCGATCGCCATTAGCATCAGTTTCCTCAGTCATGAAGGTGTCATAATCATCGCGTGCTGGATGACCCTTCGGAAAGTTCAAGCTCTCAAACATATGGAATTGGTCATCAATCTCACGCGACTCTTCCGTCACGAAACCCATGCGGTTAAAAATGTCAGAAATGCGGTCAATTTCACGCATCAATGGATGAATCGTACCGCGTTCACTCGGCAGCAATGCAGGGCGCGGAGCATTGACATCCATCGGCGCCGTCACGTCAATTGACGGTAGATCAACCTTTGATAGCTCAGCTTCACGAGCCGTAACCGCCCGCTCCAGCTCCTGCTTCAATTCATTGACTCTCTTACCAAACGCTCCGCGCTCTTCGGCTGGCAGCGTCGCAATGACACCATATAGTTCCCGCAGCTCGGTACTCCGCAAGACACTGCGCGGCTCGGCTACCTCGGCTACACGTGATACTAACACTGATCGAACTTCATCCAACTTTTCCATATCATCGTCCTTGCATTAAAAACATCCCGACGACCACCGCCGCCATGATAACAATCAAAACCCACGCCCACGCCAACGTCGTCGTCTGTTTTGTGCCTTCCAAATATTTCACATCTTCCACGCCGTCCAAGCTAGCTTTCTCCTGCAAGCTCGACGCTTTCGCCTTTTCGCGTAGTTCCGCCGCAATGCGTTCTTGCAGTTTGCTGCGCTGATCGTTCTGATTTACAAATAATCCCATAACTACAGTATAGCAAATTATGCTATAATAGTCGTGATACTACTTTAAGGAGGGAATATGGCTACGAAGAAAACTTCAAAGAAAGCCCCGGTTAAAGCTACGGCAAAGAAAACTGCTGCCGCCAAGACCGAAACCAAAACGACCGTCAAACGAGTCGTCACCGAATCTGCTGCGGCCAAAAGCAAGCGCGCCAAATTGGGTTCTACATTACCAAGCAACTTAATCAACATCGTCATCGCAGAAATCATCGGTACGTTCATCTTGACGCTGACCGCACTGTTTGCATCGGACGTCCTGTCATCAATGTACGTTGGTTTTGCATTGATGCTCATCGTTACTGCTATCGGCGGTATTTCTGGCGCACACGTCAACCCAGCCGTTACTTTTGGTTTGTGGTCAATGCGCAAATTAAAAACCGCTTTGGTACCATTCTACTGGGGTGCACAATTCCTCGGTGCCATGGCAGCAGTCGTACTAATCGGCTCAATCACCAACAACGGTTTTGCGCTCAGCTTTAACCAATTCACTGCATTCTCATGGAGTGTCTTTGCGGTTGAACTGATCGGTGTTGCTGTCTTCATGTTCGGCGTCGCCGCAGCATTGAACCGCAAAGAAATCAGCACGACTGGCAAAGCCTTTGGTATTGGTCTGGCATTGATGATCGGTTTGGTCGTATCAGGCTCAATCACGTCATTTGTCCGTGCATCAGTCATAGCCAAGATCCAAGATAACCAAGTTGCAGCACAATCAGAAAACAGTGAGCGTCCATACCCACGAGAAATTTACATCTCAGGCGCAACGCTCAACCCAGCTGTTGCTTTGGCAGTCACAGAAAAGACTGACACTCAAGTGCGCAGCAATAGCCCATTCCCAGCTAAGAACGAGAAGAACTACTCTCGCTTTAGCCTGGAAGTAATTGTCGCAACACTCATCGGTGCAGCTCTGGGTGGTAACTTGTTCTTGCTCATCAATTACCGCAACAAGGAAGAAGAGTAGATCATAGTTCTACTATAACGATATCCCGCCTCCTTTGGCGGGATATTTTTTAATCTTCCTGCGCTGGTCGATCGATTAGCTCTGGCTGCGTTTGATGATCACCGCCAGCGATTCGCACCACGTCTTTATCAATCTTGCCCAGCTCCTTGTATGAATTATTATAATGCCCGACAGTCGTACTGAGGCTCTTACCCATCTTGGTCATCAGCTCGTCAAACTTTTTGATATGCACGCCCAGCTGACCGACACGCACCTGGATGTCCTTGGCCTGCTCTTCAATCTGTAGGCTCCGCAGCCCCTGTAGCACCGTCTGCAAATACGCTAAAAAGCTGGTCGGGCTGACGATGATCACCCGCTTGTCACGAAAGGCATATTCGATCAAATCGCGGCTCGAACCGCCCGTACCAACATTGTTGATGAGTAGATCATAATACAGCGACTCTGATGGAATGAACATAAAGGCAAAATCCATAGTATTCTCACGCGGCCGAATGTACTTGCTGGTTTCGTCGATGCGCCCCTTCAGGTCAGCCTTCACCTTATTCAGCCACAACTCGCGCTCAGCTTTAGTCTCAGCGTTGATCATCCGGTTGTAATTTTCCAGACTAAATTTACTGTCTACTGGCAAAATCTGCCCCTTGTCCAAAAAAATCACCGCATCAACAATCTCGCCATCCTTGAAGCGATATTGCATCTGGAACTGCTTGGCTGGCAGTACATTGTCCAGCACACTTTCTAAGTAAAACTCGCCGAACACGCCGCGCTGCTTCGGATTTTGCAGAACGTTCTGCAAAGTTTTTAGGTCAGTCGCTACGTCGACCACCCGCTTGTTTGTTTCATCCAACTTGGCCAGCCGCTGTGTCACGTCCGCCACCAATTTGGCACTTTCCGACAGCTGCTTTTGGACCGAAGTTTGCACTTGAGCATTGCTGCGCTCTAATTTGTCGCTAACTGATTCATTCAACTTGGCGATGGTTCGCCCCAGCTCCACCACGTCAGTTTTGATGAGCTCGACTGATGATTGCTGCTTCAGCTCACCTAGTTTTGACTGTAGTACAAACAGCGTTGCGCCCAAGCCCATAACGATAATACCTAAGAGAATAATGATAATGATTTCCATACCCTTAGTGTACAGGGATTACAGAGACAAGACAACTCGCGCCAAAATCACAAACACGATCATCAACAAAATTGCTGCGCCGTCGCCGCGAATCCTATTGAGCCATGTTAGGCTAGCGTATACCACCATATAGGTCAATGATGCGATCAACGCCGCTACAATAGTGTGCACCTGCCAAAAATTGACACCCCACAAGGCAATCGTTGCTGCCAATACCACGACCAGCGGTCGCTTAATGCCAAACAGTATCAACACTGGCACTAGCATAATAGCCATGATAACTGTGGCGATATGCCCTGCCATCATGGTGCTGTTGCCACATAACAACTGGTTGGCGCCATCTTTACACACGATTGGTTCCAAAATAACTCGGTCAATTCCCGTTGCCACCAGCCACACCAACAAGCCTGCCGCTGCCGCAGTCAACAACAAACGACCAAACACTGCTGCTCGCATATTGAACAAGTAGTCTGATATCTCCTCTTTAAATATAGTTGAGAGAATTTTCATAATATTCTAATATTACACGAAAATTGCCAATAAAGCAAATGTAGATTATGAATATATTTATGCTAACGCTTTATCAATGGTTTGTACCAGATGATACCGATGCACGCTATCAACAAACCACCGGCGACATCAAGTGGTGTGTGCACCAATGCCAACACCCGACCAATTCCAACCAGCAGCGTCAACACTAAACAAACGCTCGCTAGTAGCTTATCGCGCGTACCAAACCACACCGCCAAGGTGATCGCCATGGTGAACAACGCATGGTCTGAAGGAAACCCAGGATTATTGAGATAAGCCGCGCCTGGCTCAACACCCATCAGTTCAAACGGACGCAAGCTTTCTGGTTGATAGAATGTTCCCACCGTCTTGGCTACGACATACGCTGTCAAGCCCGCCATCAACACTCTAGCGTATATCTGATATTTTTTGTTGTTCGGCACTTTGCACAGCAATGCGTACGCACCAATCAAGACCACCGGTATAACCAAACCGTCTGCTACCAATTTGACAATTGCTTCCATGCAATCATTGTATCATCCGCCAGCCTACACATCCAGAGCTTGCAGCACGCCATGTTTTGTAGTACAATCAAATACGCATTGGGGATTGGCCAAGCGGTAAGGCAGCGGGTTCTGGTCCCGTGATCGGGGGTTCGAATCCCTCATCCCCAGCCACATTGATTTTCACGATACATCGTTAGCGCGATGTATTTATTTTTTTGACGTTTTGATGGCGATGCCAAACAATACCCATAACAGTCCCAGCCACACAAAGTCAATCATACTTGATTCTCGGGATAATATATTGAACAGTATGGAAATACCGCGCATATCTGCAAAAACCACCAAAACCGTCAGTAGCTGCAGCGCTATGATTAAACAACAAAAGCTCAGCCGTAGCACAGAAGCTCTCGCCCGTAGCCCGATCAACCAAGGGAGCGCCAGCACTTCCGTGTATACCAACGCCACAGCGAGCACCACTGCCGTCGCTTCGGTAAATCCAGCGAGCTGCAATAGCCCCGGAAACTTCTCAAAGGCAAACAATTGCATCAGCACCGTCAGCAGCAACGTTACCGCCAGCAATAAACTAGCCAGGCGGCCTAGACCAAGGTTTCTCATCTCTTTTTTCATTTGTTTGACTGACAGCTTTTTCATGCCTTTATTATAATGCGCAAGCTCTATAACCACAAGTTTGTTGTATTTTTCACTAAATTACTTGCAAAAAAACAAAAATATACGTACCATAAACATAAGCGAACTATACAAAAATAAACACCACAAATTACGTATCTTTCGCTCTACGACCATCCACCACAACAAAATACCGCTGCTTTTCATGTAGCGGTATTTTCCGTTGGTTTAAGTATTATTCAGCTTTTTGCGAATGCGTTTTGCGCCACTCGGCGATCATGGCATGATTGCCGCTCAGCAAAACCTCTGGAACCCGCAAACCATTGAACTCGGCAGGGCGAGTGTACTGCGGAAACTCCAAAGTCTCGCCATCTGAAAAACTCTCAATCGCCGCCGATTGCTCACCACCCAAAACCCCTGGCAGCAGCCGAACGATTGAGTCGATGATAGTCATGGCCGGTAGCTCACCGCCAGTCAGCACATAATCCCCGACGCTCAGCTCCATATCCACCAGTTCCATGATTCGCTCATCGTACCCCTCATATCGTCCACAGATGAAGATATAACCGTGCTCTTTTTCGGAAAAATCTTGCGCCAGCAACTGCTTCCATCTGGTGCCACGTGGCGTCATGATGACTACTTTAGCAGTTGGATCCTGGCTCTTGGCGTGCATCACCGCGCTCCACAGCGGCTCAATCATCAGCAGCATGCCATCACCGCCACCATATGGCGTGTCATCAACTTGCCGCCGCGGCCCCAGGCCAAACTCACGCAAATCAATCGTCTCCAGGCTCACTAAACCTTCTTTTTGCGCTTTCCACATCATGGAACTACCAAACACGCCCGTCAACATTTCTGGGAACAATGTAATCACTTGAAATTTTCTCATCTCTCAAATTTTAACATACACTTGACTAAAAACTAATTTTAGTGTAAAATGATGTCTAACAATTTAAAGGAGTTTTTGTTATGAAGGAAACATTACACCAACCTAGCTTCCAGCGAGACAAAGCCGTTAAGGTGGTTGCAGGAGCATTGATTGCTGCCTCTGGACTTAGCACCGGCGGCTGTTCAGCTGAACCAAAGCCCGACATGTACAAAATGTCTGTCGCTATAGCCTGTGATGGACAATCATATTTTGGTAAACCTGGAATATTGTCATACGAAAATGACGTCAATGGCAGAGGTGACACTGGAAACGTAGACAGGGTGACCATTGGCTGTGAAACCTGGTCTATGGACGCTGACTCTAGTCAAGAAAATGATGCTCGAGTTGCTGGAGAAGTCGAAAAAAGAAAACTATCAGAAGAAGAACAAGAAGACAATCCGCAAAATCGGCTTTACGATATTGTCGATGAAACCCGAGATGATAAAACATATACCATTGATTGGAATGTCACGGTTGATAAGCCAAAAGGGGGAAAGAAAGACGCCGCAACCGAACTTCCTCACCCTCTTTGCTATGCAGGCAACTATCTGGTTGGAAATGGCGAATCTGGGACTATCGTGTATGAGATCTCAGACCCAGACCGCAAAATCAACCCCGTAATAGACCCTAAGGATCCAGGCGGTTACACAATCAGTAAAAGCGCCGACGGGAAAATCTCTTATATGCGAGAAAATCCATCACCAGATGCTAATTTCGTGGAGCCACCTTATTTCTAATCAGTAGATCTAAATCAAGGCCCAAAAAACCGCCTCATCACGGGGCGGTTTTTTAGCACAAATAAGGCTCTCAATGGTTACCCATTGCTCGCATAGAGCTGTTCTCGCATGTTGTCTGTGCTTGAACTACGTTTATTATATATCAAGGTCGTCTAGTTCTGCAAGTTCTTTTCGAGCATTTTCTGCGTAGGAAGATTGGCTTTCCACAGCTTCCTCTGTTGGCTTTTCCACAGCAGAACCAGAAACTGCACCGTCTTTACTACTCTGCGCGCCAGTAAAGCCATCGTTATTGACGATTTTCAAATTGTAACGTGCGTCATTTTTCGTACCCAACGCCCGCAACAGGGTGCGGACGCTTTGCGCAGTGCCGCCGCGTTTACCGATCACTCGGCCCAAGTCCTCAGGGTTGACAGTCAGCGTCAACAGTACGCCTTTTTCATCAATCAACCGCTCAACGACAACATCATCTGGATGTTCTACAAGTGATTTAATGATGTATTCCACAAATTGCTGGTCAATCGTTGACATTCTGCCCCTCCTTCGGAATTAAACTGTATAGTTAGTATATCATAAACGTTTTAGCACGAGCAATAACAGAATCAGGCTCAGGAATTGCTTTCTGATTCGTCGGTCAGTCGCCGATATTCTGCCAACGCAGCCCGAGCCGCTGCTTGCTGGGCAACTTGTTTGGAAGGACCACTGCCCTGGCCCATCAAACGGTCACCGACAAACACACCCAACCTGAAAACTTTGTCATGGTCAGGCCCTTCTTCGCCCAGTACTTTGTAAACCGGCGTTTGCCCGTCCAGCCGCTGCGAAACCTCCTGCAAATGAGACTTCGGATCGCGCCAGCTACCAGTTTCCAAAATGTGATCTAGTTTGACGATGATGTGTTTATGGATAAAATCACGTGCGTCATCAAAGCCACGCTCCAGATAGATCGCACCAATGACTGCCTCAAAGGCGTTGGCTAAAATCTGCAAGTGTGCCCGATCCGAACCATTTTTCTCACCCTTGGACATGCGAATGAGCGGTCCGTAACCCAGTTTGTCGCCCGCATCACCGATACTCTCTGTGCGCACCAGTGCCGCCCGCCATGCTGTCAAAATACCTTCTGGCTCAGAGAAATGAGCAAACAGATATTCGGTCACCGCCAGTTCCAACACAGCGTCGCCCAAAAACTCCAGCCGCTCGTTATGCTCGTGAACTGATTTTCGGTGCTCGTTGACATAGCTGCGGTGCGTCAGCGCAGTAATCAAAAGATCCAAATTTGTAAACTCAAAACCCAGCTTTTCGCGCGCAAATTCTTGATATGGCGCAGTATTCATCCCACTCATCTACAAATTCTCCTGTCTGATACGTTTCATAGCGAGTAAGATCAATTTGCCGATATCTTCGTATTCGATTTCGTCCAAAGCTTCGTGAAATGAAAACCATTTGAGACCATTCATCCACGCTTCTTTTTGCAATTTTTCATTTGGATCAAGCGCCTTGACTAGATATACCTGTGTCGTCATCAGCACCAATTTATCAATTCGTCGGTAGCGAAAATTGACCTTGCCCAGCCAGCCACAAACTTCAATCTTTTTCAGGCCAGTCTCTTCACCGATCTCTCTCTTGGCGGTGACCTGCGCCGTCTCACCTGGCTCAATGTGTCCCTTTGGGATAGTCCAGCGATCGCGTGCGTCTTGATACAACAAAAATTCAGCTTCACCTTTTTTATTGCGGCGAAACACCACACCACCAGCCGTCGGCTCGCGCACGATTTCCTGAATTGATGGCTTTTTATGTCCGCTAAAATATTTGCGTATTCCGCTAAAATTGTCCTTTGTCATCGGCATCCTCTTGGAGGGAGCGATATGCCGTACCCAGCACACCGTTGATAAATTTCCCTGAGTTATCCGAACCAAACGCTTTGGCTAATTCGACTGCTTCATTGATGACCACTTTTGGAGGTGCATCTTTTGCGTGATTGAGCTCATACAGCGCTAACCGCAAAACTGCCCGGTCAATTCGCGCGATCTGCTCAATTGGCCATTCGGGAGCCAACGGACGCAATTGCTCATCAAGTTCCTGCTGCACCGAGATCACGCCGCGCACCAGCTTATCCACAAAATCGACATCATCGACTGATGACTTGTACTTATCAAGATTTCTCTCAAGAATGTCTTTGTATTGGACTGTATCGTCTCCAACCTCACGGCGAAATTCATATTCATACAATGTCTGAAGAGCGACGATTCGTCCTAAATGACGGTTTGAAGCCATGCGTAAAACGTTCCTGTTCGGGTTATATTACTACTATTTCGTTTTTTTGCCAGTTTCTCGCTTGGTAGTCCAGGCTTTAACTGGTGAAGAACCGTTTACACGGCGAGCTAATTTCAATACCAAGTGGCTGCGGCGCAGGCCAGTTTTTCGCGGGCTGCTCTGTTTTTTAGGTTGTGCCATAATCTCTCCTTTATCAGTTTATATTAACACTTGGGCTTTATTATAACGGTTTTTACGATTTTTCTCAAGAGTATAGACTGAGATATTGTACAATATACTTGACTTTTTATATTGCTTATGCTATGATACTAATCATGAATAACGAACGATTACCAGAAACAAGTTTTACAGAAAAAGGAAAAGCAAGCAAAAGAGTACGAAGAACCGCTGCAATGTTAGCCCTGGCTGTCACCGGGTTTGGCGTTGGCTCATATCCATGGGAAGGCAGATCTGGTACACCAACACCAGACAACCCTGCTGCCACGGCAGAACAAAACGCTGTTGACTTTGTTAACGCGGTCCATGAAAACCCATCGGTATTAGACGATAAGGATACCTCTACTGTAACACTAGAAGATGGCGACTCTGTTAATTCTGCCACGCAGCGAGCCGCTGAAGAGGTCGGTGAGCAAGAAGGTTGGTCCGCAGATCAAAAGAACCTAAACATCGGCGTGATAGCAAAGGCCAGTCAGGAAGTACGGCACACTAACTCAGAGAAGACTGGCACTGCCTACAACATTTCCAAAGTAGGAGACACGGTCACTGTCGTCAGAGCAGACGTTAACGGTGATGGTATAAAAGAACTCTTCCCTGTAGATGTGCAGTCTAAATAACAACGTTGACTAATTTACCCGGAACATAAACCATCTTTTTAGGTGGTTTATTGTTTGTGAACTTTTGAACGTTAGCATCTGCCAGAGCTGCCGCTTCAACACCCTGTTGGTCGATGTCGGTCGGCAACTCAAGCTTCGATCGAAGTTTGCCATTAACCTGGACGATGATGGTCATCACATCACTCACCAGATATTTCTCGTCCCACTTTGGCCAGTGATTGACGTGAATGGTATCAGTGTGGCCCAATTCCCGCCACAATTCTTCAGTGATGTGCGGTGCGAATGGCGCTAAGATTTGTAGTAAACTCTCCAGAGTGAACCGCCATGTTTCCGACGCTTGCATACCGTGTGACTCTTTGAATTTGTATAGGCCGTTCACCATTTCCATCATTGCTGCTACCGCTGTATTGAACTTTTCGTCCTCAATGTCGCGAGTGACTTTTTTGATGGTTGAGTGCGTTAGGCGCAGAAGGGTGGCGGCGTCGCCCCCTCCGACAGAGGCTGTGGAGGGTTCGCGAGTAGCGGACGCTCCAGCCGAACGCTCGCGAGTAATCTCCTGTGGAGATTCGAGCGAAGAGTATACTCTGGAGGAGGATAGCGCCGCCAAAAACTCCTGCACCACATTCCACACTCGATTGAGGAACCGATACATCCCCGGCACGCCGCGCGGATCCCACGGCGCATCCATATCATACGGCGCGATAAACATTTCATAGACGCGCAGCGCATCAGCGCCATAGCCGCTGTCCATGATTTCCATCGGGTCGATGACATTGCCCTTGGACTTACTCATTTTTTGACCGTCCGGCGCCATGATGTAAGCGTTATACATCATCCGCTTGAATGGTTCTGGTGTCGGGACCAAGCCAAGTTTATAGAAAAATCGCATCCAAAAACGACTGTACAGCAGGTGTGCCACCGCGTGGTCAGCACCGTTATAATAATCCACCGGCATCCAGTGACTAATGCGCGCTGGATCCCACGCCTCGGCATCATTGTGCGGGTCAAGATAGCGTAGGAAATACCAACTCGAACAAGCATAGCCATCCAGCGTGTCAGTCTCGCGTCGGCCTTCACGCCAATTGTCGCCCGCCGGCTTTGGCTCAGTAATCGGCACGGTTTTACCCGTCTCGACGTCAACCCACACGCGCACCCAATCATCAACTTGCGCCAGGACCGACGTATTACCGCCCGTTGGTTTAAAGCTTTCGACCTCTGGTAGAATCACCGGCAAGCATTCATCCGCCACAGCAATTGGTGCAAAACCGTCGACATGGACCATCGGAATCGGCGCACCCCAGTACCGCTGGCGAGAAATTAACCAATCGCGCATTTTATAAGTGGTCTTGCCACGACCAGAACCCTGCTGCTCCAGCCATGCCACAATTTGCTCGCGGGCATCCTCGCTGCGTGTACCGTCAAATTGCCCAGAATTGATCAATTCACCTTCACCAGTGTAGCAACCAATGTCCGCCGAATCCTCTGGCTTATCAACCACCTGAACAATTGGCAGATCAAATTTCTCAGCAAAGGCAAAATCACGTTCATCGTGCGCTGGTACCGCCATAACCGCACCCGTACCATAGCCACTCAGTACATAGTCAGCCACCCAGATTGGCAGCTTTTGGCCATTAACTGGATTGATGACGTAGCTGCCAGTAAAGACGCCGGATTTATCCTTATTTTCCTGGCGCTCAACGTCAGACTTCTGCTGCGCCGCTTGAACGTATGCTTCAACCTTGGCGCGCGTGTCGGCATTGACCAACTGAGAAACCAGTGGGTGTTCTGGCGCCAAAGCCACGTAGCTGGCGCCAAAAAGAGTATCGGGGCGCGTGGTGAACACGGTGATTGGTGGTACATACTCGAAATCATACACCGTGAATGTATCCTCTAGTGAAACTTCTTCACCATAGAACTTTTTAAAACTCAACAATTTTTCATTATCATCACTATAACGTTCATGTCCAGAAATATCGTTAGATATATCTCTTAGTGGAAGCTGGTGGATATTAACTATTTTTATATATCCAAATGAATATACTTTTTCTCCATCACGCACCATAGCATCAGCAATATCGCCAACCTTCAGTTTTTTAGCTTCATACCTAATTGTATTGGTTTTTTCACCAGAAATAACTTTTTCTGCCAGATCAGGGGTGAATTTTAAAGAGTCAGATGCCGTTAAATTAAGGGTAAAGTCAACTTCCGCGCCAACCGACCGGCCAATCCAATTTTTCTGCATGGTTTTGACCATCTCCGTCCAGTCCAAGTCGTCAGTTGCCTCCAACATCTCATCGGCGTAGGCGGTGATGCGGAAAAACCACTGTTTGAGGTTGCGCTTGGTGACAGGATTGCCGCAACGCCAACATTTGCCGCCCTCAACCTGCTCGTTAGCCAGCACCGTATTGTCAGTATCGCACCACCACTGCGGCTGTTCCTTTTGGTACGCCAAATCGTGTTTGTATAGCTGCGTAAAAATCCACTGAGTCCATTTGTAGTACTCTGGATCAGCCGTAGAAATTTCCTTCGTCCAATCATAGCTAAATCCGAGTCGCTTCAGCTGAGCGATGAAATGCGCTTTGGCTTCGTCGTGCGCCACTCGCGGCGTTTTACCAACCTTGATGGCGTAGTTCTCCACCGGTAGACCAAAACTATCCCAACCAATTGGATGATATACATTGTAGCCCTGCTGACGCTTCAAGCGCGCTTTGATGTCAGCAAACTGAAACGTCCGACCATGGCCGATGTGAATACCAGCCCCGGTGATGCCAGGAAGCATGCTCAAGCTGTAGTACTTGGGGCGCGTCGTATCACCAAGGTCAGTGACGTAGGTGCCATCAGCCTCCCATTTATCTTGCCATTTTTTCTCAATTTCCGTCGGATTGTAGCGTTTCATATCTGTAATTATAGCACGAAAATCGCCCCACATGAGAGTGAGGCGATTGACCGTCAACGAAAGGCTAGTTACACTTCGTCGGCGTCACTGGCTGAGTTTGTCGAAGTACTAGTTTTTGGAACAAAGCTAGACAGTGGGCTTGATTGGAGCTTTTTCATCACATCTTTCAAGTCTTTTGCGTTAGATGGCGCTTCAACCTTTTTGGCATCACCGTACATGACGCCTGTCTCGAGAGAGACCTTATTACCCTCAGATGAACCCTCAAATTCTACGCGGCGAACTTGTCTCTTTGAGTTGTCGATCCACAATTTCAGAGAAACATCCACTTTCTTGAAATCAAGTGCATCTGTGTCGAGCGCTTTTGAGCTACTGCCACCACATTCCTTAATCTTCTTGGCGTATGTTGTTTCGCTCAACGCCTTGGCAAAATTCTTACGCTTCTCAAGAGTAGCGTCGCTCAGGTCAATTTCAAATCCACGCAGACCATCTTTTGTTCCCAAATCTTTTTTGATTTGTAGGAAATTGTTGTCGCGGTATACTTGAGCGATTTCTTCGCGAACAGCAGCATCATCCTTAGCGCGGCGAACTGCATTCATCACACATTTTGCTTCTTCTGACTGCTCTAGGTCGTCTGAAGAGATCTTGATCCAGTGGCCGTCGATCTCATTGATGAGCGTCTCGAATTGCTTCAGCATCGTTTCTTTGAGTGATTTTGTCTGAGATCGGCTAGAAATCGCACCACCTGGCGAGGAAACGCTTTCCATGTAACGATCTATCGCTGTCTCGATTGAGCTACGAACATTATCCAGTTTAATATACGTTGCGTCTTCAGTATTGCGTACATTCACTTTTGGCAGCGCGAACTGTATTGTTTTATCAGAACCACCGGCGTTAACTGTTATATCAGCTTGCAGCTCCTGACTCTTCTCTGCATCTGATGATTTGAGTTTGATGGTAACTTTTTGATTACCCTTGCCTTCAAAAGTCAGCCGTCCTTCAGTGACGGAATTGTTCGACATGATTACATTGACAATCGATGCCTCCAGCGCGCGCTGCGGGTTGTTAAATACCAACAAATACCACAACAATCCTGCAATCAAGCCAATGGTGACTAATGACCCCACGACCAAACTAATAATCAACTTTTTGCGATTTTTCTTTTTCGGTTTGTTGATCGCGCCCATGATAGGCGGCTGTTCAGCCGGCGGCGTTGACTCAGCCGGTGCTGTTGTTGGCTGCTGTATGCTCATATACCCTCCAAATTACTACTATGTTATGTATTATATCAGCTAATCACTAAAACGAGAGAAAAATGCATTCTTCCTAGCTATCCACTCTGGCGTTTGACGAACCAGCTTGTTTTCATCAACTGCTGTATGGAGATTGATTTTAATGGCTTCCTCCAGCCAGACACCGCCTGATGAGCCTTTGAACAGCGCAATGCCGTCTTTTTTCAGCTTGTCGCGCACAAAGCTACCAGCTTCGATGGCGTCTTTGCATTCTTTCACCTGACAGCCACGCTGGCGAGCCGATGGCGCCAAATATTGGTTGGCCATTTCTCCGACAGTCACCACCCAGTCCAGCTCATTAGGGCTACATAAATATCCCAATTTAGACATTTCTTGTGGCATTGATTCTCTCAAGCCGTTGATGTTGCCTAGGACAGCGATTTTTTGAGGAGCGCTCAAACTATACAGCGTCTGGATGGCGGCGGTCATAGTCGATGGTGATGCGCTGTAGCTGTCATCCAAAAGGATAGTGCCGTCAGCACCGCGCAGCAACTGCATTCGTCCTGGAATTGGGCGCAGCGCCTCCAAGCCCCGCTGAATTGAGCCAACATCCATGCCTAATTTAACAGCCACGGCCATGGCAGCCACCGCTGGTCTTACGTTGTGCTCGCCCAATAGCTTCAGTTGTGTTTGAATGCCCTCTGGATACTCCGGTGAAATCATGGCGCCAAAATGCCCCTCAGTGAGCGAGAAATCATGTTCATCAAAATAATATTCTGCAACCCCACTAGTACCATAGGTGGTGATGTTTGGGTTAGTCACAAAGGCTGCAAACCGACCTTCAATATCATCGCGATTGATCAGCGCCATCCGAGAGTTATTGCCCAGCGTGATCATTTCCTGAGCGACTTCTTCTATGGTATGTTCGACGCGCATACGCCCTGTAGTAACGGAAGTGATGACGGCAATGTCCGGTAAAATGACGGTTTTGAACCAATCATGAAAACCAATAGTCTGAGGGCTAAATTCCTGGACAATCACTTGTACTTCTGGATGCTCAGCGCGGGCTCGTTTTTTGACAGCGCGGTACATATTGCGGCGTGCAAAGAATCCCCATTTTTTTTCAGGACCCTCAGGATAACGTACTCCCATGATCTGTAACAAGGTCTGCATGTGAGATTTTGGCTCTAGCTGTGGCATGGCAATGGCATAGCGCTGTGACAAAACCGTACCGATGGCAATCTTGGCGCTCGTTTTACCGGTGCTGCCCGTCACCGCTATCAATTTGACGTCCGCATGCGAAGCAAAAAACTCACGCACTAACAATGGAATTTTCTTTTCAAATGATCGTCGAAACATATAGTTATCATACCATAAGCGACTTGCCGAAACCAACGGCAAGTCGCCGAAATAGCAAAACGGAGCTGCTACGCGCCCACCCGGGGCATGTTGAAAATGTGTTTGTCTTTCAATTGGCAAGCATAGGAGATGCCCCTATGCGTACCAGCTCAC
>ERZ773042.551-NODE-551-length-25528-cov-47.088918_pt1 | contig 25528 bp, 21 predicted proteins | sample MGYA00511664_ERZ773042 | MGnify/ENA primary metagenome ERZ773042 (study PRJEB29015, sample SAMEA2737984) | human oral metagenome | biome: human oral; feature: human-associated habitat; material: dental | place: China | collected 2036 ... | reverse complement strand
GGGCCAGGCCGCCTTCGTCACGAATTGTATAGTCCCACCGATTGGGAAAGTTTTACTTAAAGGAATCATCCTTTTCATTGCCAAACAAATCGGAATCAGTTGAAAACTTCATACTGTCAATGACTTGTCTGGTCTGCATTCTTCATATGACAGTATATAGACTGCCTTGTTTCCGTCCGGTCGTTTCATTGTCTGGTGGTCATAATCATCCAGCAAGTCCAAGGCAAGACTGTATTTTTCAATTACCGAAAGCACCTGCTTTGCATCCAGACTGTTTTCTGTCCGCTTCATAATCCGTATTACCTCACCGAGTTGGTTCATACGGCTAGTATTTACAGCATATCCCTGAATTATGTACTGCTTCAGGATGGAGTTTGCCCACTTTCGAAACTGGACACCCCGTGTGGATTTTACACGATATCCAACGGAGATAATCAGCTCAACCCCGCGAGGGGACGGAAACTCTGTGGCATGCCAGGCACTCACGTATGGCGCCTGCATGGGTTTATGCAGCTCAACTCCGCGAGGGGACGGAAACTCGTGTGGAGACTCATGGCCTCCTCCTCTCTGCGGCGGGCTGGTTTATGCAGCTCAACCCCGCGAGGGGACGGAAACTCCTCGGCGACCATGACCCGCTCGATGGTGACCTCGCACGGTTTATGCAGCTACAACCCCGCGAGGGGACGGAAACACCAGCGTAATCGGCTCGCCTCGACGCGACACGAGATGGGTTTATGCAGCTCAACCCCGCGAGGGGACGGAAACTATCTGCACAAGGAGATAAAGAATATAAGAGACAAGGTTTATACAGCTCAACCCCGCGAGGGGACGGAAACTCGCTGGGTACTTGAAATGCTTGGAAATAACGGTCGGTTTATGCAGCTCAACCCCGCGAGGGGACGAAAGCGGGCTCATGCCCCACTCTCGGGGCATGGAGCAGCTCTCGATCCGCACGCCCACGACGACACCCCTCCATGCTCAAGCCCTGTCTCCGCCCCTCACGCCCAGCACATATCCAGTTTTCTTATGGGGGGCCTATGGTAAAATCTGAACATCGTTGTGTTTGGCGTTCAAGTCAAACATCCAAATCAAATGGAGGTGTCCTATGGGTTTCATCCAAGCATTCAAGGGGGCTGTGGGGTCTACGTTGGGCGACCAGTGGAGAGACTTCTACGGTCCTGGGCAGGATGTGTCTCCCACGGCAGGTGTCTTTCCCGGGGTCCCCATGGGAACAAATAACGGGCGCGGGTCCAACACGAGGGGCAGCGCCAACATCATCACCAACGGGAGCAAGGTGATAGTGCCAGAGGGTACGGTCCTCGTCACCATGCAGGACGGCGCCATCACGGGCCTTATCACCGAGGTGGGCGGATACCAGTACACCAGTGACGACCCCAACGCAAAGTCCATCTTCTCGGGCGACGGCCCCATGGATTCCCTGATCAAGCAGTCGTGGGAGCGATTCAAGTTCGGTGGCATCCCGGGGAGCCAGCAGCTCCTCTTCTATGTGAACACCAGAGAGATACCAAACAACAGGTTTGGCACCCAGTCGGAGATATACTGGGATGACGCCTATCTTGGCACTCAGGTCGGGGCAGTCACGCGCGGCACGTATACGCTGCGTATCGTTGACCCCGTCCTGTTCATCAAGAACTTCGTCCCGGTGTCGTACCTGGTCGCCGGAGCGCCCGAGTTCGACTTTGCCGACATGGACAACCCCGCTGGCGAGCAGCTGTTTAATGAGGTTGTCGGCAGTCTGTCTGCGGCCTTCTCCAACTACACCAATGACCCGAGCAAGGGCAACCGCATGGCGCGCATCCAGGGCGACCAGATCGGCTTTGCGACGTCCATGTCGGAAGCGGTGGAGTCCGCATACCAATGGCGCAGTTCGCGGGGCTTGGAAATAGTCAAGACTGCCATCCTGGCGATCGAGTACGACGAGGGTACCAAGGCGTTGCTGGAGGACGTCAAGAAGGCAGACGCCCTGGCGGGAGCAAGGGGCAACTCGTTCTTCCAGCAGTCTGCCGCACGTGGTATCCAGGCGGCGGGCGAGTCCGGCGGAGGTAGCGGCCTTGCCTTCATGGGCATGGGCATGGGAGCGGTTGGGGGCATGTCGCAGGGCATGCAGCAACCCTACACGCAGGGCTCCTACCAGCCCAACTTTGGCCAGCAGCCTCAGCAGCAACAACCCTACGCGCAGGGACAGACGATGGGAGGGGCACCGCAGCAGCAACCCTACACGCAGGGCTCCTACCAGTCCAACTATGGCCAGCAACAGCAGCCTCAGCCGCAGCAGCAACCCGCCCCCCAGGGGCAGACGATGGGAGCGATGCCGCAGCAGCAGCCCGCCCCCCAGGGACAGGGTGCGGAGGATCCGACCACCAAGCTCCTGAACATGAAGAAGCTCCTGGATGCCGGCGTGGTCACGCAGGAGGAGTTTGATAGGCTCAAGCATGACCTTTTGGGGTTCTAGCCATGGGTGGGGGAGAGGGCCAGTGGACCGGAGCGGACGTCACGGTGGTCCAGACCGACACCGACGCCAAGGACGGCCAGATAAAATGTCCCAAGTGCGGGTCTACAGACATCCAAACCAACAGCAGGACCGGCAAGCTACGCTGTAGCTTCTGCCGGCATGAGTTCGAGCCCCAGCTGCTGGAGACCGAGGAGGATGTCTCCTCCCTCGAGGGGGTCAGGATGGGCTCCGGCGCGCAGGACAGGGCCGCAGATGCCAATGACGTCATCACGCTCAAGTGCGAGAGCTGCGGCGCAGAGGTGGTGATCGACACGGCCTCTGCCAACCAGGCCCGCTGCCACTGGTGCAGGAACATGCTGTCCATCAACCATCAGGTGCCCAACGGGGCCGTCCCTGACGCCGTCCTGCCCTTCGGCGTGTCCAAGGATGACGCGCGGGCAGAGATAGAGCGTTTTGTCGGGAAGCGCAAGTTCTTTGCACATCCTACCTTCACCAGGGAGTTCACGACCAAGAACATCTGCGGCGTGTATTTCCCCTACATGATCGTGGACATAAACGCACACGATCACCTCTCTGGCACGGGGGAGGTGCTCATCAGGAGCTACAGCGTCAAGAGGGGAGACAGCAGCGAGACTCGCTACGATGCGGATGCCTACCATGTCGAGCGTGACTTTGACATCGCCATCAACGACCTGACCGTGGAGGCGAGCGTCGACAAGCTTAACGTCAGCTCAAGCGAGAAGACCACCAACATCATCAACTCCATCATGCCCTTTGACACGAAGAACTGCGTGAGGTACAACGCAAACTACCTGAGAGGCTATACCTCGGAAAAGCGCGACGTTGACGTCAACAACGTGCGTCCCTTGGTCGCGACCCAGGCACAGGACATTGCCAGGATCGCTGCAAACGAGACGCTCGCGAAGTACGATCGCGGGATCGCGTGGTCAGGCGAGGCCTTCGACATAAAGGGGGAGTCTTGGCTGGCGGCGTACCTCCCCGTTTGGCTGTACAGCTACCTACAGGTCAAGGGAAACAAGAAGCTGCTGCACTACGTGGCAGTGAATGCCCGGACCAAAGAGACGATGGGCAGCGTCCCCATCGACATGACCAAGCTCTGGATCGTTTCGATCGCCATCGAGTTCTTTGGCTTGATTCTGGCGCTGGTCTTGGGCAGCAGTCTGGTTGGTTGGGATAAGAAGGAAAGATGGCTGCTCCTCCTTCTCGGAGTCGTGTTCTTTGCGATCATGTACATGCGGTATCGAAACAGCGGGGCACGGCATACCTACGAGAACGAGACGCAGCGGAGCCTGTCCAACGTGCTCGCCGCAGACGAGTTCATCGAGCACAGGAAAGGCCTGCGCAACTCGCGCATCGAGGGCGCCAATAACACGAACCTGCATGGCACCGGCGGTGGGTCCATCCTCGACGGCCTCCTCTGAGGTCACCCGGCGGGGCCATAACCGTCACCCGGCGGGGTGCTGCCCCGCCGGGGTCACGACCCGCCGGATGATGGATCCCCTGCAGAGTCGTTGGGCCGTGGGGCATCCGCGTGCCCGAAGAAGGCGGTGCCGTCCTGTGCTGGATGTTTTTGTCCGGGGCGCATGGACGGCACCTTGAAATTATGCGTTATGAAGGTGAAGGTATCTCATGAAATATGAAGAGATTAAGGTAAACATATCGAATGATAGCATCAGCGATTACAAAATATTTGAAGGAATGAAGCTATATTCTGAAATAACTAAATCAAAAGACGGTAAGAAATTAACAAACAAAAGAGTGTTTGTTACAAGAAAGCATAACTATGTATACTATGAACGAACAGATGTAAATTGGAACTACTGGTCAGACAAATCAAAATATGACTCAGGCTTTGATTCAAACGATATAAAGCATAATATAGTATTTGAAGTATCAACAGAATTGAAAGGGTTTACAAAATACTTAGGTGAAGAGATTATCAAGAAGATCATGCTAAAAGAGGAAAATGGAGAAATAGTGGAAGTGCTGGATATCTAATATATCAGGCAACTCCAGTGCATGCGGGCTGACACGAGGGCTCGGGTGGGCGGTGGCCTCGCCCGGCCTGCTGTCCCTTGGGCAGACGGGGGTGGGCAGGGGGCGGTCTCCGGACAGCTCGCCCTTTATGGACCAAACGAGTGAGGTCGATGTCTAAGGGGTGTGACCATGGCGTTCTTCCGTGCGCAGGAACCGGTGATCCTCAAGGAGGGTAGCGATGCGAAGGAGCAGCTTGCCACGCTCGAGTCACTGCGCGAGACAGTACCTCGCAGCCAGAGGAGGGGGCTTGACTCCGACATCCGTGCCCTCAAGGCAGGCATCGTCGGGGAGGATCGCATTCTCTTTGAGCTGAGAAACAGCCACCTGCCCTTTGTGGTGATTCATGATCTCCACCTGGAATTCGAGGGGCTCACCGCCCAGATTGACTTTCTGGTGCTTACGAGACGACGCAACTTTGTGCTCGAGTGCAAGAACCTCTATGGTGACATCTCTGTCAACGCGCGCGGGGACTTCGTGCGCTCCTTTGGGGGAAGGAGACGAGAGGGGATCTACTCGCCCATCACGCAGAACCAACGACACCTTGGCCTGATGAAGCGGATCAACCTGAGCACGAAAGGGACGATCATGAGCGCCCTTCTCTCTCCGCGCTTCGATGACCTGTATAGGGGGCTTGTCGTCCTTGCCAACCCAAAGACCATCCTGCATGACCGCAACGCCAAGAAGGAGGTCAAGCAGCAGTTGGTGCGTGGCGATCAGCTTGTGGCCACCATCGAGTCGATCAACTCGATGCGGGGGCCCGCAGATGGGAAGATCCCCTTCAAGGACGTGATGGAGAGGGCCGAGCGGTGGCTCTCCATGGATACGCCCGTGAGGACCGACTATACTGCCAGATACTTTGAGGGAGAGAGCTCATCGGCTGGTAGGGCAGGCTCGCTGGTCGGCGGGATCGGCGTGGCGGCCGGTGGGCCAGATTCGCCATCACAGGCCCAAGGGGGCGTCGGGTCTATGGAGGCCAGACCCGCAGGCGCCTCGGGCACCGATCAGGTGAGCGCGTTTCCTGATGGCGATTCGAGCTGGGACGCCCTTGTGGCTAAGCTCACGGATGCGGAGGATGTTGGCGTTGATGCTGCGAGGTTCGAGTCAGCCGCTGGCTCGATGCCCGCCGGCGTGTCGGCCCAGTGGCCCGCTGCGACCCAGGGTCCTGCGGCTCCCGCCAGCGCGGCGAGCCAAGTCTCCACGACGCCTGCCCGCGCAAAGAGCCAGGCGATTGGTGACGGCACGGATCTCGATGCCCCGCGCTGTCCTGTATGCGGCTCCACGATGGTGCTGCGCACAGCCAAGAGGGGTGTGCGGGCGGGCAAGAAGTTCTGGGGGTGCAGCGAGTATCCCTACTGCCGTGGGATCATCAACGTGGGGCAGTGAGCGTACGCTTAAGCACGTCTGTGTGCCTGAGCGACAACCGTGCCCTCGGAATGGTTTTCCCAACTCCCTACATGTGGAAAACGACATTTTTAAGCGCGTAAAAATGTGATACTCTCCATTTATCGATAGATTGGAGTAGCACATGGAACGTGCCGAGATGCGACGGCTCCTCGATTGGAAGAGTAGCCCCCAGCGTAAGCCGCTCCTCCTCTTTGGTGCTCGTCAGGTTGGTAAAAGCTACCTCATCGAGCAATTTGCGAGGGAGAACTACGAGAAGTACGCCCTGTTCAACCTGGAAGAGGATCCGAGGCTCACACGGGCCTTCGATGGCAACCTCGATCCCTGCACTGTCATATCGAACCTTAGTCAGATCACAGGTCACACCCTCGATACAGAAAACATGCTCTATGTCTTCGACGAGGCACAGGTATCCAATCGAGCGCTAACTGCGCTCAAGTACTTCCAAGAGGCGAACTTTTCGCATCCCATCATCGCGGCGGGTAGCCTGCTTGGCGTCGCGGTCAACCAGAGGTATTACTCCTTGCCAGTGGGCAGGGTCAACACCATGGTGTTACATCCCATGACCTTCGACGAGTTTATGGGGGCGACAGGGCATGCCCTCATGCTTGAGGGCATACGCGAGGCATACTTCGATAGACGCGCCTACCAGCTCCACGATCAGGCGATGGGTCTCTACCGCACCTACCTTCTCGTGGGTGGCATGCCAGAGGCCGTGGCAGCCTATGCGCGCACTGGTGACGTCCGCGATGCCGTGCGGGTGCATCGTGACATCCTCAATCTCTACCTGGCGGATATGGTCAAGTACGCGCCAAGCCCCACTGACGTCGCACGTGCTCGCGACGTGTGGAACAGCGTGCCCGGGCAGCTTGCTAAGGAGAATCACAAGTTTCAGTACAGGCAGGTGCGCAGCGGGGGCAGGTCGAGCGAGTACGAGGGTGCCATTTCGTGGCTTCTCTCGGCAGGGCTCATCGACAAGTGTATGCGAGTGTCTTCCGGTCAGGTGCCTCTGCGACTTCATGAGGATAGAGGTTCCTTCAAGATTTACGCGAACGACGTCGGCCTGCTTTCCACGATGTCAGGCATACCGGCTAGCGCACTCTTCGACGAGCGCGGGCGTTCGCTGCTCGACACAGGTGGGCTTACAGAGAACTATGTGGTGCAGCAGATGGTTGCCCGAGGCATCGAGCCGCGCTATTGGACGAGCGGCAATAGGGCAGAGATTGATCTTGTCGTCGAAGACGGCTCCGCCAAGGCCGTGCCCATCGAGATCAAGTCCACCAAAAATGTGCGTTCCAGGAGTCTCGGCGTGTATAGGGACAAGTACGAGCCCGACCGTGTGGTGCGCGTTTCTGCGCGTAACTTCGGTACGGGAGATGTGGAGAGCATTCCGCTCTACGCGGTGGGATGTCTGGCCGATGACGTGGCCATGAGGCGAGGGGCAAACGAGGGGATGGGTAGTTGGGCACCAACCGTATGAGGAGCCTTGCGACCGGCGCCCGGTCTGGTCGGTGGGCCACGTCAACGGAGCAACACCTCGCGGCACAAGGCTGCAAGGTGTTGAGTCACCCCACGTCTTCCCGAGTCGCGAACCTTCCCAGATCGACTCCCATCCTCTTGGCCCTCTCGCACAGCTCGCGAGGACCCATGCCGTCGATCTCTGGCAACTCGGCCATCGCAGCGGGAAGCCCGTTGGACATGGCCGTTCCCAGGTAGTCCCTCATGTAGTCTCGCAGCGCGTCCACGTCTATAGTTGCCATGTCACGCCCTCCTTGCCTCAGGGTCTTCTCCGGGGTTTCTCTGGTACGTGTCCGAGGTCTCTCTGATACGTGCGATGCGTCGACTCGGGTGGGTGGGGCGAGGATCGCGGGCATCGCCTGGCCTCCACGCCAGCATAGGACTTTGCTGGTCGGCCGTCCACCAGACGAGCTTACCCAGCTGGTCGTCCCGCCCCTCGCCTCCAAGACCCACCGTCTCGCTCCCGGGACTTGTCGCAATGCCCCCCAGGACCTGCCGCAGTGCCCACTGCCCGGCGCTTAGTGCCCGCCAATCTGGCGGGTACCTTCCCCAAGACGTTTGCCCAGTTGGCGGATTAAAGTCGGTACCCGCCAGGCTGAGGGGCCGTTGCGGGTCCCCGCGCTGGGCCGTTGCGGGTTCCCACACCGGACCGTTGCCGGTCCCCGTGCAGCCTATGCCCCGCCCAGGGCGCCTGTCCGGATGCCATGGCAAAACGCAGTCTTACCACTCTTTGTCACACGTCAGAAAAACTTACGTGGCACAATGTCGCCCGGGGATGATCCAGAATACGAAAGATGACACGACCCGCGCCCGGCGCGCAAGCGCCTGCGGCCCTGTGAGAGGAGACGATACCATGCAGCTCTCGAAGAGACTCGACCTGTTCGGCGACGAGGTCTTTGCCTACTTCAACCAGAAGCGCCGTGAGCTGGAGTCCGAGGGGCGGCGGGTGTTTGACCTCTCCGTTGGCACGCCCGACTTCGCGACGCCCGACTACATCAAGCGGGCGCTCGTGGACTCTGCGGCAGACGACGCCAACTGGAAGTACTCCCTGCACGACAAGGATGAGCTCCTTCAGGCTGTCTGCGACTACTACCAGCGTCGCTACGGCGTCTTGGGTATCACGCCAAACATGGTCATGAGCTGCGCCGGCACCCAGGAGGGCATGCAGTACGTGTGTGCCGCCATCGCCGACCCGGGCGACGTCGCGCTCATACCCGATCCCTGCTACCCGGTCTTCCGGGCAAGCACGCTGCTTGCGGGCGCAACTCCCCACTACTATCCGCTTACGGAAGATCACGACTTTCTCCCACACGTGGCGGACATCCCCGATGACGTCGCGGATCGCGCGAAGTACATGATCGTCTCGCTGCCTGCGAACCCGGTGGGGTCGGTGGGCACTCCCAAGATCTACAGCGAGATCATCGCCTTCGCCAAGGCCCATGACATCGTGGTCATCCATGACAACGCCTACTCAGACGTCGTCTTCGACGGCCCGCGTGGCGGCTCCTTCCTTGACTACCCGGGCGCCCTCGACGTGGGCGTGGAGTTCCTCTCGCTCTCGAAGTCCTTTGACGTGACGGGCGTGCGCCTGTCCTTTGTCGTGGGGCATCCCGATATCGTGGCGGCCACCCGCAAGCTCAGGGGCCAGGTGGACTTTGGCAAGTTCTTCGTCGAGCAGGACGTGGCCATCGCCTGCCTGACGGGCCCCCTCGATGGCGTCGAGCGCCAGAGGCTCGCCTACCAAGAGCGTAGGGACGCCCTCTGCGACGGACTCGAGGCCTTGGGCTGGCAGCGCCCCCACTGCCACGGCACGCTCTTCGTGTGGGCCAAGCTGCCGCATGGGCGTCGCGACTCCGCTGCCTTCGCGATGGAGCTGATGGAGAAGAGCGGCGTCATCGTGACCCCGGGCGTGAGCTTTGGACCCCACGGCGAGGGCTACGTGCGCTTTGCCCTGGTCATGGATGTCGAGAGGATCCGCGAGGCCGTGGCGGCGATAGGGGAGGCCGGGCTTTAGGAGGCACATGGGCTTTGGACGGCCTTGCGCGCCGGTCGGCCGACACGCTGCCTCGCGTACCACGCGTCGGCATGCCTGCCCCAACGCCTGTGGCTCTCGCCTAGAATGACACTGACGGTAGGCAAGCGATCAAAGAGGGGGAGTAGCATGAAGATGAGGGAAGGCTTCCTGTGGGGTGGGGCCACGGCCGCGAACCAGTACGAGGGCGCTTGGGACGTGGACGGCAAGGGAGACTCGGTACCCGATCACATGCGCGGCGGAGACGTCAATACCCCGCGACAGATTGACGTGACGTTTGACCCGAACGCGCTCTATCCCAGCTGGGAGGCTACGGATTTCTACCACCACTACGAGGAGGACATCGCGCTCTTCGCTGAGATGGGCTGGAATGTGTATCGCCTGTCCATAAACTGGTCACGCCTCTTTCCGACGGGTGAGGAAGAGAGGCCCAACCAGGCTGGTCTCGAGTTCTACGATAGGGTCTTTGACTGCCTGCGCTCCCACGGCATCGAGCCGCTCGTGACCATCAGCCACTACGAGCTGCCCTACAACCTGGCGGCCACGTATAACGGCTGGGCTGACCGCAGGCTCGTCGACCTCTTCCTCAGGTATGGGAGGTGTATCCTCGACCGCTGGCACGACAAGGTCAAGTACTGGCTTACCTTCAACGAGATAAACGCAGGCACCATGACGATGGGCGTGACGCTCTCGCTCGGCACGCTCAAGGGCTTCACGGGCACCATGGACAAGGTCAAGGATGACATCAACGAGCGCTACAACGCCCTGCACCACCAGTTCGTGGCCTCGGCCGGGCTTGTCAAGTATGCGCACGAGAACTACCCCAAGATCAAGATGGGCAACATGGACTGCTTCATCCTGACCTATCCCGCGACCTGCGACCCGAAGGACGAGCTTGCCAACCAGGCCGAGATGCGCCGCATGAACTGGTACTGCTCAGACGTTCAGGTGCGCGGCCGCTACCCCAGCTACGCGAGGCGCTTCTGGGACGAGCACAACATCGATATCAGGATGGAGCCAGGCGACGAGGAGCTGCTGCGCGAGGGCACGGTGGACTTCTATACCTTCTCCTACTACATGAGCAACATCATCGGCACACACGGAGACGTGAAGCAGGGCTCCAGCAATATGAGCTTTGGCGGCAGAAACCCCTACCTCAAGGAGACCGACTGGGGCTGGCAGATTGACCCGGACGGTCTGCGCTTCTCGCTGAACGAGATCTACGACCGCTATCAGATTCCCTTGATGGTGGTCGAGAACGGCATGGGAGCCCATGACGAGGTGGAACCTGACGGCTCCATCCACGATCCCTATCGCATTGACTACCTGCGCGCTCACGTCAAGGCCATGCGCGAGGCCGTGGCCGACGGCGTCGACCTCATGGGCTACACCTGGTGGGGACCCATTGACGTGGTCTCTGCCGGTACCGGTGAGATGCGCAAGCGCTATGGCTTCATCTATGTGGACAAGCACGATGATGGCACGGGCGACCTGCACCGCGCTCGCAAGGACTCCTTCTTCTACTACCAGAAGGTCATCGCCAGTAACGGGGAGGACCTGGACTAGGATTTTCGACCTACGCTGAAACGTGAGGCTTGGGGCCGTGGTATCAGCTGGCTGGCACGAAGGTGGCACGAAGGGGGTGCGAATCGCGCAGCGAGGGATGCCATGGTCTCTCGTTATGCGAGTGCGCTGCCGGCACGTCCGCTCCTGGCATATAGTGTCCAAGTTGATGTGGGTGCGCGTCCCCGTCGTGTCCTGGGGGTCAAGGGACGTGCGGCTGAGGCGGCGAGGGTGGCGCCATCAAGCTGCGTACCACTGGGCGCTCTGCTGGGCAACAGCTCCGAATGGAAGGCAACGTTGGGCAGGGCTGCTCTTCCAAGAGAGGCTTCGTAGACATCTATTGTCTCCGCGATAGAGTCATGGGTCTTGGCGTGGCCATCTGCCTCAGAAGGGACTGTGCGCGGTGTTCCAGGCGATGTCCACTCAGGAAACGCTATCGGGGAATTCGGTCACTGGCTCGTGTGGGCGTGTCGTTGCCGGACTCTCGCCGTTAGGGCCAAGGCTAGCGTAGCTATCTGAGACTGCGGTGGGTGCGGTGGGCCTCAGCTTCGACACACTGTTCAGCGATGCGGACGTCTCGAAGACGCGCGTGCTTCTTAGCGATGCTCTCTCTGATAGGAGCGAGGAGTGGCAAAAGGAGTGTCATGGGCTTCATACGATCCTCCTTCGCAGACTACCTGCTGCAAATCTCGCAAAGCGTGCAAAACATGCAAATCTCGCAAAGCGTGCAAAAGGTGACGTAGCATATCGATGAGGGAAGGAGGCTCATGTACGCATCAGCAAAGAACCCCTTTACGCCAACCTTCGGGAGGATTCCAGCTCAGCTCGTCGGCCGCGACCTACTTCTGAGCGATCTCTTTGGTGCTCTTGCGAACGGTCCGGGTGACCCCACCCTCTCCACGCTCATCTCTGGTGCGCGGGGAACGGGGAAGACAGCTCTTATGAACTACGTTGCGAGCGAGGCTGTGGGCTATGGGTGGGTCTCCTCGAGCGTCTCTGCGGTTCCTGGCATGCTTGAGGATCTCTTCCAGAGGGCATTGGAGAGCGCGGATCTAAGCTTGTCGGCAACAAGGCTTAGCTCTCTCGGCCTTGGCCCCATGAACGTGAGCCGGAACTATACCCCTGGGTTCGAGCCCAACTGGCGTACGAGAATGAACAGGCTGTTGGATCAGCTGTCTGAGCGAGAACTCGGGCTACTCATCACCGTCGATGAGGTGAAGGCGATGCTTCCTGACATGGTGCAGCTTGCAAGTATCTACCAGCATTTCGTCGGAGAGAATCGCAGGGTCGGTCTTCTGATGGCGGGACTTCCCTATGACGTCTCGGCCCTTCTTGGTAATGATGACGTGTCCTTTCTGCGTAGATCGGTACAGCATGTGCTTACAAACGTCTCTCTTGCCGATGCAGAGCTGGCCTTGCGACGCACGGTGGAGGATGCCGGTAGGAGCATCAGCGAGGAGGCCTTGAGACTTGCCGCACGGTGCAGTGGCGGCTATCCCTACCTCATACAGCTCATCGGCTTTCGCATGTGGGCAGTCGATGTACGCTCGGGCGAGATATCCAAACATGACGCAGAGGATGGGGTCCGCCTCGCTCGCTTGGACTTTGAGCGTCAGGTGCTTGCCGCGACCTATCGGGACTTCTCCGAGAAGGATATCCGCTTTCTTGAGTCCATGCTTCCCGATCGTGGCTCCTCTCGCCTGGCTGACATCGCGAGGCGCATGGGAGTTGGCTCCAACTATGCCTCGACCTACAAGTCCCGTCTTCTCGGGCGGGGGGTGATAGGCGAGCGCGGTGCTGGCAGGCTGGGCTTCGAGCTGCCGTACCTGAGAGACTACGTGGAGAGAATGAGGGACGAGAGGGGGTGAGGGCGGCGCCTTGGTGAGCGGCAGCGGACCGTGCGGATTGCCTTCCGGCTGTCCCAGCCCACCCTATCGGCGGATGAAGCTCTCGTCGTCCTCGGGCTTTTCGAGATCGGCGTAGTGGTGCACGCACATATGTAGGTCATGCTTCTCGCACAGCTCGTCCAGAATGTGGTTTTTGGTGACGCCGCCGGGGCTAGAGTGTGCTTTTCCGTAAGGCGATGAATACAGAGTGTGCTTTTCCGTAAGGCGGCGCCACGTTTGCCCAGGTGAGGAAAGACGCATTCTGGCTGCAGACCCTCACGAAAAAGCGCATTCTGCACGCGGAGGGCGACGGAAAAGCGCATTCTGGCTGCGCACATTCTGTGGTAAATGCCCACGGCTGTGCGTACTGGTCTGGCTTTCGTCCTCCACTGCGAGCCCCTGCTCAGATTGTCTCAGGAGTGTAGACTTTCTCGTGAGGCTTGCAGTAACCAACCTTCGCGGGAGTCTTCTGGAACCCTGCGTGCTCGGACTCCGTATCTGTCCCATGGCGGCGCCATCCCTTTGGTCTACAATGGTGTCCATGATATGAGTGGGTATGTAAGGAAGTGGTAGATGGGCGCACCAGCGTCCAGTGAGAGTGGGCGTGCCAGCGCCCAGAAAGGACAGGGGAATGGGTCTGTTCGACATATTCAAGAAGGCCGCCGCGCCCCAGAAGCCCGAGGCGCTTTCGGTCAGCTGCCCGGCCGGCAGCATTCTCGCGCCGGTTGCGGGAAAGGCCATCGCCTTGGAGAAGGTCAGCGACATGGTCTTCAACAGTGGGGCGATGGGCAAGGGATGCGGCATCGAGCCATCTGAGGAGGTTGTCTACGCGCCCGTCTCGGGTACGCTGACGGCGGCTGGTGCTCCCAACCACCATGCTGTTGGCATCACGGGCGATGATGGTGCGGAGGTCCTCATCCACGTTGGTGTCGATACGGTCGAGATGGCGGGCGAGGGATTTACCGTGTATGCGACCAAGGGAGCGCACGTGAGCGCCGGCGAGCCGCTGCTCTCGTTCTCCAAACAGAAGATTGCCGCTGCGGGCCACGACACCGTCGTCATCATGGCGCTCACCAACACCGACGACCTCGCCTCCGTCGAGCTTGTTCACGAGGGCGACGTGAAGGCGGGGGAAGTGGTGGTCAAGTTTAGCGCCTAGCCTTGCCCTGTCCGGGGTCGGTGTCATCTGGCGGGCAAGCCGCAGATGTTCTTGGGGTCGCCGCCTGGATCTTGCCCCATGGCCGTGCGTCATGCGCCGCCTGGGGCGGATCTGGGGTGCTCCAGTTCACGGTGATGATGCCTGCCGCGACCAACGCGAGCGCCAGCGTCGCGCGGATGGGCTCGATGCTCTGTGTCTCTCCCAGCAGCAGCGCCGAGAGCAGAAAGCCGAAGACCGGCGTCATGAAGCGGTATATCGCGATGCGCGAGACGGGGTTTACCGAGAGCAGGACGCTCGAGAGCGAGTAGGCTACCGCCGAGATGAGGCCCATGTACGTGATGAGAGCGGCTCCCTGCGGCCCCATGGCACAAAGTCTTCCGCCCAGAGCCACGCCCACGCAGGCGAGCGTCACGCCACCCAGCATGAATTGCCAGCCGCTGAGCATCACGGGGTCATGGCGTTGCGTGAGGACGCGCAAGAGGCAGGTCACGATGGCGCCGCAGAGCGCCGAGAGGAAGATGAGCCCCTCGCCGTTGAGCGCGAGGCCCGTTCCCGCAGCGAGGGAGCTGAGGTTGATGAGTGCGACCCCTCCGAAGCCCAGCGCGCAGCCTAGGACCTTGCGTGCGCCGAGCCTCTCCTGCCTGAACACGCGCGCCGCCAAGAGGATGGAGAGAAAGGTTGAGCTCGCGTTGATGACAGAGCTCGTGGTGCCGAGTGCATGGGAGAGTCCCAGGTAGAAGAAGAGGTATTGCAGCACAGTCTGGAAGGTCGAAAGCAGCGCGACCGCTGCCAACTCACCCCTGTGCGGGCGCACGAGGCGATGGGCGCGCAGGCTGGCAAAGGCCACGACCATGGCGCCGGCCAGGAAGAACCTCACGCCGGCAAAGAGGAGCTTGGAGCCCGTGTCAGATGCGCTGATGGAGAACAGCTGGTAGCCAAGCTTGATGCAAGGAAAGGCACTGCCCCAAAGCAGACAGCAGACGACGCTCAGCAGCAGGGTTCCCCACGAGGTCCTGAAGATGGTGGGGACCCCTGGCTTGGTGGTGCTCGGTGTGATGTCGTGTGCAGGCATGCCTTTGACGCTCCCTCTCGTTCCCTTGCTGTGCTTCCAAGGGCCTATCCTATCGCAGAGACGGGGCTGGTACCTCAGCTCATGTTAGCTTATGCCAGCTTATGTCAGGTGGTGGTAAATCTTGTGCACGTGGGGGAGGGTGATTGGGGGACTTTGGTCACCGGTTCGTATGCAGAATGTGCTTTTCCGTGAGAGACCGAGCGCAGAGTGCGTCTTTCCGTAGAATGCACTTTTCCTCACCTGAGCAAACGTGGCGCCGCCTCACGAAAAAGCGCAGTCTGCATGTGGAACATAACGGAAAAGCGCAGTCTGCGGTCGCGGCGTCACCAAAAGGCGCAGTCTGCAGTCCGCAGGTTGGGCAGAATGCGCTTTTCCGTGAGGTCAAACTCAAACCGAGATCTGCGGACCCTCGCGCAACCCGCCCCGCAGGCTGGCGGGTGGTTGCTCGAGCGCATTTGCCCAGTTGAGCCTCTTTCCATAGTGCCCCGCAGCCTGGCGGGGGGTTGCCCCACACCTCCCGGGCGCCGCAGCGTGACGGAAAAGCGCATTCTGTGTAGACGGTCTCACGGAAAAGCGCATTCTGAGCCCGCCGCCTCATGGAAAAGCACATTCTGTGTAGATGACCTCACGGAAAAGCACATTTTGGCGCTGGCCACTCACGGAAAAGTGCACTCTGTGTGGGCGACGCGATGGAGGGGGCACTCTGTCCGTTGGCTCTCACGGAAAGGCGCATTCTGCGTGCGGGCAGCCACCCAGAGTGCGCCTTTCCGTGAGGGTCTGCAGCCAGAGTGCACTTTTTCGTAGAATGCGTCTTTTCTCACCTGGGCAAACGTCGAGCCGTCTCACGCAAAAGCGCATTCTGTGTAGATGACCTCACGGAAAAGCGTATTCTGGGTCACCTCCTTACCTACTCTGGCCCGACGTCTCACGGAAAGACGCACTCTGGCGAGGCGTTTGCCGCAGCCATCGGTTACTCCACCTTACGCTAATGGAGCGACAACACCAAGATACGGACATCTTGAATCTTCGGCACTCCTTGCACTCCTTGGACGCGCGGAAAGATACACCGTACCTTAGCGAGATCGTTGAGATCATCGAGTCCCACATAATCAGGGGTGCAGCAGAGCCCGTCGCCTGTTGACGTGGTGTGGCGGCGGGCAGCTACATACGTCCCTCTCATCGCCGCCTTCTTGCCTCCGTGCCATGCTCCCTGTGTCCCTTAGCGTCGAGGTAAGAGGCGCGGTGGTAGAGTTTTGCGTATCGTGCAATTCTATGCCATCATAGGTTTGTGCAACGTGCGTTGAAAGGGCTACGAAGTAGTGGCGGACGTGCAGAGGGAGGAGTTCATCATGCTCAGGCGGAAGGTGTATAACCGACTGCTCAGGTGGAAGAGCGAGAGGCAAGGTAAGACGGCCGTGCTTCTGAAGGGGGCTCGTCGTGTGGGTAAGAGTACCCTCGTCGAGGCCTTTGGAAAAAACGAGTATGCTTCCTGCATCATTATAGACTTTTTTCAAGCTCCAGCTGAGGTAAAGGCATACTTCGAGGACTATCGCACGGACTTTGACACCCTCTTTTTGTACCTTCAGGCATTCTATGGGGTCGATCTGGTGAAGCGCAAGTCGCTCGTGGTGTTTGATGAGGTCCAGATGTTTCCCCAAGCGCGCGGCCTTATCAAGTATCTGGTTGCCGATGGTCGCTACGACTACATAGAAACTGGCTCTTTGCTCTCGATGCGGCAGAACGTCGAGGGCATTATCATCCCCTCGGAGGAGGAGGCGGTTAGTCTTGGTCCCCTTGACTTCGAGGAATTTCTCTGGGCCATGGGTGAGGAGAAGCTCGCGACCCTCATCCGCAGGCAATTTGAGGCCCTGCAACCGCTTCCCGACGGTCTGCACCGTCGGGCGGCAGGGCTCCTGCGAGAGTATCTGTTGGTCGGTGGTATGCCACGACCTGCTGCCACGTACGTCGAACAGCGAAAGTTCGCGCCCGTAGACGAGGAGAAGAGGCGGATACTCGAACTCTACCGCAACGATGTCGCCAGATTTGCCAAGGGTTATGAGTATAAGGTCGTCTCGGTGCTTGATAACGTCGCGGGGCAGCTATCCAAGCACGAGAAGAAGTTCACATTGGCGTCGATGGGGAAGAACGCACGCATGCGGGGGTACGAGGAGGCATTCTTCTGGCTCTCTGATGCTCGCATCGCGAACGTCTGCTATGCCTCTAACGACCCTGGTGTGGGACTCTCGCTGAACATGGAGTGCTCGTCACTGAAGTGCTACATGGCAGACACTGGTCTTCTCGTGACACTTGCGTTCGCAGACGGAGATGTTACGGATGAGGGCGTGTATCGGTCGATCTTGCGCGGGAATATTGGGATTAACGAGGGTATGCTGGTAGAGAACGTCGTTGCCCAGATGCTTGTGGCCGCCGGGCATCGGCTCTTTTTCTACTCGCAGTCGGGCAAGGCGAAGAAGGAGAAGCGCATGGAGATCGACTTCCTCGTCACGCGTCCCTACGCAAATGCGGCGGGCAAGCCTCGAGTGAGTCCGATCGAGGTGAAGTCTCCGAGGCAGTACGGCACGACGTCGCTTGACAGGTTCAAGGAAACGTTTGGGAAGCGCGTCGGCACGCAGTACGTGCTGCACCCCAAGCAGATGCAGGTTGAGGGAGATTGCGTGCGCCTCCCGCTCTACATGGGCTGGTGTTTGTAGCCGGCGTGTCGCCACGGGGGCAGCTCTCTACCATCACCTACGCATGTAAGATTTCGATCATTTCTCATGCGCCAAATTGGGCGAGACAATCGCTTACTTCGCGGTGGCGATGTGTGCGAATAGCCCCTTGTTTGCTAGGATCTCCTCCACGGCGAGCGACGTGAGAAGGGCGGAGAGGCTCACGCATTTCTCCTGCGCTATCGTCTCCAACGCTTCTTTCATCTCTGGCGTGGCGGCGAATATGATCCGCTCGGTCTTCTTTGACCCAAGCACGTGTTTTTTCAGCTTCTGGCCATCCATTGGAGGGTGCCCTTCTCGCACGAGGTGCTGTAATAAAATTTATGAGTATTTTATCGTATCGAGCACTATTCTCGACTTTGCTGGCAACCCTGCATGACTCCTACGCATATTGTGCGCCGCATCGCCGCATCGCCGCATCGCAGCCTCGTCACACGACCGACGACGGCTTCGGCCACGTTCCTGCCACTTACACCTCCAGCTTATACCTCCATCTAAGACGAGCACGATATTGCACCTCTCTGCCTGGGCAAACAGGAACTCGATGACCTTGCGGATCTCCGAGAAGGCGAGCGGGGGAAGCCGAGCTCCTCGAAGACGAGCGCCGAGAGGTTCGCCACGTTGTCGGCCTTGGGGATCTGGTGGCACTTGTGGATCTGGTGGCACTCGTAGTAGATCGAGGATCCGCCCCGCCTGATAAGCGCTTGCTTGATTGATGAGTTCGCTCTTGCCGATGTGGCGGTGTCCTTGTAGAGAAGGACGTCGCGCTGGGTGGGTTCAAGCGATATGGCGAAAACGTACACTTTGACGGGACTTGCCGAGTATAAAGGACTCTGTATGGCTTAGGCGATGCGGATCCTCAGGCGATGCGGATCGGGTGGCGCACGACGGTCCTGAGCTTCTCGGGCGCGACCCTGCGGGTGTCAGAGAGGTATATCTCGTGGTGGTGGCGCTCGTCGGTGATGTCGAGCGCGTAGCCCTGGGCCTCCATGTGGGCGTGCATGGCCTCAATCGTCGCGGGCTCGTCGTCGTATGGGCCCACGTGCATGCATTGCACGCAGAGACCCTCGTCATACGCAAGGAACTCCACCTCGCCAAAGTCGCGCCCCTTCTTGGCGGATGCCTCGCCCTTCGCCCACTCCACCTCGTCTGGCCCCGCGAAGTCGGGCAGACGGATGAGGGAGATCCAGTCGAAGTCCTCCTTGCGAGTGTAGTCCACGCCGTGTAAGCCCTCCTGCCACCAGAGACCCTCCAGGGGCGGTACCACGAAGTCGAAGTAGCCGTCAATGTGGTGGTTTCCCTTCTTGGACATCTTGATGGTGTACGCGACCCCATAGAGCAGCTCGATGGCCCGGTGGTACGCGCCGCCCTCGGCGTTGGGGTCACCGTGCCCGCGCACCGCCAGGTAGCTCGCCGGCGGCACCGTGACGATGCCCGGCTTTCGAGGTGGAAGGTAAAGACCCTTGTATTCTTTCTTGAAGTCGAGTGCCATGGTTGCTTCCCTTCGGCTTGGAGTGTTGCGACTGAGGGCATCATACGCGAGCATACATGACAACAGTGTGTCATGTATGCTTGTCGTCCATCCGTATCATGAGTCAGCTGCCATTAACACCACTTCTAACGGTAGCTCTGTACCTACATATATAGTATGTCGTAGATACCGAATCGCTGAGCAAGCTTTGGTAGCTAAAACCGGCCGACCCTAACAGTGCTGACGTTTCGGCCGGCAATCAGGCGATAGGAGCCTCATATGAAGACGTATGTCGAGACATTGACCTGTCCCACAAGTGCCAGCCAGGCATGGGCGGCGCTCAAGGAGATGGACCTATGGTTGCCCACGCTGTCAACCAACCGGGCAGTCAATTACGATAGGTCTGGCGACTTCTTTTATCAAGGCAGAACGTATGAGGTCGTGACCAGGGAGGGCGTCACGATGGATAGCGAGATCTACCTTGTGGATGAGGCGGAAAAGAAGGTAGAGATCCACGCGAGTCACTCTATCCTCAAGTCGCTGCTGACCTGCTCCGTCGAGAGGATCGATGACCATCGCTGCAAGCTTACCCGCACCCAAGCCTATCCGGGGGTGTTCGGGTTCGTCTTTGCGACCTTCTTTGACCATCGGGAGTCAGGGGAGACGAGCGAGTACCTGGAGGTTTGGGCACATCATGCCCAGATGCTCACGAGGCCGCACGTGACATCGACTGTCGCTGATCGGTGAAGCCGTCGGGTGTCCCGGGCGCCCTCTGGTGCTGGGATGTCCCCCCCGCGCCGGGCAACAGAGGGTTGCGTGACATAAGCCTTGTCTGTCCATACAATGAGAAAACGGAGGAAGGCAAGGGAGGTGTCGGCGAGGGAGGCGACCATGTCGATCGATGAGAGGATCCTGGAGATACGCTCGAGGGCGGGACTGACGCAGCAGGAGATGGCGGATAGGCTCTTTGTCACCCGCCAGGCGGTTTCCCGCTGGGAGAGGGGCGAGACCGTGCCGGGGATCGATACGCTCAGGCTGATCGCCGAGGCGTTTGACGTGCGAGTCGACCAAATCCTCGAGCTTCCGGGGGACAATCGTTGTGAGAGCTGCGGCATGCCCCTCGCGGATCCAAGCCTTCTCGGCACCGAGGCGGACGGCTCGCCTGCCACGCGCTACTGCAAGTGGTGCTACGAGGGTGGTGGCTACACCGCCCCCGACATCACGATGGAGGAGATGGCCGACGTCTGCGTGAGCCACCTGGCCGCCCCGGGCTCAGGCTTCACGGAGGCCGAGGCACGTGACTACATGGAGGGGCTTCTGCCCCGGCTTAAGAGATGGTCGCGCTAGGGCGATAGACGCCTCGATGCCTGGTACAAGCGCTGAGGAACTAATCAGCGTGCCCCAGAATCTGAGGGGCACTACCCAAGAGGAGTCTGCTTGGGGTCTCTTCCTCCAAGATTTGAAGGGGACTACCGATGGCCCATGGCCCCTTGTCGTTGTGTATCCCTACAGTGGGTCGCTACCTTGGCGAAGGATGGTCAGGTATGCCTCGTACAGATATACGCGATAGCGCTGCTTGCCAGCATCCCGTCTTTGCAGAATGCCAAGTCTCTTGAAGTCATGCACAAGCCGAGCTGCAGTGGTTCTTGAAATGCCAAGATGTTCACATACGAAGCCAATGTTAACGATGGGATTGCCTTCGAGCAGCTCGAGGAGGCGCTGACCATTTGAGGCTGATCTACCAAGCCGATCGTTGACCAGATTAGCGTTGTCGTTATGCAGCATGACGATGTGAGTGAGGGCGTCATCGGCATCAGTGGCGCTTGCAAGCAGGCACTCGCAGAAGAATGCGACCCACTTAGCATAGCTGCCGTTCTGCCTCACGTCCATGAGTCGCTCATAATACTCTGATCTGCGTAGTTTGAGTTGGTATGAGGGGTAGAAGACGGCTCCGCTCATCACGTTGTCATTGAGGAGCGACAGCGTGATGAGGAGCCTGCCAAGTCGCCCGTTTCCGTCGAGGAACGGGTGAATCGTCTCGAACTGGTAATGTGCGAGGGCAGCCTTCACGATGGGGTCGACGTTGTGACTCTCGTTAAGAAACCGATCCAACCCTCCGAGCGCGACGTTCATGTCATCGACATTTGGGGGGATGTAGGCGGCCTCTCTGAGGGTGCAGTCCGCAGGGCCTATCCAATTCTGGGATGATCTTACCATCCCGGGGTCCCTCTCTGCCCCGCGTGTTCCCTCAAGCAGGGTTGCATGGACTTTGCGGAGCAGGCGCAAACACAGGGGCATGTTTCGCATTTCCTCGACAGCTAGCTTGGTGGCCCGTACGTAGCTGACGACGTCGGTGACCTCACTCTTGGCGAGAGGGACGTTATCGGGATCCAGGATGTCGTCAAAGGTGCACTGCGTACCTTCTATCTGTGCAGAAAGCAGCGCCTCTTTTCGCACGTACATGGCCAAGTACATGGGTGCGTTCGGTATGAAGCGCAACATGCCCTCAAGCTTGCCGAGCATTCTTGAGCAGGCGGTAAGGTTGCGGATAGTCTCGTCGTCGAGTTTGAGTGGGATGATTGTGTCAAGTGGACTTGGCACGAAAGACTCGTATGCGAGCTTACCCCTGAGGTTCTTCCTCAGAAACCCCTGCCCATTGTCTTTCCACCTCATGGCTTTTCCTTACGTGCCTTCCAATGATCAGAACACTGGAATATACTCTAGCAACTTTTTAAGTCAAAAAGTAGTCGTTACAGTATGTGTATGGTCTCTAATGGCGCAAATTGGTCATTAGAGACGCGGAACCAACCAATGACTTGTTGAAATTCGGTTCTCAAGCCATTGTGGGGCTCCCTTGGCCTGTGGCTCCACCTGGCCTGAACGAGGTCTTCCCAGTACATGACGAAACACTTCCTGCGTGTACCCTCGTGGCACATCTGTCATTCTTCAGGAGCGGCAGCCCGGTTGTGGGAGTCCTCGAATGGCTGCGTGGTCCGGTCGGTATAGGCATTGCCCACGGGTTGTGGGATGGGTCTTTCTGCGCCTCCCCGACCGAAGATTCCGAAATAAGAAAAACATACGTTCTAATCAATGCCGTCCTGTGCTATGATGAGGGCAGGAGAAGGCGACGGCGAGGGGAGAGGCACATGTCGCGGCGAGACGGGACATGGGCGGGCTGAGGCCCATAGACGACCTGATGTTTCGGGTGATGGCGAGGGACGAGGCCTTCTGCGGGGAGCTCCTGGGGGTGCTGCTCCAGGACAAGGGGCTCACGGTCGTGAAGTGCGAGCCGCAGTCCGCCGTCACGAACCCCCACGGCCGCTCGGCGGTCCTCGACGCCCTCTGCGAGCACTCGGGCGGCAGGTTCGTGGACGTGGAGGTGCAGCGCGCCGACGATGACGACCTCCAGAGGAGGGCGCGCTACCACGCCTCGCTCGTGACGGCGGACAGGACGAGGCCGGGCACCCCCTTCAAGGACGTCCCGGACGTCTGCGTCGCGTTCGTCTGCGAGTTCGACCCCCTCGGGGAGGGCAGGTCGCCGTATCATGTGGACAGGGTCGTGAGGGAGAGCGGGCGGACGCTCGAGAACGGCCTCTCGGAGGTGTACGTGAACGCCCTGGCGAGGGACGGCACGGACGTCTCCGCCCTCATGAGGGTGCTCACGGAGGTGGAGGCGTACGACGAGGGGCGCTTCCCGGAGACGTCGAGGGTGAAGCGCAGGCTCAGGGAGACGGAGGAGAGGCGAGAGGACATGGGCAGCGTCATAGAGGAGATCCGAGAGGAGGGCAGGGCCGGGGGAGGCTCGAGGCGTTCGACAGGCTTGTGCGCGCCGGCCTCGTGGACGCGCACGCCGCTGCAGCCTTGCTGGAAATAGATCCCGAGGAGGTCGAGCGCATGCTCGCGTAGTTCTTCTCGTGCACAATCCTGTGCCCTTTGCCGCAAAGACGCTGCCATGAGGTTAGACTCGGGGGCCTCACGCTTGGGTCTTCATGGGTTGGGGGGCGCGGAACAACTCAGTTCGCTAGCCGTGAGAGATAGTCCCACCGTTGGTCGGGCAAGGTGGTCGCTCGTGAGATGTCCGCAAGCAGACAGCCGTTCTCTTCTCCAGTCTATCCAAGCGAAGGCGTAGGGAGCTCTCGGGAGAGGATGGTGCGCGGCGTGCAAATGTCGCCCGCATCAGTACCTTGCCCCATACTCATCTCTTGCCCTTTTGGTGTACTTCCTTACGAAGTTACCCTTCGCTTCTGTGTAACCGTCTCTATCGTGCTCGTGCACTCTCCATAACGACAGCTTCAGCGTCTCATAGTCTTTGGCAGTATCAGCGTGCTCTCTTAGGAAGTCCCTGAAGTAGAGTTCGTCATTGTCGCCGGTCACGCGGATGTGGAGGTGGAAGACCCTCTCTGCAAAGCCGTCAGGCGTGTAGCCCTTGTTCATCGATACCCTGTGCTCCTCTTGGCTCATGCACAGCCAGCCGCTTTTCTGGAGGATGCCTTGGATTTCCTTCATGGAGCTCTCATCTCTTAGCTCGAGCAGCATGTCGATGATGTTCTTTGCCCATATGCCCGGAACTGCGGTGCTCCCGATGTGGGACAGTCGCCTCACTGCCACATCTGGCAGCAGGGCTAACAGGCTTGCCCTCTCTTCCTCATACCAACGCTCCCAGTCGTCGTTGTGCTTCACCAAAAATATTGGGAAGAGTTGCCATAGCTCCTCCAGGCTCATCTCTTCCAGTCGTCTGCCCATCGTTGTCCTTTCTGTATGGGTAGCTCGCCGTCCGAGAGGGTGTTCGCTATCCTGAGTGGAATGCTACCGCTTGACAAGCTGCTATCTTAGCATCGGTAGAATGCCGGCGTATATGCAGGGAAGATCGGGAATCGCGTGGAGGACGACGTATGCCTATTCACGGCTTCATCCGGACCGTGCAGGATCATGAGCTTGAGGCGCCCACAGGTCCCCTCGGATGGGTCCTGATACTCGTCCGGTCTTCGCAGAGTGCACGTTTTCGTCACCGTAAAGAAAGACCAACTGAGGCGTCATCTTGGATCCGTTCAAATGACGCATGATCGATACGAAGTCTGATCGGATCTTAGCTGATAGTCCTCACATTTGACCGGAGGCGAGATGATGGGTCCCGGTGCACGCCGGGTCGTGACATCCATCAGGAATTGCCTATTCGCCCTTGTTCTTGATCCAATAGTCACAGTCCTCGTACCCATCAGCAACGGTGTGCTCCCGGTGAAGCGTGCCTCCGAGGTGCTCTATGATCGCCTTGTCCGCCTCGCAGAAGTACGGTATCAGCTCGCTATACCCATTTCTTTTCGCAAAGTCGGCAATGGGGCAGCCCACCAGATGAACACTGATTCCCTCCTTGTGGTGCAGCGGGTTTATCCTCATCCCCCAGCTGTTGTTCCAAGATCCGTCCTCCCTGTGCCTGTTCAGCTTCCTTGCCCTGAGTCCCAAAAGTGTATGGAGGATCCTTCGTACCAGGGCGTTGTTGAGGTCGAGTCGGGAGAGCTGGCCACCCCTTCTGCCCATGATCGTCATCTCACAGCACATGGTCGTGATCTCATCTGGTGGCATGTCACGGTTCATGCACTCGTAGTAGGCAAAGGCCGAGAGCGCCCCGTAGAAGTTTTTCGACATCGGGTTTTTCCTTCCGCCGATGCTTGGCGCCTCACGCGCAAAGCGCTCATATGTTCGTAGTATCCTTTGATACACATTTTTAGCCTCGACGGGGGAGAACCTCTCGCCCAGCTTCCCCTTGATCCATCGCGCGGATGTTTGGGGCATTTCATATACAGCCATGGTCTTCTTCCTCGGTAAAACAGGTGATTGGCTCGTCAGCGGCCCTTGAGGTCTCGCGTATACCTACAGTGGCCCGCGTGGCCATGTCGTCAAATCTCCGTGCTCGTTGCGGGTCAACAGGGGAGCACGCGCCCGCCTGCGGTGCACGCCTCGCTTCACCCGGAGTTACTTCAATATATGTTTACCCATAGTTACTTAGTGCAAATTTACCATACCATATCATCACCTATCCTCTATACTGGGACTATCGGTATCTGTCAGCGCGTGCGTCATTCCCAAGGGAGATGGGGAGCGATGGGTAAGCGGCCCTGAGAAGAGGGACCTCATGGTCTTCGACGACAAATCCAGGAAGGCGTGGCTC
>ERZ773042.550-NODE-550-length-25598-cov-3.182359_pt1 | contig 25598 bp, 17 predicted proteins | sample MGYA00511664_ERZ773042 | MGnify/ENA primary metagenome ERZ773042 (study PRJEB29015, sample SAMEA2737984) | human oral metagenome | biome: human oral; feature: human-associated habitat; material: dental | place: China | collected 2036 ... | reverse complement strand
TCTCATCCTTGCCGACGAACCGACGGGAAACCTCGATCCCGTGAACGCCGAAATCGTCGGCGATATGCTTTTTTCGATTGCCGACAGATACGGTAAAACGCTCATCATGGTAACGCACGATCAAAACCTTGCCGCAAAGGGATCGGTGCGATATTCTATTGCCGGCGGAAAGCTTGCGGCGGCGGATCGGTCATGACGGTAAAAAGTTCCCTTCTATTGGCATGCCGCATTCTCTTTCCGAAATCCGCTAAAAGATCGGCTGCCCGTCAAAGCCTTTCGGGTTCTCTTTTGTGCATAGGCATAAGCCTCGTACCGCTCATCGTCGTGCTTGCCGTTTCGAACGGCATGATTCAGGGTATGACGGAACGCATCATCGGCCTTTCAAGCTCCCACATCGAAGCGGTTCTCGAAAAAGGTATACCTGCCGTTTCGGATGCCGCTTCACTCGAAGATTTTGCATCCCGCCTCAAAACGGTAGAAGGCGTTACGAACGCGTATCCCGAAGCGGGAAGCGCAGCCCTTGCCGCTTCATCTTCGTTTCGCATAGGCGTGCAAGTGCGCGCCGTCCTTCCGGAAATCTTTACGGAAAATAAATCTTTTGCCTCGTTTTTCCGTGTGATCGACGGTGATATCGATGGTTTTAAAAGGGGAACAAAAGCCGCCGTCATCGGAGAGGAGACGGCTCGTCGTCTGGGGCTGCATTCGGGCGATACGTTCCGCCTGATAAGCGCTTCCGTAAACGAAAGGGGAACGGTGCTGCCGAAAGCGGCTTTGCTTTCCGTTGCGGCAATCGTCTCTTCGGGGTATCGGGAACTCGATGCGGCGTGGCTCTTTGTGCCGCTCGATACGGGTTTCGACATCATCAGATCGGGAACGGGCGAGTATTCGGTACTTGTCGAAACCGAAAACGCGTTTTCTCCCGAACTTGTACGCATTCAAAATTCGCTGCGCGATGAGTTTCCCTTCGACGCCGATTTTTATCGATGGGATGAACTCAATCTGGACAAGTATGAAAATTTCGCGTCGACGAAAGTCATGCTCGTCTTTATCATGCTGCTCATCGTACTCGTCGCGTCGGTAAATATTTCCTCATCGCTTGTCATGCTCGTTGCCGAAAAGCGGCGCGAAATCGCCGTTATAAAAAGTCTCGGCGGAAGCGCACACGGTATTGCGCTCACATTTCTCGCTGCGGGAACGGCAGCCGGTTTCGGCGGCGTGCTCATCGGTCTTCCCATAGGGCTTGCGTGTGCGGTAAACGTAAACCGTATTATCGGTTTTTTGGAAAAAGGCGTAAACGCTGCGGCGGAATTTTTGTATATTATAAAGGGGTACGATATTCATTCCTTTGCGCATATCGCTCTCCTCGATCCCGAGTATTATCTTCCGGAAATACCCGTCGTCATTCCGTTCCGCGATACCGCGGTTATCGTCATTTCGACGGTGCTTTTGGCTCTCGCGGCCTCCGTCATACCGGCCTGGAAAGCGGGACATGAAAAACCGCTCGAAACATTGCGCAAAGTGTGATATAGTATATGCGCTATGTTGTGTGATTTTTGCCGTAAACGCGAAGCGGTGTTCTTTATCGAACAGACAACGAAAACGTCTCAAAAAAAAATCCATATCTGCATGGAGTGCGCCGTCAAAAACGGACTCTCTCCGGATCCCGATCATATTCAAAAATCGATTCGTTCGCTTTTCGACGCCGTCGAAAAAACGGAAGCAGCCGATACGATGGAAGCGGGCAGGCTTTGTCCCGTATGCGCTACGAGTTTTGCCGCTATAAAAAAGACAGGCAAGGTCGGATGCTCCGAATGCTATGAAATTTTTAAGGCGGAACTGCCTGAGCTTATGGCAAAGCACGGCATTACGGGAACGTATACCGGTTCGATACCGAGACGGATCGCGACTTTCCGCTCTCATTTGACCGACCGCATCGATTTGAAGGCGAAACTCGAACAGTCGATACAAAACGAAGATTACGAAAAAGCGGCGATTTACCGCGATTACCTTCGCGCTCTCGAAAAAAAGGCGGTCGCCGACGGTTCGGGTGGGAAGGGAGCGGCCGATGCCTAGTGCGGATTCTCTTTCGGATGTACCGTGGTATTCCTGTGCGGGAATCGACAACGACGTCGTCGTGTCCACCCGTGTGCGCCTTGCCCGAAACCTTGCCGATTTTTTATTTCCGTCGGCGGCGAAAAAAGATGAAGCCGAGCGCGTACAGACGCTCGTGTTCGATTCGTTTTCGCATTTTGAAAATCCCGACGATTATCGCGTCGTAAATACGGAAACGCTCGACGCTCTCGGAAAAAAGATTTTGGAAGAGCGCGGCGTGCTCGACGGAAGCGGAGCTTCCGGTATCGTTATGAAGGGAGACGGCCGCCTTTCGTGCCGCGTCAACAGCACCGACCACGTGCGCATCGCGTCTTTTGAGCCGGGCTTGAATTGCGCGGGTGCATTCGACGCGTGCCGCCTTTGCGACGACGGTATGCAAAAGACGCTGCAGTTCGCAGCCTCTTACGAATTCGGCTATCTTACGTCGATCCTTTCCGATGCGGGAAGCGGTATGAAAGTTTCGATCCGTGTCCATTTGCCTTCGCTCGTATTTTCGGGTGAAGCGGATGCCGTTCTCAACGGTGTGCGCGCAAAGGGTCTCGACGTGTTTTCGGTGTACGGTTCGGGCGACGGGTACGGGGCATCGCTCGGCGCATATTACGATATTGCGACTTCGTCGTCGCTTTCCGGCAGCGAATTCGATCAGACGGCGAGTGTCGAAAGCGCAGGGAAATACCTCGCCGAAGCCGAACGCAAGTTTCGAAGGCGATGTGCCGAAAATAAACCGACACAGATGCGCAATCTTATACTGCGAGCTTTCGCCGAAGCTAAGTTCAGCGCACTTCTTTCGCTCAGACAAAGCGTTTCGATCGTTTCCGCCGTCAAATGGGGACTCGATTCGGGTATTTTAAAAGGAGTCGACGACAAAGTGCTTTGCGGACTGCTTTACCGCGTGCAGGACGGGCACCTTGAGTTTTTGCTGAAAAACGGCAGCTTTGCCTTTGAAGCGGATATTCAAAACGATGTACGCTTGAAAATCGAACGGCTGCGTGCACTCATCGTGCAGGAAACCTTTGAAGCCGTACGGTTTAATTTGTAATTTTTGGGGGATATGATGAACGGAATCGGATTTTCACCGCGTGCACAGCGCCTTGTCGCAGCCCTTGCGCAGGATGAAGGACGGAAAAGCGGCGCGGATCAGCTTTTGCCGGAACACGTGCTGCTCGCTCTTTTGAAAAGTGCGGACGGGCTCGGGTATGCGCTGCTCCGCTCTCTTCATATCAATTTCCTTTCGTTTCAGCGCGCTCTCGAACGGCAATTCAAATCGTATGCGGTATCCGTCGCCCTCGCGGATCTGCCTCCGAGCCGCCGTTTAAAAGCGATGCTCGACATCGCAGGCATGGAGTCCCGTGCGCTCGGAAACGATTATGTGGGCACGGAGCATATCGTGCTTTCGGCTATCAGAGAAGAGGGCAGCGCAACGGCGCGGTTTTTTGAAAATGCCGACATGACGATCGAAGACGCGCGGCGCATCGTTCCGGAAATCCAAGCGCATTTCCCTTCATCGGTAAATGAAAAAGCGTCCCGTTCGTTTTCGAAAACCGCGCTCGAGAATTTCTTCGGGGCACCGGCGAACGCGTCGCTTTCTTCTTCGGATGCGGGTATGCAGACGGCGCAAAGTCAAGTGCGTCAAAGCAGAAGCGAGCGGACGTTCCTCGGCGAGTTCAGCCGAGACATCACAAAAATTGCGCGGGAAGAAAAAGACGATCCCGTCGTCGGACGGAGCAAAGAGATACAGCGCATCGTGCAAGTGCTTTCTCGCCGTACAAAAAACAATCCCGTGCTCATCGGAGAACCGGGTGTCGGTAAAACGGCGATCGTAGAAGGTCTCGCGCAGAGAATCGCAAAGGGCAACGTGCCGCGCAATCTGCTCAAAAAGCGTATCCTCTCCCTCGATTTGGCCGCTCTCATCGCGGGTACGAAATATCGCGGAGAGTTCGAAGATCGCATGAAAAAAATGATGAAAGAAGTTCGGGACGATAAAAACATCATTTTATTTATCGACGAACTGCACACGATCATCGGTGCGGGAGGCCCTGAAGGGACGATGGACGCATCGAACATGCTCAAGCCCGCGTTGAGCAGAGGCGAGATACAGATCATCGGTGCGACGACGACGAAGGAATACAGCCGTTATATCGAAAAGGATTCCGCGCTCGAACGCCGCTTCCAAACGGTGAAAGTCGAAGAGCCGACGGACGACGACACGGTGGGCATCCTTGAAGGGATAAAAAAACGCTACGAAGATTTTCACGGCATCGTGTTCGACGACGACGTTATCCCGGCGATCGTTAAATTTTCCAGACGCTATATCCCCGAACGATTTCTTCCCGACAAAGCGATCGATATACTCGACGAAGCGGGCGCGGCAAAAAAAATACAGGAAGAAGCGAAACCCGCAGAGCTCGCGGAAGTGGAACGAAGCATCGAAAAGCTTGCAGCGGAAAAAAGGAGGCTCGTCGAAGAACAGGATTACGAGCGGGCTGCCCTCGTGCGCGACAAAGTGCTCGAACTGCGCAGAAAGCTCGACCTCTACAGCGAATATTGGCGGAACAGCAATCTGCAAAACAGAAGACACGTTACCGAACAGGATATCTGCCGCATCATCGGAGCGATGACCGGCATTCCCGTCGAACAGCTCGATTCGTCCGAAACGAAACGCCTCGTACACATGGAAGAAGAGATGCACAAAAGCGTTATCGGACAGGACGAGGCGGTGCACCTCATCGCGGGCGCGGTTCGAAGAAGCAGGGCGGGCGTTTCGTCTCCGAAGCATCCGCTCGGCTCGTTTATCTTTCTCGGCCCGACGGGAGTGGGAAAAACGCAGCTTGCAAAAGCGCTCGCGAAATTTTTATTCGGCAGCGAAGATATGCTCGTGCGGATCGATATGTCCGACTATATGGAAAAGCACAACGCGAGCCGGCTCGTCGGAGCGCCTCCGGGCTATGTCGGCTACGAAGAGGGTGGGGCGCTCACCGAAGCGGTGCGCCGCCGGCCGTATTCGGTCGTCCTCCTCGACGAAATCGAAAAAGCGCATCCCGACGTATTCAATTTGCTTTTACAGCTGCTCGAAGAAGGCGAACTCAGCGACAACCTCGGTCACACCGTAAACTTCCGGAACACCGTCGTCATCATGACGAGCAATGCGGGTGCGCGGCAGATTACGAGCGGAAGCCGTGTCGGGTTTTTGCCGTCGGGCGAAGGACTTTTGTCGTACGACGATATAAAAGCGAGCGCGCTCGGAGAGCTAAAAAAAATGCTGAGTCCCGAGCTTTTAAACCGCATCGACGACGTCGTCGTTTTCGGCGCGCTTACGAAAGAAGAAGTCGGCCGGATACTCGACATACAGATCAAAGAGCTTGCCGACAGAATGCGCGAGCAAAATATTACCATTTCCGTAAAGCCTAAAGCACGGGAATACCTCATCGAACACGGGTACGAACCGGAATCGGGTGCCCGCCCGATGCGCCGCCTTATCCGCCGTGAAATCGAAGATCCGCTTTCCGTCGAAATCCTTTCGGGGGAGGGAGAAAAGTCGAACAGCGTTTCTGTCGAATGCGTGAACGACAAACTCAGTGTCAAATTCGTTAAACCGAAGAAGGTCGAAACGGTGCTTGCAAATTCCCTGACGCAAGACGGGCGGAAACAGCCGGCTTCAAAAAGATAAAATATTTTCCCGAAAGCTTTATCCGAAGCGATGTACGGATACCTCTTTTTCGTGTTCTCCGTGTTGAGCATTCCTTTGATTACGATTATAATGATAAAAATGAGGTTATCACGATGATAAAGGAATTTCTTCCGTTCGATGTTGTTCGAAACGATGCGCTTAAAATTGCGCATAAAATGCACTCCGACGGATTTGTACCGGATGTGATTTATTGTTCGCTGCGCGGAGGCGCGTATATGGCAAACGTTATCAGCGAATATTACAAACTCGTACGGAAGGATTATCATCCCGTCTTGTATGCGTCCGTCGTTGCAAGATCGTATACCGACGTTCAGCAGCACGAAAAAGTGTACGTCGACGGATGGACGTATGCGCCCGAATATCTTCGCCCCGGCGATAAAATCATGCTCGTCGACGATATCTTCGATTCCGGCCGTACGATCAATTCGCTTGTCGAAATATTTTTACAGAGAGGAGTTCCCCGCAGCAATATCAAAATCGTCGTGCACGATTATAAGCGCTTTACGTATCACAAAGAACAGCAGTCCATTCAGCCCGATTATTGGTGCAGGCTTTTGGAAATCACAAAGCCGGAAGAGGATCGCTGGATTCACTATTTGAGCCATGAACTCGTCGGGCTTTCAAAAGAAGAACTCGAAGAGTATTATTTTAAAGATGATCCCGAACTGCGTCCCGTGCTCGAGCCGCTTTTGGGGAAAGTCTGATGTAACAGGAAAACCGGCGATGAAAAAACGCGTATGCCTTATCGCTTTGGCGGTTTTGATTTCGGCAGCCGCTTCGGCAACTGTGAAAATTATTAATCCCGTACAGGGTGTATGGGCGAATAAGCAGCTGCTCGTACTTGAACTTTCCGAAGGTGAAAACGCATACTATTCGCTCAACGGCTCCGATCCGCTCGATTCGGGTTTTGCATATGACGGTCCCGTAGCGCTCGATGTTTCAGGCGATGTCGAAGTTCGTATCGTTGCCGTCGATTCACGCGGACTCTCTCGTGAATACCGCGTTTCATATACCGTCGCGCCCGTTCCGTTTCCGTCCGCGTATTCGATAGGTGAAATCGCCGATGCCGTTTCGGACGGTATCTTGGAATACACTGCAGGGGACGTGCTCTCTCTTCCGTCCGAACTCGAATACAGTCTCGGCGGTCTGCCCGAATCCTTTCAAAAGGGACGCGCGATTTCATACAGTGCCGATTGCATTCTCTCGCGTTTTATTCCGTGCGTTCTCTCGGACGGGACTGCGAAGTGGCGTTTTATTATAAAAACGAAACCTTCTCTTTCCGGTTCTTTTGCAGTCCGCGACGTTCCGTTTAAAATCACCGATTGGGATACGCTGTCTTTTACGAGCGATGCGCTGATTTACCGCATTGACGATGCATATTGGGTGAGCGGAAACGAAAGCGCCGTCCTTGACAGAACCGTGCCGCACACGATTTTTTGGCAGAGCGTTGCCTTTGCTCCCGCCAATCCCGTAAGCTCCTTTGTGCTTCCGCCAAAACCCGAAACTCTTGTCGAGCGGCGTGAAGACGGTTCGATTTCGCTTGCGCTTCGGGGAGAAGGCTTCCGATTCGGCAGCAGAATTGAAAACGGAGAGGAGACGGTGCTTTTTGAAGCGGCGGGAATCGATACGTTTTTCGGAGATGAAGTGTCGGGCACATTTGATGCGGACGTCTATTACGATTCGGTGTATCAGGGACGGCTTTCTTTTCCGTACACTGTCGACCGGCGTTCTCCTTCGGTGCCGACTTTCGTTTCGTCGGCAAAATCTTTTTATTCGAGAAAGGCGGTCGAACTTTCGCTTTCTGGGGACGGGGAGTCCGATCTCTTTGTCGCCGTGAGCAATCCGGTGATGCTGTTCGGAACGATGACAAAAGAAGACGCCGCTTCTCTTTTCGACGTCGTGCATGCGGATTCGTTTTTGCCGTTCACCGCTCCTCTTGTCCTTGATTCGCCTTCCGACGATGCGGTTTATTATAAAATCTGCGCGTATGCGGTCGATCGAAGCGGTAACAAAAGTGCGCTTGTTTCATACGATGTTTTGATCGACAAATATAATTATTATGTCGATGCATCCGCCGATAAAGAGAGCGCCGACGGAACGAGGGACAATCCCTATACGACTCTCGCCGAATGCTTTGCCGCTGCCGAAGAAAACCGCTTTGCGAATATTACAATCAAAGGCACGCTCGTTATGCCCGAAGGAGAAACGCTTATCGATTCGAACTGTGTCATCCGAGGCGAAGATGATGCGCGCCTCGTCTTTGCGTCAGGCGGTTTTTTTACCGTACGGAGTGCAAGTCTTTCCCTTATAAATCTTATCGTCAAACGCGACGATACGGATTCGCCCAATAAAATTAATAATTCTCTTATACGCTTGGAACATTCGGTGCTTACTTCGGAAAACTGTGAAATCGCCGTATCGTTTGCCGAAAGCGGTAATGTTGTAAGCGCCGATACATCCGTCGTTACGATACGCTTTTGCGGCATTACCTCTTCGGCAAAACGCTATTCGTCGTGTATATCGTCGGTCGGCTCCAAACTGAAGATAAGCGATTCGCGCATTTCGACGGCGGCTTCCGCAGCCGTAAATTTTTCCGTGCACGGCGGAGAATTTGAGATGCGTTCGTCTTCATGCAGGGTTGCCGGAAGCTACGGCAGAGCGGCCGAACTCTTCGGCGGAAAAAGCAAAATTATCGGAAATTCCTTTATCGCCGATCTGCGGCATCCGGAAAGATCGGCCGCTGCTGTCTATACCGATGTGCAAAACATTTCCCTCGAATACGGCGGCAATACCGAAAGCGGCTACTAGGAGAAGGGCTCATGCCGGCTCTTGCAAATTGTTCGACAGCGCCGTCCGCGGAAAATAAGGCGGATGTTTTTTTATGCGGCCTCGACGAGGCCGGAAGAGGCCCGCTTGCAGGTCCCGTCGTCGCTTCCGCCGTGATTTTACCGGACGATTTTCCTCAAGTCATATTAAACGATTCGAAAAGACTTTCCGTAAAGAAACGGGAACTTGCCGAAAAAATTATTAAAGAAAAAGCGTGCTGGGGCATCGGCATCGTCTCTCATACCCTCATCGACGAAATCAATATCCTCGAAGCGAGCCTCCTTGCAATGAAAAAAGCGTATGAAGCGCTTTCGGAAAAATTCGATGTATGGTTGAAGGCGTCAGCCCTTTCGGGCAGAACGATATGCGCCGTTGCCGACGGAACGTTTTGCCCCGATATCGGATGCGAATGCCGCAGCGAAGTAAAAGCGGACGCAAAATACGCTCCCGTCATGGCGGCGAGCATACTCGCAAAAACGTACAGAGATGCGATCATGATCGAAATGGATAAAAAATACCCCGCTTACGGATACGCGCGCCACAAAGGCTATCCGACTGCCGAGCACAGACGCATTTGCCGTGAAATCGGTCCTTCTCCGATCCAGAGGCTGACCTTTCATTATTAAGATTCGGTTTTAATAATTATTAATCGATTTCTGCGCCGCTCGTCCGCTCGGCATCGTTCGCTTTTTCAGCATCGCTCCGCTTCGATACGATGTGAACTCTGCCCGTGCGCTTGATGCCGTCGTCGCGCTTCGCTTCTTTTTCGCCGTCTTTTACGTAATACAGTTTTTTTGCGTACTTCGCTTCTTTTTCGGCTTTTTTTTCGCGTGCGGCTTTGACGCGGGCTCTGCGCGCTTTGTCGATAAACGAAAGCGATTTATCCATGCCCTGTAAAAATTTCTGCATATCTTCGGCGAAAATCGCAATCTGATGCCGGTCGAAGTCCGCGCCGTCGCGGCTTTTGCTTTCGACGATTTGAAGAAATATATCGCCCGTTCTGTTTTCTTTGACGTTAAAAAAATACGACCGGTTGTCCAAATATACTTGCGTTGTAAAGAGTTCTCCGCGTGCACCCATAATCCGTCCTCTGTTCGCTTCACAGTATCATAAAAAGAGCGCTTGGGCAACTGCGCCGGAAACCGTATTCTCTGAAAAATCACGTGTAACGAAAAAATCGGCTGCACTCCAGACATCAGTCGATTATGCGAATTTTGCGGCGATTTCGGCTGCCTTTACTGCAAGCGTTTTCATCGCGTCTTCGCTCGTACGCGGCCCGAAGCTGAAGCGCACCGCACCTTCGCGGACGGATGCGCTCACGTTCATCGCCCGTAAAACGGCGCTTCCGCCTGTATGCTGCCCCTTGTGCGAAGAGCATGCGCTTCCGGTCGAAACGCAAAATCCTTCGGCGTCGAGCGCGCGGAGCATCACTTGTCCCGGAATGTTTTTAAAAGACGCCTGCACGATCCACGGAGAATATTCGTCTTCATGCCGGGCGTCGAGCCGCACTTCGGGGATAATCGTACAGCCTGCGATTTCGGAAAGGTTTCGTATAAAAGATTTTGTTAATTTTTTTTGCGTTTCAAAACGCGCGCGCGCTTTTTCGTTTGTATTCGAAATGCAATAGCGTTCGAGACAGCGCGCAAATGCGAGCGCACCGTATACGTTTTCCGTTCCGCTTCGTATATTTTTTTCCTGTCCGCCGCCGCGGAAAAAAGATTCGATCGTGTCGGCAAGGTAGAGTATGCCGATACCCCTGGGGCCTCCGATTTTGTGGGCGCTGAAAGCCGCGCTCGCAATCCCTGCATGCGAAAGATCGAGCGGAATTTTTCCTGCAGCCTGAACGCAGTCGACGTGCAGTTTCGCTTTTCGTTTGTTTTCCGCCGCTTTTGCAAGCGCATCCGCTATGTCTTTGATCGGCTGAATCGCGCCCGTTTCGTTGTTGACCGCCATAACACAGACGAGGGCGGTATCGTCGGTGAGTTTTGACAGCACCGCTTCTTTCGTTATGATGCCGCCCGTTGTCGCCGGAATGCGGACGACGCGCCATCCGCATTTTGTCAAGGATTCCGCCTGTTCGCGGACTGCCGGATGCTCGATGGAACTTACGAGCACGGTGCCTTTTTGCGGACGGTTCAGCACGGAAAGGAGGGGAATGCAGTCGCTTTCGGTTCCGCCCGACGTAAAGTAAATCGTTTCGGACGGTACGCCCAAAGATGCGGCACATAGTGCGCGCGCTTTTTCCAAAAGCCGTTTCGCTTCTTTTCCGACGGAATGCACGCTCGAAGGATTTCCCCACGCCGAAAAAGTTTCCGCAAGAGAGGCTTCCAAAATATCTTTATCGGAGGGTGCGGTTGCCGCCCAGTCAAAATACCGATCGATATCGTTTTGTTCCATACGCACTATTTTAAAACGTTCAAGATGACATCGTCGCCGACGGTTTCGGAAACCGTTTCGGTCAGACCTTTTTGTAAAACGAGGCGGATGCCGCCGCCGGTATTTTTTTTGTCTTTATGCATGATAGAAAGGAGCCTCGCTCCCGCAGCTCCTCCTTTTATAATCGAAGGCACGGGATCCGTTTCCCAGCCGTAACGCTCGAGGACGGAAAGCACTTCGTCTTTATACGCTCGGCTGCACAAACCGATGTTGCAGCTGAGAGTGACGGCGCGCGATATGCCCCACGCGACCGCATCTCCGTGCGTGACGCTCCCGAAACCCGCAAGCGATTCGAGTGCGTGGCCGAAAGTGTGCCCGTAATTCAAATACATGCGGATATTTTGTTCGGTAAAATCCCGCTCGACGACGGAAGCCTTTGCCGCGGCGCATTTTTTAATAATAAAGTTTACCGTCGCTTTATCGCGCGAACATATCTTTTCGCTTTCGTTTTTAAATACGTCGTAGAGTTCGGCGTCGTACAAAAGTGCGGTTTTTAAAGCTTCGGCGAGTCCGGATCGATACTGGTCTTCGGAAAGCGATTGTACGAATTCGGGAAAAATGTATATCGATTCGGCGGGGTAAAACGAACCGATCATATTTTTATAATTATTAAAATCGCATCCTGTTTTTCCGCCGATCGCCGCATCGACCATCGAAAGCAGCGTCGTCGGCACGAACACGCACGATGCGCCCCGTTTAAAAAGGGATGCCGCAAAACCCGTTATATCCGAAATGACGCCTCCTCCGACGGCGACGAAACTATCCTTTCGCGAAAATTCCGCATCGATCGCATTTTTTACGATGGTAAGGACGCTTTCGATCGTTTTGTATCCTTCGCCCGAGCCGAGTATGGCAAGTCTGTCATCTCCGCAGATTCCGTCGTCGAATCTTGCGATAAAAGGCGCGAAAAGCGCGAGCGTTGCGACTTTTGCGTCGGTGACGAAAAAGCGTCGGCGGCCCGTTTTTTCTCCGGGCTTAAAGAGATCGATAAAATCGGGAGATGTTTCCGCGAAGACTATACCGGTAGAATCCGTTCCCGGGTGAACGGGCGGATAGGAGATGCGTACGATAGTATCCATAGAGGATATTTTAATAGCTTTTCGTGTCCATTGCAAGAAAAGCGTCGCGCACTTTTTGTACGCGTGCGATTTCCCGTGCGAGCATTTTTCCGTAATCGAGGCTGCCGTTTTTTATACGTTCGCGTTCGTCTTCCCAAAACTGTCGTTCGGTGATAAATAAAAAATCGAACGAAACGGCATTCGCTTTTTCCGCCCACAGTTCGGCTTCTTTCCAATAATAGAGACCGGCCGTATAGCACGAAAGCGCTTTTTCCAAATCGCGCACGTATTCGTCTTTCCACGGCGCGTCGTAAAAATATGCGGCTTTTTTATCGTAGGTTCTGCCGAGCCTCAAGTGCTGTTCGATGAGTTTGAGATTCAAATGCATTTGAAAGAGGTAGCGGTATTTTTCCCATTCTTTTTTCGTTTCGATTTTTAAGCCGGCGTAGAGCGGATTGCAAAAGTCCGCTTGTACCGCTTTTTCAAGCCAATAGATATTTTCGATGCAGTCGTCGGGATACTGCTGGTAGTGGATGTGATAGAGGCGGTAAAAATCCTCTTTGTATTTGACCATATACGCGCTTAGGGGCACAGGTATGCCGAAGGAAAAGAGGAGCAAAACGGCGACGATGCGCACGATATGCGGAAAATACTTTTTCACGATTTCAATATCGGCAGATTTTCAAAGTAACTCCATATCTTTTCCGCTGTTTCTTCTATGGGACGCGATGCGTCGAGCGTAATTATGTTCATCGCTTCTTTTTTTGCAAACTCTTCGATGACCGCATCGTAGCGGCGGGCGGTATTTTTTTGAAAATCGGCTTTTTCGTAGATTTCTTTTTGTCCCGCGCGATGTACGACGCGTTCGAACGAAAGGGAAGGGTCGATACGGAAATAAAAAAGCGCTTCGGGAAGCGGAAAGGCGCTGTTTACGAGGTGAGGGATGTCGTCTCCGAACGAAGCCGACTGATAGGCGAGCGTCGAAAAGATGTAGCGGTCGCTTACGGCGATTTTGCCGTTTTCCACGTGCTCCGTGATGCCGCCCTTTCCGTAGATGTGTTCGCACCTGTCGGCGGCAAAGAGAAAGGCCGCCGTCCGCTCATCGACCGGAAATTCGCCTTTGAGCATACGACGTAAAAAAAGCCCCGTCGGGAGTTCCGTCGGTTCCGCCGTCGCAAAGATTTTATCGCCGAGCTTTTTTTTGAGGATACCGAGTTGTGTCGACGTGCCCGACCCGTCGATGCCTTCGAAAACGATAAAATTATGCAATATCATAGAAAACGCCTGCATTTTTTCCGATATTCTGATATGATGGGATCGGTGATTTCGCTTTGAGGATTCGGCGGCTGCATGAGTAAAAAATCGGTTATCCGCGGTTTATATATTTTGATTTTTCTCACCATACTGCTCGCGTCGTTCGCATGCGTTCGTCCGATATATAGGGCGCTCACCGAAAATATTTCACATCGTGCGCAAACGGTACGGACAATGCTTGAAAACCGTACGGGGCTTACCTTTTCGTATGCGTCGCTGTCGCCGTCCATTTTAACCGTTTTCAATATAAAAGGTATAGTCCTCGGTTCCGCCGCCGACGGAAAACCGCTCGCATCGATCAGGCGGATCACGCTCCGCTATCGATTGCTGAAATTGCTCCGAGGCGATATAGACAGCGCATTTAAAAGCCTTGTAATAGACGGGATCACTCTCGAGTACGACGATGAAGCCGACAGAGCGATTATCGAAAAACTGGCTTCCTTTGTAAAGACTTCGAATGCGAAGGGCGGAGCAAGACGGACGGACTTTTCGCGCATCAGCGTCGACTTGCCGTTTTCGCTTTTAATAAAAAACGTGCGCATCCGCTATCGGAGCGCGAAAGCGGATGCATCGTTTACGATACGCTCGGCGGATGCCGTGTATAATGAAGCTTCCCGATCGCTCGGCGTGAATGTGCGCGGCGGTGCGGACGTCGTTTTGCACAGCGCAAACGGCATACGCATTTCGGGAAAGTATTCGCTTTCGAGCTCCGTCCGTCACGGCCTGAACGGAAGCTCCTTTGTCGCACGCTTTTCGAATATGACAGGCGGTGATTTTTCATTCGGCAGACTGAACTTCCGCGCATCCTACGACGACCGCGTCATTTCCGTGCGCACTTTTCAATCTGCGTTTCCCTTTATGGTGAGAGCTTCCTACGGCATCGATTCGAAAAAAGCCGAAGCGTCTTTTGCCGCCGAACATTTTACGCTTTCATCGTTTATCACATCCCGCAGCCGTGCGGATATTATGCAGCGCATAGGAGCGGTATCGCTTACGGCGAGGGCATCCGCCGAATACGATGTCGAACAAAAATCGCTTTCGTATACAAGCGGCGGCAGCCTTTTCGTTCCCGAAACGCTTGTGAAAGGCTCTCTTTCCGTGCGCTTCGACGCTGCAGGAACGAAAGACGAAGTTTCGATTCCGCGCCTCGTCGCTTCGGGAAAAAACTGCGATGCCGAAGCTTCGCTTTTATATCGCTTCAACGGTATGCGTCTTTCGGGCACCGTCGATGCCCGCCGCGTCGCCCTTCCGAACGGAAACGAGCTTTCGACGGAATTGTATTTCGATCCGCTCGATAGGGGTTTTGTATGCTTTGCACCCGAAGTCCGCCTCGGAGAAAAAACCTTTACCGCACTCGAAGCGCGCGTAATGCCGAACGGAAATTCCGTCGATTACAGTTTCGAGCTTTTCGACTACGCGCACGCCGAAGCCGATTCCCCCGGCTCGCTGCGCATAGACGGAAGCTGGCTTACCCGCACGAATTATATTCAGGCGGGAATCAATATCAACAATTTTTACCTCGACAGCGCGGCGGAAGCGGGAGCGTTCTTTTTGACAAAAAACAATTCCGCAACCTTATCCTCTTTTTCGCCGCGCCTCGCGCCTTACGTGTTCACCGGCGAGTTCTTCGTTTCATCCGATTTGAAATCGGTTTCCTACAACGCGCCCTATGCGCTTTTTGTAAATACGCAAAAAGAAAACGAAGCGCTCTTTTTGTCGTTTGACGGAAACGAATCTTCTCTCCAAGTGTCGCAGCTCAACGTCGTATACAAAGGCGATACCTTTTCCGCTTCGGCCGAAATCGACCGCGCTCCCGATTCGTCTGGATCGTTTTTTACGTTTGACGTGCAATATAAATCGGTTCCGTATCATTTTACCGGAAACATCATGCATAATTTTATCAGCGTTTCGGGAGATTACAACCTTGCCGCAGAGTTCCGGCGCTACGATAACGGCAGCATGGAAGGTTCGTTTACGATGAAAAATTTTCCGCTGCATGCAGCCGGTACGATATGGACGCTTTCCGCCGAAACCGGTTTTGCATATACCGAAGACGAAGGTTTTGCCGTACACATCGCGCGATTCGAATCGGAAGATGCCGGCGGAAAATTTCCTTTTTCCCCTCGTGTGTTTTTGTCGGGAACGGTATCGAAGTACGGAGCGATTTTCGATTCCGTTTCATATACGGATTCGTTTTCCGCGCTCACGGGCTCCTCTCAGTGTACCGTCAATTTGCGTGAAGGACGATTGGATTCCGCGCATTTCGATATGACGATGACAAATCCGATTTCAAAAGAATCGATAACGGCAAGCGCTGAAATCAGCAATCCGGATGAAGCGCCGTTTTCCGTCGAAATGCTTAAAAAAAATCTGTATTTTAACGCCGAGATTTTATGCGATAATATCGATTTGAATCGCTTTGCGGCGGAGCAGAGCGAAAACAATCGAATGGCCGCATCGGTGAGCGCTACCGGTACATTTGAAAATCCCTATGTGATCGTTTCCGTAGATGACGCCGATGTGATGTTTGCGGGCATACCGCTTTCGGCAACGGGCAGTCTCATACTCGAAGAGCGCAATCTCTCCGTAAATGAAATGCACATCTCATACGGCAGATTTCTTGTCGATAACGTAAAGGCAGATTTTTCTCTTGAGTCTTTTACCGGGAGCGCATCGGCGGACATAACGACACGGGTGCTGAAAAAAGACGTAAAGCTTCCGCTCCTGCTGAAAATCTCGGATACGGTGTTTTCCGAAAAAAAACGGTATCCCGCTTTTTTTTCGGCGACGCTTTCGTCTCGAGGCGCTTCGGGGTCGCTTTTTGTAAGACCGTTTCCGTTTTCGCTTTCCTTTTCGTATGCCGAAGGAAGGGCGCTTATCTCTTCATCTTCGTCACTCGGCGTTTCGGGAATTATCACCGATAAAGGCGATATCGATTTGAAGATTTCGGAAACAAGACCGTTTCACTGCAGTATCGGCGGAAAAATCGAAACGAAAAATCTTGACATACGCATCTCCGATGTCAGTGCCGATTTGGCCGCTCTTATGTCGCATGTTTCGAATGAGTTCCTCACGATATACAACGGTACGCTTATCGGTTCGGCGAAGATCACGGGGCTCCTTTCCGATCCCGAATTCAACGCCGGTTTTTCCGTCGAGCAGCCCGACTTCAGTTTGACTAAGGTTCTCCCGTATCACATCACTTCGGAGCGTTTTTTTGTGCTGATGGATCATAATGTCATGACGATTCCGTCGGTAACGATGGACATACGCGGGAGTACTTTCGATGTCGCTTCGTCACTTTACCTTGATCGCTGGACATTCGACCGGCTTGAAGCGACCGTCCGCACTCCGCCGAATAAAACCGTTCCTGCGGATTTGGATGTCGATATGGCGGATTTCAGCGGACGGGCGGGCGTCGATTTGAATCTCATCCTCCAGGATAAAATTTTCGATGTGACCGGGAAAGTATATGTCGAAGACGTAAAAGCGAAATTCCGTATGTCGGAATTGCTCGGAGAACGCGAAATGAATTATATCGTTCCGACGAGGGCAAATGTCGATGTCGTCTTCGGTCCGCACGTCAGTCTCGTCTTCGATCCGCTGCTCAGGTGCGTCTTTGCACCCGGCGATGCAATCAAAGTAAAATTCGACCAGACGGACAATTCGTATTCGATTGACGGCGATATGCACTTGCGTTCCGGCGATATCGCGTATTTGAACCGCAGCTTTTATCTGCGGCAAGGAACGATCCGTTTCAGCGATACGGACGATCGATTCAATCCGCGCATTACGGTGAAAGCCGAAACGAGAGAACGCGACTCGAACGGAAGCGATATACGAATCATCCTTTCGGCGGAAAATCAGCCCCTGCTCGATTTTAATCCGCAATTTTCATCGATTCCGGCAAAATCGGAAGCGGAAATCCGTACGCTTTTGGGGCAGATCGTCGCCGCCGATTCGGGAAATATGCGCGACATCCTTATCGCGACGACCGATTACGCCATTCAATCGACGATCGGGCGCGCCGTCGAAAACAAGTTGCGCGATTGGCTGAAATTTGATATATTTTCGATTAGAACGACCGTTTTGCAGAATACGCTGCGGATGGGTTTTTCAGGCGATTTAACCCGGAGAGATTTATCGGCAGGTAACTTTCTCGACAATTCGACTGTTTATATTGGTAAATACTTCGGAAGCGTATTGTATGCCGATGCGCTCATGCATTTGGTGTACGATAAGACGAGGGTTGACGACAGCTCGACGGCGCAGGGGATTACATTCCAGCCGGAATTCGGTTTCGAACTTGAAGCGCCGTTTGCGAATATCCGATGGGATATGGCACCCGATATCACTGCGATGCTCAATAATGTCATTGTTCCTTCGACGTCGCTGACGCTTTCGTGGCGATTTTCATTTTGAAAATTTTATGAGATAAAAAACGCCGTGCGGCACTCGCTGCCGTTTTATCCGGAGTTTTTCAACTTGATGATATGCGTGCTTAATTGGGAGATGCTATGCGTTTTAACCGCAGGATGTATATTCGTTTCGTGCTTTCGCTTTTCATTGCACTCAGTGCATCCTTAGCCGTATCCGCCGAAGAAAGTGAAGATGACGGCTGGTTTTGGGGTAAAACGATTTCCGAAATTTCATTTGAAGGATTAAAAAACGTCAAACGTTCCGAACTTACGGGCATTACGAACGCTTTTGTCGGACGGCCGTTTACCGAAGAAGTGTATACCGATTTGACCGACCGCCTTTACGCGCTCGATATGTTCGACGATATTACACCGTTTGCAAAACACGACCCGAAAACGGCGGATAAAATTCTGCTCGTCTTTCAAGTAAAAGAGCGCCCCGTCATCCAATCGATACGCTTTTCGGGTAACTCGAAAATCAGAAACGGAGAACTGCGCGATGCCGTTGCGATAAAAACGGGCGACATATTCGTCGAAAGCAAAGTGCTCCTCGATGAACGCGCGCTCCGCGACGTGTATTTGAAAAAAGGCTATACCGATGCGACGATTTCGCATACGACGGAAGAGCTTTCCGACGGAATCCGCATTACCTTTGTCATAAACGAAGGGGCAAGCACTATAATCGCGGCGATACGTTTTTCCGGAAACGCTCTCGTTTCCGAGCGGACGCTCAAAAGCAAAATGACGCTCAAAGAAGCGGGTTTTATGAAAGGCGGCGCGTTTCAGCGTTCTGCACTTGAGGCGGACAAACAGGCTGTCGTTTTATATTATCAGGACCGCGGTTATGCGGATGCCCGCGTGCTCGACGTCGTACAGGAATCGGTTTTTAACGAAAAAAAAGGCCGCAACGAATTGACGCTTACCTTTGTCGTACAGGAAGGACCGCAGTACACGTACGCCGGAACGACGATAAGCGGCAACGAAATATTTTCAAAAGAAACGCTTTTGTCGTATATCAAATTGAAACCGGGTGCCGTCTTCAATCAGACGAAGTATCAGGAAGGTTTGCAGGGTATTACGAGCCTCTATGCCGAAAACGGTTATATGACCAATCAATACGCGCCTGCAGTCAATAAAGACGTCGAGCGGCGCACTATTTCCGTTTCGCTTTCGATCGTCGAGCGGCCGAGAAGCCACATCGAAAATATTATCATCAAAGGCAATACCAAAACGAAGGATTACGTTATCAGACGGGAAATTCCGCTCGAGCCGGGCGACGTTTTTTCGCGCGATAAAGTCATGCAGGGTATACGAAACCTGTACAACCTCCAGTATTTTTCGAGCGTCGTGCCCGAGCCGATGCCCGGAAGTGAAAACAATCTCGTCGATTTGGTGTTTACCGTCGAAGAACAATCGACGACGACGCTCGAATTCGGCATGACGTTTTCGGGTGTTTCCGATCCCGACGATTTTCCGATATCGCTTTTTGCGCGCTGGCAGAATTCGAATTTGCGGGGCGAAGGACGATCGATTTCCACGGGCACGAATATTTCGAATACGGCGCAAACCGTCAACGCATCTTACGGCCAAAACTGGCTGTTCGATTTGCCGATCGGTATCAGCGAGTCGATTTCGTTTTCGCATTCCAAAGAATCTTCTCTGCGCCTGCAGGTGCTCAACGACGGAACGGTTTCGGACGACGAATATTATATGCAGTTTGAATCGTGGGGCGTTACGTTCAGCTCTTCGATCGGCCGCCGCTGGCTCCCCGATTTTGCAATTTTGCAGCTGAACGGCGGGCTTTCGACGCTGCTCAACAGCAACGTATACGATCAGGGAATTTATGTACCGCACGATTCGAGCATCAATCAAAATGCGAACCGGCTCGGTTTAACCAATTCCGTGTGGGGCAGCGTATCGCTCGACAATCGCAATATCAGCTACGATCCCTCGCGCGGCTGGTTCGTCAGCCAGCGCATCGGCTGGTACGGCCTTATCCCCGGTCTTGAAAAAGAGTTTTTCCTTAAAAGCGATACGAAACTCGAAGGTTATTTTACACTGTTCAATATTCCCATTACGAAAGCCTGGTCGCTGAAAGCGGTATTCGCCGCGTATACGGGACTTACGGCGATATTCCCCATTCCCGGTACGCTCCTCGGCGATTCGAACAAAGCCTATATCGACGGCATGTTCAACGGGCGCGGATGGACGAGCATCTATAACAAAGTGCGCGGCAAAGCGATGCTCAGCAATCGAGTCGAACTGCGCATCCCGATATTTCCGAATATCGTCGGCGTGGACGGCTTTTTCGATGCCGCCGCCGTTACGACGGACGTAAAAACGATGTTCAACAGTCTGTCGGTAAACGATTTTTATTTCAGCTTCGGTCCGGGCTTGCGCTTCCTTTTGCCGCAGTTCCCGCTGCACCTTTTGTACGCGTGGACGTTTAAACACAGCGATGCCAAAGGCTGGTATTTCAACGATCCGAACGGCGTGTTCGTGCTTTCGTTCAACATAACGAACCGTTGATATATTTTAATAATTTTGGAGAATAAAATGATGCAGCGCTTACAAAAAATACTGATAGCGTCTTCGCTCTGTACCGTTTTTTCCGCAGCACATCTTTCGGCGCAGCAGATTACGAAATTCGGAGTGGTCGATACGGCGAAAGTGTATAACGCGTATTTCCGCAATTCTTCGGCGGTGCGCAATTACGAACGGAAAAAAGCCGAATATCAGGAAGAGATCAATAAGCGCACCGAAGAACTGCGCGCTCTGCAGCAGCGAAAGCTCTCTTACGAAGATTCCGGCGACGAATCGAACGCGGTGCGCATCGAAAGCCAAATCACGCAAAAGACGGAATACCTCCGCGAATACACGAATGCGAAAAACATCGAACTTGCGACGATGCAAAAATCGCTGCAGGATTCCGATTCGTTTTATCGCAGGCTTTACGGCGTGCTTGCCAAAATCGCGGAAGCCGGCGGTTACAGCATGATTTTGAGCCTGCAGCAAAATAATGCAATTTTATGGTACAGCCCTTCGGTCGACGTTACCGACCAAGTGATTTCGGAGCTCGGAAAAAATTAGCGGCATGAAGACGGAAAACTCGCCGACGCCGCTCATGGCGCAATATGCTTCCATAAAATCGAAGTATAAAAACGAAGTGCTGTTTTTCCGTCTCGGCGATTTTTATGAAATGTTCAACAAGGATGCGATAGAAGTATCGCGTCTTCTGAATCTGACGCTGACGCACAGAGGAGACGCTCCGATGTGCGGCATCCCGTATCACGCGGCGAAAGTGTATATCGCCCGTCTTTTGCGGCTCGGAAAAAAAATCGTCATCTGCGAACAGGTCGGGGAAGTTGCGCACGGCAAAGGCTTGACCGAACGCAAAGTCGTCGAAATCATCACGCCGGGAACGGCGGTCGAAGCGGAATATCTCGACGGAAGCGTCGCCAACTATGCCGCATCCCTTTCCGTGTCTCACGGCAAAGCGGGATTTGCGTTTATCGACGTGACGACTTCTTCGTTCAGCGCGACCTCTTGGCCGGCGTCACAGATGGCGGAGCATTTTCCGAAAGAGCTTTCGCGCTCGTCTCCGCGCGAACTGCTTTTGCCCGAATCGTTGAAATCGTCTTCCGTCGTCCGGGAAGCTCTTTCCGCGTTTCCTTCTCTCTCACTCTCGTATTATCCCGATTGGCATTTCAATTCGAACACGGCGTATAAAAAATTGACGGCGCAATTTAAAACGGCGAACCTCGCGCCATTCGGACTGAACGAAGATTCTGCCGAAGTCGCGCCTGCGGGTTTTTTGCTCGACTACCTTGAAAAGACGACGAACACCGCCGTTCCTCACGTGGACGGCATACGCGTATACAGGGACAGCGAATACGTCGTCATCGACGATTCTTCTATGCGCAATCTCGAAGTTACGGCGAATCTCCGCGACGGAAGCGCACAGTACAGTCTGCTCGAATGCGTCAACTATACGAAAACCGCGATGGGAAACCGTATGCTCCGATCGTGGCTTTTGTATCCGCTTACCGATCTGAAAAAAATTTCCGCACGGCAGGAGCACGTATCCCTTTTTACGGACGACAGAAAACTCCTCGGCGATATACGGAGCCGTCTCGAGCCCATCCTCGACATCGAGCGGCTTGCCGGCCGCATCGCGATGGACAGAGCGCATCCGAAAGATTTGCAGGCTCTTCGCGCAAGTCTTGAGGGATGGCGGGATGCGCGCGCGATACTTCACGAGCGCGATTTTTCGCTCATCGATTTTTCAAGTGCGGAGCGCATCATCGAAATTATTAAAAATGCGATAAACGACGATCCTCCGACGACTCTTACCGAAGGGAAAATTATTAAAATCGGCTGGTCGGAAGAACTCGATCACTGGAGAAGCGTTCACGACAATTTCGATAAAATACTTTCCCGCTACGAAGAAGAAGAGCGGCGGAACACGGGGATCGCCAATCTGAAAATAAAATATACGAATGCGTTCGGCTATTTTATCGAAGTGAGCAAGGGAAAGCTTTCGGCGGTTCCTCCTCACTTTATCATGCGCCGTGCGCTCGTAAACGGCGACCGCTATACGACCGAAAAGCTGCAGGAGCTCGAACACGAGCTTACCGAATCCGATACGAAAGTGCTCGAGCTCGAACGCGATCTTTTTATTAAAATCAGAAACTCTCTGCACGAATACGTGCCGTATCTCATGCAGCTTGCAGGCGAAATCGCCTATACCGATGCGTCATCCTCTTTTGCGCACGCCGCCGTTTTGCACGCTTGGACGAAGCCTGAAATCAACGACGGATGCGCGTTCGAAGTGGAGCAGGGCAGGCATCCCGTCGTTGAAGCGCACATGGGGGCGGGCGAGTTCGTACCGAACGATTTGACGATCGGAGATGACGGTTCGCCTTCGTTTGCGCTTATCACGGGACCGAACATGGCCGGTAAGTCTACATTTCTCAGGCAAAACGCGCTCATCGCGCTGCTCGCGCAGACGGGCTCCTTTGTGCCGGCTAAAAAGGCGAAGCTCGGCATCGTCGACAGAATTTTTTGCCGCGTCGGCGCTACGGACAATCTCGCGCGCGGAGAATCGACCTTTCTCGTGGAGATGACGGAAACCGCGAACATCCTCCGTTCAGCGACGAAAAAATCGCTTGTCATTATGGACGAAGTCGGGCGCGGCACTTCTACGGAAGACGGGCTTTCGATCGCTCAGGCGGTGTCGGAATATCTGCTCGACAGTATCGGATGTAAAACGCTCTTTGCAACGCACTACCACGAGCTTACCCGCATGGAACATCCGTCGCTGAAAATGCTCTGCATGGACGTGTCGGAAGAAAACGGGACGGTCGTATTTTTGCGGAAAGTAAAAGAGGGAGCCGCCGAAAACTCGTACGGCATCCACGTCGCGCGCTTGGCGGGCGTTCCGCAGTCGGTGATCGACCGCGCGAGCGTCATCCTCGCGCATATCCAAAATCTTGCGGCGAACAAACCTGTACTCGATTCCGTTCCCGATGTCCGTTCCGTTGCCGATGCGCCCGGTCTTTTCAGCGACGAAGAGATCGTACTCGATGAGATACTTTCAGCCGACACCGACAATATGACCCCTCTTGCCGCGCTGCAGGCCGTCGCCCGCTGGAAAAAAGCGCTTTCGGGAGAATAAGGAAAACGCTTTTTCCCTTTACGGATCGGGACGATTTGTTTTCGGTGCTCTGACTTTTCCACTCCTTTTTTAGTATATTTCGACTATTTTTCCGGCAGCAACACCTGCTGCTATAAGTTTATCCTTTACGGTTGTCATATATTTGACCTTAAACTCCGCACTATCGCAGAATGAAAAAGCGTCGTGTCCGATTGCGGTAATGGCGGTACATGTATAAAAATTGAACTCATTTACTCCGGAGCAGCTTGAAAAGGCATTGTGTCCGATTATACTGAGATTTTTGGGCATAGTTACGTACGTCAATTTTTGGCAGTCATTAAACGCATTGACTCCGATTTCGGAAAGCGCGGTACATCCGACCAAAACCGCCTGTGTCAAATTTGTACAAGAGAAAAAGGCTGCTTCCTCTATTTTTGTAAGATTTTTAGGAAATACAACCTTTTCTAATTTGCTGCACATTGAAAAAGTTCTTTCACCGATTTTGGTAAGAGCGGTACACGTAGAAAGGTCTACCTGTTTCAAATCGCTGCAATACTGAAAGGCTCGTATTCCGATTGCAGTAAGATTTTTAGGAAAGTTTACCTGTTGCAAAGAGCTGCAGCTTTCAAAAGCGCTTTCACCGATTGAGATAAGATTTTCAGGAAAGTTTACCTGTTGCAAAGAGCTGCAGTTTCCAAAAGCGCTTTTACCGATTGAGGTAAGACTTGCGGGCAGGCTCACCTGAGTCAAGTACGACCACCCGAAAGTAAATGCATCTATTTCGGTGCATCCGTCGGGAATAATGATTTTGCCTTTCGGTTTGCTTCCGGTGACGCCTGTGATCTTAGTACCGCTCCACTTGAATTTCGTATAGTTTGTTACGGCGTAGACGGTCGTATCTTGTGCAAAGCGGTCATTATCGGTTAAGAGGTGCCCGTTTTCATCGTCGAGATGCCACTCATGAATACCGTAATCACCCGTATCCCAAGAAAATTGAAAAACCGCCTTTTTTGCGGCTTCAGTCTTTATATCTTTCCATGTTTTGCCTTTACCCGCTTCGATAAAATTATCGGATTTATTTTTTATGCGTTCGTCGCCCTTTATTGTAAGACGGGGCGCTCGGAATTTTGCAGTATAAACGGCGTCGGATGAAGGAAAGGATGCGGGTACAGCGGGTTCCCATTTTTCAAAAATCATATCCTCTTGAGTCGGATTTTTAATACTGAACGACGCGCCGAACCTGCCTTTCAGTTTGGTTCCTTCTTCAAGAGGCGTTTCCGTAGTTCCGCCTTTAAGATCGAATGTGAGTGTGATTTCTTTTCTGTCGTATTCGATTTTTACTACGACAGATCCGTCGTTTTTTATTGTTTGTTGCGTAAAGGGTTTTTCCGTAAAACCTTCATACGTTTTTGCCTGTGCTTTTGTTTGTTCTCCGATAATTCCGTATAGAGACTCCGTGTCTTTCAGCTCATAGCCGTCAGCGCTAAGATTTTGCTGAAAATGCTGCACCTTATACAAAGCTTTTGCCTTTTCTTTTGAGGAGACAAAAACAGTTGTGTTGATTTGAAAACGGTAACCCTCGCTAAGTCTGTCCCCCCATATATCGTCAAGTCGCCATGCGTCGAATTCGTATCCGTCTTTATAGTGTACACGGATCTTATTCTTTATCTCGCTCCATTGTGTGCCCCTGTCAACGTATAGAAATTTCGGATCGACACTTTCTACATGACTGTCTTTTTGTACGGCCACTATTATTGTTCGTGCCGGTTCCTCCGCTGACGGATTCGGACATCCGGTAAAAATCCCGATCGATGCTGCCGATACGGCAACTATCGCCATCCGTAAAAGGACATTTGTTTTCGACTTTCGTAGGTTCATTACAGCTCCTCCAAGTAAATTTATCTGTGCGAATTGATTCGTCTCAATTTGTAAGACATCCGATTATTTTTTTATGTATAGTACCGGTCATGGAAAAGGGGCGGATATATAAAAAAACGCACGGAAAGCGGCATCCTTTCGTGCATTTTCTAAGAGAGATAAATTGCATATCGCCGTCGTTTTGTTCGGAGACGACGGTTAAAAAAATGAGC
>ERZ773042.547-NODE-547-length-25676-cov-3.761290_pt1 | contig 25676 bp, 16 predicted proteins | sample MGYA00511664_ERZ773042 | MGnify/ENA primary metagenome ERZ773042 (study PRJEB29015, sample SAMEA2737984) | human oral metagenome | biome: human oral; feature: human-associated habitat; material: dental | place: China | collected 2036 ... | reverse complement strand
GGTATTAGCTCAGCTGGTTAGAGCGCCGGCCTGTCACGTCGGAGGTCGCGGGTTCAAGTCCCGCATATCCCGCCATTCGCCTGTCTGGGGACCTCGGTGCATCCGGGGTCCCTTTTTCTGCCTGCGGAATTGTCTGCCAAAGGCAGGATTTGCGTCCCATATATGCCACCGCTGGCATACACTTTACCCTGCGCATGCCACGGCTGGCTTGCGCAAGAGCCCGTCAGAGAGGAACCGCGTGCCCCAGCAGAGGACTTACAGCCCACAGAACCCGGCCCGCCTCGCCGTCTTCGACTTCGACGGCACCACAATCAGCGGCCAGTCGGGCTCGCTCTTCTCGCGCTACCTCTTCGCTCGCGGCTACCTCTCGCTTTCAAGTGCGTTGCGACTGGGTTGGTGGGGCGCCCGCTACGTCCTGCACCTGCCGTATCGCCAGAACGAGTCCCGCGAGATCATCTTCTCGGCGCTGTCCGAACGCACTCCCGGCGAGGTCCGTGCCCTCATGCGCGGCTTCCATGATGCGGTGCTGCTCAGGCGCTATCGCCCTGCGGCGATGGACGAGGTGCGGCACTGTAGGGACGAGGGCTGCGTGACGCTGCTCGTCTCGGCGACGTTTCGAGACATCGCCCAGGCTGCTGCCCAATACCTGGGCGTTGACGGCCTGGTGGCAACCGACATGGAGCGAAGCGCGGACGGAGGCTACACCGGCGAGGTGGAGGGCGAAGTCGTGGCGGGCCCCGCCAAGACGCGCGCCGTGGTGCGCTGGGCGGATGAGCATCTGGGCAAGGGGAACTGGGTGATCGCCTATGCGTATGGCGACCACCATTCGGACAAGGACCTGCTCGGTGCCGCAGACAAGCCGTTCGCGGTGAGTCCCGGCGCATCGCTCAAGCATACGTCCAAGAAACGCAACTGGGAGATCCTAGACTGGAAGTAGGCGATGGACGGCAGGTGGTCGGACCGGAAGTGACCAGGGGCTGCGGTCGGGTGCCGCGCCTCTCGAAGGAAGGGTGCCAACGTGGACATCTCCAGGAAGACGGACTATGCGCTGCGCATGCTCTCCGAGCTCGTGCGCAGCGAAGGCGGCATCATCTCCGTGCGCGCTGCATCGGAGAAGGACAACATACCCTACTCGTTCGCCCGCTCCATCCAGCATGATCTCGTGCGCGCCGGGATCATCGAGAGCACGCGCGGCTCGCGGGGAGGCATGAGGCTTGCCGTCGACCCGCGACGGACCACGGTCCGTCAGGTCGTCGAGGCCATCCAGGGACCCATCTACATCTCCTCCTGCGACACTGTGGGCGACCACGAGGGCCCCTGCCCCTTCCGCTCCGAGTGCCACTACAACCCCATCTGGTGCGAGGCCGAGCGCATCCTGCGTGACTACTTCGACTCCGTTACCCTCTACCAGGTTGTCTGTGAGCACAAGCATCCCATGCTGGACGAGGGCAGCCACTTCCGCCTGGCCGACGCCTCCGAGGCGCCACGCGACGTGCCCAGCGCCCGGTAGGCCCGCATGGGAGAGGACCCGACGCTCGAGTCGTTCAGGCGTCTTGTGCTCGCACGCGGCGCCGAGCTCTACCGCGACCTCCCGTGGCGCAGGACCCGTGACCCATACCAGGTCTGGATCTCCGAGGTCATGCTCCAGCAGACCCAGGTCACGCGTGTGGATGGCCGCTGGCAGCGCTGGGTGGAGCTCTTCCCCACCCCGAATGCACTTGCCGCGGCGGACTCGGCCGACGTGCTGGAGGAGTGGCAGGGCATGGGCTACAACCGGCGTGCGCTCTCGCTCTGGAAGGCGGCGGGCATGGTCTCCGCGCGGGGAGGCCAGATGCCGCGCGCGTATGCGGACCTCCTCGCCCTGCCTGGCATCGGTCCCGCGACGGCGGCGGGCATCCGAGCCTTCTCCTATAACCTTCCCGGCGTCTACCTCGAGACCAACGTGCGCTCCGTCTTCATCCACGAGCTTTACCCGGATGCCGTCGACGTGACGGATCGCGAGTTGCTGCCGCTGGTGGAGCGTAGCTGCCCCATGGACGACAGCGATCCCAACGACGACCCGCGCACCTGGTACTACGCGCTTCTCGACTACGGTGCGTACCTCAAGCGAACGCTGCCCAACCCCTCGCGCCGCTCCGCCTCCCATGTGCGCCAGTCCAAGTTCGAGGGGAGCCATCGCCAGAAGCGCGCGGAGGTCGTTCGCATCCTGCTGGCCCATCGCACGGACACCCGAGGTGGTGCGAGCGCTGCCGCCATCGCCGACGAGCTGGGCGAGCGGGAGGAGAGAAGGGGGAGGACGTGCCTTTCGGTCGCGGACGTGGAGTCGATCCTCGAGGAGCTGGCCAAAGAGGGTTTTTGCCGCCTGCGCGACGGTATCTGGCTTGCATAGGCAATGGCGGGTGTTACGCTAGCGACAGGCACGCGTCACGGGGGAGTGATGCTGCAAACCAACGAGAGAGGAGCTTGCGCATGGCAGTCGATTTCGAGAGCTCGCAGACCAAGAGGAACCTCGAGGCGGCCTTTGCCGGCGAGTCCATGGCAACTAACAAGTACGCCTACTATGCCAGCAGGGCCAAGAAGGACGGCTACGTCCAGATCTCCAACATCTTCGCCGAGACCTCAGGCAACGAGCGCGAGCATGCCAAGATGTGGTTCAAGTACCTGCATGGCGGGACCGTGCCCGAGACCCTGACCAACCTCAAGGATGCCGCTGCGGGCGAAAACGACGAGTGGACCAGCATGTATCCCGGCTTCGCTGCCACCGCCGAGCAGGAGGGCTTCGCAGAGATCGCCGCCAAGTTCCGTCTGGTTGGCGAAGTCGAGAAGCACCACGAGGAGCGTTACAACAAGCTGGTCGAGCGCGTCGAGAAGGGTGAGGTCTTCGACCGCGAGGGCGTCAAGGTGTGGAAGTGCCTCAATTGTGGCCACCTGCACATTGGCCCCGTCGCTCCGAGCGCCTGCCCGGTCTGCAATCACCCGCAGTCTTATTTCGAGGAGCAGTCCATCAACTACTAGCCTCGCCATCGGACCAGCTGGTCGCCAGACCAGCTGACTGTCAGGTTGACTGGTGGCCGGATGAAACTGTCGATGGGGCTATTAGGTTGCGCTTCGTGCGGCGTGGGCGAGATCTCGTAGCAAAAGCCAGATGTAACAAAATTGGCAGTTATGTGTGACTACAACTAATACTTCTTTATCGGACATACTGTTTTGGCCCCCATTTGGTCGTTTTTCAGACGAATGGGGGCCGATTTTTACCGATTGAGTCCGGATTGGGGCCGTCGGCATCACATGCGCCCCTTTGGAAATACACATAACCGCCAGTTTTGTCGCATCCGATTTCTCATGGCGTCCAACTCCCTGCGCTCGCCTCCTCGGTCGAGACTTGGTAATCCAATTTGCTATCTATATAAACGATAACATTCGATCATAAGCAACTAATAGTGTTCTAACTGCGTAAACAATAGTCTGTGGGAAAGATGGGCCACTGGATATAGCCGGGATTCTCCAACGGGATATCATTTGATGATAGCGATTGACGATAGATACTCGGCATAGCCGACCACCGAAGGGAAGTACGCCATGGCATTCGAGCTTGATCCCAGCTTTGCCCAAGACCCCGCCCAGCACTTCGATACCCTACAGGTACATGCCGGTCTGGCGCCGGATCCCGCCACCGGCTCTGCGGCGTTGCCCATCTACGCCTCCGCCGCGTTCCAGTTTGATGACGCTGCGGACGGTGCCGCCAAGTTCGCGCTCGCCAAGTCCGGCAACGTCTACGGTCGCCTGACCAACACCACCACCGATGCCGTCGCCGCGCGCATCGCCGCAATCGAGGGGGCCGCGGGTGCGGTTGCCGTCGCCTCCGGCCATGCAGCGGAGATCCTTGCCATCACCAACCTGGCGGGTGCGGGCGACCACATCGTCGCCTCCGACTCGCTCTATGGCGGCACCTGGAACATCTTTCTGCACACCTTGGGCGACCTGGGTATCGAGACGACTTTCGTCGAGAACAACGACCCCGACGCCTTCACCGCCACCACCAGGGAGAACACTAAGCTCTGGTTCGTGGAGACCATCGGCAACCCCCTGGTCGACGTGACGGACGTTCCCGCCCTCGTCGAGGCGGCCACCTCGCTTCCCTCGCCCGTGCCCGTGTTCGTGGACAATACCTTTGCGACCCCGTACCTCTATCGCCCCTCCGACGATGGGGCGGCCGTCGTCATAGAGTCGCTGACCAAGTGGATCGGCGGCCATGGTGCCACCTTGGGGGGCGCCGTTGTCGATAGCGGCAAGTTCGACTGGAGGCGCGACCCCGACCGGTTCGCTACCATCGCCCGGCCTGACCCCTCCTACCATGGCGTGGTCTTTGCCGACTCCGCGCCCGCCGCGCCCTTCTCGACCCGCGTCCTGGCCAACAAGCTGCGGGACTTCGGACCCACCCTCTCTCCCTATGCCGCCCAGCTCATCGGGATCGGCATTGAGACGCTGAGCCTGCGCGTCCAGCGCCACTCCGACAACGCCCTGGATGTCGCCCGCTTCCTCGAGAGCCACCCCAAGGTTGCCTGGGTGCGCTATCCGGGCCTCGAAGGCGATCCCAGCCACGAGGTGGCATCGCGCATGCTGCACAATGGCTTTGGCGGCGTCGTGGTCTTTGGCGTCAAGGGCGGGCGACGGGGCGGCCTGAACGTAGTCGACAACGCGAGGCTCTTTACGCACCTCGCCAACGTGGGCGATGCCAAGTCCCTCATCATCCATCCGGCGTCCACCACGCACTCCCAGCTGACTGCCGAGCAGCTCCGGGCCGCCCACCTCTCCGAGGACCTCGTCCGGCTCTCCGTGGGCATAGAGAACGTGGACGACATCATCGCCGACCTCGACCAGGCGCTCGCCCGCGCGTAGGGGCGAACGGGTGCCCCGCGCGGGCGGCGTGGCCGTGCGGGGTGCCCCGCGTCGTCCTCGGGGCCGCGTCTCATACGGGCGTGTGGTCCACCCCGCCGCCCTCACCGACGCCTCGCCCGCGCGGTCTTGCCCTTGAACCAGCGGTTGGGTTGGAAGGCCGAAGGGCAGATATCGGCGGCGACGCAGGCCTCGCACTTGGCATGTTGGGCCGTGCAGGTCTCACGGCCGAAGTGGATCCACTGCTCGTTGACCGGCCCCCACAGCTCGCGGGGAATGGTCTCGAGAAGGTCCCGCTCCGCCTGGAGCGGCGTGGGCGCGCTGGTCAGGCGCAGGCGCGTGGCGATGCGATAGACGTGCGTGTCCACGGCAATGCCCTCGACGCTATGGAACGCCTTGTTGAGCACGATGTTCGCCGTCTTGCGCCCCACGCCGGGAAGGCGCGTGAGCTCCTCCATGGAGCCGGGCACCTCCCCGCCATAGTCGGCAACGATCATCTGGGAAGCCCCGACGCAGTGCGCCGCCTTCGAGCGCCAGAAGCCGATGGTGCGGATGACCTCGCCGAGCTCTGCGGGATCGGCCTGGGACATGGCTTCGGGCGTGGGCCAGCGGCGGAACAGCTCGGGCGTGACCTTGTTCACGGCCACGTCGGTGGTCTGCGCCGAGAGCAGCACGCAAATCACGAGCGAGAACGCGTCATGGAACTCCAGCGCGCTTTCGACGTGGGGATACAGCCTGCCCATCCTCCGGCAGAACTCGATGGCGCGCTCGCGCCTGAGCTTCTTCGACTCGCGTGGCATGTCCCCTCCTCCATCTGCCTCCGGAGGCCTCTCTGTCCATGCCTCTGGAAATCACCTTTCCCTTGCAAATCATAGCCATACGCCCGCACGAGCAGGATGCACGTCTGCGCAAGCGTGGGGCGACGAGCGATCAGGGCACATTTAGAAAAGAGAGCCGCCCCCATTGGGCACATATGAAATAGAATGGAGGGACAGGCTGTTGTAGTTTTTGTGTGCCTTCCGTCTTGACCGGACTTAATGCGACCTTGGGAGATGGCTCATGGACATCCGTTCCTCTGCGGATCTGGCCCTTACCAGCGACGACCTCTTCTTGCTTGCGAAGGGCGAGTGGTATCGCAGCTACGAGAAGCTGGGCGCGCACCCGGCCACGTCGGATGGCGTCGCAGGCTACCAGTTTGCCGTGTGGGCGCCGGACGTCAGGAGCGTGCGTGTCATCGGCGACTTCAACGACTGGGACATCGAGAAGAATTACCTTTCCTGCTCCGAGAACGGTGGCGTCTGGTCGGGCTTCGTCGCGGGCGTGAGCGCGGGTGACCTGTACAAGTACGTGGTGGAGACCAGGTATGGTGACCTCCTGTACAAGGCCGACCCCTACGCGTTCTACGCGGAGTGCCCCCCGGGGACGGCATCGCGCACGACCGACCTCTCGGGCTACGCGTGGAAAGACGCGGGCTACCTGGCCAAGCGTGCCAAGTGCGACATGATGAAGTCCCCGCTCAACATCTTCGAGGTGCATCTGGGCAGCTGGAGGCGTCACGATGACGGCCTGGCCGGCAACGGTGACCCAGACAGCGATGACCACGCCGGCAGCTACCTGACTTACGACGAGCTCTCGGACGAGCTGGTGGGCTACGTCAGGCGCATGGGCTACTCGCACATAGAGGTCCTGCCCGTGATGGAGCACCCCTTCGACGGCTCTTGGGGCTACCAGGTCACGGGCTACTTTGCCCCCACCTCCCGCTATGGCGAGGCCAAGCAGTTCAAGCACTTCGTCGACGCCTGCCACCAGGCGGGTATCGGGGTCATCCTGGACTGGGTCCCGGGCGGCTTCTGCCGCGACGAGCACGGCCTGGTCCACTTCAACGGTGACAAGCTGTACGAGAAGGAAGAGCATCCCAACTGGGGCACCTTCAAGTTCGACTTGGACCGCGGGGAGGTGCGCAGCTTCCTCATCTCGAACCTGCTCTACTGGGTGGGCGAGTACCATGCCGATGGCATCCGCATGGACGGCGTCACCAGCATGCTGTACCTGAACTTCGGGGTGGACGACCCACGGCAGAAGAAGTTCAACGACAAGGGCACCGAGGAGGACTTCGCCTCCATCCGCTTCATCCAACAGTGCAACGACACGATCGGCAAGTACTATCCGGACGTGATGATGATCGCCGAGGAGTCCACGGCCTGGCCGCTCGTCACCTATCCTCCCCAGGATGGCGGCCTCGGCTTCCACCTCAAGTGGGACATGGGCTGGATGAACGACACCCTGCACTACATGCAGACCGACTTCCCCTGGCGTCCGGGCAACCACAAGCTGCTGACCTTCTCGGCCATGTACCAGTTCAACGAGAACTTCGTGCTGCCGCTCAGCCATGACGAGGTGGTGCACGGCAAGTGCTCGCTCATCACCCGCCAGCCGGGCGACAACTGGCGCCAGTTCGCGGGCATGAGGACGCTGGCCCTCTACCAGATGTCGCACGCGGGCGCCAAGCTCAACTTCATGGGCAACGAGATCGCCCAGTTCATCGAATGGCGCTACTACGAGGGCATCCAGTATTTCCTCGCGGACCAGTACGAGACCCACGCCCACCAGCAGACGTTCGTCGCTGCGCTCAACCACTTCTACAACGAGCACCCCGCCCTTTGGCAGCGGGCCTACACGCCCGATGGCTTCGAGTGGATAGATGCGGACAACAGCGAGCAGTCGGTCATATCGTTCGTGCGTCACGGCGACGATCCCGCGGACGACGTGGTCATCCTCATCAACTTCGACGTCAACCCGCGCGAGCAGTTCCGCGTCGGCCTGCCCAAGCCGGGATATTGGGTCGAGAGCCTCAACTCGGACGACCTCAGGTACGGCGGCTCGGGCGTCACCAACGAGGGCGTCAGGTTCAAGAGCGAGGAGGAGCCCTGGAACCTGCGCGACCAGTCCATCGAGCTGCGTCTGCCGCCTCTGGCAGGCCTGATCCTGACCTATGCGGGCCCCCTTCCCAAGAAGAAGGCCCCTGCCAGGAAGGGGAGCACGAAGAGGGGCTCGGTGGCGAAGGGCGCTGCCCCGGCGAAGGCCCCCGCCAGGACGTCCCACAAGAAGGCCCCCGCCAAGGCGCGGGGCCGCAAGGCACCCAGCAAGGCATCCAAGTAGCAGACGACCGCCTCGGCGCACACGGCACGCGCCGAGACCGAGTGAGGGAGAGACATGGGTTCAGCCAACGGCGACAGGGAGCTCTTCAAGGACAAGGACGACTTCGTCGCCCAGTATCGCGAGGCATGCGAGACGTTCTTCGCGAAGAAGTACGACGAGTTGAGCCAGCAGGAGCGCTTCTACGTCCTCGCCGGGCTCATCGCGAACAAGTCCCGCAACCTCAAGGTGGACTCCCACAAGGACGATAAGGAGGTCTACTACTTCTCGCTCGAGTTCCTCCTGGGGCCCCTGCTCGACAACTACCTGCTGAACTTCGGCATTCGTGCTATCGTCAAGGCCGGGTGCGCCGAGCTGGGTACCACGCTCGAGGACCTCGTAGCGCAAGAGGTGGACCCGGGCCTTGGCAACGGTGGCCTCGGGCGTCTCGCCGCCTGCTTCCTGGACTCCATGGCCGCCCTGGGCATAAACGGCAACGGCAACGGCATGCGCTACCGCTACGGCCTCTTCAGGCAGGAGATCGAGGGTGGGCGCCAGGTCGAGAAGATGGACAACTGGCTCGAGCACGGCTTCCCCTGGGAGACGCGCAAGAGCGAGGCTGCGGTCCTCGTCCAGTTTGGCGGCCATGTCGTGCGCCACGAGGAGGGGGGGCGCTTCTGGTTCACCCAGGAGGGCGGAGACCTCATCAAGGCCGTGCCCTACGACGTGCCCATCGTCGGCTACGGTGCCAAGACCGTCAACAACCTGCGCCTCTGGAGCGCCGAGCCTGCGGCCGAGGACTTCGACCTCGATGCGTTCAATGCGGGCAATTACGCCAAGGCCGTGAAGTTCCGCTCCGACGCGGAGGCCATCTCACAGATCCTCTATCCCAACGACTCCGGCGAGCATGGACGCCTGTTGCGCCTCAAGCAGGAATACCTGTTCGTCTCGGCCGGGCTGCAGACCATCCTTCGCTCCTTCGAGAACAAGTACGGCCCCGACAAATGGGCCGACCTCGGCAAGCATGTCTCCATCCACACCAACGACACCCACCCCGCCATGTGTGGGCCGGAGCTCATGCGCATCCTGGTCGACGACAAGCGGGTCGACTTCGACCTCGCGTTCAAGATCGCCCACGAGACCATCAGCTACACCAACCACACGGTCATGCCCGAGGCGCTGGAGAAGTGGCCGATCGGCATCTTCCGCGAGCTGCTCCCGCGCACGTACATGTTCATCGAGGAGATCGACCGCCGCTACCGCGAGGGCTTCCCCCATGATGTCGAGGGCTGGCAGGAGAAGCTCGCCAACACGGCCATCCTATGGGACGGTCAGGTGCGCATGGCAAACCTCTCCGTGATCTTCTCTCATTCCGTCAACGGCGTGAGCGCCTTGCACACGGGAATCCTCGAGGCCCAGACCCTTCACGACTTCTACGCCCTCGAACCCGATAAGTTCAACAACAAGACCAACGGCATCTCGCACCGTCGCTTCCTGGGCAACGCCAACCCCTCGTACAGTCGCCTCATCTGCGACGTCATCGGCGAGGGCTGGCTGCGTGACGCCAACGAGCTGGCGCAACTCGGGCGCTACGAGGACGACCCCTCGTTCTTGGAGGAGTTCGAGAAGGCCAAGGCCTGGGACAAGCGGCGCCTGGCGGACTACATCCGGCGCACCAGCGGCGTCGAGCTCGACTGCGCCATGGTCTTCGACGTGCAGGTGAAGCGCTTCCATGCCTACAAGCGCCAGCTGCTCAACGTGTTCAAGATCCTGGACGTCTACAACCGCATCCTGAGCGACCCATCGTTCGACCCGCGTCCGACGGCCTTCATCTTCTCGGGCAAGGCAGCTCAGAGCTACTCCTTTGCCAAGGAGGTCATCCGCCTGATCAACTCGGTTGCCGAGGCCGTCAACGGCGACGCGCGCGTGAACGACAAGATCCGCGTCGCGTTCGTCCCCAACTTCGCGGTATCAAGTGCCCAGCTCATCTATCCGGCCGCAGAGATCTCCGAGCAGATCTCGTGGGCCGGCTCCGAGGCCTCGGGCACCTCGAACATGAAGCTCATGATGAACGGTGCCATCACCTTGGGCACCTACGACGGCGCCAACGTCGAGATCTGCGACCTCGTGGGCGAGGAGAACATCAAGATCTTCGGCCTGCGCACCGAGGAGGTCGACGCCCTCAGGGCCGGTGGGACCTACTGGGCCTGGGACCTCTACAACCGCGATCGCGAGCGTCTGGGCCGCGTGATCGACGAGCTGACCGACGGGACGCTCGCGCACCTCTCGGGCAACTTCGAGAGCATACGCGACGAGCTCATGGTCAACAACGACCACGACCTCGTCCTGGCAGACTTCTACACCTACGTGAGCGCCTGGGAGGAGCTGGTCGGCGCCTATGGCGACCGCCGGGGATGGAACCGCGCGGCCGTGCACAACACTGCTCGCTCCGGCTACTTCTCCAGTGACCGAACCATCCGTGAGTATGCTGCCGATATTTGGCATATTGAGTCGTAGTAGTTATTGCTTTCGTGTATGAAAGGGGAGAGCTTATGAGCAAGAAGGAATGCATCGCGATGCTTCTTGCCGGCGGGCAGGGCAGCAGGCTCGGCGTCCTCACCAAGGACATCGCCAAGCCGGCCGTCTCGTTCGGTGGCAAGTATCGCATCATCGACTTCGCGTTGTCGAACTGCGCCAACTCGGGCATCGACACGGTCGGCGTGCTGACCCAGTACAGGCCGTACCTGCTCCACTCCTACCTGGGTTCCGGCGCCGCCTGGAACCTGGACGAGAGCGACGGTGGAATCTCGATCCTCCCCCCGTACGCGACGCAGACCGGCGGTGCGTGGTACGCCGGCACCGCCGATGCGGTCACGCAGAACATCGGCTTCATCGAGCAGAACGATCCGGACTTCGTCCTGATCCTCTCGGGTGACCAGCTCTACAACATGGACTACCAGAAGATGCTCGAGAACCACAAGCGTCACGAGGCGGACCTGACCATCGCCGTCATGCCCGTGCCCTGGGAGGAGGCATCCCGCTTCGGCATCATCACCCAGGACGAGGACGAGCGCATCCAGAAGTTCACCGAGAAGCCCAACAAGCCGGACTCCAACCTGGCCTCCATGGGCATCTACATCTTCAATGCCCAGCTTCTGGTCGAGGCCCTCAGCGAGGATGCCATCGACCAGCAGTCCGAGCACGACTTCGGCAAGGACATCATCCCGAAGCTCCTTGCGGCCGGCAAGCGCCTCTACACCTATGAGTACAACGGCTTCTGGCGCGACGTGGGGACCATCTCGTCCTATCACGAGACGAGCATGGACCTCCTGGGCTCCCGGCCCGAGTTCGACCTGTTCGACACCGGCGCCCCCATCATGAGCAACGCCTCGACGCGCCCGCCCGCCTACATCGGGCCCCACGGCTCCGTCGAAGACTGCCTCGTCGGCAACGGCAGCAACATCCATGGCAAGGTACAGCACTCCATCGTGTCGACCGACTGCTTCGTGGGCGAGCGTGCCGTCGTCGAGGACTCGGTGCTGCTCCCCGGCGCCACCGTCAAGGCCGGCGCCCACATCGCCCGCGCCATCCTGGGGGAGCACGCCGTCGTCGAGGAGGACGTCGTGCTTGGGAGCGTCGACCAGACAAGGGACACCGCCGTCATCGGCAACGACGTCGTCGTTGGAAAGGGGGAGGAGTAGCAATGGAGAAGCTCATCGGCCTCATCACGGCAAACTACTCCACGAAGTTCCCGAGCGCGCTCTCCGAGACGCGCCCGGTCGCATCCATGCCCTATCTCGGGCGCTATCGCGTCGTCGACTTCGCCCTCTCCAACATGGTGAACAGCGGAATCCGCACCGTGGGCATGGTCATGCCGTACAACTACCGATCGCTCATCGATCACGTGGGCTCCGGTCGCGACTGGGACCTCAACCGCAAGAAGGGCGGCCTCTTCACCCTGCCGGGCTCTGCGTTCGGCACCTCGCGCACGGGGTCGCGCTTCCTGCTGCGCGACCTCGAGCACAACAAGGTCTACCTCAGGCGAGACACCTCCGAGCTCATAGTCCTGTCCTCGGCGAGCTTCGTCTACAACGCCGATTACAACTGGCTTGCCGCCACGCATCGCGCCTCGGGCGCCGACATCACCGTCCTCACCAAGAAGGCGACGGCCAAGGACGTCGACATCACGGGGTTTGCCGTCGACGGCACGCGTGTCAAGGGCGTCAAGCACGGCGTCGAGTTTGGTGACACCGCCTTCCTCGACTGCTTCGTCATGAGCCGCGCCCTCCTGCTCCAGATGCTCGAGTGGTACGCCCAGACCGACTACCTCGACCTCTTCGAGGCCATGGTCGGTGACTACGAGCGCGTCAACGTTCAGACCTGCGAGTTCGACGGCTACGCTGCGGCCATCTTCAACAAGGACCGCTACTACCGCGCCAACATGGATCTGCTCGACCCCAAGATCTCCGCCGAGCTGTTCCCCGCCGAGCGTCCCATCAGGACCAAGGCGCACGACAACGCCCCGGCGAAGTTCGAGGGCGGCTCGCGCGTCACCAACTCGCGCATCGCAGGCAGCTGCCGCATCTACGGCACCGTCTCGAACTCCATCCTCGGCCGCGGCATCGTCGTCGAGAGCGGAGCGGTCGTGAACAACGCCATCATCATGCAGGGCTGCACGATCGAGAGCGGTGCGCGCGTCGAGAACGCGATCGTCGACCGCAACAACGTCGTTCCTGCTGGTACCGAGCTGAGGGGTACCCCCGAGGCTCTGCTCATCAAGGAAAAGGCCTCGGAGTAGGGATTGAGCCATATGTCTGACAGGATCAGAAGGAAGATCAGGATCCTCCTCGCGGCCTCCGAGGCCGTCCCGTTCGTGAAGACGGGCGGCCTGGGTGATGTCGCGGGGTCGCTCCCGAGGGCGCTCAAGGAGGCCGGTGCCAAGGTCGCCGTCATCCTCCCCAAGTACGGCGCCATCCCGGAGAAGTACCAGGAGCAGATGAGGCACGTCGCGGACTTCTACGTCCCCCTCTCCTGGCGCAACGTCTACTGCGGCATCGAGAAGCTCACGTTCCAGGGCATCGACTTCTACTTCGTGGACAACGAGGCCTACTTCAAGCGTGACGGAATCTACGGCTACTTCGACGACGGCGAGCGCTTCGCGTTCTTCTCGAAGGCCATCTGCGAGGCCATCCAGTTCTTGCCCGAGCTGCAGTGCGACGTGCTCCACTGCAACGACTGGCAGACGGCGCTCGCCCCCGTCTTCCTGCGCGAGTTCTACATGTCCTCCGATGCCTGCCGCAACGTCAAGACCGTCTTCACGGTGCACAACGTGAAGTTCCAGGGGCAGTATGGCGACAAGGTCCTAGGCGACATCCTGGGCCTGGCCGACAACCCCACCGCGGCGGGCCAGCTCTATTGCGACCGCGACTCCGTCAACTTCATGAAGGGCGCGCTCTGCTATTCGGACCTCATCACCACGGTGAGCCCGAGCTACGCCAACGAGCTCCAGATGCCGTTCTACGGCGAGGGCATGGACGCCATCTTCCGTCGGCGCTCTGCGGCGCTCTGCGGCATCCTCAACGGCATCGACGTCGACGCCTGGAATCCCGCGACGGATGGCTACATCGCCCATACCTACACGGTTGAGGACCTTGGCGGCAAGGGTCAGGACAAGGCGGAGCTCCAGCGCGAGCTCGGCCTGGCGGAGGACCCGTCGCGCCCGCTGGTGGTCATGATCGGACGCCTTACCAACCAGAAGGGCCTGGGCCTGGTGCGCTATGCCATGAACCGCCTGATGGAGCGCGGCGTGCAGGTGGCAATCCTGGGCACGGGCGACAAGGACCAGGAGGACGCGTTCAGGTACTTCGACTGGACCTATGGCGACCGGATGTGCGCGCGCATTGCGTTCGACAACGCGCTGTCGCACCGCATGTACGCGGGTGGTGACATCCTGCTCATGCCGTCCGAGTTCGAGCCGTGCGGCCTCTCCCAGATGATCGCCATGCGTTACGGCACGCTTCCCGTCGTGCGCGAGACCGGGGGACTCCAGGACAGCGTCCAGCCCTACAACCGCTTCACCGGCGAGGGGACGGGCTTCCGCTTCGCGAACATGAACGCCGACGAGATGGCCGACACCCTGCTGGCCGCCTGCGAGGTGTTCTGGACGGACCGCGAGGCATGGGCTAAGCTACAGGCGCAGGCCATGGGGAGCGACTTCAGCTGGGGGCGGGCGGCGGTCGAGTACCTTGACATCTACCATGGCCTCCATCCCGAGATAGCTCGCTACAGATAGAAGAGGCAGATTTGAGGGCAAAGCACAACACCTCGGACATCTCGTACAGAAGACCCTTCGGCGCCGTTCAAGTGGGCGGCGCCGTCTCTCTGTCAATTGATGTCTGGGACGAGCCGGCCGCAACCGCCCGGCTGAGGCTGTGGGTGGACGAGCAGGGGGAGCTCCTTCTCGACATGGACGGCGAGGAGGTCGGCGACCACCTGCGCTTCACGCGCACGTTCGAGCCCAGCACCCCGGAGGTCATCTGGTACAGCTTCAACATCACCGCTGCGGACGGCGCCGTGTGGCGCTATGGGGCGCCGCGCGAGTACGGTTGCGGCGAGGGCGCCTTTGCCTATGGCGAGCCCCCCTCGTTCCAGATCACCGTCTTCGAGCGGCTGCGCCCCGAGCTGCCCGAGTGGTACAAGGGTGGCATCGCCTACCAGATCTTCCCGGATCGCTTTGCCCGTGGGAAGGGGTGGGAGGAGAGGGTCGCGGCCTCGCTCGGAACGCCGCGCCGGGGTCCCGAGCGCCGGCTGGTCGAGGACTGGGGCACCTATCCCCGCTATGACCGCACGCCCGATGGACGCATCGCCGTCTGGGACTTCTACGGGGGAACCCTGGATGGCGTACGCGAGAAGCTGCCCTACCTCGAGTCCATGGGCATCACGGTCATCTACCTTAACCCCATCTTCGAGGCAGCCTCCAGCCATCGTTACGACACGGCCAACTACCTGAGGATCGATCCCATGCTGGGCGACGAGGAGACCTTCTCGCGCCTCTGCGCGGAGGCCGGCTCCCGTGGCATATCCATCATCCTCGACGGGGTCTTCAACCATGTGGGGGCAGACTCCCTCTACTTCAACAAGTACGGAAACTACCCCGACGGCGCCTTCGTGAGCGAGCACTCGCGCTACCGGGACTGGTTCACCTTCAACGACGATGGCAGCTATGAGAGCTGGTGGGGCATCGACGACCTGCCCGACGTGAACGAGGACAGCGCCGAGTTCCGCGAGCTCATCTGCGGGCGTGACGGCGTCGTGCGCAAGTGGCTGCGCCTGGGTGCCCGCGGCTGGCGCCTGGACGTCGCCGACGAGCTGACCGACGAGTTCATAGCCGACATCAAGGCGGCGGCCCTGGCCGAGAAGCCCGATGCCCTGCTCATCGGCGAGGTGTGGGAGGACGCGACCCACAAGGTCGCCTATGGTCGCCTGCGCCACTACTTCCAGGGGCGCGAGCTCGACGGCACCATGAACTACCCCCTGCGCCATGCGCTCAAGGGCTACCTCACCAACCATATGGGCGCCCGCGAGCTGGCGGATACCCTGGAGTCGCTCTACGAGAACTACCCGCACGACGCGACCTACAGCGCCCTCAACCTGCTGGGGAGCCACGACAGGATCCGCCTGCTCACGGTCCTGGGGGATGCCCCGTCGCCCGAGAGCCTCGATGACGACGGGCGCTACCGCTTCCACCTGGACGAGGACCACCGCAGGATGGCCGTGAGCCGTCTCTGGCTCGCCGCGCTCCTGCAGATGACGTTGCCGGGCGTGCCCTGCGTCTACTACGGGGACGAGGCGGGCCTCGAGGGCTACTCGGACCCCTACGACCGAGCGTCCTACCCTTGGGGTCACGAGGACGAGGACTGCCGCGCCATCTACCGCAACGCCATCGCCGTCCGCAAGACGCTGCCCGTCCTGACTACCGGCGACTTTGAGCCGTTCGGCCTCGGCGATGACGTCTTTGGCTTCTGGAGGCGCGATGCCGACATGCAGGTGTGCGTGCTCGTGAACGCCAGCCTGCACGAGTCGCGGACCGTCCGCGTGCCCGCCCCACTCGAGGTGGTCGATGACGTCGTGAGCGGACGTACGCCCAAGGTCGAGGGGGGAGAGGCGGAGGTCTTCCTCTGGCCCCTCGGCAGTTCGGTGCTCTGCTTCCAGCGCCAGCGCCGCCTGCAGGCCCCCATGCCGCGCGGCATGGGGGTGCTCTGCCATATCACGTCCATCCCCAACGTCGATCAGCCGGGGCGCCCCGGGACCCTTGGCGAGCCCGCGTACCGCTTCATCGACTACCTCGCCGTATCCGGCCAGCGCTACTGGCAGGTCCTGCCGGTCAACCCCACGGACCGCCATGGCTCTCCCTATGCGGGTCCCTCGGCGTTTGCGGGCAACCCTGCGCTCATGTGGGGCACGCCGGCCAAGGGGGAGGGCCCCACGGCGTTTCACACGGACTTCGAGGGGACGCCGGAATACCGTCGCTTCCTCGAGGAGAACGAGCGCTGGCTCCTGCCCTACGCCACCTTCCGCACGATCAAGGGGCTGTTGGGCGACAAGCGCTGGCAGACGTGGCCCAAGCGCTACCGCAGCTGGTCGCCCCGTCTCGCCCGCTCGAAGGAGCTCGTCGTCGGCGTCCAGCGCGAGTGCGCGGTGCAGTACGAGTTCATGCGCCAGTGGGACGAGGTGCGCCGCCATGCGCATAGGCTGGGCATCAAGATCATCGGCGACATGCCCATGTACGTCTCGGCTGACTCCGCGGACGTCTGGGCGGAGCGCCCTCTGTTCTGCCTCGACGAGGACGGTAACCCCTCGTGTCAGGCGGGCTGTCCGCCCGATGCCTTCGCGAAGGACGGTCAGCTCTGGGGAAACCCCACCTACGACTGGCGCGCCATGCGTGCGACGGGCTACGACTGGTGGCTGCGCCGCTTCGAGCGCGCCTTCCGGCTCTATGACTACGTCCGTCTCGACCACTTCCTGGGCTTCTCGTCCTACTATGCCATCCCGGATGGGAAGGGGGCGCTTGAGGGTGCCTGGAACTTCGGGCCTGGCCTGGAGCTGTTCCGCCGCGCTGCCGAGCGCTTTGGTCAGCTGCCGGTCGTGGTCGAGGACCTGGGGACCGTGACCCCGGCGGTCCGCGCGCTTGTGGCCGCGACGGGATTCCCCGGCATGGACGTGGTCCAGTTCTATGACGGCGACCCGTGCGACTCCTATGTGCCCCAGCCCCACAAGATGGTCTATAGCGGCACGCACGACACCCAGACGCTCGTGGGCTGGTGCGCCGAGCGCTATGGATCTGGTCCTGATGCGGATGGTGCCGCCTCCGCCGCCGACGTGGAGCGTGCGCGCCGTCTGCTCGACGTGACGCTGGCGACTTCGGCCGATGTCGCGATCGTCCCTTTGCAGGACGTGCTTTTGCTGGATGACCGCGCGCGCATGAACGTGCCGGGCGTGGCGGAGGGCAACTGGAGCTGGCAGGCGGATGCCGAGGCGCTTGCGGCCTCCTCCGAGTTCCTGACGTCTCTGGCCGAGGGGAGCGGGAGGGCGTAGGGGCCGTATGGCGTGCGCGGGCGTCGTCGCCCGGCGTTTCGTACACGTCCGTGTGTCGTGGGGCGTATGCGCGGGTCTGTGCGGCGTACGCCCCATCCATGTCGTGGCGCGTGCACGCGTTTTGAAATCGTGTGCACACGGATAGCAAAAGCCCAGCTCAGAAAAAGCCCCGTGCACGCGTTTTGAAATCGTGTGCACGGGCGTTGTGGCATGATGTGGCCGTGCTGCGGTGCGATGGAGTCGTACCATGGCATGATGTGATCGTACCGAGATTGGCCCTGTGCTCGTGCAATTGGCTTGGCCTCGGAAGCCCAAGGTTGCTGACCTTGGGCTTCCTGTCGCCTGCCTCCGACGTCTGATTGTTGCCCCGTTGTCTGATTGGGATGCGATGTTCATCAACCGCGTGTCGCAGAAGCTCCTCTCTGCCCCAGAGCTCGCGCCCCTGCTCGCAGACCTGCGTGCGGGCGACGATGCCACCCTCGGCATAGCCCAGAGCGCGCGACCCCTCCTGCTTGCGGCCCTTTGGGCCGACCACCCCCGTCCCTGCCTGCTCGTGGTCTCGGGCGAGGAGGCTGCGGACCGTGCGGCTCGCACACTTGCCGCCTGGCTGGGAGCCGGCGTCGTCTGCCGCTATCCCGAGCGTCGCGACTGGCCATGGGCCGACAAGGCGCCTGACGATGCGGTGGTCGGCACACGCTGCAACGCCATCGCGCGCCTCTCGGCGGGGGAGGACTGCCTGGTGGTGGCGAGTGCCCGCTCGCTGCTGCGCCGCGTGCCCCCCATGGGCTCTGGCTACTTTGCCTCGAGCGCGTTCGCGGTGGGAGACGAGGTCGCCTTCGAGGAAGCGGCAAGCCTGCTCGTGGGCATGGGTTACGTCGACGCCGGCGATGCGGGCGGGGTTAGCGTGCCGGGCACCTTCCACGTGCATGGCGATGCCGTCGACGTCTATCCTGCCCAGGCCAGCGCACCGGTGCGTGTCGAGTTCTTTGGCGACGAGGTCGACCGCGTGCGTCGGATGCTGCCCTCGACGGGGCAGACCATTGGCGAACTCGCCGAGATCGTGGTCACGCCATGCCGCGAGATTGCCCTGAGCGACCATACGGTCGCCCTCGCCAGGCGCGCCCTCTACTCAAGGGCCCAGGAGAGCGCCAAGGTCGCGGCTGAGCTCGAGCTCATCGAGCGTCGCGCCGCAGACCCCACGCTCGACAAGTACCTGGTCGAGCTCTACGGTTCCTCTGCGAGCCCCATCGACCACATCGCGGGCGATACGCTCGTTGTCCTTGCCGAGCCACGCGCCCTCTTTGACGACTGCATGCGCGCCGATGACGAGATCGCGGCCGCCGCCCGCGCGGCGCACCTCTCGCCTGCGGGGCTGTTCACACCTCCGCGCGAGCTTGACTTTGGCAGGCAGCAGCGCCTGTCCCTCTCGTCCATCCTGCGGGCGGGTGCCGGCGCGGGTGCCGCCGCAGGTGCCAAGTCGGGTGGTGCCGGTACCGTCGGCATCCAGGTGAGGCAGCCGGGCATCGCGGGGTCGGACGCCAAGCTCCTTGGTCGCGTGCGCCAGATGGTGGCCGACGGCATGTCCGTGGCCTTCGCGGTGCCCGATCGCGCCGCTCGAGAGGCCCTCGAACTCAGCTTCACCGACGAGGGCATTCCCCTCGTGGAGTCGCTTGCCACGGCATCCGAGAACAGCGTCCCCGTGACCTCGCCGGACGCCGCCACGTCGCCCGCGCCCCTCGCCCGCGCCATGGTGACCTTCTTCGACGCCCCGATTCCCGCAGGCATCGTGGTGCCCTCCGCACGGCTGGCCGTGCTCTCGGTCTCGGACCTCACGGTCCGCATGGCCAAGCGTCGCCGCGCACGCAGGGCGGACCCGACAAGCGTCACCTTTCCGTTCAAGCCGGGCGACTACGTCGTCCACGCGATCCACGGCATCGCGCTCTTCTCGGACATCGTCCGCCAGGAGGTCGCGGGGCGGGAGAGGGACTACTTCCTCCTGGAGTACGCCGGCGGAGACAAGCTCTTCGTCCCGCTCGAGCAGGTGGACCGCATCACACGCTACGTGGGGCCTGACGGCAGCTCCCCCAGGCTCACGCGCCTGAACACCGCGGACTGGTCGCGCGCCACCGGCAAGGCCCGCGCCTCGGCCAAGCGGTTGGCCTTCGACCTGGTGGACCTCTACACGCGGCGCTCGGCCGTGAGCGGGCACGCCTTTGCCCCGGACACGCCCGCCCAGCAGGAGATGGAGTCCAGCTTTCCCTACGAGGTCACGATCGACCAGGCCCGCGCCATAGCGGACATCAAGGCCGACATGGAGGCTTCCAAGCCCATGGACCGCCTGCTCTGTGGGGACGTGGGCTTCGGCAAGACCGAGGTCGCCCTGCGCGCCGCCTTCAAGTGCTGCCAGGACGCACGCCAGGTCATGGTGCTCTGTCCCACGACGATCCTGGCCCAGCAGCACTTCGAGACCTTCTTCTCGCGCTTCGTGCCCTTCGACCTCTCGGTCAAGGTGCTCTCGCGTTTCGTGACCCCCGCCCAGCAGCGCCGCGCACTCGAGGGCTTCGCGAAGGGGACGGTCGACGTCCTCATCGGCACGCACCGCCTGCTCTCGTCCGATGTCAACCCGCACGACCTGGGACTCGTGATCATCGACGAGGAGCAGCGTTTCGGCGTGCAGCACAAGGAGCAGCTCAAGAACATGCGCGAGCAGGTGGACGTGCTGACCCTCTCGGCCACGCCCATCCCCCGCACCATGCAGATGGCCATGAGCGGCGTGCGCGACATGAGCCTCATCCTCACCCCCCCGCCCGGGCGGCTGCCGGTCAGGGTGACGGTGGGCGAGTGGGATCCCGACCTGGTGTCCGAGGCCATCCGTGCGGAGCTTGGGCGCGAGGGACAGGTCTACTACGTCAGCAACCGCGTCACCACGATCGAGGATGCGGTGGAGCGCGTCCGCGAGGCCGCTCCCGAGGCGCGTGTGGGCGTGGCGCATGGCAAGATGAGCGCGACCCAGGCCGAGGACATCATGCTGGCGTTTTCCGAGCACGAGATCGACGTGCTCGTGGCAACGACCATCATCGAGAGCGGCATCGACAACCCGCATACCAACACCCTCATCATCGAGGACTCGCAGCGCCTGGGCCTTGCCCAGCTCTACCAGCTGAAAGGACGTGTGGGGCGCGGCCGTACCCAGGCGTACGCCTACTTCATGTTCCCCGGCGAGCTCCCCCTCACGCCCGAGGCCACCGATCGCCTGACGGCCATCAACGAGTACCAGGACCTGGGCAGCGGCATGCGCATCGCCATGCGCGACCTCGAGATTCGCGGTGCAGGCTCGCTCATGGGAGCCGAGCAGCACGGCAACCTCTCGAGCGTGGGCTTCGACCTCTTCACCCAGATGCTGGGCGAGGCCGTGAGCGAGGCACGTGGCGAGACGGACGAGGTCGTCCGGTCCGAGGTCACCATCAACCTGCCGGCAGACTTCTACCTGGCGGACGAGTACCTGCCTGACGTGGACCGTCGGGTCCTGGCCTACCGTAGGCTCGCTGCTGCGTCCGAGCTGGCCGAGGTCGACGCGCTCCAGCGTGAGCTCGAGGATGACTGCGGTGCGTTGCCGCTTGCGGGCAGGAATCTCTTCGATCGCGCCCGCGTCCGCATCCGTGCGGGGCGCCTGGGTGCGACGAGCGTCTCGCTTGCAGGAGGCAGGCTCACGTACCAGGGCGTCGAGGTGCCACGGGCGGCGGCGCAGAGGCTCAGGGCGCACCGCGCGGTCGTCTACCCCAAGACCAAAAAGCTCAGCTACCCGTTCCGCACGGGCAAGGAGGAGCTGCTTCCCGTCGCACTGGGCGTGCTGGAAGAGATCGGCGGGGACGACGAGGGGGAAGAGGGGTAGGCCGCACCGTGGCGACGGGCGCTGTCGCCCGCTGTTCCCGCCCGTTCCGTCCCTCCCGAGCCGTCCCGCCCGAGCAGCCGGCGCTCATGGAGTTTCTGGCGCGCATGCCTCGGATCCCTGAGCGCTATTCCTGTCTGGTGGTATCTGGTGGTCGAACGTGTGGATGCCGGGGAACGTCCGTGCATCGCAGGCCACGCGTACGTAAATCCTTTCAGGAACCATTCCGCTCACGACTGGGCGCCCGAGGCTTACGTGAGGCTTCCGTCCATGTCGACCGCAGAGCGACTGCTGGTCCTCTGGCGTCAGGCACAAAACGGTCATGCGTTGCGATTATCGGCGCTGTGGCACAAATGAACTGCCACAGCGCCACTTTTTGCAACAAACGGCTTCGTTGGCCGCCATAGCGCCGTTTTCTGTAACGCGTGCGGCACTACGTCGTGGAGTCTGTAACGCGTGCGGCGCACACGCGCGGCGTCGGCAACGCGCGCGGCACTACGTCGCGGAGAAGTACTGGCAGCAGTCGCTGGGGGACTCTCCTCGGTACGAGACGAACAGGCGATGGAGCACGTCGGCGCGGGCACCGTCTTCACGGCGTACACCGAGAACGGGAGCGATGGTGCCGTAGGCAAGGCGATTTCGCCAGAGGCCTGGCCATCGCCACCATCAGCCCCGCGCCCTACGTCGCCTACACCACTGCCCCGCGCTTCTTCGAGGTCGATAGCTTCCAAAACCTGCTTCCGCAGGCGTTCTTCATGCTCGTTGCCGCAGGTGGCATTCTCATGACCGCGACTGACATGAACCATGGGCCCCATCGTGGAACACCATCGCTGAGCGAAGCGACCTCGTGAGGCCGCAGCATCAGCCAGCTTTCTCGTAGCATTCCTTGCGGCGGTGTCTGGTGTACACTACGGCATCATAAACGGTATCACCATCGGCATCGTAGAGCTCTTAGGGGTGGCTTCTTTTGAAGATCGGCACTTTCGCTAAGACGAGGTCGTGCGCCCGGGGTGTGCGCGGGGGGCACTCGGACGACGTCGACGCCCAGACCCGCACCCGCGCGGGCGCGCCCGGCACGCATCCCGAGTTCGACCGTCTCGTGCGCACCATCTGGCGCCTGCGCCAGCCGGACGGCTGCCCCTGGGACAAGGAGCAGACGCACGGCTCGCTCACGCGCAACCTGATAGAGGAGGCCTACGAGGCCGTCGACGCCATCGAGCAGGACGATGCCCCTCACATGCGAGAGGAGCTCGGTGACGTGCTCGAGCAGGTCCTTCTCTACGCCCAGATCGCCGCGGACGCCGGTGAGTTCACGCTCGACGACGTCTGCCGCGAGCTGAACGAGAAGCTCGTGCGCCGTCACCCCCACGTCTTCGGTGACCTTTCCAGAGAGGATTCGCCCGACAGCGCGGCGGAGGTCATGGACGTCTGGGACGGCGTGAAGCGAGCCGAGCGTGCGGCCAGGGGGCTGGCATCGGATGAGGTGGAGCCGGGCCTTCTCGACAGTGTCCCCCACTCCCTGCCGGCGCTCATGCAGGCGCAGAAGATCTCGAAGCGCGCGGCGAAGGTGGGCTTCGAGTGGGAGGACGTCGCGTCCGTGTGGGCGCAGGCAGAAAGTGAGCGGCGCGAGTTCGAGCGTGAGGAGCGGGGCAGCGATGCCGCTACGGAGGAGTTTGGCGACATCCTGTTCTCGCTCGTGAACGTGGCCCGCTTCGAGGGCGTCGATGCCGAGGAGGCCCTCGAGGCAAGCAACCGCAAGTTCCGTCGGCGCTGGGGACGCATGGAGGCCATTGCGCGTGAGGAGGGACTCGACCTGGACGCTCTGGGTGCCGAGCGGCTCAACGACCTTTGGGACCGTGTGAAGCACGAGGAGCGCGCCCGGTAGGAAGGCCGCTCGCACGGGGCTCTGCTATAACTGATTCCAAGGCGCATGGCGCCCTGCCTTGCAAACACAGCTGAGACGAAGCGACGGCATGACCCATCAGAGTGACATATCGAACGAGGCACGTCCATCTCGCCCGACTGCCCATCGGCGTACGGACGTGCGCGGTGGTCAGGCCGTCTGCAAGGGTCGCCCCTCCCGCATCGATGCCGCCGCCCGCGATGCCACCGCCTTCGACGCCCGTCCCGCCTTCGACGCCCGTCCCGCCCGCGACCGCGTCTCCCGGGATGCGCAGGACACACGCACCCAGGCACCCAGACGCACGATGCGAGGACGTCTGCAGCGCGTCATCGGCCTCCTCGGTGCCCACCAGCGCGCCCTCGTCGTCGTGCTGGCGATCGCCGCCGTCCTGGGGATGGTGTACGTGCCGCTGCGCGACTACTACGACGCCCGCCGCACGGGCGAGGACCTGCAGGCGCGCTACGACGCGCTCAACGCGGCAAACGACGAGCTCGCGGCGGAGCGCGACCGCCTGATGACGCCCGAGGGCATCCAGGACGAGGCGCGCGAGCGTGGGTATGTGGGCGAGGGGGAGACGAGCGTCGTCGTGAGCGGCCTGCCCGCCGGAGAGCAGGCCGATCCCTCTGCGAGGAAGGCCTACGAGGACAAGCGCCCCGCCCTGACAAAGGTCCTTGACCTCCTGTTTGCGTACGACCCGGAGGCGACATGGAACGAGTAGCCGTCATCGACATCGGCACCGTCACCGCCCGCCTGGCGATCGCCGACGTGGATGGCGAGCACGTCGCCCGTCTGCTCAAGCAGTCGACCATCTGCAACCTGGGCGAGGGTCTGACGCAGACGGGCCGCATCTCGGACGTCGCGGCCGAGCGCGTCCTCTCCTGCGTCGACGCCTACCTCGCCTGTGCGCGCGAGGCCGGCGCCCCTGTCGCCTGCTGCACGCTCACCTCGGCGGCCCGCGATGCGGGCAACTCCGACGCCTTGCTGGCGCGGCTCGTGCAGCGTGGCCTGGACGCGCAGGTGATTGCGGGGTCCCTTGAGGGCTCGCTCACCTTCCTGGGCGTGGCCCGGGACTTCATCGGGCGACGCATCCTGGTCGCGGACAGTGGCGGTGGCTCCACCGAGCTGGCTGCGGGGACGCTCTCAGGTGCCGGCCTCGCCCTTGATGCGGTCTGCTCGGTCGATGTCGGCTGCCGCAGGGTGACGGAGCGCTTCCTCTCCCGTAACGACCCACCTCTCCCGCAGGACGTGGACGCCGCCCGCAGCTTTGTGGCAGAGCTCTTCTCGGATGCCCTGGCAAAGGGGAGCGTCCTCGCTTCCGCTCCGGAGCGCCTTGTGGTCACGGGCGGCACCGTGACCAGCCTCGTTGCGATCGACGAGGAGCTCGAGCCTTACGACTCCCGCCGCGTGCACCTGAGCGACCTCTCTCGGGCGACGGTCGAGGGCATGGCCCATCGACTGGCAACCCTTACGGTGGCCGAGAGGAGCCGGCTTGCGGGGCTGCAACCCCAGCGCGCCAGCGTGATACTGGGCGGGGCCGTGGTGGTGGCCGAGCTGATGGCGCAGGCCAGCTTCGACGTCCTCACGGTAAGCGAGAGCGACCTGCTGTTCGGCCTCTCCCTCTGCGCCGCGGCAGCGGTGCGGGGAGGAGGGTGTCCCCTTCCGTGGCGGCCGCGCCTGTCGTCGCTGAGATAGCGCGGCCTGTATGGGGGCCATGTGGTACCGTGGTGTGACGCTGTGGTGGCCTTTGGGCGCTCCGAGGTGCTACAGCGCCCTTGCCTGCGCTGGGGGCGTGGCGGAATTGGCAGACGCAGGGGACTTAAAATCCCTCGCCGCAAGGCTTGTGGGTTCGAACCCCACCGCCCCTACCAGCGTCCCCCGGCCGCCGTGGCCTCAAGCCTCGAGGGACATGTCGAGGTAGAACTGGTCGGAGCGGTAAAGCGAGGTCATGTACTCGCGGGCGATGTCGTCGTGGTCGAAGGACGTCCTGTCGACCGAGAGGATCGCACTCCCCTCGGCGATCCCCAGAAGCCCCGCGCAGCGTGCGTCGGCCGCCCGCGCGCTGACGCGCTGGCGGGCATGGGTCCATCTGACGTGCAGGATGTTGGCGTAGTACGCGCGGAGCGACTCGCCCGAGAAGTCATGGTCCAGGGCGTTGGGCGCGAAGTCGCGCGTGAGGTAGATGGTCTCCAGATAGTAGGGGACGCCAGCCGAGCAGCGGATGCGCTCGAGGCGGTAGAGCTCGCGCCCCTCCTCGACGCC
>ERZ773042.541-NODE-541-length-25803-cov-5.251476_pt1 | contig 25803 bp, 28 predicted proteins | sample MGYA00511664_ERZ773042 | MGnify/ENA primary metagenome ERZ773042 (study PRJEB29015, sample SAMEA2737984) | human oral metagenome | biome: human oral; feature: human-associated habitat; material: dental | place: China | collected 2036 ... | reverse complement strand
TGAGCACGCTCTTTACATCGCTGCTCTCCATGATTAAGTACGTCGCCGATCCGTATGACAAGCTGCCCGTCATCGTCTACTGGCTGATGGGCAGCCTTGCGGCAATCTCACTCGACAACCTTTTCTTTCCGCTCGTATTTATGGGCGCGGCATTTATCCCCCTCTTTCTCCTGCGCTGGCGCATCAATCTGCTCTCCTTTGGCGATGAGGAGGCACAGACGCTCGGGATTCCTGTGGAACGTCTCCGTCTCATCGTCATCCTCTGCGCCACATTGCTGACTGCGGCGGCGGTTTCGCTCTCCGGGATCATCGGTCTGGTCGGTCTGATCGTGCCGCATCTCGTGCGCTTTATCGTGGGGCCTGACTTCCGCTTTCTCTTGCCGGGGTCGGCACTGATGGGCGGGCTGTTCCTGCTTGCCTCGGATAACCTCGCACGCACCCTGTGGAAAATGGAGATCCCGCTTGGGATTCTCACATCGCTCTTCGGTGTGCCGTTCTTTCTCTATCTGCTGGTCAAATACCATCATGGCTGGGACTGAGGAGGAATAGGTTGATGCTTGAACTAAAAAATATTTCCTGCGGCTACGACAGCACACGGATCTTTCGTAATATTTCGTTCTCTGTCATGCGCGGACAGACCCTCTGTCTGCTTGGCCCGAACGGTGTTGGAAAGACGACGCTCTTCAAAACGATTCTTGGTCTGCTGCCCCCACTTGCAGGTGAAATTTTGCTATCCGGAGAGAATATGTCCGCGTGGACAGTGGAGGAGCGGGCACGCCGCATCGCCTATGTTCCGCAGACACACACGCCCCCGTTTCCATTCACAGTCCGCGATGTTGTGCTGATGGGGCGGGCAGCCCACATCGGCAGTCTCGGTATTCCCGGAAAAAAGGATCGCAAAATTGCTGACAACGCACTTGAGATGCTCGGCATCGAACATCTTGCAAAAAAGATCTATACAAAGATCAGCGGCGGAGAGCGGCAGCTTGTCCTCTTGGCACGTGCGATTGCGCAGCAGCCGCAGCTCCTCTGCATGGACGAGCCCACGGCGAGCCTCGATTTCGGCAATCAGGTGCTCGTGATGAACCGCATCCGTACACTCAGTGCGGCGGGGATCACGGTTATGATGACGACACATGCACCAAGTCATGCCTTTTACTGTGCAGATCAGACCGCCATCATGGGGCGGGACGGCGTGTTTTTCGTCGGACAGACAAACGATACAATCACAGAGGAACGGCTCACAAAACTGTATGGGGTCACCGCGAAGATTGTCGGGTATGAACACATCCCCGAGACACGCACCTGTGTCCCCCTCCCACCACAAGCTCATCAATGAGAAACGGGGCTGCTGCACGAAAGAAATGTGCAGCAGCCCCGATTTTTCATAGAGCAGCCATCTTATCCATGTATACCTGTGCGGACAGAGAGTTCCCGCCTGAGGACACTCCCGTTCCAGAGCATGTCCTCGATGTGCCGTGCGCCGCGCAGTCCCATAAACGGCTGATCCGAGATGTGGAGCCGATCCACGACAGGATAAGAGACGGGGACGTAGAGCATCCTGCGCGGGTCGGCAAGCACGGACTCGCTGCTGCTCCCCATGAGCAGACCACGCTCCATCGCCGCGAGCACTCCCTGCGCCCGCGCCGTATCCGTCTCCGCGAGCTGCTCGTCCGCGATCTGTGCGGCAGCAGCGTCCTCGCGCAGCTGCGCTGCAACCGCGAGGTGGCGCACATCCGCCCACTCCGTCCGCAGTGCCTCGGCAAGCCCCCACGCCGACGAGCGCGGCGCACGGATGAGCGCGGTATCAAAGAGCAGCTCTCCCCACGTATTCTTGAGATCGTTGATCCGCAGGAAATCCCTGCGCTCCGCCGCCGCAATCTCCGCCACGGCATCCTCCCCGCGCGTGGGCGGCAGCGCGGCAAAGATCGCCGCAAGCCACCGCCGCGTCCCCGCACGGCCGTACGGGGGAAGCGGCGCGATATACGGCGTGCCGCAGTGCTCCTCTATATATTTTGCCGCCGGAAGTCCGAGCTCGTCATGCACAACGATATTGAGCTCTGCCTGTGCAAGATCGTCAATGCTCTCTGGTGGCATATCGCAGCCGAATACGTGGCGCACCTCATATCCTGCCCCCGTCAACAGGCGTACAAGCTCCCGTGCATCGTTCTCACCGTTGTAGTAGGACGAGGTCATGCCGATGAGGTTGACCCCGCGCCGCACCTCTCCCCGTGTCTCTCTGAGCAACACATCGAGCGTCGCGCAGGAGGCACGCGCCCATCCGTCTGCAAAGCTGCCGATCAGTCCGCCGCTGTCAATGGCGACTACGGGGCAGGTCACCCCCGCCGCACGTGCAATCGCTCCCACATCGTCGCCGATCAGGCTCGCAGAGCTGCCGCTGATGACGGCGAGCAGCGCGGGCGGCTGCTCAATATGCGGCTGCAGTGCCTCGCGCAGATACGCTTCCGCACCGAACACGATTGCATCGTTGTCGAGCTGCGTGCACTTCATGCGGTGCGAGATGTCGCTCTGGCTCTGCTCGATGTGCCGCTGCGTAAAGAGATAACACCACAGCGGGCCGTTGACGATCACGGCACAGCCGCGCACCCCCGCGAAGAACGCCGCCGCGCCTGTCAGCGCACAGCTCTCCATCCACACGGACATATCGTCGAAGGAGAGAACCGCCTCATCCATAGATCAGCCCTCCTCTGTCCGTATGCCGATAGAGTACGTGCTCCATATCCTCGATGAGCTGCCGTTCCATCGCCCAGCCGACCGTGGGCAGTTTGCCGAGCAGGATCTGCCGCAGCTCTGCGTCCACGAGTTCATGTGTGGTAAAGACGAAATCCACCGACCGCAGCAGTTCCTCACTCGCAGGATCCTCCACTGCAAGGATCGGTACGTCCGTGCACTGACGCAGCCCTTCCTCCACTGCTGTACGCTGTTCCTCGGTAAAAAGCGCGAGGAGGATGATTCCGGCGAGATATACGCCCGCCTTTTCGATCAGGCGCAGGAGAATCTCTGGCTGCAGCCAGTGCAGCTCGCGCCCGACGACGAGCACCGTACGCCGCTCGTCAAGCATCTCCCGCGCACGCACGAGAACGCGCTCGAACGCCTCCTCCTCACGTCGGATCACCTCCTCCGCCTCCGACGCGCGCCCGCATTGTGCACCGATGCAGCGCAGCCAATGCGCCGTCTCCTCCGCACCGCCTGCAAACGCCTCGGCAAAGTACGGTGTGCCAAAGCGCGTATGCAGCTCCTCTGCAAACGCGATGAGCATCTCCTGCTTCTCGTCCGACATCGCACTGCCGAGCACAATGAGCAGCTCCGCCTCCGGTACCGCCTGTATCTCATCCAGCGGCGTATAGGTGGGAAACTGTACCGTAAGCTGCAGCCCGATCCCCGCGAGCAGACGCTTCAGCTCCTGCACATAGGCACTGTAGAAGCCGCCATAGTCCCCGAGAAACCCCACTGTTCCTTGCCGCATCCGCGCGGGCGGCTGCATAAAGCGGTCGGTCAGCACACGCGCAACCGAGAGATAGCCGTCAAAGGACTCATTGTCTAAAAAGCCGCTCGTGGGGACTGCCACAACGGGCAGACCAAGTTCCTCCTCCATCTCCTCCGCCACTGCCCGCGTATCGTCTCCGATGATGCCGCTCACGCAGGAACCTCCGATAAAGACAGCACGCGGATGGTACTTCTCCGCCGCATAGCGGACGCACGCACGCAGACGCTCCGCCGCACCAAACACCGCATCCCCCTCGCCGATGCCGCTCGTGAGGAGCGGTACGGGCGACGGCGGTGCATACGTGCCCGCACCGACCAGACGATGAAAGCTGCCGACATCCTTTTCACGCACCACATGGGCGCAGGAGCGCGGACTGTGAAAGATGACCAGTGCTCCCCGCACGTACGAGAGCGCCCACCAGACAGCGGGCATGCTGCAGCTGCACTGCGCACGCCGCACGCCTGCGCGTTTTACCTCAATCGCCATACTGCTCCACCAAGTCCTCCAATTCCTCAAACGCCATCGGTGTCGGCACCGCAAAGTGTTCGTTGCGGTCAATGTCTTTCGCCAGCTGCACATAGCACTGCGTCTGTTCTGCGTCCGGTGCGTAGGCGATGAGCGTCTGCCGGTGAATCTCCGCCTCATGCACAGCACGCGACCGTGGGATATAGGCGATGAGCTGCGTCCCGAGCCGCGCGGCAAACGCCGTCAGCAGCTCCTCCTCATGCAGCACATCGCGTCCGTTGCCGATGATGCCGCCGAGCTTTACTTCCCCGCGTGCGGCGAAACGGCACACGCCCTTGGCAATGTTGTTTGCAGCATAGAGCGACATGAGCTCGCCCGAAGAGACAATATAGATCTCCGATGCATAGCCCTCGCGGATCGGTACGGCAAAGCCGCCGCAGACCACATCGCCCAGCACATCGTAGAGAACCACATCGACATCGTCGAAGGCATGCAGTGCCTTCAGACGCTCAAGCGCGACATTGATGCCGCGCCCCGCACACCCGACACCGGGATCCGGGCCTCCCGCCTCGATGCAGCGGATGCCGTTCCACCCCATATGTACAAGATCGCCGAGCGTCAGCTGTGTCCCCTTTTTCACGCGCTCCGCATCCAGTACCGTGGACGGAGCAATGCGTCCGAGCAGCAGCCGCGTCGAGTCATTCTTCGGATCACAGCCAATCTGGCAGACCCGCCGCCCCATCTGCGAGAATGCGGCAGACACATGCGCCGCCGTCGTCGACTTTCCGATGCCGCCCTTGCCGTAGAACGCAATCTTCTTCAATCCCATCTCTCCTCACTGCCGGCTGCTGGCTTTGAAGTATGGAAGCACCGATAAATCAGCCGCGCCATCTTAACGGGCTTTGCTTCCTCAAAGCTTCCCATGTTTTATAGAATAGCACATCCCCGCGAAAAATTCCGTGTCATTTGCACTGTATGATCCAATGTCTTGCATTATTGATGAATCTTTCCAACGATAAAAGCACCGCCGGAAATGGCGGTGCCGTTACACAAGTATGAGGTTTTCAGTGGTACCGTTGTTAAACAGGAAATCAATAATATTCCGTCTGTTAGTTCCAAGGAAGCGTGCTGACGATGGCCTGGACGGCTTCGACAGGAATGGGTTCCTCAAACGAGAGGGAGAAGGTATAGCCGCTGCGCGACCAGAGGGCGAGACTGACGAGCTTTTCTGTTCCCTTGACGCGGATATACTGACGGCCAATCTGCACGACTTGATTGACCTCATAGACGGTGCTGTCCCCGCTGATGTCCGCATCGCCCTTCGCCATGCGGAAGAGTATCTCCTTGCCCGCGTCATTGCGGTAGAAGATCTCGGCGATGCTCTTGTCGATGACAATGATGTCCTTCTGCGCGTAGCCGACAGGCAGGAGTGTCGGCGTGTAGACAGGCAGTCCTACGACTGCCCATGCGTCGCGCACACTCGTATACGTAACGAGCGGCGACGGGATCTGCTGCGGATTCTCCGCTGCATGGACGCTTCCCATACAGAGCACCGAAGCCGCGAGACCGACAGTCAGCATACGCTTCATTCCATATGTCTTCATTGGTAAACCTCTCATTTCTTTGCTGCTTTTTTCTTCGTCTGAAATGCAGCTTTCTTCTTCCCTGCTCCCGCAAGCATTTCACGTGCATTTGCCAGTGCCGCTTCGGTGACATCATCGCCCGATGCCATGCGTGCGATCTCGCGCACGCGCTCCTCGTCGGAGAGTGCCGTCACCTGTGTTATGGTCGTGTCCCCCTTGACAGATTTTGCAATGTATAGGTGCTCGTCCGCCATACACGCGATCTGCGGAAGGTGTGTGATGCAGAGGACCTGCTTGTAGTGCGCGACAAAGGCGATGCGTTCGGCGACCATCTGGGCGGTGCGCCCGCCAATGCCCGTGTCGATCTCATCGAACACCATGCTCATCCCGCCCGTGTCGCGCGCCGCGATGATGGATTTGATCGCGAGCGCTATGCGTGAGAGCTCGCCGCCCGAGGCGACCCTCTCGAGGGGCTTCTCCTCCTCGCCCACATTTGCCGAAAAAAGCATGCTGAGACTGTCCGCACCACGGTTTGTGTACTTCTCCTCGGGGGTAACGACAATGCGAAAACGCGCCTTTTCCATACCAAGGCCCTGCAGTTCACGCGCAATGTCGGCAGAGAGCACGGTGCCGCCCTCCTGCCGGCGTGCAGTAAGCCCTGCCGCGAGGGCTTTGAGTCGTTCATGCAGGGCAGCAATCTCCTTCTCAAGCTGCTCCATATCTACATCATAGTTATCGATGCTTTCCAGTTCTTTCCGAACGGAAGCAAGCCGATCGAGTACGGCCGGAATCGTCCCGCCGTATTTCTTTTTGAGACGATCAATGACATCCATGCGCATCTGTATCTGATCGAGCCGCGCAGGATCCGCATCAATGCCGTCGAGATAGTCACGCACCTCATAGGATGCCTCCTGAAGCGAGATGTATGCCTCCTCGATCATCGCCTGCGCATTCGCGAGCCCATCGTCATAGCGCGCAATCTCATCGAGTGCATGCGTGATGCGTGCGAGCGCGGATAGGACAGATATCCCTGCCTCCCCATCTTCGCTGAGGAGATTCCCTGCCTCGGCCGCATTTTCCACAAGGCGTTCTGCATTGGAAAGACGACGAATCTCCGCCGCGAGCTCCTCATCCTCGCCCTCTGTCAGATCCGCCTCGGCCATCTCCCGCTCCTGCCAGCGCAGCATATCCAGACGTGCACCGATGTCCTCGATCTCCTCGGCACGCTCCTCCCGTATGCGCGTCTTTTCCTTCCAGTCCGCATAGACCGCTGTATATGCCGCAAGATGCGCACGCAGATCACTGTCCCCGCCCTCGAGCAGGTCCCGCTGTGCATCCTCACGCAGGAGGGCAAGGTTCTCGTTCTGTCCGTGAATGTCCACAAGGTAAGGAGCCAGTTTTTTCAAAAAGGTCAGCGTAACATGGTTCCCGTTGATGAGGATCGATCCCTTGCCCGTGCGTGCCACCTTGCGCAGAATGATCAGCTCATCCTCGCATTCGATCTCCTGATCCGCGAGCAAGGAACGGAGCTCTGTCTCCTTCTCATCGAGCAAAAATACTGCCTCGACACGCAGTGCATCGCAGCCGCTCCGAATTGCGTCGGCAGAGATACGATGTCCGAGGATCGCGCCGAGCGCGTCGATCAGGATGGACTTCCCCGCACCGGTCTCACCTGTGAGGATATTGAGCCCCGCACCGAACGCAACGGCTACCTCTTCCAGCAGCGCAAAATTCCACACGCGCAGGCTTTGCAGCATGGTGTTCCCTCCCCTCAGCGAATGAGGCCTTGAATACGTGCGACGATCTCCTCTGACGCGTCCTTCGGTTTGACAAGCACGAAGATGCTGTCGTCCCCCGCGACCGTACCGATGATCTCCGGCCAATCCGAGGAATCCAGCGCCGCCGCAACCGTTGCTGCTCCCCCCGGAATGGTCTTGACGACGACAATGTTTTCACTGTGGTTACAGAACGTCACATTGTCCTTGAAGAGGCGCTTCATCCGCCCTTCAGAGAAGCGTACACTCTCGTGCGGAGACACAGCATAGCGATAGCGGCCATTGCCCGCAGGCACTTTAATCAGGTATAGCTCCTTGATGTCCCGTGAAATGGTCGCCTGCGTGACGCGCATATGCCGCGCACACAGTGCCTCTGCAAGCGCTTCCTGCGTTTCGATGATCTCCTCACCGATGATCTTCTTGATAAGCTCGTGGCGCCGACTTTTCATTCCTCTCTCTCCTAGCAGTTTTTCCAAAGTTTCGTACGCAGAATCTGATAGTAGTCCTTGTCCTCAAATTTGACAATGCCCGCGCGCACATCCGAGCATTTGACGGTGACAGTGTCGTCTGGATGAATCGGCGTTGTCTCCTGTCCGTCGAGGGTCACAATAATGCTCTGGCGCGTGTCAACGAGATGGATGTGAACAGCGTCCTCCTCGCGGATGATAAGCGGACGGATGTTGAGTGTATGCGGACAGATCGGCGTGAGTACGATCCCCTTTACCATCGGATTCATGATGGGACCGCCCGCCGAGAGTGAGTACGCCGTGGAACCGGTCGGTGAGGCAACGATAAAGCCGTCCGCCTTGCACTCGACAAGCGGTGTATCGTTGACCACAAGACCAAGTGAGATAATGCGTGCGGGATCTCCCTTCATCACAACGATATCGTTGATGGCGAGGCCCAAAAAATGCTCCGCACCATCCGGCTTTGTGACGTAGCCCGCAAGAAAACGGCGCCATTCCACATGGTAGTCGCCCATACAGAGTTTCTCGAGCCGTTCCTCCAATTCGTTCTGCTCGATGTCCGCCATGAAGCCAAGCGTCCCCATATTGATGCCGCAGACGGGCACGGGATTCTCGGCATACCTGCGGCAGATGCCGAGCAGAGTTCCATCTCCGCCGAGGCTGAGTGCAACGTCTGCCGGAAGCCGCTCGATCCCGTCCACGCCGCAGTCCGCCATACCGAACTCCGCCGCACGTGCCCGCGGCAGCATGATACGTGCGCCCCGCGCGGCGAAGAATGCACAAATCCGCCGAAGAACCGCACTTGTCTCCGGCTTGATTAAATTTGGAAAAACCGCAACCGTCATCAACTGTCCGCACCTCATCCATCCAACGTGCGATGTGCCTCTGCCACAATTTCATGCACGGAAGCCGCATCGAACGGCTCTTGCCCCTCCCCCTGCACTTTCAGATACAGGAGGTATTCAATATTCCCCTTGGGTCCCTTTACGGGGGAAAACGTCAATCCTGCAGGGAAAAAGCCCTGCTCCTCTGCCACGGTAAGGACTGTGCGAATCACATCCTCATGCACGGCGGGGTCACGGACAACGCCGTTCTTGCCGACGCGCCCTTTCCCCGCCTCAAACTGCGGCTTAATGAGCGCGATCAACGCGCCGTCCTCTGCGAGCAATGTTCGAACCACGGGCAGCACCTTGTCGAGCGAGATAAATGCCACGTCAATCGAAGCAAAATCGAGCATCTGACCCAACATCTCCGACGTGACATTGCGGATATTCGTGCGCTCCATGTTGACGACACGCGCGTCCGTGCGCAGCTTCCAATCGAGCTGACCGTACCCGACGTCAATCGCAAATACCTTCGCTGCACCGTTCTGGAGCATACAGTCCGTGAAGCCTCCCGTAGAGGCACCGATGTCCGCCGCCGTCTTATCCGCGAGGACGGCACCGAATACCGCCATCCCCTTTTCGAGTTTCAACCCGCCGCGGCTGACATAGGGCAGATCCTCACCGACAACGCGCAATACGGCATCCGCAGGAATCGTTGTGCCCGCCTTATCGATCCGCTGCTCATCGACGAGCACCTGCCCTGCCATGATGAGCCGCTTCGCACGCTCCCGACTGGGTGCAAATCCCTGTTCCACGAGCAGCACATCCAAACGCTCTTTCTTCAAAATATCCCCTACTGCTTCCGATTGACCAGATATGCTACGAGGTCGCGCAGGAAGGAAGCCTCATCGCCAAAGATCCTAAGTGCCGCCTCCGCTTCTGCTGCTGTACGGCGTGCAAGTTCCTGCGCCTCCGCGAGAGAGGTCAGGCTCACATAGGTCGACTTATGGTTCTTCTCATCGCTGCCAACCGGCTTGCCTATGTCCTCTGCTGTCCCGATGACATCGAGAATATCGTCCGTGATCTGGAACGCCAAGCCGAAATGATCGGCATACAGTGTCAGCGCCGCAAGCTGCGCCTCCGATGCACCCGCGAGGATCGCACCGCTGCGCAGCGCCGCATGAAAAAGTGCCCCCGTCTTGCCCATATGCACGCGGCGCAGTTCCTCCATCGTGATCTGACGGTTCTCCGCCTCGAGATCAAGTACCTGCCCGCCGACCATGCCCTCGGCACCGGCGGCGCGGCTGATCTCGTCCGCCACACGCAGGAGTGCCTCGGCGGCTACATCCTTCTGCCGCAGGATCACGGTGAATGCAAGCGTGAGGAGTGCATCCCCCGCAAGAATCGCAATGCCGTCGCCGTATACGACGTGATTTGTCGGCTTGCCGCGCCGCAGATCATCATTGTCCATCGCGGGCAGATCATCGTGAATGAGCGAATACGTATGAATCATCTCGAGTGCGCACGCAACAGGCAGGAACTTCGTTCCATCTGCACCAACGGCATCCGCCGCCGCCATCAGGAGGATCGGACGCAGCCGTTTCCCGCCTGCCATGAGGCTGTACTCCATCGACGCACGCAGCGTATCGTCCAGTATAGGAGTCTTTGTGAGTTCCTCCCGCAGAGCACGCTCTACCAACATCTGCCGCTTTTTCCAGAGTTCCTTCATCTCAGCCTCCGATCTGCAGCTTTTCTTCTGAAACACCGTCCGCTGTTTCCTTTACGAGAAGATCCATTGTCTCCTCGGCACGTTTGAGCGACTTCATACAGAAGTCAGACAGTTGGATCCCCTCCGAATACTTTGCCATGAGATCCGCAAGCGGCAGCTCCCCCGTCTCAATCTCCGCGACAATCTGCTCCAATGCTCCGATTGCCTCCTCGAATGTCATTTCCTTTTTACGCGCCATGCTGCTTCTCCTTCGCTTCCACAACGGCAGATACTTTCCCATCCGCAAATGTAATATTCAGATGATCTCCGACCGACAGAGCCTTCGAGCGGCTCACTGTCTTCCCGTCCTTCTCCACAACGCTGAACCCACGATAGAGAATCTGTACGGGGTTCAGAAGTTCGAGCCGCTTCAGCACGAGTTCGAGGCGGTGCCGCGCATTTGTACGTGCGTCCTTTGCCGAACGATGCAGGCGCTCCGTCACGCGATCCGTACGCTGCACGGCGGCGGCAAGCAGGAGCGTCGGATTCCTGCGCCACGAGCGCTCCGTCAGCCCCTTCAGCCGCTCCATACACCACTCCATCTGACGCCTGCGTCCCGCAAGGAGACGCGTACGCAGCCCCGCTGCATGCTGCTGCAGCTCGGCAGCATCCGGCACAGCGAACTCCGCTGCCTGAGACGGCGTTGCTGCCCGGCGGTCACTGACAAAATCCGCGAGCGTTGTATCCGTCTCGTGTCCGACAGCAGAGATCACGGGAATCCGCGATGCATAGATCGCACGCACAACCGGTTCCTCGTTGAATGCCCACAGATCCTCCGCCGAGCCGCCGCCGCGCCCGACAATGAGCACATCCACGGGATATTTCTCGTTGAAGAAGCGAATCGCCGCTGCAATCTGCTCCGCTGCCTCCGTTCCCTGCACGAGAACTGGATGGAGTATCAGTTGGATGCTCGGCCAACGCCGCTTCGCAACCTTGTGAATATCGCGCAGCACAGCACCGGCAGCTGACGTGACAATCCCAATCCGGCGCGGGAATCGCGGCAGAGGCTGCTTATGCGTCTCATCAAAAAGCCCCTCAGCGAACAGCTTTTCCTTGAGCTGCTCAAAGGCAAGCGTGAGTGCCCCTGCGCCCTCCGGCATCAGCGAATTCACGTAGAGCTGGTAGGCTCCGTCACGTTCGTACACGGACACACTGCCGCCCGCGATGACCTGCATTCCATTCTCCGGTGTGAAGCGCAGATTACGTGCATAGCCGTTGAACATGACACATTTCATGCTCGCACCCGCATCCTTCAGTGTGAAGTAACAATGCCCCGAGGGATAGCGTTTGAAATTGGACACTTCACCGCGAATGAGGATGTCCGTGAGGATGGTCTCGCTCTCGAACATCCCCTTGATATAACGCGTGACATCACTGACAGAGTGAACGGTCATAAGCTCCCTTTCCATATTGATAAAAAAAGAACCATTGCACGAAACGCTCGCGCAACGGATTCTTTCTTTATCATTGATTGCTCAAACAGATTTTTGCATTGCAGCAAGGATTCCGTTTACATAGCGGCTCGCATCATCCGAGCCGTATTTTTTTGCCAGTTCGACTGCCTCATTGATCGCAATCGGCGGATCGATGCCTTCCTCTTGATAGCGCATTTCGTAATACGCCATACGGATGAGATTGCGATCTACTGCTGGCATGCGGTGGAGTTTCCACTCCTTCGCAAGGCGTGCAATCTCTTCGTCAATCTCAGTCAGATGGGCACGCGTTCCTTGGACGAGCGCATGCGCATACGGCAGATCCTTCTCCTTGATCCCATCCACCTCGTCGATTGCGAGATCACTCGCATTCTCCGCAGTTGCATCGTCCGCACCGAACTCCAACTGGAACAGGGTCAAAAGCGCGGCCTCACGCGCGTGCCTTCGGCTCATGACATCCTCCGAAACAGCCGGCTCAGGACAGACGTATCAATCAGTTCCGCCCAGCCGCCGACACGCTCTGCCCGCAGTCCGATATACATACCGATCGCTGCACAGAGAATGACAAAGACGATATGCCAAAACCCAAAGATCAGGACACAGATGCCGAACAGTGCTCCGAGCAGCAGCCCCACCGTCCGACTACGGTGATGTTCCCATTGATCCTGCAGGAGGAGCAGTATATTTTCCTTCATACCGTTCCCCCACTAAGATAGCGTGCGCTTCGACGAAGTTCCGGTGTTGGCAATCTCCGTCACGCGGAGCATCACAGGCACCTCCGGAATGCCGAGCACATCGTGCAGTTCCTGACGCACCTTCGCCGTCAGCTCCTCCGACACCGCATTCACCCCCGTGTGTTCTGCAAGCGTGACCTTCAGCTCCACCTGCATGGGTGTCGCAGGCGAGTCCTTTGGTGCATCATGCACAGAGATCACGGCAGCTGCCGTCCGAACGCCCTGCATAGAGAGCGCCGCACGCTCCACGATGCCGCGCACAGCGGGCACAGCCACCTGAACGGCTCCCGCGGGCGTATCGACCACCATGAATTCACCGCTTGTTCGTACGGGACTTGATGTTCTGGAAAAAACCGCAAAGAAGAACTTGAGACTGACGAGGAAGAATACCCCGCACACCGCCAAGAGTTCCTGACGGGATAATGCATAGCGCAGCTCATTCAGCCAGACGCTCTCCGGCACAATGCGAAGTGCCGCGGCAAGAACGACAACGGCAAGTGCCATCGCAACGAGCGTATAGGGCAGGAGCAGCAGACGATTTATAATTCCCATCGCTCGGCTCCTCTAGTACATTCAGCGTACACGCGCTTCCTCAACCTTCGGCTCCTCCTCGGGGAAGCCAACGCCCTGCACATGCACATTGACCTCGATCACCGCCAGCCCTGTCATCGTCTCGATTGCGCGCTTGACGTTCTCCTGTGCAGCGAGAGCAACCTCAGGGATACGGATGCCGTACTTCACAATGATATAGAGATCGACGGCAGCTTCCTTCTCACCGACCTCAACCTTGACGCCCTTCGAGAAATTCTTGCGCCCGAGGATCTCGGCAATGCCGCCGGCAATGCCGCCGCTCATCCCTGCAATGCCCTCGACCTCTGTCGTCGCAAGCCCCGCGATGATGCTGACGACCTCGTCCGCCACGCGGATCGTGCCCAGCCCTGTTTCCTTCTTTACTGCATTCTTCTCGTTGTCCATGTCATATCCTCCATTCGCAAGGGAAAACGTTCGCCGTACTTAGCCGCGCTCGATATAGTTGCCCGTACGCGTATCAATGCGGAGCACATCGCCCTCATTGATGAAGAGAGGTACGCGAACCTCGTAGCCGGTCTCAACCTTTGCCATCTTCGTTGCGCCCGTCGCCGTGTTTCCCTTGACGCTCGGCTCGCACTCGATGACCTTCAGGCTGACCGAGTTCGGCAGCTGAATGCCGATGATGCGCCCCTTGAACTGCTGCACCGCAACCTCCATGTTCTCCATGAGGTAGTTCAGTGCATCACCGAGCTGCTCACGCGAGAGCTCGGTCTGCTCGTAGGTCTCCGTATTCATGAACGTATAGACACCGTCTGCCTCATAGAGGTACTGCATCGTATGCGTCTCGAGATGTGCGGCAGGCATCTTCTCATTCGGGTTGAACGTACGCTCAACCACAGCGCCGGTCTCGACGTTCTTGATCTTGGTACGGACGAACGCTGCACCCTTTCCCGGTTTCACGTGCTGGAAATCGACAATCTGCCAGACCCCCCCATCGTATTCAATGGTAAGGCCAGTGCGGAAATCGGTGCTGTTAATCATATTATTCGTTCCTCCATACAATACATTGTCTTTGCATATTATAACGGTTTTATATGCAGATTTCAATAAATTCTTTTGGTGCGCACGTCAACGGCTCCGCACCGTCTGCGGTGATCAGCACCGTATCCTCGATACGGATGCCGCCCCATTCGGGAATGTATATCCCCGGCTCATCCGTAATCAGCATGTTTGGCTGCAAAAGGGCTTTTCCTGCCTTCGAAAGGCGCGGCTCCTCGTGGATCTCAAGGCCGAGACTGTGCCCGAGTCCATGTCCGAAATATTGGTCAAGAGCCTTCTCCGCAAGTGCATCCCGTGCAATGCGGTCAACCTCAGCGCCCGTCACCCCCGGACAAATCGCAGCCAACGCGCGCTGCTGAGCCGCGAGCACAGCAGCATAGAGTTCCCGCTGACGTGTATCTGCCCGCCCAACACAGATGGTGCGCGTGATGTCTGAACAGTAGCCTTCCCAGACCGCGCCGAAATCCATTGTCACGAGTTCTCCGCGTGCAATTATCTTATCGCTCGCCACGCCGTGCGGCAGACTGCCGCGCACGCCCGAAGCGATGATCGTCTGGAACGCAGGGCGCTCCGAACCGAGGGTGCGCATGCGATGCTCGAGCTCTGCCGCGACCTCGCGTTCCGTCATCCCCGGCTGAATAAAACCTATGATATGAGCGAAGCTCTCGTCCACAATCCTGCACGCGCGGCGAATGCGCATGATCTCATCCGCATCCTTCACCCACCGCAGCACATCAAGCGTCAGCGAAGTGTCAAAGGAGATCTCCCCGAGGAGCTCCTTCAGCTTTTCATATCGCTCATAGACAAGCGCCGCGCCCTCAAAGCCAAGCGCAACAACGCCGATCTCTGCAGCAAGCTCTGCAATCTTCCGATCGAGCCCATCTCTTTGCTCCACAATCTCATAGAGGGGGGCTTCCGCCGCTGCCTGCTCTGTATAGCGGCTGTCCGTCACGAGCAGGAGACGCTCCTGCGTTACAAGAAGCGCGGTCGAATCCCCGCGAAATCCACTGAAATAGCAGACATTCTCCTCCTTCGTAATCAGGACGGCATCCACAATTTTCTCTCTAAGAACTTCCCGCAGTCGTGCAATACGCGTATTCATATTTGCCGCACGCCTCCCATCCGGCAGAGAATCGCCTCAAGTGCCGCCATATAGCTCTCCGCGCCAAGTCCTGCAATCTGTCCGAGGACGACGGGTGCGATGACAGACTTGTGGCGGAACTCCTCACGCCGGTGAATATTCGAGAGATGCACCTCGATGACGGGCACCTCCACCGCTGCAATCGCGTCGCGAATCGCGATGCTGTAATGCGTAAACGCAGCGGCATTCAAGATGATGTAGTCCACCGTTCCGCGCGCCGCCTGAATCGCATCCACGAGCACGCCCTCATGATTCGACTGCATAAACTCGATTGTGTGCCCCGCCTCCTCGGCGCGGCGGCGCAGACGCTCATTGATGTCTGCGAGCGTCTGCGCGCCGTAGATCTCCGGCTCACGCGTGCCGAGCAGGTTGAGATTGGGTCCGTTCAGTACCAGTATTTTCCCCATGACGACTCCTAGTATTTGATGGAAAAGTCTCGCTCACCATCCACGGGTTCACGTTCCTCGATGTCCAGACGCTCTACGCGGATAAAATAATTCCCCGCACGCATCGCGGCAAACGCAGCTTCGACCGCAGGCTCCGCCCCCTGCAGCTCCATTGTCACCGTTCCGTCCTCCATATTCATCACCCAGCCCGTGATGTCGTTCATCACCGCCTGCTGACGGACGAACATACGGAACCCCACGCCCTGCACACGCCCTGCAGCGCACGCATAGCGGCGAATCACAGCGCTCATTGCACTTCCTCCTTTTTCATCGGAACATCGCGGCGCAAAATACTGTTTGGCGCAGCCGGACGCTCCATCCGTATGCGGACGATCTGCTGCGGATGCGGCGCTGCTGCGATCGGTTCTCCGTCCGCATCCCACATCTCCGCAAGCTCCTGACGGAACAGCGCTCCCTCGGGTTGGAATACTTCGATCTCCTGTCCCAGTTTCATATGATTGCGCTGCTCCACCGTGGCAAGCTGTGTTGCCTCGTCGTAGGAGCGCACAAGTCCGACAAAATCCGAGCTCTGTTCATAGGAAGACGAGCCGTAGATCTGATCTGCTGCTGTTGTCTTCCCAAAGAAAAAGCCCGTCGTATAGGCACGGTGCGAGACCTTTTCGAGCTCTTCCAGCCACTCCGGCTGCACCTCATAGGGCACATCCGAGAGGCAGGCATCCAGAGCCATCCGATATGCTTTGACCACACTTGCAACATAGTGGACGCTCTTCATGCGTCCCTCGATCTTTAAACTGTCGATGCCGACATCCACAACCTCGTCCAGATACGGCAGGAGACAGAGATCCTTTGAGTTCATGATGTACGTCCCGCGCTCATCCTCTGCGATGGGATAGTATTCTCCGGGACGAGCCTCCTCTACGAGTGCATATTTCCAGCGGCAGGACTGGGCACAGCTGCCGCGGTTCGCATCACGTCCTGTAAAATAGCTGCTGAGGAGACAGCGCCCCGAGTAGGAGATACACATTGCCCCATGTACGAAGAGTTCCAAGTCCACATCCGTGTGCTGACGGATCTCCCGTATCTCCTCACGCGTGAGTTCACGCGCGAGGACAACGCGCTCCGCCCCAAGCTCCTGCCATGCGCGTACCGTGCGCCAGTTTACATTATTTGCCTGTGTACTGATGTGCACGGGCAGTGTGGGCGCCGCTTCACGCACGAGCATGAATACGCCGAGGTCGGCGACGAGTACGGCATCTGCCTGTACTTCGGCAAGAAAGCGCAGATAGTCCGGCAGGGATATGAGATCGTTGTTGTGCGGAAAGACATTGACCGTCACATAGATCTTCTTCCCCGCTCTGTGTGCCATCTGCACTGCTGCCCGTATTTCCTCGTTTGTGAAGTTGCCGCCGAATGCACGCAGTCCGAACTGTGCGCCGCCGAGATACGCCGCATCCGCGCCGTAGGCGAGCGCCATGTGCAGCTTTTCCATCGTTCCCGCCGGTGCCAGCAGTTCCGGTCTTTTTTTCATTCATCAGCCTCCACAGATCTCAGCGCACCTGATCGACCAGTGCAAGGTGATCCGCATAATTCGTCGCATAGTAGTTGTTCCCGTTCCGATCGGCAACGAAGTACAAATAATTTGTTGCCGCCGGGTGAAGCACCGCCATCAGCGACGCTGTCCCCGGGCTTGCAATTGGTCCCGGCGGCAGCCCTACATTTTGATAGGTATTGTACGGCGACGCAATCTCCGTGTCGCTGAAGAGCAGATCTTCTTTCGGCTCGTTCAGCAGATACTGCACCGTCGGATCCGCCTGCAGAGGCATGCCGAGACGCAGACGCTTCAAGAAAATCTGTGCAATGATCGGACGATCCTCATCGTGGTATGCCTCCTTCTCAACCAACGAGGCAAGTGTCACGAGTTCGTAGATCGAGAGGTTCATCTCCTTGGCACGATCACGCATCTCCTTCGTCAAACGGCGGTCAAAGTTCTCCGCCATCATCTCCATGATGCGTGCGGCATCGAACTCCCCGTTGATCTCATAGGTATCGGGAAAGAGGAATCCCTCTGCCGCATAGCGCACATTTTCATGCTCCTCGACGTAAGGATAGGGGCGGTAGGTCTTGGCAAGCGCGATAAAGTCATTCGCCTTGACAAGTCCCTCGGATTCAAGCCGCTCGGCAATATCACGCACACTGAACCCCTCGGGGATCGTAAAGCGGATTGTGACTGTATTGCCATAGACCAGCATCTCTAGGGCATCACGCGGGGTCATTCCCGTCTGCAGAGCAAACGTGCCGCTCTTGACCTTATTCTCAAAGCCGTTCAGCTTCGCCGTCCACCAGAACTTCGTCTCGCTGTCAATGACGCCGCGCGCGTGCAGTTCCTTCCCGATCTCACTCACACTCATGCCCGGGCGCACCGTAAAGTAGACTGGAATCCCCTTCTCCCCCGTATATGCGGGGGACTCCGACAACGGAATGATGACAAACACGATCATCAGGACGAGCGCAGCAGCCAGCGCCGGAATCCCAAACACAATCTTCTTCTGGAGCGGCGTCCCCTTCCCGCGATAGACCGCCTCCATTGCCTTGCGCAAGCCGTCGTTGTTCAAGAAGTCCAATATCCCCTGCAATGACTCCTTCAAACGAATCCTTCCTCTCTTCGTGCAAACTCCCTACGAAAAAGCTGTCATCTCCCCACGATGACAGCCTCACCTTCTCATACGGTCATTCTTCCTCTTCTTCGAGGAGTTCATAGGCGCGCCGCACCGCATCGAACTCCTCATCCGTCGGGTCGGTGTAGATGTCCTCGCCGTCGTCGTCCGTGACGATCTTCGCGATTGTCGCCTCATCGCCCTCCTCGGCACTCTCAAGTTCATCTTCGGAGGTAGCGGTAAGCGCAATCAGGACAGCAAAGCGATCCTCACCGATGGGAATGATCATCTCCTCTCGATAGTAGCGCTCATCCCCGTCCTCATTTGTCATGACAACGATAACGTCCTCATCGTGAAGCTCTTCATGTTCTTCCATTTTTATCTCCCTTGTCCAATACGGTGTGCATTTACTTCGAATGCTGCTGCCGATCCAAAAAGCCCTGCAATATGTAGACCGCAGCCATCTTGTCAATGACTTTGCGGCGTTTTTTTCGTGAAACATCTCCCTCTAAGAGCGCACGCGCGGCGGCAACCGTTGAGAGACGCTCGTCCCAGTAGTGTATCTCGAGCGCAGGAAAGCGCTCTGCCGCCTCCGCCATAAAGGCACGAACAATCGCGCAGCGTGCGCCCTCGTCTCCGTTCATATGCTTCGGCAGTCCTGCCACAAATGCCTGCACCTCATACTCTTGTACGAGCTGCGCAAGGCGATCGAAATCGGCAGAAAGCTCTGTGCGTCGGATCGTCTCTACCCCCTGTGCCGTGAGGCCGAGGAGATCGCTGACGGCGATCCCAATGGTCGCATCCCCGATATCGAGCGCGAGATAGCGCTTCACTTCTCATGCTCCAGATAGAACCGCACGAGTTCATCGAGCAGCTCGTCGCGCTCGAGACTCCGGATCTTGCTCCGCGCATCCCTATGACTCGTTACATATGCCGGATCGCCGGAGAGCAGATAGCCGACCAGCTGATTGATGGGGTTATACCCCTTCTCCCGCATGGCTGCTGCTGCCTCCCGTATGACGACGTCTGCCTTCGGCTTGTCCTCGCCGAAGGAGAACATCATTGTCTTCTGTTCATCCATTTGACTCACCTCATTGGGGAAATAACCGCCCCCTAAGCTATAGGAAGCACCGATAAATCTGCACCAATCTGACAGACTCATTTTATCAGTATTTTCTATATGCCTGATCTTACCACAAAATATGAGAAAAGACAATGTGACTGTAACGTGTCACGCGTCCCCGCCCGAAAGCGCCGAGCTGCCGAGTGTGCGTGTAACGCGGTAGACATCCTTGAGCAGGCGCATTTTCGTCATGACCTGCGTGATCTGGTCGATGTTGCTGACATTGAGCCCGAGGAGGACGGTCGATGTCTTGTTGCGGCGATTCGGCGTTGCGTTGACGGTGTGGATGTTGACCTTCATCTCAGCGGGTACGGCGAGGAGCTCTGCGAGCATGCCGTTGCGGTCATTGCAGATGATCTCAATGCCGACAATGTAGTCCTTATCGAGGCCAATGTCCCAGCTGACCTCGATCACGCGCGTAAGCTCTGTATCGTTGAGGACATTCGGGCAGTCGGAGCGATGTACGGAGACCCCCCGCCCACGCGTGATATAGCCTGTGATCGGATCGCCTGGAATTGGGTTGCAGCACCGTGCAAGGCGCACGAGATAGCCGCCCTCGCCCTCCACGAGAACCCCGTGACTCGCCTTCTTGCGCTTTCCCCTTCGGGGGGCCTTGAGCTCGGAGAGCAGCTGCGATACTTCTGGCGGTGTGCTCTCCTTGACGGACTGTTGGTGCAGCTCAATCAGCTTCGTCATAACGCCGCGCAGGGAGACCCCGCCGTAACCGAGTGCAGCAAGGAGATCCTCCTCGCTCTGCACGTTGAGTTTCTCCGCGACCTTGCCGAGGCGCCCGCCTGCCGTCAGCTCCTTCAGCACGTAGCCGAGCCGCTTTGCCTCATCGCGGATGAGGTTCATGCCGCGCTCGACATTCGCCTCACGGTTCTCCTTCTTGAACCACGCACGTATCTTGCTGCGCGTCGCCGAGGATGCAACCGTGTTCAGCCAGTCAGGGCTCGGCCCATTGCCCGCCTTGTTCGTGACGATGGATACGATGTCGCCGTTCTTGAGCTTGTATTCGAGCGGTACAATCTTCCCGTTGACCTTCGCTCCGACACAACGGTGCCCGATCTCTGTGTGGATGTGATAGGCAAAGTCGATCGGATTTGAACCCTTCGGCAGATCGATGACATCGCCGCGCGGCGTAAAGACAAACACCTCGTCCGAGAACACATCCAGTTTCAGTGCCTCAAAGAATTCCTTCGGATCGTCGTACTCCTTCTGCAGGCTGACCATCTGGCGCAGCCACGACATCTTCTGATCGTTCTCGTCGGTCGCACCGATGCTCCGTCCCGCCTCCTTGTATTTCCAATGCGCGGCAACACCGAACTCAGAGACCTGATGCATGGACTGCGTACGGATCTGGATTTCAAGCGGATCTCCGTGTGTCATGACGGTTGTATGGAGAGACTGATAGCCGTTGGACTTCGGCATGGCGATGTAGTCCTTGAACCTGCCCGGAATCGGCTTCCACATCGCATGAATGACACCGAGCACGCCGTAACAGTCCTTGACAGAGGAGACAAGCACGCGCACAGCGGAGAGGTCATAGATCTCGTTGACGCTCTTGTTGTCACGCTTCATCTTGCGGTAGATGCTGTAAAAATGCTTCGCACGTCCCTTGATCTCCGCCTCAATGCCCGCTGCTTCAAGTTTCTCCCGAATCTGCTGGATCGAATCCCGTATGAACTCCTGCCGCTCCTTCCGCTTGTGCTTGACCTCCTCCACGAGGGCATAGTACGCTTCTGGTTCCAAGTAGCGCAGGCAGAGATCTTCGAGTTCCACCTTGATGCTGGAGATACCGAGACGGTTCGCGAGCGGCGCATAGACTTCGAGGGTCTCCTTTGCAATGCGCATGCGCTTGTCCTCGCGCATGCATTTCAGCGTGCGCATATTGTGCAGGCGATCGGCCAGCTTGATCATAATGACACGGATATCCTTTGCCATCGCGAGGAACATCTTGCGATAGTTCTCAAGCTTGACATCCTCCTTGGACATATACTCAATCCGCCCGAGCTTCGTCACACCGTCGATGAGCTCCATGACATTCTTGCCGAACTGAGCCTCCATCTCTTCGAGTGTCGCGCAGGTGTCCTCCACGACATCGTGCAGGAGCGCAGCACAGATGGTCTCGCCGTCGAGATGAAGCCCCGTGAGGATGTAGGCGACGTTGAGCGGGTGGATGATGTAGGCCTCGCCCGAGATGCGCACCTGTCCGCTGTGGGCTCTCTCCGCACAGGCGTATGCCTTCTTGATCTTCTCGATATCGGCATCCGCCTGATAGGAGCGCACCTTCTCCAAAATCATATCGAGGGTGATTGCCCTCTGCACATCATCTGACATCTACATATCACCCTTTCTTTCCTCGTGCCGACGGAAGGTCGGCGCATCCATAAGTTCCAGCTTTCCTGAGGGAGGAATGAACTGGAAGCTGTCCTCCGTCGGGGAAGTGAGCAGCCCGAGTTCACGAAAAATACACAGGGAAGTTTCCATTGTATAGTGCGAAATATGCCCCATTTCACGTGAAAAGCGACACGTGAGTGCAATCTCTCCGTATGGAATCCGATCGTCCTCTGTGCGCAGTCCGCTGAGAAAGCTATAAACGGCTTTCAAAATGTCACGCGTCGGAAAAATACGCTCCTGTGCGGCAGGCATGATGGAATCCACCATGCACTGCACGGAGCGCATCCCCTGCCACTCGTTGATGCTTGGCGTGTAGGCGATGTCGCTCGTCTCCTCCGTCACAATTTCCGCAAGCTCCCCTGCATTCCAGCAGAGTGCCGCCACACGCTTCTCCCGTGTGCCGACCTCCATGCGCAGGTGCCGTCCCTCTGCCCCGATCGCTGCCGCTGTGCGCGGACGAAGCGCCCTGACACCGAAAATCGGCCGCGGATTCCCCATGCCATACGGCTCGAGGAGGGTGAGTTCTGTGACCTGAGCAAGCGTCCAGTCGGCGGGGGCGACAAGCCCCTCAATGGAGATCTTCGGTGTGAAATCTGCTATTTCCAAATGTGTACGTACATAGTTCGCGAACGCACGCTGAAAATCCTCCACACGCGCGCACGCAAGTGTCAGGCCCGCCGCCATCTCATGCCCGCCGAATTGGATGAGCGTATCCCCGCACGCTGCGAGTGCCTCGTACATATGTAGTCCCGCAATGCTGCGGCACGATCCCTTGTATACATCGCCCTGCCGCGTGAGCACTATGCTCGGGCGGTAGTATGTCTCAACGAGACGGGAGGCGACAATACCAATGACGCCGGAGTTCCAGTCTTCCCCCGCGACCACGATCGCAGGAACATCGGGCGTAAAATCTGCGAGCAACGCCTTTGCCTCCGCAAGAATCTCCTGTTCCAGATCACGGCGCTCCGTGTTGAGCGCATTCAGCTCACCAGCGAGACGGTCTGCCTCGCTGGCATCCGCAGAGCTGAGCAGCTCCACGCCGCTGCGCGCCGTCTCAATCCGCCCCGCCGCATTCAGACGCGGGGCAAGCTGGAAGCCGACCATCCCCGTATTGATTGCTTTCCCCTCACAGCCGGAAACGCGGATCAGCGCCGAAATCCCTGTACAGGGCCGTGCGGACATGTGCGCCAATCCCGCTTGAACGATCTTGCGGTTCTCGCCAATGAGCGGCACGAGGTCGGCAATCGTCCCGAGTGCGGCAATGTCGAGATCATCGGCATAGAGCCGCTGCTCCTCCGTCTGCCAAAGAGCCTGCACGAGCTTGAACGTGACGCCGACGCCCGCAAGCTCCTTGTCCGGATAGGGACAGTCCGCACGGTGCGGATTGATGACGGCATAGGCGGGCGGCAGTGCCGCCCCCGGGAGGTGATGATCGGTGATGACAATGTCCATCCCCGCCGTCATCTCCGCAACAGTCTGTACGGATGAGATTCCGCAGTCCACGGTAACAAGCAGCCCGCAGCCCTCCGCCGCAAGCTGCTCCAGTGCCGCACGGTTGATCCCATAGCCCTCCGTAAAGCGGTTCGGAATATAGTAGGAAACTGTTCCGCCGAGTGCGCGGATATTCTTCATCAGGAGGGTGGTCGAGGTCATACCATCCACATCGTAGTCCCCATAGACAACGATGTGCTCCCCACTGTGAATTGCATGCAAAATACGCCGTACGGCTTTTTCCATATCCATCATGAGAAACGGATCATGGAACGGCGCATCCTCCGGATGCAGGAAGGCGCGCGCCTCTTTCTCCGTACGTATTCCCCTATGCCAGAGAATCTGCCCGATGATCGGCGCGATCCCAAGCTCGTGTGCAAGGACCGCTCCCTCTGCCGTATTCTCGTGCACAATCCATTCTTTCAGCATGGTCTCCCCCCTTTCCGCAACAGCAAAAGAGCCTGTCATGGGACAGGCTCTCTTCTTTACCCCTCCACCGCTGCCGGCTTCGCGGCAGGGCGCCGCTCCGTGCGGTTTCTCAGCTCAATCCAGAGCTGGCTCGCAATGAAGATGGAGGAGTAGCATCCGCTCGCAAAGCCGACGAGAAGTGCGAACGCAAAGTCCTTCGTCGTCTCTCCGCCGAACCAATACAGTGCAAATGTCGTAAACAGAACCGTAAACACTGTGTAGAGTGAGCGCGTCAGCGTCTGATAGATGGAACGATTGACGAGCTCATTCACGTCGCCGCCGCGGCGGAAATGAAGCTTCAGATTCTCACGAATGCGGTCAAAGATAACGATCGTATCGTTGATCGAGTACCCGACGATGGTAAGCAGCGCCGCGATAAAGGACGAATCAATCTGCCGCTGCGTAAAGGAGAACACTGCGAGCACAATGATAATATCGTGGATGAGCGCAAGCACCGCCGACACACCGAAGCGCCATTCGAAGCGGTAGGCGACATAGAGGATGATGAGTCCCCACGAAATCACAAGTGCGAGTACTGCGTTTGTAATCAGCTCGCCGCCGATGGTCGCGCCAACCTTCTCCTCGCGGAGAACGGTATAGGGGCCGACATCCTGCGTGAGCGACGCCATGACTTCCTTGCGCTGCTGCTCCTCAAGGTCGATCGTGCGGATCATGACGTTCTCGGAGGACTCCACCGCCGCCTCGTCCCCCGAGAGCTGGATTGTGCTCCCGTCAAGATCGTATTTCGCAAGGCTCGAACGCACATCGGAGAGCGTCACCGGCTGCTCGAAGCGCAGGTCAATGATTGTGCCGCCCGTAAAGTCGATGCCAAAGTTGAACCCACGCACGCCCATGCAGATAAAGCCGGGGATGATGAGTACGAGAGAGAGAAGAAACCAGATCCTGCGATGTCCCGCGATATCAAACTTAGGCATTCTTCTCATCCCCCTTCTTCTTTGCACCGAGCATAAAGCCGTTTGCACCATAGAGTGCGGGGCTCTCGGACAGCTTCGAGTTAATCATGAGCTTCAGCAGATACTGCGTCAGTGTGATCGCCGTAAACATCGAGAGCATTGTGCCGACACCAAGCGTGATCGCAAAGCCGCGGATCGTCCCCGTTCCGAGGAAGAAGAGCACGCCCGCCGCGATGAGCGTCGTGACGTTCGAGTCAAAAATCGTCGTGAACGCGCGCTTGAATCCTGCATCCATCGCGAGGCGCAGCGTCTTTTGGTTGACCTGATACTCCTCCTTGAAATGCTCAAAGATGAGGACATTCGCATCGACCGCCATACCGATGGAGAGGATGATGCCCGCCACACCCGGCAGGGTCAGCGTCGCATCCATCAGGTAGAGAATGCCGAGCAGCATGACCGTGTACGCCATCAGTGCCACGTCTGCAATGAAACCCGAGAGATGATAGAAGAAGATCATAAAGATAACGACAGCACCAAGTCCAACGACAAAGGCAAACTGGGACTTATCCTTCGAGTCCTGTCCAAGCGTCGGGCCGACCGTGCGCGTCTCGATGATCTCAACCTTCACGGGCAGTGCACCGCTGCGCAGAACAACCGCGAGATTCTGCGCCTCCTCGAGAGTCTTCTGCCCCGTGATCTCCGCACGCCCGCCGAGAATCGGCTCACGCACGTTCGGCGCAGTCAGCACCTCGCCGTCGAGCAGGATCGCAATCGTACGCCCGACATTCTTCATCGTGAGGTCGGCAAATTTCTGTGCGCCCTCATCCGAGAACTCCAGGTTGACGACGTTCTGCCCCGACTGAGGATTCGTCGATGCCTGTGCATCCTTCAGATCCGTACCCGTGAGCACCGTATGCCCCTCTTCGTCGCGGAACTCGAGCATCGCCGTCTTGCCGATCGTTCGGATCGCAGCATCGGGATCCTTGATGCCTGGCAGTTCGATGATAACACGACGCTCCCCCTCGCGCTGGATGATTGGCTCGGTCAGTCCAAGCGAG
>ERZ773042.540-NODE-540-length-25828-cov-4.930353_pt1 | contig 25828 bp, 22 predicted proteins | sample MGYA00511664_ERZ773042 | MGnify/ENA primary metagenome ERZ773042 (study PRJEB29015, sample SAMEA2737984) | human oral metagenome | biome: human oral; feature: human-associated habitat; material: dental | place: China | collected 2036 ... | reverse complement strand
GATGTAAGGTATAAGGGCTGCTTGGCGCGCACGCTTGATAGCCTTTTCTACCATCTCTTGGTATTTTTTGCTAGTGCCGGTTAAGCGACGCGGCATAATCTTAAAGCGCTCGCTTAGGCAGTGCTTTAGCAGTGCCGTGTCCTTATAATCGATAAATTCGATCTTTGCCTCCGTAAATTTGCAATACTTTCTAGTATATTTTCTCTTATCTGCCATGATTTTTCCTTAATTAAAATGGGATCGTATCGTTGCCGTCATCGTATTTATCGGCATCGACATCGACTTCCGGAATCGTGCTTTCATAACTCTGCTCTTTTTGTTTAGGCGCATTGTAATCGTTTTTTGCGCCTTTGAAATTTGAGTTTTGTCTATTAGCATAGCTATTTCCTCCGCCGTAATTACCGCCGCTATAGTTAGAATTTCCTCCGCCGTAGCCGCCGGAGCTTCCGCCATAATTGCTGCCCTCGTAATTGCCGCCTTGATTATAGCCGCCGCTTCCACCTTGATTGCTTCCTAGCATCTCCATCGTATCTACGCTAATGGAGTGCTTGCTTCGGTTCTGTCCGTTCTGATCTTGCCACTGATCTAGCTTTAAGCGGCCTTCGATCAAAATTTTACTACCTTTTCGCAAGTATTGATTTGCGATCTCGGCCGTACGACCGAAAAAATCTATGTCTATAAAGCACGTTTCTTCGCGTTTCTCGCCGTTTGAGCTATTATATCTGCGCGTGACGGCGATGCCGGTTTTACCTACGGCGGTGCCCGTTTGCAGATATCTAAGCTCGATATCTCGGGTCAAATTACCTACCAAAACTACTTTATTAAACATATTTTATCCTTTATTCGCCCTCTTTGGCTGCTTCTTCAGGCTCTTTCGGCTCTACCGGCGCTTTTGACTCGCGCTCTTTTTTCGCAGGGCTTAGTTTGATGCCTTTGCTTAGTTTATCCCAAGCAGAAATTTCACGCTTAGTCTCATATTTGACGGTCAAAAATCTAATGATATCTTCGGTGATGCGTAGATTTCTAACAAGTTCGGAGATCAAGCTCGGCTCGGCTTTAAAATAGATTACGAAATAAATTCCGCGCTCATATTTGTCGATCTTATAGGCTAGCTTTCTAGCGCCCATTTCGATCACGGAAGCGATCTCTCCGCCATTTTTGGTTATGATTTCTTTGACGAAATCGACTTTTGTTTTAACTTCATCGTCGGTAAGCGTGGGCTTAACGATGAATAAAACCTCGTAGTTTCTCATAAATTCTCCTTATGGATTTTAGCTCGCAAACAGCGTCTGCGGGCAAGGATTTTGCAAAAAATGCAAAGGGATATTACTAAAATTTCACTTAATATTTGCTTTTTGCCCGAGCGAACTTAGCAGTATGCGCTGCAACCTCAAAAACGATGCAAGCAAAAGCTCATCCTTTGCTACGTTCTTTTCGCTTTTAAGTTCAAATTCCAAATCGTTTAAGTGAGCGAAAATTTGATAAAACGTCCGCGTAGAAAAACTAGTGGCGTAGCGCTGCATCTGTGCGGCCACGGAAGGGGGCGGCTGGTAGCCTAAAACCGCCTTAAAATCAAATCTGCCGTTTATTTTCACGTAAGCGTGCAGCCGAAAAATTCTATAAATCAGGCGGTAGAAATAATTTATCAGCTCCATCTCGTTGTATCCGCCACCCAGAGCCATTTTGTAAAAATCTACGCGAAAGTCGCTTAGACCGAAAATTTTATCGAAAAGCTCGTCGTAGCTCATCTCGCTAAGGCCATAAACCATCAAATTTACGTTTTGCAGGCTAAGCTCGAGCCCCAAACTTGCAAATTTCTCTATCTCGCTCGCACTTAAGCTCAGGCTTTCGTTGTGGATGGCGTAGATCCTGCTAAGCGCGGCGGTGTTTGCAAAAAGCCCGCACATCTCGCATTTTTGCGCAAGCAGCGCTATGGCTTCATTCACGCCCGAGGGTTTGAAAAACCTCACTTCGTTTCGTTCAAATTCCTTGATAAAATCCGCGCTTACCGAAATTTCGCTATCGTTTAGCTCGTAGATTAGATGGTTGTTCGCATCCGCCTTGCACAGCGCGATGAGCCTTCGCAGCTCCTCTTTTTTGATGAGCGAGGCGGTTTTGATGTGAAGCGTGTTGCTACCGCCGAAAAGCGAGGGCTCCAAGAAGCTTCGCGCCTGCTCAAAATCATACTCCAAAAAATACAAACTCAAAAAATTTTCCGAGGCGTAAATTTGCTTCAATCGCTGCGCGTAAAGCTCGTTTGAAAAATCGTCTCCGCCGCGCAAAAGCACGAAATTAGGCACTCTTCCGCTTGCGATAAGCCCGTCAAATTCTTTTCTATACATCAGATTTTCTTTACCACCCTGCCTAAGATCACTCCGCTAGCGATGTTTGCGTCCGTAAGCTCGACTAGCACGGGAGTTAAAATGTCGCCGGCGAAATTTGAAACTAAAATTTTGGCCCCCTTTAGCTTGTCGTCGAGCTTTGCTGTGACGGAATTTCCGTTTTCGTCGATGTAGCAGCGGAATTTTTTGCCTAAGCTTTCCGCGGCCCAGCGCGCAAATTTTCGGTCCATAAAATCAAACGCGACCTTATCCGCCTCGCGCTCTAGCTCGTTTAGCCGCGCGCACGTCGCATCGATGTTTAAAAGCAGGTAATTATAAAATTTCTCATCACCCCTCATCTGCGCCTTTAGTAAGCGGTGCAAAATGAGATCGGAATAGCGCCTGATCGGGCTTGTGAAGTGCGTGTAGTTATCAAATCCGAGCCCGAAATGCCCGCGCGATTCGGATCCGTACTCGGCGCGCTTTTGAGCCTTAATGATGAGCTTATCGACCTCCTCTCGGATACCCATAGTATCGGCTTGCGCTTGGATTTCGCCGATCATTTTGGCGAGGTTGCTCTGATAGGGCGCGTCGATGCCGAACAGCGCCAGATCGTCAAGCAGAGCGTAAATTTTTTTAAGCTCCGCCGAGCCGTGATTTCTAAAAACGCCCCGCTCGATGCGCGCCGCGGCGGCTTTGTTGGCTAGCAGCATACAATCCTCGATGAGTTTGTGCGACGGAGTGTCGGTCTCAAAGCGAGTGGAGCTTATTAGGCCGTGCCCATCAAGCGTGATACGAAGCTCCTTGGTGCGGAAATCAAATCCGCGTTTTAGCCTCGCGCGGCGCAGGCGCTCGCAAATTTCATTAAGCGGCAAGAGCCAGCTTAAAATTTCAGGCTCGCACGCCTTGCGGGTGCGTAAAATTTCATCGACTTCGTCGTAATCGTAGCGACGTTTTGATCTTATAATCGCTTCGAAAAGCTCCTCTTTTTGCGGGTTTAAATTTTCATCCAAAGCGATTTTAAAAACAAAGGCTAATCTAGGCAGATCTGGCATCAGCGAGCAGATGTTTTCGCTAAGCTCGCGCGGCAGCATCGGCACGGATCTGTGCGGGAAATATATCGAAAAGCCACGAAATTTCGCCTCCTTATCGATCGGCGAGTATTCGCTTACGTATTCACTCACGTCGGCGATCGCAACGTAAAGCGTGCGCTCTTTTACGTCAAAATAGATCGCGTCGTCGAAATCCTTGGCGTCGATGGGATCGATGGTGCAAAAGGGCAGATGCTGCAAATCCACGCGCTGCGGATACAGCGCCTCGTCCACTTCGCTGCCGAAGCTCGCGGCTTGCCGCTTGCACGCTTCGTTAAATTCGTCGTTTTTATCGTAGATTGCTAAAGAAATTTTCTCATCGACGAAGGGATCGGCTAAGTTTCCGATCACCTCGGTGATTTCGTTCGTTAAATTATCGATCTTTAAAAGGGTATTTGCGGGCAACTGCTTTAGCGATTTTTGCGTGGCTTTGAGCGGATTTGCGAGGCCGGTTTTGGCGTTCACGCCTAAAATTTCGCGCCCGAAGCTTTTGGTATAAACCACGCTCGTTAAAAATGCGGGCTTGACGCACATCAGCACCTTTGCGTGCAGACGGGACTTTCTTGAGCTTAAAATTTTAGCTAGGATCAGATCGCCCAGATGCACGCCGCTTAAATATCTGTTTTCGATGATGAGATCTGCCTTGAAGCGGTCGTCGAAGCTTTGCAGATAGCCCGTGCCGTCGCGCGCGATGTCGAGCCTGCCGAAAACATAGCCGTCGTTTAGGTAGAGCTTGCCGTTGTGCACGCTGATAGCGCCGATATTTAAGAGGTTGCGCACGAGCTCCTTTTGCTCGCCGCTGAGATCCTTTTCAAATACGCCCGAGTTGAAGGCGCGCAGGAACTCTTTCATATCGAAATTTCGCCTTTCGCCTCTAAAAACGCCTCTTGCTCGAAGCCGAACTCGACTAGTAAATTTAAAGCGTTATCGATGCTAAGCTCGTCGAAGTGATGGTAGATATTGACCGCGGTTTTGGCGATCTTTAGCATTGCATAGCGGGATTTGTTCTCAAAAGGCGCGTCATCGGGGACGTTTGAATACAGCGCGTCCTGCGCGATCTGCTCTAGCCCGAAATGCGCAAATAGCGCGTGCGAGACGCTTTCGCGGTTCGTGCCGGTAAATTCCATCTCCACATCGGTAAAATCCTGCGGAAAGATCGAGCCTTTGATGGCGTGGTAAAATTCCTCCGCCTTGCCTGCCGCGCACACCTGCTCATCGATAAAAACTCGCCCAAACTCCACTAAAATCACGCTTGAGAGGATACTTTGCTCAATCTGCGGGTAGGATTTGATCCACGAAAACATAAGCAGATTTCGCAGTAGCGAGACCTGCGTGAGCTTTTCGCGATCGATGCGATACGCCTGCAAATCCGGCTTTAGCATCTCGTCGAATACTGCGAATAGAAAAAACGCCCGCATCTGCTCGCGCCCGTAAAGCTCAAACGCTCGCTGTAAATTTAACGTCTTTAGTGCCGCGGCGCCCTGCTCTTGTCCCAGCTCCTGCGCTCTGCCCCATTCTTGCTCCTGTTTTTGCTGCTGCGCTTGCCCCCGCTCTTGTATCGGCTCTAGTCCATGTGCTCGTTCAGCTTGCGCGGAAATGCCCGAACCTAGCGTGCAATCAGCCCTCGCGGCGACGTGCTGATTTCGCCGCTGTGTATCGCTCGCGGCCTGCGATGGGTTAAATTTAAAATTCTCGTCGCTGTAGTTTACGCTGCTTGCGTCATTTGAGTGATTAAATTTAAGACTATCGCCCTGCCCTGCTAAGTCTGCGCCTTTTTGCTCGCTCGCAGCGTCTTGCAAACCGTGCCTCATAGGCTCTGTGCTTTGGAAATCGCACTGCTCATCTGTAGCGGCGAAATTTTGCCTCGCGAGCCCTTCGACGCTAAATTTAGACAAATCGCAAAAGGCTAAATCTAAAATTTTATCCGCGAGGGGGGCGTTTTTTGAAATTTGCAAAGCGAGCCTGACGTCCGAAACATCCGCGTCAAACGATGCTAAAATTTTTAAAATTTCATCGCTAAAGCCCGCGAGCGCGCCTATTTTTTGGGTTATAAATTTATTCATTTTAAAAAGCCGTTCAATATAAATTTCGCACAATCATATCAAATTTTAACTCAAATTGCAAAGCAAAACGCCGCCGTTGCATCTAAATTCCGCTTCGGCTCGCGGGCTTTTGAAGTGCTTTTTTTGCGTTTGAAAATCGCAGATTAATCCGCCCGTTTATCGTGACGGCAAACCTAAAATTTCATCCGCTGTTTTATAAAATTTTAATCCCCTTTCGTATAGAATGCATCGAAATTCCGTTTATAAAGAGCTTGATTAAAACAGAAGTTTGAAGAGCCAAAAAGACTTAAAAACCGAAAATAATTTTAAGATGCTCAAGCTAGTTTTTAAAATTCCATATAAATTCAAGCAGATGAATTTATATGAAATTTAATGACGAGCTAAGATATAGAGCAATAAAATATTGCTACTAAAGAAGCTTTTTGGGCTTTACAAATTTGCATATGTATTTTTATAAAGGTTAGATATGCGCAGTATAGTATTTCTTTTCATAATACCCGCTTTTTTTACCATAAGCTTTTTTGTCGCCTTAATCGCCCCTAAAGGCAAACGCAAACTGCTTTGGCTTTTTGTTTGGTTTATGGTGTTTTTCGGGGATATTGTCGTACTTAAAGCAATTATGGCCTATTATGATTTTAAATATGCCAAGATAAACGTCTATGAAAAGCCCGCCATACATGCTTACTATGCCGGAGAAAGAGAAATAGTCGAATGGAATATAAGCGGTTTTCCTTTGATAGATCCAACCAATTGGCTAAATTTCCCTGCAAATACGACCGATGCGAATTTCATATCTTTGATAAACGGCTACGTAAATTTCATAGATTATAAAGAAAAAAGCGAAAATCCTGTCACAAACGGTAAATATTTTAGAATTTATCTGGATGACTATACCGCACAAGAGTGCTTTTTATCAGCCAAGTTAAGCACAAGAGGCTTTTTAAAGAGTATCCCGATAACGTATGAAGAATTAAATATATTTTTTAATCAACTACAATCAAATCATGAAAGCGAGGATAAAATAATCAGAGAGATAAAATCATTACTTGATGATAGAAATGCCTCGACGATAGATATAAAACCGTCTAAAATATTAAGCTACATAAAATACAATATGAAAGATCTCAAGCAAATTTACAAAGACAAATGCGTAGCTCGTAAAGAAATCAATGAAGATGGGATAGCCGATATAGAGTTGGTATTGGAAAAAGAAAATAGGATGACGGACTGGCGCATAGAGCCGGCACCAAATATCAAAACCTTTCTTGACGACCTAATCGGTCTAAGCTTTAACTACGGCGGAATCATAAAAGATAGAAAAACGGGCAGGATACTAGCCGATAATATATACGAAAACGTAAGATACCAAGGAGCGTTAGGCGAAAGCTTTATAAAGGCTTTTGGAAGCGAGTCGAGAGGATACGGGATATCTTGCGATAGCGGCAGGGAGAAGTATTTGGATATATGTAATCAAAAGATGATAGAAGAATTCTTCAGAAAGGATAGAAAATGAGAAAGTTTGAGGCGCTAAAAACATATGCAGAGCTAGCATGGGCGGGGTATATATGGGATTGAACAATTAACAAGCTGTGGTATAAAAAAGACTGCTATGCTATTTAGATTTAACTGAGGGCTAATTCAGATCAAACAGATCCAAATATTAAATTTGCAAATTTAAATTTACTAATTGTGTGAATTTGTAAAGTAAGTTTAAATTTGTAAATTCATAAAATTCAGTATCAGCGATACTGACCGATATTGAATTTACAATAAAATTTTATAAAAAGGGTAAATTTGGAAAAACTAAAAGAAAATTCAGAAAATAATCAAAATTTAGATGAAAACACGAATTTAGAAAATCAAAACAAGCCAAAACTACTTTATAGACTTGATAAAAGAAATCCGTTTTATGTGGCTTTTGATTTAATTGTTTATTTGTTGATAGCTTGGATACCGATAATATTTGCTATACCAAATTTTGTTTTTGATATTGGCATATTTAGTCTGATTTTAAATATGTTTTGTGCCTATATTTCGTTTATAGTTTTACAAATTTTATATTCGATAATCTTTTTTGATTATTTTGAAATTTATGAAGATAAAATGGTTTATAAGGATATTTTTGGTTTTAAAATTATATTACATGCAAAACAAATTGATAGATTTTTTTCGTATGGATATTGTGGAGTTACAGAATTGATGGCTATTTTTAGAAAAAGAAGATTTAAAATTTTCCCAACAATACAATTCTTAGTTTAACTTCTGAACAAGAAAACGAAATAAGAAAAAACATAGCAAATTTAAATATAAAAAATTTTAATAAAAAGGGCAAAAAATGAGTAATTCAAGCAGAATTAATAAGGCAACAAACGAGTTGAATAAAGCAGAAAAAAGACTGCTATATTCTTTGGATTTAACCGAGGGCAATTCAGATCAAACAGATCAAAATATCAAATTTGTAAATTTAAATTTACTTGTTACTTGAATTTAAAAGCAATAGCAAGTTTAAATTTGTAAATTCATAAAATTCAGTATCAAACGATACTGACCAAGATTGAATTTACTAGGAAATTTTATAAAAAGGATCAAATTTGGTAAACGATGTTTTTAATAAAAACAAAAATTTAAGGGATTATGATAAAGAGCCGATTATTATAAAAGATTACAAACCACAAGTAAATTTGATTGGTATATTTTTAATGATTTTAGCTTTTATTATTTTGTGTATCGCAAAACCAGAAAAAGTCAATGGTTTTACGATTTTATCTCTTATGGTAGCAATTCCTTACATTATGAAATTTTTGGGCAAAAATTATTTTATTCTGAAAAATGAAATGATAAGCCAAATTAAAAATGATAAATCTTTTGATTTTATGCAAGTAAAAGATATTAAAAATGTTAAATTTAGCGTTGATTTTAGAGATGGGAACGAACAAATTTCACTAGTTGCCAAAATTTTACTTTTGATTATTATTTCTACATACATATACGCAATTTTTGCATTCAATGAGCCTATTATTTTGTTTTTTATTTTTGCACTTATCGTTGTATTTTATGCAATTCCAAAAATCATAACTCATACAATAAATGGTGGCAAAATCAATGATAGCGTTTATGATTGTCTTACCATTTACAGCAAAAATGGAAAAGTGATGAATATTATGATTTGCAACGACAAAGAATTTAAAGAATTTAAAAAATACTTTTTAGAAAATGTGAAATTAAATATTTCAAATGCTAAAACTAGCTTTGGAATTTTTGATAAAAATTTTTATAACACAAGGAGCGAACGATGAATTCAACAGGTAGCAGAGAAGCGAAAGCAAGAGTTGCTTTGGATAAAGCTGAAAAAATTATTATTGAAAAATTTACTAAATTCAATCTTTCTGAAAATAGTAAAGATAATTTAAAAAATATTCGTAAAATGTGGAATAGTGCAAGCAGTGGTTATAGTATTGCTGAAAATTTCACTGATATACCCGAGAAAATTTTAAAAAGCAAAGCTAGGGCTATTGTTTTGTTTGTAGAAACCGCAGCAGGAAATGTGTTAATTGATAGCACTATGGGTGAAAGCAAAATGAAACAAATGGTTGGGGCGTTAGGAGATGCAATTATTGCTGGTGCGGCATTATTGACACCGCAAGGTTGGATAATTACTGGTGTAAATTTGGCATTATCTCTTGTTGATTGGGATTTGGGAAGTATATTTAAGAAAATATATGGAGAAGATAACGATAATATAAATATTACCTCAAATGGCTTTATAGAAGTTAGGAATAATGATGGTTCTATTTATACAAGACCATTATCGACACAAGCTAGAAAAATTTTAAACATTAATGGTGAGCCAAGTGGTTCTATATTTGGCGACAGGAAAGGCGATGTATTGTTCGGCAGTAGTGGAGATGACTTGCTTCAAGGCAGAAGCGGAAACGATTTGCTTCTTGGGGGAGCCGGCTATGATACATACTTTGCCGACGGCAAAGACACTATAAGAGATGAGGATGGAAAAGGTCAGGTATATTTTCATGGTCGCAAACTAACTGACGGCACTCAAATAGAAAAAGGCTCAAACATATATAAAACAAAAGACAATATAAAATATGAACTAATTGATAATAAGCTTATAGTAAATGATAGCCTTATTATAGAAGACTTTAATCCATACCAAGAGTGTCTTGACATAACCCTGCACAAAGCAGATGAGATAGCAGTAAATGTTTCAAATGCAAATGCGGTAGAAAAAGCAGGAAAGATGAATTTTACAATCTCGCTTAGTAGAGAGTTAAAAGAAGGTGAATTTGTAAAAGTAACCATACCTGCCATAAACGGCAATGAAGCAAAAACTTATATGTTTATGCACCATAGCAACCCAAACTATACGCTAGGAGCAGCATAGAGCATGTATTTACTGGTAGCACAAATTATGAATATTAACAATATTCTAGCCCCTTCGAATGTTATTTCATCGGCATTGCCTAGAACTTTGATTAACTTGCCACCTTGCGTATAGTGATAGTGCCTGTGTGTTTTAACCGTTCGTCTCTGGCCTGTGAGCTATAAAATTGAACAGCTATAAAATCATCTAAAACTTCGACCATAGTGCGCTTATATTGCGGCAAAATAAAATTCCTGACTACTTATTAGGGTCTGATTTAAAAATTGGATTATCCTTAATTTTGGTAAAAACTTCCGTCATCTTTCTTCCTTTGTATAGTAATTTTAGGCAGATTATAGAATTTCCTCAAAGGATTAACAAGGCAGGAGCACAGAAAAAGCTACTATATAATTTTTTAATATATAGTAGTTTTTCTTAAAATATATGTATCAATCGGTAGTTTTAAGTATTAAGAATTTTTTAAGAGCAATTTTAAAATTCCCAAAAATAGGGCTTAAAAAATTATCTAAAAATTCAAAAAGACTAAAAAATAGGGAAAATTTTAATAGATGGTGCGACCGACGAGATTTGAACTCGTACACCTTGCGGCACTACCCCCTCAAGATAGCGTGTCTACCAATTCCACCACGGTCGCATAAATTTTAAAGCTTAATCTCAAGCCTTGAATTATATAAGTTTGAAGCCCGATTTCTCGGGCTTTTGATTAATTTGCAGCAGCCTTTAAACCCGCTGTCAAAAAAGGATTTACGAAAAGCAAGATAAATGAAATAACTAATGCATAGATAACCTGCGCTTCGATCATCGCTAGCGAAATATACATCGTATTCGATAGCTTGCTAGCTACGCTCGGATTTCTAGCGATGCCGTTAAGCGTCGCACTAGCGGCATTTCCCATACCTAACGCGCCACCCAAAGCGGCTAGACCTAAAACAACTGCAACGGTAATTGCAGAAAAAGAAACGATCTGAGTGTAAGCGCTTAGCTGCTCGCTAGCGAAAGCCACGCCGCAAAGCGCAAATAACAATACAAGAACTTTTTTCATAAAAGTCTCCATAAATAAATTTTAAAACGAGTTTCGGCTCAATACCCCCTACTCCAACGTTTTAAGTGTGAAATATTATTAAAATTTTGCTTTTGATTTGTTTAATCTGGCGGAATTTGCGTTAAATTTAACAAATCCCGCCGAGCAATCTAACGTTTAGCGTCCAAATATGTATTTAGCGCCGCAACGTAGGCCTTTGCAGACGCCAGCATCGTATCTACGTCAAGTCCTCTGCCGATGATGGCGCCCTCGCCCGCAAATTCCACCTTGACGGTTACTTTCGCCAGCGCGTCTTTGCCCTGCGAGACCGCTTTTACTTGGTATTCTTTCAGGCTACCGCTGATGCCGCTAATGCGGTCTATCGCCTTAAATATCGCATCTACGCCGCCGTTTCCAAGCGCGCTGTCGCTTAAAATTTCATCCTTATACCTTAGCGTAAGCGCAGTGCTAGCGTGTCCTTTGTTGCAGCTATTGGAGCTTAAAACTAGCACTTCATAGGTCTTTTCGGCTCCCACGAACTCGTCGTTTACAAGCTCTCTAATATCCTCGTCGAAAACGTCCTTTTTGCTATCGGCGAGCACTTTAAATTTATTAAACGCAATCTCAACCTGCTCGTTACTAAGCTCATATCCCAAAGATACCAGCTTGTCTTTGAAGGCGTGACGGCCACTGTGCTTGCCCAGCACGAGCGAGTTTTTATCAAGCCCGATATCCTCAGCATGCATGATCTCGTAGGTTTCTTTGTGTTTTAACACGCCGTCTTGGTGGATGCCGCTTTCATGCGCGAAGGCGTTTTTGCCCACGATCGCTTTATTAGGCTGCGGCTCGATACCCGTGATACTCGCGACTAGGCGGCTGGATGGGTAAATTTCTTTCAAATTTATATCGGTATAAAGCGGCGCAAATTTATCCCTGCGCGTCTTGATCGCCATCACGATCTCCTCTAGCGCGGCGTTGCCCGCGCGCTCGCCGATACCGTTTATCGTGCACTCGACCTGTCTGGCTCCCGCCAAGATGGCAGCCAAGGAATTTACAGTAGCCATTCCCAAGTCGTTGTGATTGTGCACCGAAACTACGGCGCGCCCGTCGATAAGCTTAACGATCTCGCCTATTCGGGCGGTGATCTCATCCGGATAGAGATAACCCACCGTATCGGGGATATTTATGGTGGAGGCTCCAGCGTTTATCGCAGCGTCGCAGATCTCTTTTAAAAAACCCATATCGCTTCTGCACGCATCCTCGCAGCTAAACTCCACGTCCTCGCATAGGCTTTTGGCGTATTGCACAGACTCTACGGCGCGCTTTATGACCTCTTGCGGTTGCATTTTGAGTTTAAATTCCATATGGATAGGGCTTGTGGCGATGAAGGTGTGGATGCGCCCGAGCTTCGCGCCCTTTATCGCTTCGCCTGCGGTTTTGATATCTTTTTCTAAAGCGCGCGCAAGCGAACAGACGCGAGCCTTGCTAACGGCACCCGCGATCTTTTCTATCGCGTCAAAGTCCCCGGGACTCGCCGCCGCAAAACCCGCCTCGATAACATCTACGCCCAGCTTTTCAAGCTGTAACGCAAGATGGATCTTTTCGTCCGTATTCATCGATGCTCCGGGGCTTTGCTCGCCGTCACGAAGCGTCGTATCGAAGATTATGATTTTATTTTTGTCCATTGCTTGTCCTTTCAAATCGTTAAAATTTGGCGAAATTATAGCCGTGCAAGCTTAAAACAATCGCGGCGATAAATATGTTTGAGATTATTTCGCCGTTTCCTCGGGTTTGTCTTTTTTATGAAATTTAGCCGCACTTAAATTTAAAGCTCCGCGAACCAAACCGTAAATGATATAAACCAAAGTGAGCACCGCAGGGAATTCCAGCCTGAAAAGATATAAAAGCGAGAAAAATACGACGATTAGAAGCACTAAAATTTTAATCGCGTTGGGGCGCTTTAGGCTGATCTTTTTAAAGCTTGGAAAGCGGATGTTGCTGACCATTAAAAACGATAGCGCCGCCATTGCGATGATCAAAAATACGCCAAACCCTTTGGAAAGCTCATATTTTAGATAAATTCCGATCCAAAACGCCATCGTAATCGCTGCCGTTGGTATCGGTAGCCCGATAAAAACGCTAGGCTCGTAGGTGCCCGTAGTGACGTTGAATCGCGCCAGCCTTATCGCGCCGAAAACCACGTAAAGCGCGGCTATGAGCGAGCCGACCTTACCGTAATCGTGCCCGACCGCGCAGTAAAATAGCAGCGCCGGCGCGACGCCGAAAGCAACGATATCCGCAAGGCTATCGAATTCCACGCCGAATTTCGACGTCGCATGCGTTAGCCTCGCTACGCGGCCGTCGAGTCCGTCGCAGATCAAGGATAAAATGATATAAAAGATCGCGGCGCTGAAGTTACCCTTGATCGTAGAAATTATGCTGATGACCGCCAAAAATACGCTTGCCGCCGTGAAAAAATTCGGCAATATATAGATTAGTTTTCCCTTTTCCTCTTCCATCTCTTACTCTTTAAAATTTTATTTTTACACCGCTTTTCATTCGGTGCCGCGGATCGCGCATAAAGCATTTTAGCGCGACCTTCTTAAAATTTAGCCCTAAGCTTTTACCGCGCGCGAGGCTTTAAATTTAAGCCTCGTTCTTTGCGTTTTCGATATCATCGTTAGCGCCCAAATTTCGCACTAGCCGGGTAGGCATGTCGTTATCTTTTTCAAATTTAGAGATGATCTCCACGATCTGCTCGCCCGAGACCGTCTCCTTCTCATACAGCGCCTTTACCATCTCCTCGATCGCCGGAGCGTAGGTCCTTAGCGTCTCTTTTACCGCCGCGTAACGCTCATCCAGCGTCTTGCGGACATATTCGTCGATCTTAACCGCCGTTACCTCGCTGTAATCCTTGATGCTCTGTCCGCCGTTTAGGAAAGAATACTGCTGTTTTTCGAGCACCGCAAGCCCCAACGCATCGGTCATTCCGACCTGAGTGGCCATAAATTTAAGCATATCGGTAGCGCGCTGTAGATCGTTGCCCGCGCCGTCGGTGATCTCGCCTAAAAACACATCCTCCGCCGCGCGCCCCGCCAAAAACGTATCGATCTCGGCAAAAATTTCATGGCGCTGGTGCAGGTATCTATTTTCAAACGGCGAATTTAGCGTATATCCCGCAGCGCTCAATCCGCGCGGCACGATAGTTACCTTCGATACCGGCATCGCGCCTTTGGTAAGCTCGGCGATGAGCGCATGGCCGCTTTCGTGGTAGGCGACGATTCGCTTTTCGATCGGGCTTACGCGGCGCGATTTTTTAGCCAGTCCGATACCGACGCGCTCGATCGCTTCAAGTAGGTCTTTTTGCTCTACCTCCGCCTTTGCCTCGCGACCAGCTAAAAGCGCGGCTTCGTTGATGATGTTTGCAAGATCGGCTCCCGCAAAGCCCACGGTAAGTCGCGCGATCTCCTCGATATCGATGTCGCGGGTAAATTTAACGTCGCGCATATGCACCTTTAAAATTGCCATTCTGCCGTCAAAATCGGGTCTATCGACCAAAACCTGCCTATCAAATCTGCCTGGACGCAGAAGCGCCGCATCCAGCGTCTCGGGGCGGTTGGTAGCCGCAAGAACGATCACCGGGCTTGATTCCGAGCCGAAGCCGTCCATCTCGGCAAGTAGCTGATTTAGCGTCTGTTCGCGCTCGTCGTTACCACCGCCGATACCGCCTGCGGTTCTGCTTTTGCCGATCGCGTCGATCTCGTCGATAAAAACGATCGCCGGAGCCTGCTTCTTAGCGTTATCAAATAGATCGCGCACCCTGCTGGCACCCACGCCTACGAACATTTCAATGAAACTCGAACCCGATACCGAAAAAAACGGCACGTCCGCTTCGCCCGCGACAGCCTTGGCTAACAGCGTCTTACCCGTGCCTGGAGGACCCACCAAAAGCACGCCTTTTGGAATTTTAGCCCCGAGGCTGATGTATCGCTCCGGATTTTTTAAGAAATCTACGATCTCTTTAACCTCCTCTTTCGCCTCTTCAACGCCCGCTACATCGCTAAATTTAACCTTCGGCTTTTCGGCACTTACCAGGTTTTTAGAGCTTCCGATGCCGAGCACGCCGCCGCCCATATTGCGCTGCATGCGGTTGGCTAAAAACATCCAAATTCCAAAGAAAATCACGAGCGGCAAGACCCAGCTAAAGAGCAGATCGGTCAAAAAATTGCTCTCGTTATACGCGCCGTATGGAATTTTACGCGATTCTAAAATTTGAACTAGCTCGGGATCATCCACGCGCTTGGCGGTGTAGATTACGTTGCCGACTTGCGCTTTAATCGTGGAACTTCCGATGGAAACCATGCTCACTTGAGAGTTTTTGATCTGCGATTTTAGCTCGGAGTAAGTTACGTTTCTACTCTCGCCCGAGACGGAGCCTAGCACTCCGCCGCTATCAAATCCGCCACTTGGGGATATCGCTTTAAACACGACTATCAAAATAAGCGCAAAAATTATAAAAACGCCGATCGGATTTTTATTGAAAAAATTGTTTCCGCCGCCATTTTGAGGGGGTTGATTGTTTTGGTTGTTATTCATATCTTCCTTTCATATACGAAGCTGAGCCATTCGTTTTCTTGTTTCATACAGATGAAGCTTAGATCCGAAAAGGCTTGCTCAATCCTATCTTTATATTTTTCTAAAATTCCCGACAGCACGAGCTTGCCGCCGGGTTTTAGCGCTTTTTTCAGATCCGCGCTTAGGATCAAAATCACGTCGGCGATTATATTTGCGACGATTAGATCAAACTGCGGCTGCGCGCTTTTGTTTGAACTTTGCTCGTTTAAGCTTGAAACGCTGCCGAGCCAAATTTTATTGATCTGTACGCCGTTTTTCTCCGCGTTTTGCTGCGTAGCTGTCACCGCCTGCTCGTCGGTATCGCAGGCGCTTACCTTTGCGCCCAGTTTTTTCATCGCGATACTTAAAATTCCGCTGCCGCAGCCCACGTCAAGCGCGCTCATGCCATCGCGAGCGAGCTCGCTAAGCAGTGCCAGGCACATATTGGTGCTTTCGTGATGCCCTGAACCAAACGCCAGCGCAGGATCGATCAGAAGATCGATTAGCGCGGGATCTTGCGATCTTTCGCACCAGCTCGGACGGACGTAAAATTTACCGACCGCTACGGGCGCGACGCCTTTTTTATACTGCTCGATCCAATCGATATTAGGCTTTTTTGAAATTTCGATCTGCAGATCGGCGTCTAAATTGAGAGATCGCGCGAGCGCCTTTTTAAACTCTTCAAATGCAAATTTTAAATTTTGCAGATCCTCTTCGTCGCGGATTATGAAACTCTCGCCACGTTCTTCGACGCAGGTAACGCCGAGCTCAAACGCAAAGTTTTTAAAAAGCTCGCTTGCATTCGCGCTTTTTACGATCATCTCATAAAAAAAATCTTTCATCGCCTCACATCGCCTTTAAATTTTAAAATTTGCATATTACTAAAATTTAGTTCAAACTTTGCTTACGCTCGGGCGTTTTTATAGAGCTTCAAACGCCTTTTTAAGATCGAGCGTGCCTTCGTAATATGCCTTGCCGACGATGACGCCCGCGATGAGCCCTGCGTTTTTAAGCGAGATTATGTCGCTCATATCCTTTACGCCGCCGCTTGCGATAGTGTCGATGCCGCAAGCTTTCGCGATAGAGCGGCTAAATTCTACGTTTACGCCGCTTAGCATCCCGTCACGCGATATGTCGGTGCAGATAATCGCGCAAACGCCTGCGTCCGCGTAGTCTCGCGCCAGATCGGTCGCTTTTACGCAGCTTAGCTCCGCCCAGCCCTCGGTCGCTACTAAACCCTCTTTTGCATCTATGCCCACGACGATGCGGTAAAGCTTCGCCATTCTTCTTACGAAATCTCTATTTTTAAGCGCTGCCGAGCCCAGGATAAATCTATCGACGCCCAAGCTCAAATACTCCTTTATGCGCGCTTCGTCGCGGATGCCGCCGCCCACTTCTACGCGCAGGCGCGTGCTTTTTACGATCCGCTCGATCGCTTTGAAATTTACCGCCTCGCCCGCAAACGCGCCATCGAGATCAACCAGATGCAGCCACTTAGCGCCGAGATCTTCAAATTTTTTGGCTAGATCACAGGGGTCCTTGGAATAAATTTTTGCGCTTTGCATCTCGCCCTTGCTAAGGCGTACGGCGCATCCTTGTTTCAAATCGATCGCAGGGAAAATCTCCATCATAGCTCCGTAAAATTTTTAATGATTTTTATGCCCGCATCGTGGCTTTTTTCAGGATGCGGCTGAAAGGCAAATACATTTTCGCGCCAGATCGCGCTTGCAAACTCATAGCCGTAAAACGTGGTCGCAAGCGTGATCTCGCGCGCGCAAAGGACGTGGTAGGAGTGCACGAAATACAGATACTCAAACTCGCCCAAGCCCCCGTTTATCGGCGAGCGCTTTATAAAATGCGCACTGTTCCAGCCGACATGCGGGATCTTTAGGCTTTCGGCGCGGGTAAAATTTTGCCCGCTGCGCTCGCTCAGCTCTGCCCTATCTGAATTAAATTCTGTCTCGCCCGATATAAATTTTGTATTTTCTCTAAATTTCATATTTTCGGACCTGGATTCCGCCCCCCGAATATTAAATTTCGTTTTGTCAAATTTCACGACGCGACCGGGTAGAATTCCAAGCCCGCTACGCGCGCCGAATTCTTCGCTTTGTTCAAACAGAAGCTGCATCCCCAGGCAGATGCCTAAAAAATATCTGCCGCTTGCGACGAACTCTTTAATCGCTTCGTCCATACCGCTTGCGCAAAGCCTATCCATCGCCTCGCCGAATGCGCCAACGCCCGGAAGCAGAGCTTTATCGCAGCTCAAAAGCTCCTCAGGGCTGCGCGCGAGAGTAAATTTAGCGCCGCAAAAACTAAGCGCATTCATCACGCTTCGGATATTGCCCGCGCCGTAATCCACGATACCGATCAAGCCGTGCCCTTCATATCGTTTAATCGGTGCGAAAACTCGGGCACGATCTGCTTTAGCTTATCCGCAACCTGCGCGTCCTCGCACTCCGAAAGCTCCTCGATCTGCGAGCTTAGCTCCTCTAGGTCGTATTTTGCGGAGTGGGTTACGAAGATTGATTGGTACTTCGTGCTCTTGTCGTTTTCGTCGATCAAAAGCTCCTCATAAAGCTTCTCTCCGGGACGCAGGCCTACAAATTTAATACCCAGCTCCTCCTTACCGGCAAGCTGCAACATTCGCTTTGCAAGATCGGCGATCTTTACGGGCTCGCCCATATCCAGCACGAAAAGCTCGCCGCCCTGCGCGATGGAGGCTGCTTGAAGCACGAGTTGGCACGCCTCGCTAACGAGCATAAAATATCTCGTAATCTCGGGGTGCGTAACGGTAAGCGGCTCGTTCGCTTCGATCTGGCGTTTAAATTTAGGAATGACGCTACCGCTTGAGCCGAGCACGTTTCCGAAGCGGACGGCGACGATCTGCGTATCGCTTGTCGCGTCGTTGGAATTTAGCGCGTAAAGCTCGCAGATACGCTTCGTCGTGCCCATAATGTTCGTCGGTCGCACCGCCTTATCGGTCGAGATCAAAACGACCTTTTTCGCGCCATATTTTTTGGATAGATCGATTACGTTTTTAGTGCCGATGATATTGTTTTTGACCGCTAAATGCGGATTAAACTCGCATAGCGGCACGTGCTTATACGCCGCTGCATGCACGACTACCTCGGGATGAAATTCTGCAAAAACCTCCTCTAGCTCATGACGATAAACGATATTTACCATCTTTAGCTCGTTGCGCGCGTCCGCGCCCGTCGCTTCGTTGATCGAGTAGAGGTTAAACTCGCTGTGCTCGACCATAATGAGCCTCTTTGCGCCGAATTTCAAGCACTGCTTGCAAATTTCGCTTCCTATCGTGCCGCCTGCGCCCGTTACCAGCACGATCTTGTCTTTGATAAAATTTTCAATCGCCTTGGTGTCGAGGTCTTTGGGCTTGCGCGCGAGCAGATCCTCGATCGATACGTCGCGGATCTTTTTGCTCTCATCCTCCAAAAGCGAAAAGAGCTTGATATCCTTTAGCCCGTACGCAAAAAGCTCGTCGTAGAGCTCCTTTAGCTCGTCCGGATACAGCGCCAGCGCGATGATCGCGGTTTTGGCGCCGCTATCTTTGATCATCTGCGGAATTTCGCTCTTAGCCCTGACGACGTAGTTTTCGCAATAGGTCCCTACTAGCTCAGGCCGCCCGTCCACGACGCCCACCGGATAGTAATTGATATATTTTTGCCGCATCCCTTTTAGGACGTGAAAGGTCTTGCTCGTAGCGCCTACGACGATGCAAGGCTCGTTATTCGTGATGTTTTTCTTCTCGCTTAGAAACATCCGCTTTGAAATTCTAACCCCGCTGATCAAAATAAACGAGATCGCTGCATCGATAATGATGACCGAGCGCGGGAAGGGGTTAAAAACTTTACTCGCTAAAAAAAACAGGATCAAAAAGGTAAGCGCCGCCATCACGTGCGCGTAGAAGAGCTTTCTCGCTTCGTATAGCCCGAAAAATCTCCACGGAACTAAATAGATCCGCAAAAACCAAAAATAGAAAATTTTAATCGCAGTAAGGCTTGAGGCGCTAAGCAGCGCGCCTTTATAAAATTCGTTCGGTATATCTCCGCTAAATCGCAGCAAAAACGCGATATAAACGGAGAGGATCGAGATAAAAATATCTCCTAGCAAAAAAAACGCGAAGCGGCTAAATTTAGTGGGTTTTAACAGCATCAGATGTTTTCTTTTACGATTTTTACGACGCGCTCGATCGTCTCGTCGCTCATATCGGTGCCGCTAGGCAGGCAGATGCCGCGACTGAACATATCCTCGCTCGTGCCGTCAACTACGCTAAGCACGCCTGCGAAGATGCTTTGCAGATGCATCGGCTTCCAAAGCGGACGAGATTCAATGTCGGCTTTATTTAGAGCGTCGATAACCTTTAGATGGGCATCCTTTTTCTTAAATAGAAGCGTCGTAAGCCATCTATTGCCCTTGCCGCCTTCGACTTCAGGCATAAACTCCACGTCGGTGCCCCTAAACAGATCCTCATAAATTTTAAAAATTTCGCGCTTTCTCTTTACGCGCTGCGGCAAGACCTCCATCTGGCCTACGCCGATAGCGCCCAAGACGTTGCTTAAGCGGTAGTTGTAGCCGTAGTCTTTGTGCTCGTAGTGAAGCAGCGGCTCGCGCGCCTGGGTGCTTAAAAATCTAGCCTTAGCCACTAGCTCCTCGTCGTTTGAGATCAGCATTCCGCCGCCAGAGGTAGTGATAATTTTATTGCCGTTGAAGCTTAGCGCGCCGCATTTTCCTATGCCGCCTAATGCTTTGCCTTTATAAAATCCGCCCAGCGCCTCTGCGGCGTCCTCGATGAGATCGATATTTTCATTAGCGCAAATTTCGCATATCTCGTCCATCTTCGCAGCCTGTCCGTAAAGGTGCGTAACGATGAGCGCCTTTGGCTTTTTCGGCGATTTTTTGATCGCTTCTTTAAGCAGCTTCGGGCTTAAATTCCAGCTCTCGTCGCTATCTATCAGCACTGGCACGCAGCGCTCGTAAAATATCGGATTTAGCGACGCCATAAAGGTAAACGTGGAGCCAAGTACCACGTCGCCGTCCTTTACGCCGCTGCAGCGAAGCGCCAGATGAAGCGCCGCCGTGCCTGCGTTTAGCGCTAATGCGCCGCGTGCGTGCGTATATGATTTCACCGCATCCTCAAAGCGATTTACATATTCGCCTAAAGGCGCGATATAGTTACTCTCAAATACCTTTTTTATATACTCAAGCTCATCGCCGCCCATATTCGGCGGGCTTAAAAATACTCTTGCCATCTTCATCCTTCCTTGATCTTTAAATTTAACCTCGCCTGGCGCAAGGCTAAATTTAGCTTTCGGCATTAAATTTAAATGCTCGGATTTTATCACTTTTAATGTTATAAATTTTAAATTTGATCGCTTTTTTTAACTATCCGAGCGGGTACGCCTACCGCCGTGCAACCGCTAGGTATGTCGCGCACGACCGCAGCACCCGCGCCGATGATGCAGCGCTGCCCGATACTTAGCCTCTGAATGACGCTAGCGCCGATGCCCACGTGCGAAAACGCCCCCACCTTCACGCCGCCCGCAAGCGCCGCGTTTGGGCTAATGTGCGCAAACTCGCCGATCTCGCACTCGTGCTCGATTACGACGCCTGAATTGATTATCACGCCGCGACCGATTTTAGCTCGCGCGTTTATCACGGCGCCGGGCATTACGACCGCGCCCTCGCCGATGACGGCGCTTGGGCTAACGATCGCGCTTTGATGAATTAGCGTCGCTATCTCAAAACCCGCTCGCACCACCCTCTCTTGGATCTTTGCGCGAGTTTTGTTATCTCCGATTGCGATTATTACGGGGTGCTTCGGCAGATCCTCGCTAAATTTCAGCCCTGCCGCGTCGTCTAAAAAAACGACCTCGCTAAATTTAGCTCCGCGCGCGACTAGCGCGACGTCCGCGACCACCAACCCGTGTCCGCTCGCGCCGTAAACGTAAATTTTAGTTGTGCCCATTAAATTTCTCCGTAGTCGCCATGCCCTCTTTATTTACGCCCTCTTTCGCAAGCACTTTTTTAATCGTTAAAAGCGCGATTTTAAGATCGAGCACGAAGCTTAAATTCTGCGCGTAATACGTATCGAACTCAAATTTTTTCTCCCAGCTGATCGCGTTGCGTCCGTTTACCTGCGCAAGCCCCGTGATGCCCGGGCGCACGCTGTGCCTAAGGCGCTGCGGCGGCGAATAAAGCGGCAGGTACTCAATCAGTAGCGGACGTGGTCCGATGAAGCTCATATCGCCCTTTAGCACGTTAAAAAGCTGCGGCAGCTCATCCAGGCTTAGCGCGCGAATTTTTTTGCCGTATTCATTAAGCCGCTCTTCGTCGGGCAGCAATTCGCCGTCCGCGCCGCACTCGTCGCTCATCGTTTTAAATTTGTAAATTTTAAAAATTTGCTCATCAAGACCAGGGCGAGATTGCGTAAAAATCGCGCTTTTGCTAATATGCTTGCGGATTAAGAACCACGTAAGCGCCATCACGGGCGAAACCAAAATGATCAAAACCAAAGCCGCCGTAAAATCGAGCGCGCGCTTTAAAAAACACCTATACATCGATAAATTTCCTATAAACCTCTAAATATTTTTCCGTGACGATCTTTTCGTCGTAATTTGCAAGCACCATCTCGCGCCCGTTTTGTCCGAGCCTCTCGCAAAGCGGCTCATCATCTAGCAAAATTTCGATCTTTCGCGCAAGATCATTCGCGTCGCGAGTGCGGCAGATTAGACCGTTGACGCCATCCTGCACCGCTTCGACGCAGCCGCTGCAATCGCTTACCACGCAGGCTCGCGCCATGCTCATCGCCTCTAAAACCGTGCGCGGAAAGCCCTCCTTGTAGCTAGGAAGTGCCAGTAGGTAACTAGCCTTCAAGAGCTCAGGCACATCGTTTCTGGCACCCAGATAATGCACCGCGCCGCTTCGCAAAAACGCAGGATCAGCGGTACTTTTATTACCAGCAAAACCCTCGCCTACAAAGACAAATTTCGCATCCGATCGATCTTTTAAAATTTCTGCTGCTTCGTAGAATTCTCTCACGCCCTTATGCCACATCGCGCGAGCTATCATCAGTACGATCTTTTTGCCGTGCAAATCCTCGCCCAAATCCGCCACACTAACGGTTTTGGGGTTGAACTTTTCAGCATTTACGCCTACACTTTTAATTCTTATAACCTTTTGCTTCGCAATAAGCCCGCGAGATAGCATATAATCGGGATCGGCATCATTTACAAATATGCAAGCATCCGCCTGCAAAAATGAAAATTTATAAAGCTTCTCCAATACCGCTCGCACGAGCCTTGTTTTAATATCATCGTCGATATAAAAGCTACCCAGCCCCTCGACTAAGTTTATCACATATTTTATACCCGCCTCTCGAGCCGCCAGCGTACCAAACACATTTGATTTGTGCGCAGCTGTTTGCAGCAGGTCCAAATTTAGCCTCTTTAGCTCGCGCGCAAGGGCTTTGGTGTTGCTAAATACGGTAAACGGATTTAGGCTCGCTCGATCAAGATCGTAAGTTACGGCATTAAAATCGCGTGCCAAATCCTGCGTATAAGCGCCGCGAGGAGCAATTGCGAAAACCTCGTGCCCGCGCTCTTTTAAAGCCTGCATTATCGGGCGGCGAAAGAAATGTAAGCTCATATCGGCATGGCTTAAAAACCCTATGCGAGCCATCTGTTGCATTCCTTCTTTGGCGTTGCGAGATTAAATTCCATAAATTTCTCCTTAGCTTGCGGCAAAATTTATCTAGCGCTTTAATTTATAAACTTTCACAGCAGGGCTTAAGATCACAGGCTCGAATAGCTCGGGCCTATATCTTTCAAATACAAAAAGTTGAATGTAGCTTGAGTTTAGCATCGTCTTATCTAGCAGCAAAAATCGCCCGTAATCACGCATGAAAATCACGTAAAATTGCGCGCTGCTGTCCATATTAAACTCTTTTACCGAAAGCTTGCCATTCGCGTCGTAGCTCGTTTCGTAAAAGGTATTGATCGCAAATTTTCTGCCGCTATACTCTAAATTTAAAAGGCTCGGTGAGATCGAAAAGCCGTTGTCCATATGCACGCCGCTTTGATCCTGAACGAACCTATCGCTCGTTATGAAAAACAGCTCACTTAGCTGCTTGCCGTCGGTGATGTCGATGTTTGAAAACTGCGTGACGACGGGAAAGATATTCATCATACGATCGGGCAGGATGTAGTAGATGTCGCGCGTAGGCTTCGGCGGCTTAAAATCAGCCAGTCCCAAGCCTAAGATAAAATCATTGACGTCGGTCGCGTTGTAATCTTTTAAAATTTGCTTTAGCTTGTTTGGAATTTTCTCGCTATATCCGCGCTCCGTGTATTCGACATCTAGGCGCGCCATATTTGCAGAGCTCATCTGATCCTTAAAAAGCGCGAAGCTAACGGGGAAATTATCGTTGCCTAGGTGTTTGCCGCCGTCGATGAGGGTTTTTACGTCGCTGTAATAGCGTATACCGTAACCGTAGTCCCACCATGAAAGCGCGTAGTCTTCGCGCTGCGCCTTATCTTTGAGCTCATCTAGCACCCGTACCTCACTTTGATAAAAGACCGTATCGACCTTGTACGAGACGATGTGCTGCCACGCGGGATAGATCGCAAGTGCCGTCAAAATAAGCAGTATCGCGCGTCCCGCAATCTTTGGCAGATCCAAGCGCTTTACGCAAAAATACAAAATATATCCGAAGCTCAGCCCCATCACGCCCACAGCGTAGATCGTAAATCTAAGGCCCGCTTTGTTCGCCGCAAAGCCCAAAAGCAAAAGTGGGATCGAGAGCAAAAATTCCTTATGCCTAAAGCAAAGCACCAAATATCCGATTGCTGCGATCACGAAAACCGCGACGTGCGAGCTGATGCGCTCCATAAAAATCTTAGGCGGCACGATGCCAGATTCTTGGATCGTTTGATTGACGTTGAAAAAATGAAATGCCGTATCGGCGTTGTCCGCAAAGGAGCGGAAGATATAAAATTTTGCCTGAAAGATGATCGGGCTAAGACCTCCGTTTGCGACGAAAAAGACTACGGCAAGCGCGCCGATAATCGCTAAAATTTTAAAATTTAATAGCTTTCCTTTAAATGCAAAGAGCCAAAATAGCGTAAGCGAGATTAAAATTTTTGCCACCAAAGGCGTGGAGCAAAGCGCGATCAAAAAGATAATCATCGCTTCGTAATTTACCGCACTTTTTCGCTTAAAAATCAGCGTGTAGGCGAAAAATACGGCGAGCATCATGGAATTTAGCGAGAAGCTGGAGGGATACCACCACATATAAAATATCACAAACGCGCCCAGCCAAAACAGCGTGCTGCGCGAACCGCGCGTGCAGATACGGATGAGCGCCCACAAAATGCACATCGCAAGCACGATATTTAGCATATCGGTGTCGTAATACCCAGCCATCGTGCGGTTGTAGTAGCTATTCGCCACGCTCGCGACAAGTGCGCCGATGAAGCCTGCGCGCATGCAGCGAAACTCGCTTGAGATAAGCAAGATCGGCACTACGATGAGCGAGCTAAACAAAGCCGGTAGATAAACGAAGATCGTCTCGATTTTAAAGGGCAAAATTTCAGCCAAAAACGCCGTCACGATCGAAAGTGGCGCGCTAAAATAGCTAAGATCGTTGGGCTGATGAAAGCCGGCGAGTCGGTCGCGCGCGCCCTCTGCGAAGGCGTAGCCGTCGTTTGTGTTTATCATCAGCTCGCCGTCCCAAAAAAAGTAGTTCGGAAATCCGCTCGCCCAATACACCCACCACATACGAAACGCCACGCTAAAGGCAAACGCGAACACAATCATCAGCAAAATATGCTTGGAAAACTCATAATTTTTTATGAAGCCAAAAATTCTGCGCCTAGCAGGAAGCGCGCCAGCTGCCTGATCTTTAGAATTTTGGGAATTTTCTGCTGTAAAGCTTTTAGAATTATCAGAATTTATGCCGTTTGTAGAATTTAAAGCACTTGCAGAATTCGCATTTTTAAATTTAGCCAAATTAGCGGCTTTTGCGGAATTTTTATTTGTAGAGTTCGCAGTGCCAGCGGAATTTTTATTTATAGAATTTTTGCTCGTGGAATTCGCAGTGCCTTTCAAATTTGAGTTTGTAGAATTTGCGCCTGCGGAATTTTCAGAATTTACCGAGGTAGAATTTCGTCCGCTTGATTTTTTAGTCTTTTTGGATTTTTTTTGTGCTCGCATTTTTGCAGAAACAGCGCGCGCTTGATCGTCGCTTAAATTTTTAACGCCGGCGTGCGCGGAATTTTTGCTCGCAGAATTTTTTGCATCAA
>ERZ773042.536-NODE-536-length-25879-cov-2.855057_pt1 | contig 25879 bp, 37 predicted proteins | sample MGYA00511664_ERZ773042 | MGnify/ENA primary metagenome ERZ773042 (study PRJEB29015, sample SAMEA2737984) | human oral metagenome | biome: human oral; feature: human-associated habitat; material: dental | place: China | collected 2036 ... | reverse complement strand
TTTTTTTAAAGTAGCCTCGCACTCAGAGTTTAGCAACACGGCATATACGGAGTTGTTTCTGTAGTCATAAGTCTTTTTTATAAAAGCAATGTCGTTATTAGAGATACAAGCATCAATCATACTATTGCCACGTACACGCACACAGAAATCCGCTTTTATGGATTGATCCATGAAAAAATATCCATCGAAATTTTCCTCGCAGAATATGCCATTACCAGCACAGATATCACACAGCATTGGAATAGGGCGAGCTGCCGGGAAAGAAATGTTTGTGATATTACTCAAATCTGTTGAGTGACTATCCATAAGTTCAGTTCTGCTTACATTAAAGAATTGGCATAACTTATCAATTTTATCCATTCTTGGCATTTTAGAACCTTTACACCAATTAGATATAGTTGCCTGAGAGACATTCATATATTCAGCTAATTCTAATTGAGTGACATCGTGATGCTCCATCAAGCGATTAAGATTAGTAGCGATTCTCATATTAATATCAGAATTCATCATTTCATTAACCCTCCGTAGCGATATTATAAAACAAAATGTTATAAGTAGCAAGGCAAAAAGTAAAATAATATAACTTTAAGTATTGACAATAACTTTTAGTTATATTATACTCGAGGTGTAAACTAGAAAGGAGGTTCAAAAAATGGAAGATAGATTACAAATCAGCTTAGCTGCCGCAAGGGTTAATGCCGGGATGACACAAGAAGATGTAGCAAGAGAAATGCATATTAGTAAGCAAACCATTGTGAACTGGGAGAAAGGAAAAATAATACCAAAACCAGCACAGTTCGAAATGATGTGTAGAATCTATAATATATCTAAGGACTATATTTTTTTGCCAGTTATATAACTTTAAGTAATATTAAACGATAAGCAAGAAAGGAGAAAGAAATGGAAGATTGGAATCCATCGTGCTACACAAAATTGCCAAGTGGACTAATTATTGATGAAAATCAAATAGATAAAGCTGAGCATGCTATTAGCTCAGCTTTGAAAACTGTATTGGAAGATGAAAACCAAACATATGAAGTGATTCGATATATCTTAGATGAATATATCGAAAGGCTAAAATCAAAGAAAGTTAGCCTATAGCAGTTTTTCGGTAATATCTTGCAAAGCATATGAAATATTCCTAAGTTCTTTATTTTCAGTAGAACCTCTAGTTATACAGTTTGAGTTTTCTGCTACTGGATTTATAGTGAATGTTTCAAAATAATGTTTTTTGCCCGCAGTATATTTTATCGAAATTTCAATAGGTTTAATGTCTGAGCCTGATTCAGGATATTTCAATGAGCACCTCATCGCTTGAGATGGTGCAAAACTAAGTCCTTCGATACCTGCAAAAGGCAACTTATTAGGAAAAACAAGATAACTTGAAATCGAAGAGGATATTTTAAGGCTTTCAATAACGGCCGAACTATTGCCGAAGTTCTTCAAAACTAAAATACATTGAGGTGATTGACAATTAACTATACCGCTGTACACAACGATATATGGCCTACTAGCGTTCTCAATCATTTTAGAGTTTTGTCTCAGAGTAAAAATTGAAACAAGTATTGAAATCACCGCAATTAATAATGATGAAACTGCTAAAAAAATATTAATTTTATCGGATAAAGACATAATACCTCCTATTTTTCATAAAAACTTCAAGAGTAATTATATCACAACAACGGAAAGGAGTCGCAAATGACTAAGACACAAATCAAAAAAGATCTGCTGCAAGGAAACGGCGGCTCGATACTAATAAGCATTGCAGCGGTAGCAAGACTAACAAAGATGAGTCGAGATCGTGCAAGCGTTTTATTAAAAGATTTGCAATACGATCCGCGTGGGAAAGCAAAGATGTACTACGTAGATGACGTAGCAGAAGTCTTTGCGGAAAGGAGAACTCTGTGAAAATGATTAAACAAATTAAACAAATAGCTACATTAACCGTAGGGATGATAATAGTGCTTGGACTTAATGCAATAGCAACCGCAATAGACCATCCGGAAGTCTATACAAAGGATTTGCCTGATCCGGTCGCAGTAACGGAACTTGAAACAAATAATCATATCGAAAAGATGGCCAAAAAGTATGGATTAAATCCAGATGTCATAAAAGCACTAATTGAAGAGGAGAGCGGATGGGTTGCATCAGCTGAAGGCGATAATGGGCAAAGCGTTGGACTCATGCAAATCCAGGAGCGTTGGCATAAGGAAAGGATGAAGAGGCTCGGAGTAACGGATTTATATGATCCCGAACAAAATATCACGCTCGGCTGCGACATACTATCGGAATTAGTCAACAAATACGGAAACTACAGGGATGCATTGAGTGTTTACAATTCAGGAAACACCGTGGAAGGGCGAGAATATGCAGATAGGATACTTAGCAATGCAAGAAACTAATTTAATGCACATTGAACCGAGGACAATGAGAAAAATCAGACGAATGATGCGAAAAGAAAAAGGAAGGACTAAGATTTCAAAAAAGGCAATAAAAAATAATTTCAGTATAGAGTTTATTTATGATTCCAAAAGTTCAAAGTCAATGTATTCAAAATAAGGCTTAAATTGGTCATAGAGACTATTGATATCAAAAATATGAGATGCAAAATCATAGGTTTCCTCGTCAATAAACTCATATGTATGGGAATTATTAATGATTTGTTTAGCAAGACAGATAGATATAACCATAACTTCAAATTCTTCAAACGGAATTTTCTTGACATTGTTCTTAAGCATATGAATTGCGTTCTCAGCACAATCTATATAATATCCTTCAACTTCATAGTCAACATTATCAAAATAAATGTTAAGCATGAGATCGAGAGTAAAAAGAAGTGTGGAAACATTCGATTCAGTAAGTTTATATGAACATTTAATTTTTTTCATAATTAATCTCCAATCATATTAATGATATTACAGATATTTTATAACAAGAAAATCAAAAAGGAAATAAAAATGATAAAAATCTACGAAAACGATGAACCAATTGAGGTAGCGGCTAAGTTAATTACTGCGACAGTAAAACTTAAAGCAAAAGCATCAGCATTAGATATAGTAATGGCACGTGCAGCAGGAAGGGAAGCTGCAGAGGAAGTCGATGTACAAATCTTTGATAAGCAAGAGCTTAAAGCTATTGCAGAGCATTTGCTTATATATGTAAGAAATGAAGATGAAGAATAACAGCTGCCCGGCTTGTGGTAGAGCAAATCCAAGGGAGACGAGACAATGTCCAAAGTGTGGAGGTATAGCGGTATGTGTACAGTGCTGTGAGAACTGCGATACATACGATGCAGGAACATTTAGATGTACATGGCACGCGGTTAACAAAACTATTGTCATTGATGACGAGGTTAAACGCTTAAAGCATAAAATCACATACCTGGAAAATGAAGCCAAACGGCAATACAAAAGAAATAAACCACGAAATGGCAATTTATTGCTAAGTGAAGAAAGAAACTGCACGGCAGAACTGAATAGGTTAGAGAGATTAAGAGAACAGGGTTTTAGATACATATAGTTTTAATGGAAAGGAAAGAGAAATGAACAAAGAACTTATCAACAGTGCAATTGCAAAAATCACTGAAGAGGCACTATCAATAAAGGACGCATTTTCGCAGATGATTGAGGAACACTTGACTGACATCTGCAAGACGGATGCGGTAGCAACAAAGCTTTTAGCTGAAAATAAATCGCTAAAGGCTTTTTGTGATGAAATATGGAAAGAGGCAAAAAGCAAATCTACAAAATGTGCAGCAGGAAGCGGTGCGTATATATCAGACAAAGAGTGTTTTGAAAAAGCTGAAGCTTACTATGAAATCACTGAAGAGGACAAACACACAAAATCACAGTCAAAGGTTATAGACATAACAGAACTGCTTTAGAGGAGGTTGCTATGAATTTCTACAAAGAAAAACAAAAACTCCCATACAGAATAAAATGGCCAACTAAACTAAAAGAATATCTGAACGACGAAATCAACTACCCAATTATTTATAACAGATTTAAGAAAGAAGCACACTGCCTAAGCTGTGATAAAGACTACAAGTATTTAAATATATATCACGCAGATGAATATGAAACTTGCCCTTGCTGTGGCAAACGCAGAGTAACATGGCCACATACACGCAATATGATTGTCGACAGAACATTAATCTTTGCGACACATACAGATAAGGACATTCGAATAGCGGTGGCATCTGTATTTTATAGATATGTTGCAGAAGATTGGAACCATATCAAAAATATGAAGGCAGAGATAAGCATAGATGAAGTGCTCTTTTTCTCCAGAGACAAACAAGAAGCATGGTATCGAAATTGGTGGAACGGAAGTCCAAAGGAACCATTTAGAAAAGATACTGGAAAAGGAATAAGAACTTTCATCCCTGCAGAATTGAGAAGATATCAATGTTCAATGCATGAAAGCGTCCAGGATGCTTTATCTAATGGATTTTTAAAGTACGCAAATATAGGAATCCACGATGCATATGATGAAAGCCATCTGATGAAACTTATATATGTATATAGCAAGTATCCACAAGCAGAATATCTTAAGAAACTAGGATATGAGGAAATAATAAAAGATCGCATCTATAATCAAGCAAATCATATCAAAGTAAATTGGAGAGGGGATAGCTTGGAGAAGATGCTAGGCATCACAAAGACAGAAATCAGCAAGCTAAATCAATGGGGATATAAGAGCACAGATAATATAGGAACGTACAAATTCTTGAAAAAATATCAAGCAAAGATATCAAAGAAAAACATGGACGCATTTAATTCAGTGTTTTTATCTGTAAGCGATTATCTAAGCGATTTTACAAAAGAAGAAAATCCTATAAAGATAAGTGAATATATATCTAAGCAGAAGGAACTCGACAATAATCGATTAATTGTATACGACTACAAAGATTATTTAAAACAACTAAAAGAACTGGGATATCCGTTAGAAGAATATTATTTATACCCTAAAAACCTAAGGGAGTCTCATGAAAAACTTACAGACGAGATAAACAAGAAGATAAACGAGGAAAAACGCAGACGAGCAATACAACAAGAAAAAGAATACAAGAAGATTCTCGGGAAAGTGAAGAAATTCACATTTGCAAGCGAAACATTAGTAGTAAGACCGATTGCAAGCATAGAAGAGCTTCAAGCAGAAGGAATAAAGATGCATCATTGCGTTGCATCTTATAGCACAAAACTAATATTGGGCCATTGCTACATATTTACAGTAAGGACGGTAAAAGTACCTGATGAGCCAATTGCAACTTTGGAGCTCAGCGGAGATAAAAAGCGAATTGTACAACTTAGAGGAAAAGGAAATGCAATTGTATCAGATGAGATAAAAGCATTTTGTGATTATTGGTTTAAAAATATAGTAAATGAAAAGGCGAAGAAGGGAAGAAAAGCATCATGATGAACATTGTGGAGACAGATTATAAAGAAATTAAAAACTTAGAGGAAATAACAACAGAGCAGTTATGTATAGAAGTAAATACTATATATCAACAAATGGAGACAATCGGCAACATAGGATTGCAGCTTGCTGCATCAGCGGGCGAAAGACTAATAGAAGTAAAAGCAAGATTGGATCACGGAGAATTTGAAACCTGGTGTAAAGACAACCTAACTTTCAGTAAAAGAAAGGCTGAAAACATGATGCGCTGGGCACAAAAATGCAAGGATGAAAATAGCATATTTTCAAAAACGCAAACGTTTGCGGATTTTGGAATTTCAAAGGTTTGGGCACTTTTAGCAGCTCCGGAGGATGTGGTCGAAGAGGTCATAAAAGAGGGTGCCGGCGACATGTCAGTCAGGGAACTACAAGACGAAATATCCAGGCTAAAATCTGAAAAGAAAACAGCACAGGAACATGCAAGAGCATCGGAAGAAGAACAGGCGAATCTAGAGGAAGAAATAGAAGCGTTAAAAAGACAGCTCGAAGAAGCAAGAAGAGAATCTGAAAGAGAAGCTGAAAATGAAAACTCGCAAAGCACACCTGAAGCTGAAGAGGAAATCGAAAAACTAAAGAAGAAGCTAGAGACTGCAGAGGCAAATCTTCAGAAGACAAAGGAAAAGCTTAAAGAAGCTCAAAAGGAAGCTGAGGCAAAAACGAGCAAGTCGTTAGAGGACATCACAAAGAAGTACGAGGAATCGCAGAGTGTTATCAACAAGTTGCAAACCGCACTATCAAATAGCGAAAACAAAGCACTGGCAATATTCAAGGTTAAATCAGATTTACTTCAGGAGTCGTTTAATTCTTGCTTGGCATCTATAGAGGATGTGGCTGCAGAGGATCAAGAAAAGGGCGACAAAATGAAAGCGGCACTCAGACAGATAATGTCAAATCAGATTGAGCGATTATAAGGAGAAATAACATGAGATTAATAGACGCAAATAGGTTGATAACTGTAATGAAATCACATAAAGATAATGTGTTTTTTCAAAATGAAATTGTAGATTTAATTAAAAAACAACCAACTGTACAGCAGTGGCATTGGACGCCTGTATCAAGAACGCTACCCGATAAATTGATACCAGTGCTGATAACTTATGTAAACCGAAACCCCGCGTCATACTACCAAGACATAAAAGACAAGCCAGATGTAGCCGCTGCGTATTATTGCAACAAGAAGTGGTGGTGGTTTTCTTCTGTGTGTGAAGATTATCTATCAGAATACGGGCAATCACCGCTGGACGAAATAGACGAGGGAATTGAAGTTATAGCGTGGATGGAACTACCAAAACCATACAAGGAGGAACAGTAATGACACCTCAAGCTAGATTGATAGTTTACGCAAGCTATTTCCTTGAATCGGAAATAGAGGATATTGAAAAATTGTTAAATGACGAAACAGTCGATGACGTAAGCAAAGACATATTGAGCAAGTTTCTGGATGAATACAAGCATGATTTACACGATTTAGAAGTGATTGAAAGGGAGCGTTGGTAATGAGATTGATAGATTATAAAAAAGGAGAATAAACATGGCACTAAAAATAACAATAGTGATTTGCGCAACACTAGTGATACTTACATTGATAAGCGAAAAAGGAAAAGGCGGCAGATGATGAAGAAAGAAAAAGCGAAGCGATGTGCTCTGTGCGGAAAGAAACTGAGCCGGAATAATGCATTTTATACAGAAATGGCTGAAGAGGAAATCACTGTATGCTTCGGATGTTATCTAAAAATCAAAAAGCAAAACAACATTCTAAAGGAGGCTAATCATGAGAGTAGCAATTGATGACAACTGGAGCGTTTATCAAAAAGGCGAAAAGGTCTATGCAAGTAGAAAGAAACCTAAGATGGTAACCGTTATCGGAACATCCGGACACAAGCTAGCTGAAGAGGAACTTGTTGGCATGCTTGAAAGATTCTTACGAATGAAAAATATAAAGTCAGGAGATAAATAAGATGCGAAACAAATATAGAGCATGGTGCAAGCTTGACAACACAATGATAAAACCAATGACTGTACAAGGAATGATATTCCAGAAATGTTCAACCATTCCTTTAAAATCACTATATAACGATTTTGTGTTTATGCAATCAACCGGGAAAAGGGATAAGAACAGAAAAGAAATATATATAGGTGATATAGTGCGAGGAGTAAGACCAAACCAGGAAAACGAATTAGAAACAGTGGAAACGATAGGGCAAGTGGTAGAAGCTTGTTGCGAAGTAGTCATTGAAGATAAAAAGGGAACGCACGATCCTTTTGAAAATTATTTTGCGATTGTATATCAAAAAGGCAAAGCAGAAATAGAAGTAATAGGCAATATATGGGAAACCCCGGAATTGATGGAGGCATAAAAATGATAGCAAAGAAATGTAATACATGCAGAAGCATTTATATCTCAGGACCAATTACAGGACTTAAGGAAGAAGATGCAAGAGCAGCATTTGACAAAGCGGAAAAGCTTCTTGAAGAAGAATATGAAAGAATCGTTAATCCAATGAGATTCGAATCGGCATATCAAAGCGCAAACCTGACATATGATGAAATCATGGATATTGATATCCGGCTGCTAAAGATGTGCAAGACAATCTACATGTTAAAAAACTGGGAAGGTTCAAAGGGAGCGTGCATAGAAAGACTCACAGCGTTGCGGCTTGGGATGAAAATAATATATGAGGATTAAAGGGGAGCATGAGCTTCCCTTTAGGGCTATAAAATAGGATGAAAGGAACAAACAAAAATGAGAAACGAAATAGAAATGCTTGCAAAAAAAGAATTGATAACTGCTAATGAAAAATTTCCGCTATTTCACAGTAGCCCTGAGGGGTACGCAGTAATACTGGAAGAAGTCCAAGAGCTTTCAGAGGAAGCGGCAGAAATGGAAAAAACAATAAATTCTTGGTGGTTGTATATCAGAAGAAATGAAGACATCAATGTGCAAAAGAAAAGAGTCGATAGAATAAGAGAGCATGCGGTCAATGCGGCTATGGAAGCAATACAAGTTATAGCAATGTGTGATAAGTTCAAAATGTCATTATAAAAACTACATACATATATGTAGAAAAACATCGCGAGTGGAAGTCTCGCATTCGAGCTTGATAAGAGTATTAACAAAAGGGAATCGTTGAAGAGGAAATCATGGCTGAGCAAAAAATCATAAGAGAAACATGTGTAGCTGGTCGCATGATAGATCACATAATAAAATTACCGACAGGAAACCATAGAGGCAGACGTGGAAAAAGAGTTAATCCTAGCTCTGAAAAAGTACAAAAGAATAATGACAGAATCGCTGAGCGAAATCTCAGAAGATTGCTCGCTGCAAACTTTGGTTATGGCAGTGGACATTTCACACTAACCTATGGCGATGAAGCACCAAGCACAACCCAGGCGAAAAAAGACTTAGAATGTTTCATAAAAAAGCTAAGGCGTGATTTACGCAAAGAAGGCATTGAGCTAAAGTACATCGCTGTAACAGAATACGAAAACCATAGAATACATCACCACCTTGTTTTAAATACAGTAAACGTAAAAACTGTAAATGACTTATGGTCGAAAGGATGGATAAAAATGTCTGCGCTTGACAAGACAGGAAACTATTGCAGGCTTGCGAGCTATCTCATCAAAGAAACGCAGAAGACATTCAGAACTGAAGAGAGTGCACACAAGAGAAGATATTCGACTTCAAGAAATTTGGTGAAGCCGGTAGTTAAGCGGGAATTTGTAAGTGGCGTTGAGCTATTTGATGATCCTAAGCCAATGCCTGGATACTACATCGACCAAGATAGCATAAGAAGGTACGAGCACCCATTTACAAAAGTTGAGCACTTAGAGTATGTCGAGATTGCATTAGACGAACCTAGAAAGTATAAGGTTTGGCCAAGAGGTAAAAAAGTAAAAGCTGAATCTCAAAGGAGAATACGAAATGACCAACTCGATTTATTCGAGGAGTTTTAACATGCAAAGAAAGGACGCGATATGAAAAGAGATTATCAAAGAAAGAAAAACAATAAGTATATTTTACCTAACGCTGTATATCATACAACGCTCTGGCAGATAAGGGACTATTTTCGCATGAAAGAAAATGCGCAAGACATTTTAGATGAATCACCTGCACCACCTGACGGGATGCCACGGAGCGGAGACATAATAGACCAAGTCTATATAAAGGCGCAGAGGAGAGCTATATATATCGACAAAATTAAAGTGATTGACGACGCGATAAAAACGATTCCCGAAGAATATAGAAAAGGCATTTGGAATAACATTATCAGAGGGGATCGTTATCCTGCTGATGCAGAGCGTGCGACATACGGTCATTATAAGTCAAAATTTATCCTCAAAGTTGCAGAAGGCTTAAAGCTTGTTTAAAGCAAATGCGACACACCGGGAGAAAAAATATATATTATTATGACAGTGTGAGGAAATGATAATTCACTCCTTTCTTAAAAAATTATATGCACAATTGGCAGTCGGCAAAGGGCACGGCTGCCTTTTGTGTTATGGAGAAGAAATGGCAAAAGCATGGGCGAAAGCGTTTTATAAATCAAAAGCGTGGGCTGACGTAAGGACAGCGGCACTTATAAGAGACGGAGGCATGTGTCAAAATACTGGGTGTATGCATCCTGCTGAAGAGGTACACCATGTTATTGAGCTAACACCTGAAAATATAAAGGACCCAAGAGTCGCATTAAACCTAGACAACCTGAAGAGTCTTTGTAAAGACTGTCACTTTGCCGAGCACAGACATAAACTACACGCAAATGAAAGAGTCGATAAGATACTCACGAATGGATATTACTATGATAACGGCACAATGAAGTTTACGAAGGTTTACATAGTGTCAGGCGCACCAGCGGCAGGCAAGAGCACATACATCACCAAACACAAAGAACCAGGAGATCTGCTTATAGATTTAGATAAAATTAAAGATGCACTAGGGCAACCGCGAGAAAGCAAGTACAGCAATCTCACAGGTCTAGCATTAAATCTAAGAGAATATCTTTATGGATTAGTAGCAGATAAAGACTCATTGATAGACTGTAAGCATGTATGGATTGCGGCCACATTGCCAAACAAATATGAACGAGAAGCATTAGCAAAGAGGCTAGATGCGGAAGTGATTCAGATAGATGTTAGCAAGGCAGAGTGTCATAAGCGAGTTGCAAATGATAGTAAACGCATAGACAAAGATTACGAACACAAGATGGTTGATAAATACTTTAAAAAACTAACAGAATAGAACACATAACCCCCCCTTCAAAAAATAAGGGGAGTGTCCATAGGGGGGACCGATGGAGAGGGACAGATGTAAACATAAACGCGCACACGAGGGGGGTGTGGTACATTTGGGAAAATTTATACAAATTTACGACGAGAAAAAAAGAGAAAGCGTTAGAAAGCGAGAGCGAACAAGACTTAGAAAAATATTAGGAGCAGACAACGATATCGTCACATCATTAATAGATAGAGCGGCTTTTTTGCACGCAGAATTGATTGAATGTGAGGAGATTATTAAGCGAGATGGCATCATAGAGACTTATAAAAATGGCGAAAATCAGTATGGAAATAAAAAGGCAGCAGCGGTAGACGTCTACAACAATTTGATAAAATCTTACAACACGGTAATAAAGACTTTGGCAGAAAGCAGAGGGGAGACAAGCGCTGAGCAAGATGAACTTCTTGCTTTCATGGCAGCAAGGCGATGAGTTATATTATCGAGTATGCAGATGCTATATTTTCGGGAAAAATATTGGCTAATGATTTTATCAAAAGACAGTATGAGATTTTGGCAAATAGAGTGGTTCAACCTGATAGGTTTCATCTTGATTTAGACATTGCAAACAGGCACATTGACTTCATGGAGATGTTTTGCAGACAGTCACAAGGGGACAAAGGAGCATCGTTAAAGCTTGAGCTCTTTCAAAAAGCGAAATTCGAAGCAGCATATGGCATGGTCGATGATGAGAATTTAAGGCAATACAGAGAGGTCAATTGTTTTGAAGGCAGAAAAAACGGTAAGACCACAGAAGCTGCAGCGATTGCACTTGATGCACTAATAAACGATGACGAAGGAGCTCCGGAGGTATACTTTATAGCGACAAAGCTAGACCAAGCGAAGAAGGGGTACACAGAATCAAGGAATATGGTGCAGCAATCACCTGCATTGCGTAAGCATATAAAACCGAGAGGATTTGATTTATACTGCAGAGGTAATTTTGGCATAATAAAACCTCTTGCGACAGACATCAAGAAGCTTGACTCATACAACGCATCATGCGTTATTGTTGACGAGCTGGGAGCACTCACAAGCAGACGTCCATACGATGATATGAAGCAGTCTCAGTCAAGTATTGCCAGGAAGCAACCGATGCTATGGGCAATCTCAACAAACAACTTTGTAAGACAGGGAATATTTGATGCACAGGTCGAATATGGCAAAAAAATATTAAGAGGCGACGCGAAAGACGATCGCTTTTTATTTTTATATTACGTGCTAGAAAATGAAAACCAGTGGACCAATCCGAAGTATTGGATACTTGCGAATCCTGGCTTGGGACCAATAAAGAGCAGGGAATTTTTAGAGGACTCGGTGAATAAAGCTAAAAATGATCCTGGATATAAAGCAACGGTTTTGACTAAGGACTTTAACATAGCGCAAGAAAGCAATCAGTCAGCATGGCTAACACCGAAACTTGCACAAAATGAAGAGGTTGCAGATATAACATATCTTGAAAATTCATACGCTATTGGTGGGTGTGATTTATCAGCAACAACTGACCTTACGTGTGCGAGTCTTATTGTTTGTAAAAAAGATGATCCTAAAAAGTATCTATTACAGCAATATTTCTTGCCACAGCAGAGACTCGATTATGTCATGAGTCAGGAAGAACCTGAAGCTCCATATACACTTTGGGCGGAGCAAGGCTGGCTCACAGTATCTCCGGGAACGCAGGTTGACTATTCGCAGGTCAGTCTATGGTTTTACAAGATGGTTAAAGAGCATAACATAAGGCCACTTTGGATTGGATATGACAGAGCCCTTGCCGGTTATTGGGCAGATGAGATGATTAACAATTACGGATTTGAGCTGGAGAAGATTGCGCAAGGGGCATACACGTGGACATATCCTATGAAGCAGCTCAGAGCAGAATTTGAGGCGAAAAACGTAGTGTATCAAAACAATCCTATGTTTTTATACTGCTTGCTGAATACGGGTGTTAAAACGCGCAATAGCGACAATATAGAGTCTATCATGCCTGTAAAATTACAAAACAACAGACGAATAGACGGAACAGTGTCAGCATTAAACGCTTACACATGTTTAAAAAATCATGAAGAGGAATTTATGCGCTATGTCGCAAGAAAGGGGTAAAATGAACTTCTTTAGCAACTTTTTTGGAAAAGCAAAAAAGAAAATATCTCAACTACGAGAATTCATCGAGATAGGAGGCTATAGGGCGATATTCTCAAGGTTCGGGAATAATCAGTGGGAATCGGAACTTGTAAGATCATGTATAAGACCGATAGCCTATCACACATCAAAGGCAGAGGCGAATTCGTCGGATAAGCGCTTAGAGAGGATACTAAGAGACCGTCCAAATCTATACATGAACGGCGTAGCTTTTCTCTCTAAAATTCGAACGATGCTAGAGCTTAAAAATACTGCCTTTATAATTATAATTCGCGATGACAGAAATAAGGTCATTGGATTTTATCCAATGCCTTACATATCGTTCGAAGGAGTATTAAGTCCGACAAATAACCTATACATCAAGTTTGAGACTCAGTCAGGCAGGAGTTATACATTTCATTGGGATGACATTGCGGTTTTGAGAAAAGACTACAACGAAAACGACATATCAGGAGATAGCAACTCGCCAATCTTAAATACACTCGAAATGCTCAATACATCAAACGAGGGACTCTCGAATATGATAAAGAGCACAGCAAATTTAAGAGGTATTTTAAAGACAACAAAATCCATGCTGGATCCTGGAGATTTAAAGCAAGTCAAAGAAGATTTTGTAAGAGACTATCTAAATATTTCAAACGAGGGTGGCATTGCAACAATTGACAATTCTTATGAATATCAGGAGCTTAAGGCGAGTCCGCAGGTAAGCAATTACGCAAATATAAAAGAATTCCGAGAAAATATCATGCGTTACTATGGGGTTAACGATAGCATTTTAATGGCCAAGCAGACTCCGGAGGAAATGCAGGCGTTCTACGAGTCACGCATTGAACCGTTTCTAATGGAGTTATCGATAGAACTTACAAGTAAAGTTTTCACCGAACGAGAAAAAGGATTTGACAACTATATTGTGTTCTCAGCCAACACAATTCAGTTTATGTCTACTACAGAAAAACTCAACTTGTGGAACATGGTAGACAGAGGCGCAATGACGCCAAATGAATGGCGAAGGACACTGAACTTGCCGCCATTGCAAGGCGGAGATGAACCTATAAGGAGATTGGATACAGCTCCAGTCGGAACGCAAACAGTAGAAAATGAAGAGAGTGAAGAGGAGGAAAATTAAATGGCAGAGCTTGATAACATAAAGCGTCTGATCGAAGACAAGCACGTGCAGTTTCGAGATTTCAATATAGGACAAATCGAAACAAGAGAAGTTGCTGATGAAGGCCAGGAGCAAATGATAATCAAGGGGAGACCTGTTGTTTTTGACAGTGAAACCTTAATTTGCAAATACCGGAATTCGGAAATATGGGAAACCATAGATGCAAAGGCCCTTGATGATGCGGATATGTCAGACGTCATATTTAACATGAATCATTGCGGAAGAGTATTTGCGAGGACGAGAAATGATAGTTTAAAGCTATCTAAAGATGATAAAGGGCTCAGCATGGAAACTGAACTATGGGAAGACGATGAAGGACATAAGAGCCTATATCGTGACATCAAGCGAGGAATCCTCGATAAGATGTCATTTGCATTTACAGTCAGAAAGTCAGAGTATGTGATCACGGAAGATGAAGATACAGGGACAGAAAAGGTTCTGCGAAAAATCTTGGAAATTGACAAACTGTACGATGTTTCAGTTGTTGATATTCCGGCATACGATGCTACTGAAATATCAGCGAGAAATGCGTTTGCAGCGGAAAGTGAATTACGCAAAGCGGAAAGCATCAAGGCGGTAAGCCTAGCTCGTGAAAAATACAACTATGAAAAAATCAAAATGGAGGAAAAGTAATGAATCTAAAGGAATTAAGAGAAAGATTAAAGGAAATTGATGCACTTGTAACAAAGAGCGAAAGCGCTGACGAGGTGAGAGGTCTAATCGATGAGATGAAGAAACTAAAGCAGAAGGAAAAAGAGCTAATGCAGTTAGAGCAGAGAGCTAAAGAAGCTGCGATGATCAATGGCGGTTCGAGCGGAGCAACAATCGTAGAGAGAAGCGCATCAGCTGAGGAAAAGTCAGAGGGTGCAGACAGTGAGGTGTATCGCAGAGCATGGCTGAAAACCATTGCCGTTGATCAGAGAGGAAAACACCTGTTTGGCGAACTATCTGAAGAGGAGACACGTGCGTTTACATTTACAACAGCAAACACCGGTGCGGTTGTACCTGTAACGGTTGTAAATAAAATTGCAGAGCTCGTGCATAGCGACTCACCAATCCTTGATGATGCCACACCATCAGGAATTGAGGAGGGTTTTGCACTTGTAAGACACACAGAAATTAAAGCTGGAGATGCGACTGGTGTTGCTGAAGGCACAGCAAATGAGGATGAAGAGGATGAATTTGTCCAGATACCGATGACAGGAGTCGAGATCAAAAAGCATGCCACAATCACAAGAAAAATGAAGTTCCAGAGCATCGATGCGTTTGAGGACTGGCTAGTGAAGCATCTGGCAGACAGAATCAGAGTGGGTAAGGAAAAGGTGCTAATCGCAAGACTTGATAATGTTGCACCAAGCGGAGGAACAAAGGTAGATGATTCCGGTATTGCCGCAGCAAACATCTTGAAGGATAAGAAATACTCTGACGAGTCAATACGCGAAATCATGAGTCTTATCGATGCAGATGGAGAGGTTGTTGTATATGCAAACTCAAAGACTATCTGGACAGGTTTTGCAGGAATAAAGGATGGTGACGGCACAAAGGCATTCATTCCAAACCCTATGGCAGATCCTATCGTTCAGGGTAGAATTTATGGTGCAACAGTAAAAAAAGACAGCAATCTTGCTGACAATGTAGCATACTTCGGAGTCAAGGGTACGCTGCTTGCAAATACACATGCACCACTTGAGATATTCCAGTCACTCGAACCAAAGACTGCAAATACAATCATCACAGGAGATGAAATCTTCGATGGTGGTCTTGAGAATCCAAAAGCATTTGTCAAGGTTACCTTTAAGCCGGGGGAATAAAATCCCCTGCCGCCTTGGCGGGCGGTGCGCATAAGTACACGCAGCAAGAACTTAACGCACTAACTATAGATAATATCAAAAAGATAGCAGGGGAGCGAGCTTACAACATTACAGCAACGCTAAAATCCGAGATAATAAGTCAGTTTTTAATTCAGCAAGGAGCATAACGAAAGATGGAAAGAAAAGTATCTGTGAAAAATGGCTTGAGAATAAAGCATGACAAATTAGATGCAGAAATCGAATCAACAATTGCTGCAGCAGAAGCTGATTTGATGAGAATGGGTGTAGCAAAAGATGTTGTAAATGATAAAGACAATGCGCTTGTAAATAGGGCAATTTGCATTTATTGTCTTTGGCAAATGACAGAAGATGAACGTCTTATCGACAAGTACCATCGTGCTTATGAAATTCATGCAGATGGATTGAGGAAAAATAAGAGGGCAGATAATGTATAACGAAATAGCAGAGCTGGGAAGAGAAACGTTGACGCAAGATGAATACCTAAACGAAGTACCAGGGTATGAGTGGACGGAAGTATTTTGCAAAAGAACATCAATCGGACAGCAAGAGTTTTACAATTCCGCTGTTGTATCGTTAAAGCCGGAATTCAAACTTATTTTAGCTGATTATTATGATTATGATAATCAAAAGATTGTTAGATACGAGGGCAAATTATATGACGTGATTAGGACGTTTATAGTCAACAACACTATAGAGCTAACCGTAAAGGAAAGGTTTGAAAAGAATGCGTGATTCGATTGAAATTCAAATGAGCAAAATCCTAGAGGATTATTCTAGCGAGCTTGACAGGAAAACCGATGAAGCAGTACAAAGGGTGGCGAGACAAACTGTCAATATGCTCAAGCGAACAAGCCCGAGGAAAACGGGCGGTTATGCAAAGAGTTGGACCTTAAAGCGGAATTCAAAAGGTGCTGTGACAGTATACAACAGGCGTGGCGAACTAACGCATCTTTTAGAAAAAGGTCATATCGCGAGAAATCAGCACGGGACATACGGACGAGTTTCAGCAAAACCGCATATCAAAGCGGCAGAAAATGCAGCAAAGCAAATGCTACTTGACGAATTGGAGAAGCTATGACATTTCAAAATTTGCTAAAAAAAGTTGGAATACCGGTGGCATACGGAGTGTTTAAGAACGCTCCGAAGCCGCCGTTTATTGTGTATTTAGGAGCAGGGCAAAGGTCTTTAAGTGCTGATGATACAAAATACCACAAAGCCAACAAGTACAGGATAGAATATTATTTTAAAACAAAAAACGAAGAGAGAGAAGAGACCATCGAAAAGCTATTGCTTGACGGTGGTTTTTTGTACGAGAAATCTGAAGACATATATATAGAGTCTGAGGATTTATATGTGATCTACTACGAAGTTTAGATCAGAAAGGAACGAAACATGAATAAAAATAAAGTTGAATTTGGTACATCAAATTTTCACGTTGGAGTATACGAAATCGACGAACACGGAGCAGCAAAGCTGGGGCCGGCAATGGCGGTTCCAGGAATGCGAGCATTAAGCCTCGAAGTGGATTCCGAGGAATCAAAATTCTTTGCAGATGACGTTGTTTATTACAGCGATTTTAATGACAACGGTATGGCAGGAGAACTTAACATGGCACTGTTTCCTGATGCGTTCAAAACGGCATTTCTCAATTTCAAGGAAATGGCTGATGGAGGAATTGCTCAAATCAAGGGCGGAATTTCGAAGAAGGTTTATTTCGCGTTTGAGGGTAAGGGCGACAAAAATAAAAGGAGACACATCTTCTTCAATGCTTCGCTAGGAGCAATTAAAAGAGAGCATAAGACAATTGAGGAAGGGAAAGAAGTTGAAGAGGAGACTCTTCCAATAACAGTTACAGGCGACAATAAAACAGGTGTCGTCAAAATTTCATATGCAGAGGGTGACACTGGCTACGAAACCGTATTCAGCGCACCGACTATTCCGGCTGTTAAAAACGAGTAGGGGGATATATGGCAATCAAAAATATAAAAATCGATAAGGATAATTCCATCAAAATCGATAGCTCGATTAACTGGTTGCTGATCTATAGAGCACAGTTCGGGAGAGATATTCTCCCGGACATTCTGCCACTAATTTCAGCAGGTGTAGACATAGCAATCAATATACTCGGAGAAAGCGAGGGCGAGACGGTTCAGGAAAAAATCGCAAACATGGATTCTGACAAAATTGAATCGGCAATGCTTTCGCTAGCAGGGTTAGAGTTAACTACATTTTTACAAATCGTTTGGGCGATGGACGCAAACGCTCGCAAGAAAAATGGAGAAGAGATAGTACCATTCGAAAACTGGGTGGAACAACAGGAAGAATTTCCTATTGACCTTATAGCTCCAGCCGTAGCAGGACTACTAACGAAATCAATGGTAAGCTCAAAAAACTTAAAGCGCCTTCAGGACCTGGTCAAAATGGCGAAAGCAGAAAACGTAACAAAATCAGCACAGATGGAATCTTAATTGGTGCGATTTCAAGAGGGCTAAGTTATGAAGGCATAACCGAAATGGAAATAGGGCAAGTCGTTGATTACTGCATCGAATATAACGAGTTCGAAAAAACAAATGATAAAAAAGAAAGTGCAAAACCTACCGTGCGACAGGCTACGCAAGCGGATTGGGATGCGCTTGGGAGGTAATTAGTGGCTGGAGATATAAAAGGCATCACAATTGAATTTAGAGGAGAAACCACGAAGCTAAGTAAATCTTTGAATAAAATCAAGGATGAAACAAAAGGAGTGGACAGCTCGCTTAAGTCAATAAACAGGGCATTAAAATTCAATCCAGGTAACATAGAATTGCTTGGACAAAAACAGGTAGAGCTTAAACGCAAAATTGAGCAAACTAAAGAAAAACTTGAAGCGTTTAAAGCGGCTCAAAGAAGCTTAGACGCATCCGGAGTGGATAAAACGTCAAGTGAATATATGGAGGTTCGCAGAAATATAATACAGGCAGAATCGCAGGTAAAGTATTTTAATGCGGAGCTCAAAAAGACCGAAGCAGCAATATCACCACTCGGAAAACTCGGATCGCAGTTCCAGGACGTTGGCGGAAAGATAACAGCTGCCGGGCATGCACTTGCACCTCTATCTAAAATCGGTGCAGCTGTAGCAGGAGGTCTTAGCGCATTGGCTGTTAAAGCAGGTAGAGCAGCAGACGATTTGAATACACTCTCAAAGACATCCGGAATAAGCACTAAGCAGCTGCAGCTGTATGCAGCAAGTGCTGACTTGGTGGATGTATCAGTTGAAGATATGGCAAAATCGCAGACAAAGCTCAAAAAAAACATGCTATCAGCGTCGCAAGGGACAGGGGATGCTGCAAAAGCTTTTGAAATGCTGGGGGTTAAAGTCAAGGGCGCAGATGGACATTTGCGAAATCAAGATGAAGTATTTCAGGAAGTAATTAAAAAGCTTGGAAAAATGACTAACGAAACCGAGCGAGATGCATTAGCAATGCAAATTTTTGGCAAGAGTGCAACTGCATTAAATCCAATGATCGAGGACATGGGTAAGACATACAAGCTTGTGACAGATACAATGGCGAAAAACAAGATAAAATTTGTTGACCAAGAAACGCTTGATCAGGCAAATGCATTTAATGACCAAATCGACACGATGAAGTTTATTGCTACAGCTGCGTTTCAACAGATTGGATCTAAGCTCGCAGCGTATTTACTTCCTGCAATAACTCGAGTTCAAGAGGCATTCAGTCACTTCATGGGAATACTCTCAAATTTGAGTGGTAGAACGCTTGCAATAATAACAGGCATTGGTGGAGGATTCGCAGTCATAGCACCAACACTACTTATTGTTGGCGGTCTTATAACGAAAATGGGAGTAGCTTTTAGTGGACTTGCTAAAATAATGCCTGGATTAAGCGTTGGGCTTAAGGGTGTATTTGGATTCTTGAAGGCAAATCCGATTATACTGATAATCTCGGCAATTGCAGCACTTACTTTGATTCTATCAAAGACCGGATTAAGCGTTGAGGATTTAAGTGCTAAGATTAATACCTTTATAACCAATATTGCAAGCAAATTGCCAGGTATAATAAATGGAATTGTAGCTCTATTACCTCGCGTATTAGACTCAATTTTGCAAATGCTACCGGCTGTAATTAATGCAGCAGTAACATTATTCACAGCAATAGTAAGTGTATTACCTCAGATAATTCCACAGTTAATACAAGGATTCGTGACGCTTGTAAATAGCTTGGTTGCGGCAATGCCTACACTAATTCCGGTACTTGTTAATGCGGCAGTAACATTATTCACGGCAATAGTTAATGCATTACCGCAGATAATTCCTCAAGTGATACAAGGCTTTACAACGCTTATAACTACGCTTATAGCGGCAATGCCTACACTGATACCAGTGCTGATCCAAGGAGCAATAACGTTATTTATAGAGATTGTAAAAGCAATTCCGGTTGTAGCAAAAGCACTAATTGCAGCATTGCCACAGATAATAAATGCGTTTAAAACAGGGTTAGCGGACCTGCTTCCGGCAATCTGGAACGGAATAAAAAACACAATGGTGTCGATATTCAGCTCGATTGTTAATGCAGTTAGGGAAAAGCTAAATGCAATCAAGGAAACATTCGTTAATATATGGAACGCTATTAAATCGACAACTGTAAGTGTGTGGAACGGAATAAAAAATGCGATAATGACTCCGATCAACGCTGCAGCGAACCTGGTAAAAGGAGCAATTGACAGAATCAAGGGACTGTTTAATTTTAGGTTTAAGTGGCCGCATCTACCTTTGCCACATTTTAGTATCAGTGGTTCAATCAACCCGCTGAGCAAGGCATTTCCTCCAAAAATTGGCGTAAGCTGGTATAAAGAGGGAGGAATATTTGACAAGCCAAGTCTTATAGGCGTCGGAGAAGCAGGAAGAGAAGCGGTATTGCCAACACACAAATTAGATAAGTTTTTGGACGATGCTGTTAAAAGAGTTAATCCAGCGCAGTCTAACAAAGGGATCACAATCAATATCGCAAATATGACAGTTAGAGATGATACGGATATCCGTAAAATCGCAGATGAAATAGAACGCAGACTTGCTCTGGAGTCAAATAGACGCAAGCTTGCTGGAGGCTTGATATGATAAAAAATGAAGTCAGGATAGGCGATATAGAGCTGCATAAGCTTGGCACAATCGAAAAAATAGAGTATAGCAAGCTGTCAAATGATATCCTTTATCACGAAATTGCAAATAGGCAGCCTCGTGTTCAAGGAAGAAAAAGACAGTTAAAAGAGGTATCTCTGAAGATAAGGATTCATGACAAATCATCAAGAGCCGAAACAAAAAAACAAATAGATGAAATCGTAGGGCTATCATTCTCTGATAGCCCGATTTCGCTTATAGAAAATGGCAAGCATTGTAGAGCGATTCTTGCAGAGGCAGAAGATGAATACGTATTTAAAAATGGGCTGCTATCATTGACGTTTATTAACCTGGATGGGTTGTGGTACGGCGAAGAGAAGAGCGGCAAGCTGACGATAGACAATCAAGGAATTATCAGCACAGATTTTGCAAGCATCTCTATCGTGCCAAGCGCGCCGAATGTGATGCTAAAGGATGGCAAGGGGCATGCACTTAAGATGACTGCGCTAAATACTACAAGTGCAATTATTATAGATCTTGAAAATAAGACTGTTACACAAAACGAAAAACATATTGAACTAAGCACAGATTCGAGATTTTTTTCGTTCGAAAAAGGAAAAACTATAATGATTGTATCAAATGGCGCTACAAACACAACATATCGTGAGGTGATAGCACTATGATTTTTGTTTACGACCGAGACGAAAAACAAATCAATGCAATAGATGAAATCTATGAGCTGACAAAAGAAATCGGAAAGTTAAAAACCTTAGAGTTTGACAGTGAGCTTGATCTTGAAAAAGGATATAGGGTTATCATAAACGATAATGAAAAACCTTTTGAATTTATCATAATTGACTCTGAATACAGCCGCGGGGACACAAAGGAATATCACTACTATTGCCAGGAGTCACTGAAGGAAATTGAAGGAGTACCAATCATCGACAAAAGACCACAGGGAAATGTTAAGGATGCAATAGAATCCTTGCTTACTGATACAAGATGGCTGCTTAAGGTTCTTCCAACTTACGATTTAAGTCACACGCAAACAAACAGCTTTTATCACATTTCCGCGTTCGAAGCTCTAAGTAAAGTAGTACAAGATTATAATGTGGAATGGCATGCAGAATACGAAATGTCAGGAGCTGATATAACGAAGAGGATTCTCGTTATCGGAGAGCAAGGAATTAAATCAAACAGCAGACTTGAATTTGGAAAGAATATAACTAAATTTACAAGACGAGTATCTTCAGAGGCGATAATCACCGCGCTATACGGATTTGGAAAAGGTGAAGAGCAAGAAGATGGCGGATATGGAAGGCGTATAGATTTTGCAGAGATAAATAACGGAAAATCATATGTAGAAAACCTCGAGGCTAAAGAAAAATATGGAGTAGGAAAAGAAAACGAAAAAAAGCACGTTTTCGGTTTCTTTGTTGATGAAGAGGAGACAGATAAAGCTAAATTACTGGAAACGACAAAAAAAGAGCTCGCGCTGCTAAGTCAACCGAAGGCGGAGTACACCGTGGAAGCTGTTAATCTAAATATTGACTGCTCATTTGGAGACTACGTACAGGTGATAGATGATGAAATAGGATTTGCTGCAGAGGTACGCATCATAAAAGAAGTTGTACAGGATGAATCCAAAACATTTACGTTTGGAACTGTAACAAAAAGCTTTGACGAGTCTATCAGAAATGAGTTCAAGAAGACGCAAGAAACAATCAACAATCGAATTACATCCATTAGAGAAGAGGTTCTTTCAAAAATCACCAAACAATACTTTGGTGAAGATGGATATAATTATGATCTAAAGGCTGGAAACGAATACGGATTGCCTGCAGGGCTATATTCTTTTGACAGACAAATAAATCAAAATCCGTCAAAGGTGATTTATATTGGTGCCGGCAAGATGCTTATAGCGAATGAAAAGAAGCAAAACGGCGAATGGATTTGGAAAACAGCTGCCACAGCAGACGGACTGATGGGAGATACTGTTGTCGCTAATTCTATAACGGCAAATAAGCTTGCTGCAGATGTTGGCCAGGCATTGGACTTGACGTCAAATGCATCAATCAATAGCAAGGTTTCTTCGCTCTCTGAGGAAACATCAACAAAGATATCTCAAACGCAAGATATGATTATAAAACAGGTAGAATCAAGATCAAAGCTGGTAGATCAAATTATCAACGAAATTAAGACGTCAATCACACAAACATCTGAGGGAATATATTTCAATTTTGAAAGACTCAGCAAGAATCTTGATGCAGCAATTGCAGGCAGCAATGCTGAGTTTGAGCAAATTCGGAAATACATCAGATTTGAAAATGGGAATATTATACTCGGAGCAGAGGGCAATCCGCTCACGTTAAAAATAGAAAATGACAAAATCAAATTTCTTGAGAACGATGCGGAAATCGCGTACTGGCAGAACAGACAGTTTTATGCAGTAGATGGAGAATTTATAAACAGCTTAAAGCTAGGTAAATTCGCATTCATACCACGCGAAAACGGAAATCTAAGCTTTATAAAGGTGGTGAAGTAGATGGGATATTGGCTATCAATAAGGTTTTCACCAGGGCAGCAGGATATTGTTAATAACCAAAGCTATATGGCAGTCTATCTGTCTGTACATGCATCAAGTGGTTATTATGCAGAACATACTAATGCATTTGGAACACTAACGGTTAATGGGGTAAACTATCCTTTTTCCGGACATTATAGAGTAAACGGAAGCGCTCAGGTAATACATAGTGTTGGAATTTGGATTCCGCATAATCCGGACGGTTCAAAAACTGTATATGCCTCCGCAAGCTTTGATACAAGACTTGTAGGTGTACTTACAACATCAAATTCAGCAACGTTAACAACCATACCGCGTGCATCATCTCCGACAACTTCGAAGTCTACGGTGACATTTGGAGAATCATTCGACATTTTAACACATCGAAAATCAACAGCATTCACCCACGATGTATATGTGGGTGTTAATAATGATGCGAACTCTTTGGTAAAAATCGCTGACAAGATTCCAACAGACGTTACATGGACTTTGCCATACGAATGGAAAAATAAGTTTCCTGATTCGAATGTAAAGTTACTGGTGCGCGTTTACACGCTTAACGGAAGCGAAAACCTTGGTAGAATCGATGCGCCGCTAGTAAGCGTAAAGCCAACGGCAGACATGTATCCGCTTGTAGAAATAGAAGATAGGGACGAAACAGATTGTTACAAAAAATACGGAGGATATGTAAAAAATCAATCGAAAATAAAGATTGCTGCAAAAGCAGCATATAAATACGGGGCAACACACAAATCGACTAAGTTTAAAATTCGAGGAAACGGTCCAGTCACTGAAGATCAAGAAATAGTACCAAAAGGGGATGGCATCAACATTGAAGCGATAGTTACAGATAGTAGAGATACAAATGTAACGATTAGCAAGGATTTGCGAATCATTGATTGGCATGCACCAATATTGACAAATGTAAAAATTGAAAGATGTACAGCAAACGGAGATATTGATGCGAATGGAAATTATATAAAAATACTATATACTGCGGATGTTGCAAGCATCAACAACAAAAACACAAAAGAAATTGCATATGAACTTATCAAACAAGGCGAATATGACAGTGTATATGAATCTGAAGTATTGACAGATTACAAAACATCAGGAAATAAAGTGCTTCCGTGTCATGGTGATTTTGCATGGGATATAAAAATTACACTAAAAGATGACTTTGAAACATCGGAGTACGTACAGAAGATCGGAACAGCTTTTACTCTTGTTGACTATCATAACAGCGGTCGAGGACTGGCTATAGGAAAAGTTGCAGAACAAGCAGACCTTGCAGATGTTAATCTTGAAGTTAAATTGCGAAAGGGTCTGAATGTTGGAGATATTGATTATACAATTTCGGATGCAGAGTTTGAAAAAATGATGCAACTATTAGGACAATAAAGGAGCAGAAAATGGAAATAACAAAGAGACAAGACGGATATGGCATTAGTGGAATGAACGCATACGGCAGGTTTGTGGAAACAGATCTCACAGGACTGGAAACAATTGAAGAGGCGGAGCAAAAGCTACTTAATCAAAAATCGAAAGAAGAAATCGAAAAAGAAAGAATTGAACATGACAAGGAATTTCTGCTTGATGAATTTGTGAAAGGGAAAAAAGATGATGAATTATTGCAGCATCCAAACCTTTTTCCAAAGTTGAATCATGGCTTAAAAATCAGGAAAAACAAAATTTATAACTATATCAACGAGTTATTTAGAGCAAAAGAGGACTTTATTTATGACGTGCAGCAAAGCCCATTACTTGAGCCGTCGAGATGGCAAAAACTTGGAGAACCGGAACTAAGCGAATACGAAAAGCTTTATAAAACGGCGAAACCGTGGTCGAGAGATGAGAGCTACGATAAAGGCACATGCGTGATTTGGTATAGCAAGCTTTATCGTGCAAAAGAACGAATCACAACAGAGCAAGAACCAGGACGAAGCGACAAATGGGAGCTGATCAAGAAATGAGATTGTTTAATTTGCTGTATAAAATAATTCAAAAGCAGCGAAATCCTCTGCAACAAAAAGGTGACGTGTATTGGAATAATAGCACGTGGACATGTCCGGCGGATGGTTTTATAACTTTACGAAGTAGATGTGCATCATCTGCGGCGTATGTCTTGCTTTATATATCAAATAAAGACGGCGAGATAGTAGCATCACTGTATGGAGAAGGTTCAAACGGAACATTTACAACAATGTTTCCGGTTTTTCGTGGAGAAAAATATAAAACAGAATATGCTATTGGATACAATGGAATCAATGCATTTTATGCAAGTTTTGGCGGTTAAAAAGAAAGGTAAAAATATGGAAAAAGCAATAATAAT
>ERZ773042.535-NODE-535-length-25892-cov-3.613074_pt1 | contig 25892 bp, 27 predicted proteins | sample MGYA00511664_ERZ773042 | MGnify/ENA primary metagenome ERZ773042 (study PRJEB29015, sample SAMEA2737984) | human oral metagenome | biome: human oral; feature: human-associated habitat; material: dental | place: China | collected 2036 ... | reverse complement strand
TCGTCCACTAGAAAATCTTGCGGTTTCTGAAACTAAGGTTAAGGACTTAGAAAAGGCTATTCGGGCTTTAGGACCAGTCAATCTTGATGCGGTAGAGCAATTTGAAGAAGTCAGTCAACGACTGCATTTCCTCAATACTCAAAGAGATGACGTACTCTCTGCGAAAAATTTGCTTTTAGAAACCATTGAAGAAATGAATGACGAAGTAAAAGAACGCTTCAAATCAACCTTTGAAGCGATTCGTGAGAGCTTCAAAGTGACTTTCAGACAGATGTTTGGCGGCGGTTCAGCGGACTTGATTTTGACCGAAGGCGACCTGTTGACCGCGGGGGTAGAAATTTCGGTTCAACCGCCCGGCAAAAAAATCCAATCACTCAATCTGATGAGCGGAGGAGAAAAGGCGCTATCAGCCTTAGCATTACTCTTCTCCATTATTCGTGTCAAGACGATACCATTTGTCATTTTGGACGAGGTGGAAGCTGCACTTGACGAAGCTAATGTCAAACGTTTTGGCGACTATCTTAATCGCTTTGACAAGGACAGCCAGTTTATCGTGGTAACACACCGTAAAGGAACGATGTCCGCAGCAGACTCTATCTATGGGGTAACCATGCAAGAGTCCGGTGTATCAAAGATTGTCTCCGTAAAATTAAAAGATTTAGAAAGTATGTAAAATGAATATAAAATTAGTTGCGACAGATATGGACGGCACCTTTTTAGATGACAAAGGGCAGTTTGATATGGTTCGACTGAAGCAGTTGTTGCTCCGTTTTAAAGAAAAGGGCATCTATTTTGCAGTAGCCAGTGGACGCGGTTTGCTGTCATTAGAAAAGCTATTTGAGGATGTGCGAGATGAGATAATTTTTATTGCTGAAAATGGCAGTCTGGTAGAATTTCACGGAGAAGATCTCTATGAAGCAACCATGTCCAAAGATTTTTATCTGTCAGCTTTTGAGAAATTGAAGACATTTCCTTTCATCAATACCAGTGAATTGCTTCTAACAGGTAAAAAGGGCTGCTATGTTTTAGAAACGGTTGATCCAGCTTATTTAGCTTTTAGTACGCATTATAATGAAAATATCCAAAAAGTAGCTCGCTTGGAGGATATTACAGATGAAATTTTCAAATTTACAACCAATTTTTCTGAAGAAACAGTAGCTGTTGGTGAGGCCTGGGTCAATGAACACGTTCCCGGTGTCAAAGCTATGACGACAGGTTATAAGTCAATTGATATTGTCCTAGACTATGTAGACAAGGGCGTTGCCATTGTCGAATTGGCGAAGAAATTAAATCTTGAAATGGATCAGGTCATGACATTTGGTGACAATCTGAATGATCTACACATGATGCAAGTAGCAGGTTATCCTATTGCCCCTGAAAATGCTCGCCCAGAGATTTTGAAAGTAGCTAAAGAGGTCATTGGGCATCATGCGGCGCATTCAGTGATGACGTATATGGAGGGCTTATAATGGCAGATATAAAATTGATTGCCTTGGATTTAGACGGAACTTTACTGACTTCTGAGAAAAACATTTCAGAGCGAAATTTGGCAGCTCTTAAGATGGCTCAAGAGCAGGGAATCAAGATTGTTTTGACGACCGGTCGCCCTCTAAAAGCAATGGAGCTTTTCTTAAACGAACTGGGCGTAGCCAATCAAGAGGACGAATACACCGTTACTTTTAATGGTGGTTTGGTGCAACGCAATACAGGTGAAATTCTTGATAAAACAGTTTTTGCCTATGACGATGTGGCTCGTATTTTTGAGGAAACAGAAAAGTTAGGCTTGCCACTAGATGCGATTTGCGAAGGAACTGTCTACCAAATCCAGTCAGACCATGAATCGCTTTACCAAACTTGCAATCCTGCTTTAACATTTGAGTCGGTTTCATTTGCAGACTTATCTAGCCAACAGACTTATAATAAATGTGTAACAGCTTATGCACCAGATCCGCTTGATCGTGGCATCGCTCAGCTTTCGTCCGATTTATTTGACAAATATGAAATTTTTAAGTCGCGCGATATGCTGTTAGAATGGTCTCCGAAGAATGTTCATAAGGCAAATGGCTTAGAAAAATTGATTGCTCATTTAGGAATTGAACAAAGTCAAGTCATGACTTGCGGAGATGAAGCAAATGACCTGTCTATGATAAAATGGGCAGGACTTGGTGTAGCTATGCAAAATGCAGTAGCAGCAGTCAAAGAAGTCGCCAATGTAGTGACGCCGATGACGAATGACGAAGATGCTGTTGCTTGGGCTATAGAAAAATATGCACTAAAATAAAGGAGGAATTGAATGGGGTTATTTGATCGCCTTTTTGGTCGCCAAAAAGAAGAAAAACCAGTTGAAAATATTCCTGAAGAAGCTGTAGAAACAGTATCAGAGGATGATCAAGGAAAGAATCTAGAAAAAGTAGAAACAGCTCCTGTAGAGAATATACAATCTGAGAATCTAGATGAACAAACATTCCAAACAGAGCTGAAAGAACGCCTTGTTGAGGATGAGGCACGTCTTGAAACCATTCAAGAAAAAGTAGAAGAAATGGAGCCAAAGTTGGCTGATATAGTAGCTGATGCAGAGTCAGCTGAAAATGATTCGCAAGCTCCAGAAAATCATACATTGCAGAATGAAATGGTAACTTCACAACCTGACGATACAGCAGCTTTTTCGCAACATACGACTCATCCAGCTGCCACAGATTTACAGTCACGTTTAGCAGAAGCTAGAAGACAGCAGGCAGAACAAGAAAATATGAGGCAGCTGAACGAAGCGAACGCATGGTCAAGCTCAGCAGAGTCAACTACGGTAGAGAAGACTATTAGCGAACCAATTGAAGCAAGTTCATTTATTCAAGAAGAAACGGTTCAGGAAAAGTATGACCGTAGTCTTAAAAAGACACGGACAGGTTTTGGAGCGCGGCTTAATGCTTTCTTTGCTAATTTTCGTTCGGTAGATGAGGAGTTTTTTGAAGAGTTAGAAGAACTTTTGATTACAAGTGATGTGGGAGTGCAAGTCGCTTCTAATCTGACAGAAGCCTTACGCCAAGAAGCTCGCCTTGAAAATGCCAAAAAGCCAGATGTCCTTCGTCGGGTCATCATTGAAAAGTTAGTAGACATCTATGAGAAAGATGGTCAATTTAACGAAAAAATCAATTTACAAGACGGTTTGACAGTCATGCTGTTTGTGGGCGTAAACGGAGTTGGGAAAACCACTTCGATAGGGAAATTGGCTTATAAATATAAGCAGGCTGGCAAGAAAGTCATGTTAGTTGCAGCAGATACTTTCCGTGCAGGAGCTGTTGCTCAGTTGGTGGAATGGGGACGTCGAGTAGATGTTCCGGTTGTGACAGGTCCAGAAAAGAGTGATCCAGCTAGCGTTGTTTATGACGGTATGGAGCGTGCAAAGGCTGAAAATGTGGATATTCTCATGATTGATACAGCCGGACGCTTGCAAAACAAAGATAACCTAATGGCAGAGTTGGAAAAAATTGGACGGATTATCAAACGGGTAGATCCAGCTGCGCCACATGAAACGTTCTTGGCACTGGATGCATCAACTGGTCAAAACGCCCTTGTTCAAGCTAAGGAATTTTCAAAAATTACGCCAGTAACAGGAATTGTCTTGACGAAAATTGATGGAACAGCGCGTGGTGGTGTTGTTCTTGCAATCCGTCAAGAACTGGATATTCCAGTTAAACTGATTGGATTCGGAGAAAAAATTGACGATATTGGAGTATTTAACTCTGAAAACTTTATGAAAGGGCTCTTAGAGGGCTTGGTATAAGAAAAAAGACTTGCAATTCATTCATTTTGCAAGTCTTTTGCATATATTTTACTTTATCCCAATCGTCCTTCTTTACGATAGGCTTCATCTGGACGCCAGTTCCAATCAGCTTCAAATTGGTTAAGGAGTTCAAAGCTGGCTTCGGGTCCCATAGTACCTGATTTGTAATGATGAAGGGGAACTTCGTTATTTGCCCACAAGGCTTCAATACGGTCAATCAATTCCCAACTAGAGCGAACTTCGTCCCAGTGGCTAAAATTGGTTGAGTCATTGTTTAGCACATCGTAGATGAGCTTTTCATAGGGCTCTGGTGACGCACCAGAAGCTGTTGCATCTGTACGATAATCAAGTGTCAATGGAGCTAAGTTAAATTGCTCGCCCACTTCTTTGCCATTCATGCTAAGAGAAAATCCTTCAGTTGGTTGAATGTAAATCGTCAGCACATTTGGTTGAAGCGAGGAGCCGAAAATGGATTCCATTTGCTTGAAGACAATGTTGACATGGGTTCCTTTGGCAGTGAGACGTTTTCCAGTACGAAAGAAGAATGGCACACCACGGAAACGATCGCTGTCCACAAAGAACGCACCAGAAACAAAGGTTTCAGTGGTAGATTCTGGCTCAACATTTGGTTCACTGCGATAGGAAATATATTTTTTTCCGTCCACTTTTCCAGAAGTGTACTGACCACGAATGAAAAGTTTTTTCAGGTCATTATCGGTAGATTTGTGCAAGTGCTTGAAAACCTTAATTTTTTCAGCACGAATATCATCTTTGGTAAAAGTTTTGGGTTTGTCCATAGCAAGCAAAGACAGGAGTTGAAGTGTGTGATTTTGCACCATATCGCGCAGTGCACCTGAATGGTCGTAATAACCGCCTCGTTCCTCCACACCTAACTTTTCAGCAAAGGTAATCTGTACATTGTCAATATAATCGCAATTCCAGACATTTTCAAAAAGAAGATTGGCAAAGCGAATAGCAAAAATACTTTGAATCATTTCTTTGCCGAGATAATGGTCAATCCGGAAAATCTGCTCTTCGTCAAATGTTGCCAACAAATCGTTGTTCAGTTTGCTAGCAGAAGCTAGGTCTGTGCCAAAAGGTTTTTCTACAATTAAGCGTTCAAATCCCTTCCCGTCCACAATTTGTTCTGATTTGAGGTGTTTAGCAATCGTCCCAAAAAACTGAGGAGCCATAGATAGGAAGAAAAGTTTATTGTGTTCTGCTTGATAGTGCTCATTGAGATGATTTTGTAGTTTTCTCAATTCAATATAATGCTCGGTATCTTGGACATCGTGACTTTGGTAATAGAAATGGCTAGCAAATTCTTGCGCTTGCTCAGGGCTATCAGCGAGATCTGTGATAGACTCGACCACGACAGATTCAAAATATTCCTTGCTCCAAGGTCGGCGAGCTGTACCGATAACGGCAAAATGCTTAGACAGATTGCCAGATTTATACAATCTAAAAAGAGAAGGATAGAGTTTTCTTTTTGCCAAATCTCCACTGGCACCAAAAATTGTAATAATCACTTTTGAAGACATTTTGAACACCTGTTTTCTAATATTTTATTTATTTTATCATAAATTGATTAAAATTTCCGAGTTTTGATAGCTCGAAATAAAGAGTAAAAGAGATAAAAAATAAGGATAACAAGGAAGAAAAGGAGTAGAAAGACAAGATGCACACCGGTCGTTGTATTAGGAGATTGATTAACGATTATAGCAGCGATAGCTGTTCCCAAAGCACCGGCAAATGTTTGAGCCATTTGAAAGAGAGCAGTGGCGTCTGGTGACTTTTCACGACTAATTTGTGAAACAGACAAAGCCATCGTGTTGTTGAACGCCATATTGCGCCCAATCGTGAAGAAAATATAAAAAAGGATGATGAGCGGTAATGTTAAGGTTTTTGTAAAAAATGCAAAAATAGAAACAGCTAAGAAAAAGAGGAGGTTCCCACCATATAGAGAAAGTTTAGGTCCCTTGGTATCATATAATTTTCCCAAGAAAGGTGCCGAAAAAGCTCCTAACATTGTTCCAGGTAGCAGTGCAAAACCAGCGGCAGAAGTAGCCTCGTGTTTTACTAAAACTAAGAAATTAGGAATCAGAAAATTGGCTGATAAATTTGAAAATTGGTAGAGAAAGAAAGGAATAATTCCTAGTAGAATAACTGGATTTTTCAAAATACGAATATCTAAAAAAGGATGCTCTACCGTTAAACTTCGCCAAACGAAAAGGACAAGTGATAATAAAAAGATGATGACAAAAGTCCAATTAAAGCTACCTTCTTCTAAGCTAGAAATCATCATGATAGAAAAAGTCAGTGAAAGTGTAAGAAGCAAGAAAGAAATCCACTCAAAAGGACGTTTTTGTTTATTGGGGGTATTTTCTAAAAAGAAAAATCCTAGAATGAACGAGATGATCGAAACTGGCATGATGAATGTGTAAATCATATGCCAATCAAACAAACTAATCATAAAGCCGCCATAAGTGGGACCAATCGCAGGAGCTAGGCTTATAACGAGTCCAGACAGTCCCATGTAAAACCCGATTTGATTGCGCGGAATACGTTCTACGATAAGATTAAACATAAGTGGCGTGGCAATTCCAGTTGCAGAACCTTGCAAAATGCGGCCTAGCATGAGTAGGGCGAAATTTGGCGCAAGCATCGCTACACCGTTTCCTACTGTAAAAATAGCTAGGCTGGTAAAGAGAATTCTACGTTCAGACCAGTTGTGCGCTAGTGTGGCTCCTAGTGTAATTGTAATGGAGACGGCGAGCAGGTAACCTGTTGTAATCCATTGCAATGTGCCAAGGTCTGTATGAAAAACTTTCATAAGGTGCGGAAAGGTGACATTCATACTGGTTTCAGACAGAATTCCAGCAAAAGCAATGAGTGCTGTAGCGAGAATAGAGAGCAAGGTTTTCCTTGAAACAGGTTGGTTTGGATGTGACATAATACCTCCTAAAAATATAAATTTCTCTTATTTTATCATAATTACTTATAAAAGAGCATAATAGGAGACCTAGAGAAATACTTCTCAGGTCTTCTTTTGCTTATTTAATGTGGTTTAAAATACGCGGTAAACATAAGGATTGCTGGGTTTTTCAACTTTCTTGAAACTATCCACTTCAAGCGTTGGCAAGCTTTGTCCTAGTTGCTTATGGTAGCGAATAGTGATTTTTCCACTCGCTCTTATCCAAGTATTATTTTCAAAATGCTCTGTATTACCAGTTGTCAGAAGTCCATAAACCCCTGAATCTGCGATACAGTGGATAATACCGAAACGGAAAAGAAACTGGCTGTTTTTATCACTTGGGTCGTTGTAGACAAAGCCAGTAAATTCTAACCGTTTCCCTGCAAATTCATCTGGATAGTCATAGAGAACTTCCATGACTTCCATATAATTTTCCGTCGTAACGGAGATGACATCTTTTTTCAGATATTTTTTTGCAGCTGCCCGCATTTCCTTCTCGTAAGTACTTTTAGTAAAATAGGTACTGGTATCAGGCTTCAGGTATTGATTGGTAGTACCTTCATCAGCCTGAATGCTCTTTGAACTACCATCAGCTAGAGGAAAATGGTAGCCCTTAGCAGAAACGGTTGTAGAGTCCAAATTGACCGTTGGAAAGAAGAGAGCAACGATAAGTGGTACAACAAGAAAAGCAATGCTAGCAAATTTTGCTGAGCGGCTCGTCAAATGGCTGTGTACTTTCATTTTTTTCATCCAGACGATGAGCTGCACAATAGCTAGCACAAAAGAAAGTATCATGGAAATATATGCCAAATAAGAAAAATGCATATTGATGTATTGATTGAGCTTGCCAGAAAGTTGCAAATACATGGTGATTTCAAAGTAACCAGCTAAAATTAGAAAACGAATCATAGCACCACCCCCACAAGCCAAGAGTAAATGACAACAACTAAACTAACAATTCCAATGAATTGCCAGATGAATCGTCCTTTGAGGTAATTTTTCATCATGAGGATATTTTTCACATCTAGCATTGGTCCAATGACGAGAAAAGCCAGAACTGGCGCTAAACCAAAGCTAGAAATGAGCGAACTGCCGATAAAGGCATCTGCTTCACTGCAAAGTGAGAGAAGAAATGCAAGCAGCATCAATAGCAAAATAGCCATAAGCGGTGTTGCACTAATGGAAGTCAGGATGCGTGTAGGCACATAGACTTGGACAATACTGGCGAAGAGACAACCAAAGACTAAGTAACGACCTGTATCAAAAAATTCGTCAATAGACTGCACAAACACTTGAAATACTTTCTTTGGCTGACTTAAATGGGAGAAGTCGTGTTCATGCTGAATAATTCGATTCTCTTTTTGAATAGTTGCCGTGTTGAGAAAGCCAAAGAAAATTCCTAAGATGATTGCCACAACAATAGAGCCAAGGGCTCTGAGCAAAGCCATTTTAAAGGAATTCCCAAAGGCAGAATAGGTCGCAAAAAGAACGATAGGATTGATAACAGGTGCTGTCACCATAAAAGGAACAGCTGTGTAACTCGGTACTTTCTTTTCCAAAAAACGATTGATAATGGGTACAATCCCACATTCACAGGAAGGGAAAATAAAGCCAATAAACGTACCAAAGAAAATCCTACCCCATTTATTTTTAGGCAGATAGCGATAAACTTTGTCTGGTGTGATATAAACCTCTATAAAACCTGAAATAATGCTCCCAATCAGCACAAAAGGTAGTGCTTCAATAATAATGGAGAGGAAAATCGCACCAGCTTGCAAAACGCTAGGTGGCAGTTGATTAAAAAAGCTCATGACTTTTTAGCCTTTTGCTCTTTTGGGGTCTTTTTTTCTTTTTCATCAGGAAATTCTACTTTTTCGATTTTAGGTAATGTTGCAAATTCTTCAAACATTTTGTCCAAATCATCTGAACGTGTAAATTTAATAGCCATAACAGCCTCCTTTTCCTTTTTAACTATTATACTATCATTTTGAAAATTATGGTGAAATAAAGTCAGCAGAATAGGAATTAGCTTGTGAAAGAAGGAGATGAATGTGGTATAATAAATAGACTATATGTGCAAAGGAACAATCATGTCTTCAGACAACATAAAATTAAAATACTATAATCTTCAACCATTTACCAAATGGACAGGCGGAAAGCGACAACTTTTAAGTGTATTGAGGAGCTATATGCCTGAAAAATATAATCGTTATTTTGAGCCTTTTGTGGGAGGTGGAGCCCTATTTTTCGATTTAGCGCCTGAACGAGCTATCATCAATGACTTTAATGAAGAACTTATCAATACCTATCGTCAGATAAAGGAGAATCCTAGTGGCTTGATTGATTTGCTTCTGGAACACAAAGAAAATAATAGCAAAGAATACTATTTAGAACTTCGTTCTGTTGATCGGGATGGTCGTATTGATGCAATGTCTGATGTTGAGCGTGCAGCTCGGATTCTCTACATGCTTCGAGTAGATTTTAACGGACTCTATCGAGTGAATTCTAAAAATCAATTTAATGTTCCTTACGGTCGTTATAAAAACCCAAAGATTGTGGATGTTGATCTAATCCATCAAATCAATGGTTATTTGAATGAGAATGATGTTCAGATTTTGCATATGGACTTTGCGCAAGCGGTTGAAGATGCACAAACTGGTGACTTTGTCTACTTTGACCCACCTTATATTCCTCTCAATGAAACAAGCTCTTTTACCTCCTACACTCATGAAGGTTTTTCTTATGAGGAGCAGGTTCGCTTGAGGAATACCTTTAAGGAATTAACTGACAGAGGGGTCTATGCCATGCTCTCAAACTCTTCTAGTCCCTTAGCTGAGGAATTATACAAGGATTTTAATATCTACTCTGTCGAAGCCCAACGAACGAATGGTGCTAAAAAATCAAGCCGAGGAAAAATTTCAGAAATAATAGTAACAAATTATGACGAATAACGAATATAAGTATGGGGGTGTATTGATGACCAAACCATACTATCATAAAGAAAATACCATTTTAGTTCATGCTGATACCTTTTCTTTTTTAGAAAAAATGAAGCCAGAAAGCATGGATATGATTTTTGCAGACCCACCTTATTTTTTGAGTAATGGTGGAATTTCAAATTCAGGTGGACAAGTTGTATCGGTTGATAAGGGAGATTGGGATAAGGTATCAGGTTTAGAAGAAAAACATAGTTTCAACAGAAAATGGTTGCGTTTAGTTAGACCCTTGCTGAAACCCAATGGTACGATTTGGATTTCTGGTAGCCTTCATAATATCTATTCAGTTGGAATGGCTTTGGAACAAGAAGGGTTTAAAATCCTTAATAATATTACTTGGCAGAAGACCAATCCAGCTCCGAATCTATCCTGTCGCTATTTTACTCATTCTACTGAAACAATTCTTTGGGCTAGGAAAGATGATAAAAAAGCCAAACATTATTACAATTACGATTTGATGAAGGAAATCAACGGTGGTAAACAGATGAAAGATGTTTGGACGGGTTCATTGACAAAAAAAGCTGAAAAATGGGCTGGTAAACACCCGACTCAAAAACCGGAGTATTTATTGGAGCGGATCATTTTAGCTAGTACAAGAGAAGGTGATTACATTTTGGATCCTTTTGTTGGAAGCGGAACTACAGGGGTTGTAGCTAAAAGACTAGGCAGACGGTTCATTGGTATTGATGCAGAACAAGATTATTTAGAAATAGCAAAAAGAAGATTGGAGGCCGAGTGATGAAGAAAGATGGTGTCGGTGGAGCAAATACAAGGACGGGTCTTGCTTTTGAGCTAAAAACGGATTTACCTACTTTTATTGCTAAACAACAAGGATATATTGTTGAACCCAATGACTACGATATTAGATACCTAAAAAATGGTGCAATTAGGAATAAACTTCGACAAAAGCAGGCTAGATGGAAAGTTTTTTTCAACTCAGAAGAAGTTGGTGAGATATTTCAGAAATATGGCTTATATCGATATTTTGATGAGCTAGAGTTTGATTATAATAAAGTTATTTCAAAAAAACTTTTACCAGATGATTCAATATTTGTAATTAACAATAATACTGTTTTTATTATTGAGAAAAAAACTCAAAGTACTACAGGTAGTGTAGATGAAAAATTACAAACTTGTGATTTTAAGTTAAAGCAGTATAGAAAATTATTTGCCCCACTTAATAAAGAAGTCAAGTATTACTATTTGCTAGATAAAAAATGGTTTGATAAGCCTAGCTATCAAGATACACTAAATTACATTATTGATGTTGGCTGCGGTTATTACTTTAATTATATTTCGTTAGATGCACTAGGGTTACCAATTCCTGAGGAGGAAAAAAATGAATCTTGAATCTTATTTACAATTGAACTCTGACGAAAGATTGGGCCATTTTCTCTCCACCCTCTCTGTCACCAACCGTACACCAGAATACTATGTTAACTGGGAGAAAGTAGAAAGAGAGACGAAGAAATTTGAGTTGGAACTGCATACACTTAATTATCTGATTGGAAAAGATGATATCTACCAAACAGCTCTTGATTTGTTCAGAAAACAACCTGATTTGTTGAGGGCAATTCCTAGTCTGATTGCTAGTAGAGACAAAGTTTTAGATGTTTTGAGTCTGGATGAAGAAGACAACATGTCCTTCCATCAGCTTAATTTTAAAAAAATTGAAACCGAGAAAATAGAAGATTATGTGGAGTTTGTCGAACAGTCTGGTCTGCTTGATTTTCTACAATATGAAGCCAATCGCTCATTGGTGGATTATGTATATGGTGTTGAAGTTGGTTTAGATAGTAACGCTCGAAAAAATCGGAGCGGAACAACTATGGAAGGCATTTTGGAGCGTAGTGTAGAGAAAGTCTGTTTAAAATATGGTTTGGAGTTTAAAGCTCAGGCGACAGCGGCTTATATTAGGGAAAATTGGGGAATTACTGTTCCAGTTGATAAATCCGAGAGACGCTTTGATGTAGCTGTTTTTTCTCCCCAAAATAGAAAGTTGTGGTTAATAGAAACGAACTATTATGGTGGAGGTGGTAGTAAGCTGAAAGCTGTTGCAGGAGAATTTACAGAACTAAGCCAATTTGTCGAGAGTTCAACAGATGATGTGAACTTTGCCTGGGTAACAGATGGACAGGGCTGGAAAACGGCACACTTACCTCTTGCGGAAGCTTTTGCTCATATTCCAAATGTATTTAATCTGGAGATGATTAAGCGAGGGTATTTAACTGAGTTGTTACAATGATTAAGTACATAATCTGAGAAATAATTCATCTTTATCAGTATTTTTAGAATGATAAATTGCACTTATTCTTGTAATTTATCAAATGAATAAATAATGGCGAAAGAAGAAAGTAGCCAGAGAGACAATTGCATTTGGACTGCTGGATAAGGTATGGTATAATATTCTTTATGGAAACAAATATTATCGAACTATCGCAAAGTTTAAAGATTAGTCAGAAGCAAATTGAAAAAGTATTGGAACTGACAGCAGAGGGCAATACGATTCCGTTTATCGCTCGTTATCGGAAAGAAATGACAGGTAATTTGGATGAGGTAGAGATTAAGGCTATTCTTGATTTGGATAAAAGTCTGACGAACCTCAGAGAGCGTAAGGCAACGGTGCTGGCAAAGATTGAGGAACAAGGAAAGCTGACGGACAAATTGCGTGCGGCCATTGAAGCAGCTGAAAAGTTGGCTGATGTGGAAGAACTTTATCTTCCTTACAAAGAAAAACGTCGGACAAAAGCTACGATTGCACGTGAAGCAGGACTTTTTCCTTTGGCACGACTCATATTACAAAATGCTGCCACTCTTCAAGAGGAAGCAACTGCCTTAACTAACGAAACATTTCCGACGGCAGAAGCAGCTCTAGCTGGAGCTGTAGATATTTTAGTGGAGGCCATCTCAGAAGATGTACAACTGCGTGCTTGGACTTATCATGAAATGCTGACAAATTCAAGCATTGTTTCAACTTTAAAAGATCAAGATTTGGACGAAAAGCAAGTGTTTCAAATTTATTATGACTTTTCCGAAAGAATCGCAGATATGCAGGGGTATCGCACCTTAGCACTGAATCGTGGTGAAAAGCTAGGTGTTCTCAAAGTTAGTTTTGAGAATAATGTAGATAAGATTATCCGCTTCTTTGAAGTGCGCTTTAAGGTCAAAAATGACTACATTCATGAAGCAATCCAGCAAGCTGTGAAAAAGAAAATCATTCCAGCTATGGAACGTCGAATTAGGGCAGAATTGACCGAAACTGCAGAAGACGGAGCGATTCAGCTTTTTTCAGATAATCTGCGAAATCTGCTCTTGATTGCGCCACTCAAAGGACGTGTGGTACTAGGATTTGACCCAGCTTTCCGGACAGGAGCAAAATTAGCAGTCGTAGATGCAACTGGAAAAATGCTGACAACTCAGGTTATCTATCCTGTTCCACCGGCAAAAGCAGCGCAAATTGAAGCTTCTAAGCAAGATTTGTCAGACTTGATTGACCAATTTGGTGTTGAAATCATTGCTATTGGGAATGGAACAGCTAGTCGTGAAAGTGAAGCATTTGTCGCTGAAGTATTGAAAACTCATCCAAACGTCAGCTATGTTATTGTCAATGAAAGCGGTGCGTCTGTTTATTCTGCTAGCGAATTGGCGCGGCATGAGTTCCCTGATTTGACCATTGAGAAACGTTCGGCTATCTCTATCGCACGTCGACTGCAAGACCCTCTTGCAGAGCTAGTTAAAATTGACCCAAAATCAATCGGTGTCGGTCAATACCAACATGATGTGAGCCAGAAGAAATTATCTGAAAGCTTGGATTTTGTCGTAGATACCGTTGTTAACCAAGTCGGCGTTAATATCAATACCGCAAGCCCATCTCTTCTATCGCATGTGGCAGGGTTAAACAAAACGATTTCTGAAAATATTGTCAAATATCGTGAAGAAGAAGGCGTGATTCGCTCGCGTGAGGAGATTAAAAAAGTTCCTCGTCTAGGTGCTAAAGCATTTGAACAGGCGGCAGGGTTCTTACGGATTCCCGAAAGTGATAATGTTTTGGATAATATAGGTGTTCACCCAGAGAGTTATCCAGCTGTTGAGAAATTGTTCCAAACGCTTGCAATTACGGACTTAGATCAAGCCGCTCAAGAAAAATTGCAGTCTTTAGATGTCAAAAAAGTTGCTGCAGATTTGAACTTGGGAGAAGTTACCCTCAAGGATATCATTGCAGACTTGCTCAAGCCAGGACGTGATATGCGTGATTCATTTGATGCACCAGTTCTGCGTCAAGATGTCCTTGATATAAAGGACTTACAAATTGGGCAAAAGTTAGAAGGCGTTGTCCGCAATGTTGTTGATTTTGGTGCTTTTGTCGATATTGGCATTCACGAAGATGGCTTGATTCACATTTCTAAGCTCAGCAACAGCTATGTCAAACATCCGAGTCAAGTTGTTTCTGTTGGTGATTTGGTAACCGTTTGGGTAGACAAATTGGATATAGAAAGAGAAAAGGTCAATCTTTCCTTGGTGGCACCGCGTGAATCTAACTAACTATGTCAGACAAGTCTCTTTGGAAGATTTTGGCAAAGAATTTCGACATACGGCTTCTTGGAATAAGCGTCTTCGCTCAACAGGTGGACGCTTTTTTCCAAAGGATGGTCATCTCGATTTTAATCCTAAAATCTATGAACAGTTTGGTTTAGAAACTTTCCGAAAAATTGTGCGGCATGAGTTGTGTCACTATCATCTTTACTTTGAAAAGAAAGGTTATCGACATAAGGATCGAGATTTCAAGCAATTATTGAAATCCGTGGACGGTTTGCGCTATGCGCCTACTTTATCAAGCCAATCATCTGCAAAAATGCTTGTTTATCAATGCTTGCATTGTCGTGCACAATATCATAGAAAAAGACGAATCAATACTGAGCGGTATTGCTGCAGACGTTGTCAAGGGAAACTCATTTTTATCAGACAGTTGCAGTCTTAATGACTATTTTGGAGAAACAATCAGAAATCCGCCTGGGGACGGATGGCGTGATGACTAAAATGTGCTACACTAGATTTAGTATCAATGAAAGAGGCTAAATGATGATGAAAACAAAATTTTATAAATTACGCCGAAATAGCGCTGTATCAGGAGTCTTGGCTGGTTTGTCTGACAAATTTGGTTTGGACGTTGGGCTTGTTCGCTTTTTATTCGTTTTATTTACTATCTTTAACTTTGGCTTAGGGATTATCATCTATATTATCTTAGCCGCTGTGATGCCTTACAAGGAAGATGTTGAAGAAGAAATGTATGGAACAGGAACTCGTAAGCGCAAAGAAGCAGAAGCTATCAAAGAAGATGACGGCTGGTTTTGGTGAGTGTGATGGAGCAAGCGCTTAGTTATATATGCTAGAAAGGAGTTCGGACAATGGACTCCTTTATTTTAGGAGGAGAAGAAATGGAATATTGGGATGCTTATAATGAGCAAAGAGAGCGACAAGGAAAGTTTCTAAAGAGAGGTCAACCAATTGCGGAAGGGCAGTATCACCTCTGTGTCAATGTCTTCGTTCGCCATATAGATGGAGAATTTCTCCTGATGCACCGCAGTCCAGAAAAAGAAATTCATCCTAATTATTATGAGTTTGGTGCAGGAGGAAGTGTGTTGGCTGGTGAAGATAGCATGACCGCAGCCTATCGTGAATTGCGGGAAGAAACTGGGCTAATTCCTAGAGAAATACAACTGATTGAGCAGACGACTTCACCTAAAGATCACTGTCATTTTGATTTTTATGAGGCAACCGTTACAGAAAAAGATGTGAAATATCAAGAGGGTGAAACGGATGGTCACATCTGGCTGAAACCTAGTGAACTCCGATATTTTATGAATCGTTATCCTTTATTTCAAGATCAAAAACAAATTGTAGAAAAAATGCTCCAGTCAGAGAAGTAGTAAATGCTATATATTATATATGGTTGCATCCATTTTCTTTGCAAAATCAAGGATGAAACTCTCCTTTAATCTCAAAATTTGCTATAATAGAAAAAGAAACTATCAAAGGGGAAGAATATGGCTGTAAAGATCAAAGATCTATTAAAAAAAGTCAGATTAAATGTGGTTTATGGCGACGAGAAAATGTTGGAAAGAGAAATTACGACCTCTGATATTTCCCGCCCAGGACTTGAAATGACAGGTTATTTTGACTATTACACCCCAGAGCGTATCCAGCTAATGGGCATGAAAGAATGGTCTTACTTGATGAAGATGACCTCTCACAATCGCTATCAGGTTTTACGGAAAATGTTTGAACGAGACACTGTTATGATTGTGGCGCGTAATCTGAAAGTACCTGATGAGATGTTGAAGGCTGCAAAGGAAAATAAAATTGTTGTTCTCAGCAGCCGCACACCGACGAGTCGTTTATCCGGTGAAATTTCTAGCTATCTAGATTCACGTTTGGCTGAACGAACCAGTATTCATGGGGTTTTAATGGATATTTACGGAATGGGTGTCTTGATTCAAGGAGATAGTGGAATCGGAAAAAGCGAAACTGGTTTAGAACTGGTGAAACGGGGACATCGTTTAGTTGCGGATGACCGCGTAGATATCTACGCAAAAGATGAAATGACTCTCTGGGGCGAGCCAGCGGAAATTTTGCGCCATTTACTTGAAATACGCGGTGTTGGGATTATTGATGTCATGAGCCTTTATGGAGCTAGTGCTGTCAAGGATTCATCACAGGTTCAATTGGCTGTTTATCTGGAAAATTATGATGTCAATAAAACATTTGATCGTTTAGGAAATAATGGTGAAGAGTTTGAAGTATCAGGTGTGGCTATTCCAAGGATTCGCATTCCTGTGAAAACGGGTCGCAACATTTCGGTGGTGATTGAAGCAGCAGCGATGAATTACCGTGCTAAAGAGATGGGCTTTGATGCCACGAAGACTTTTGAGGAACGCTTGACCAATCTCATTAGTGAGAATGAGGTGTCTCATGATTGATCCAATTGCATTTAAAATAGGACCTCTAAGTATTCGCTGGTATGCGATTTGTATTGTAACAGGTTTAGTTTTAGCTGTTTATCTGGCTATGCGTGAAGCGCCGCGAAAGAAAATCATTCCAGATGACATTCTTGATTTTATCCTCATTGCGTTTCCTTTAGCAATCGTTGGAGCTCGCATTTATTATGTCATTTTTGATTGGGGCTATTATGCTAAAAATCCTGCTGAGATTTTTGCCATTTGGCACGGAGGAATTGCTATCTATGGCGGTTTAATCACCGGAGCGATTGTCTTGTATTTTTTCTCACAAAGAAAGCTTATCAATACGCTAGACTTTTTAGATATTGCCGTTCCAGGAGTGATGATTGCCCAAAGTCTTGGGCGCTGGGGAAATTTCTTCAATCAAGAGGCTTACGGAGCGGTTGTTAAAAGTCTAAATTACTTACCAAGTTTTATGCGCAACCAAATGTACATTGATGGTCATTACCGACAACCAACTTTTCTTTATGAGTCGGTTTGGAATTTGTTAGGATTTGCTTTAGTGATGGTTGCGAGAAGAAAGAAAAATTTCCTCAAACGTGGGGAAATGACTGGATTTTATCTTATTTGGTATGGAATAGGTCGCATGGTGATTGAAGGTATGCGAACAGATAGTCTCATGTTTGCGGGCTTGCGTGTGTCACAATGGTTGTCTGCTGTTCTAGTGGTTGCAGGAATCATTCTCGTCATTTACCAACGCAGAAAAAAAGATACCCCTTATTATTAAAAAGTTAGGAGAAGAAAAATGCTTGAAATTGCTTATAGTCTAGTTGCCCTCGCTTTGATTGCTTTGATTGTTTATACGATTTTTTTGGTTAGGAAAATCTCAACTGTCGTTGATGAAACAGAAAAAACAATTCAGGTATTGACAACGGATGTCAATGTGACACTCTATCAAACCAATGAATTGTTAACCAAAGTGAATGTTTTAGCAGATGATATTAATGGAAAAATGACAACCATTGACCCGCTTTTCACTGCAGTTGCAGATTTATCTGAGTCCGTTTCGGATTTGAATGATTCTGCTCGTCATTTGAGCAAAAAAGCTGCTGCAGCAGGAAAAAATAGTGTCAAAGCTGGTGCAACTTTATCGGCTTTACGTATGGTTACTAAACTATTTAAAAAATAAGAAAGAAGGTTTATTATGGGTAAATTTTCATCTATCCTTTTAGGAACAATCTCTGGTGCGGCTGCAGCGGTATTTCTCACAAGTAAAAAAGGAAAAGAAGTGACAGCTAAGGTTTCTGATTTCATGAATGAGGTCAAAGAAAATCCAGATGATTTTAAAGATCAAGTAGTACAAAAAGCCAATCATTTCTCTAATCAAGCTGCAGAAGCAGTCAACCAAGCCAAAGAAAAGGTTGAGAGCGGAGAAATTACAGGTGAAACAATTCTTGACTCTGTGAAAGAAGCAACGAAACAAGTAGTTGACTTCTCACAAGAGAAATTTCAAGAATGGAAAGAAAAAATGGAGTCAGAAGGGATTTCACCAGAAGAATTTAAAAAATCTGCTCCTGAATCAGCAGAAAATGAGCCTACTTCCGAGGATATTGTCATTGATTTGACAGAAGAAAACCAAGAATCGGAAAATGAAGACAAAAAAATTGAGGACTAGCACCTCAATTTTTTTAACTTTTTAACATCGATTTTACATCACAACGAATCACAACAATTCACGACAAAAATAGTGCCTGTTTGCAAGGCGCTTTAATTTCAAAACTATTTATTTCTTTTCTGACGAATAAATGCTTGCTGCATTTTAATGCAAACTAAACTAACACCAATTGCTAAAGCAAAAGCTAAGAAAGTGTTTATTTTAATAGACAAGAATAAAAAGCTAAACAAAGCTGTCAAGATACAAAATGTAGCAATATTCACGAAAAATAGTAATTCTTTCAGATTTGGATTCGTTTTTGCTTCAGGAATGTAATCTTGATAAAGGGGATATTGTTCTTGTTCTAATTCTGGATAGGTGTAGTCCTCTTGATAGGGCTGATATTTTCTTGCAGTCATGTTCTCTCTCCTTACAGTACTCTCTTATTTTATCATGATTTTAATTAGATAAATATTACATAACGGTTACAAAAAGGCTAAAAATGCTTTTCAAATTAAAAAATAGAAGAGAAATCAAAAATATGTTATAATTTTGCTATGAAAAAGATTATCATTACAGCGACAGCTGAGAGCGTTGAACAAGTAAAAGAGCTTTTAGAAGCAGGCGTAGATCGCATTTATGTAGGTGAAAAGGAGTATGGTCTTCGGTTACCCCATACTTTTTCTTATGATGAATTGCGGCAGATTGCAGCCCTTGTACATGAGGTGGACAAAAAGTTGACAGTTGCTGTCAATGCTTTGATGCATCAGGAAATGATGAATAAAATCAAGCCATTTCTTGATTTTTTAGTGGATATTCAGGCGGATTATATTACTGTGGGAGATGCCGGTGTCTTTTATGTGTTAAAACGCGATGGTTATCCGTTTAAGACGATTTATGATGCCTCGACTATGGTTGCCAGCAGTCGTCAGGTGAACTTCTGGGGGCAAAAAGCAGGCGCTTCTGAGGCAGTTCTAGCGCGTGAAATCCCATCTGCTGAACTATTTAAAATGCAAGATATTTTAGAAATTCCTGTTGAGATTTTGGTTTATGGTGCTAGCGTCATTCATCACTCTAAGCGTCCACTTTTGCAAAATTATTATAATTTTACTCATATTGATGACGAAAAGAGCCGTGAGCGTGATTTATTCCTTGCAGAGCCGAGTGACCCAGATAGCCATTATTCTATTTTTGAGGACAATCATGGGACGCATATTTTTGCAAATAATGATTTGGATATGATGACGAAACTTGGAGAGTTGGTAGAACATGGCTTTACACATTGGAAATTAGAAGGCATTTACACGCCAGGACACAATTTTGTTGAAATTGCCCAACTCTTTGTGCAAGCGCGTGAGCTGATTGAGACCAATCAATTTACACATGATCAGGCTTTCCTTTTGGATGAGCAGATTCATCAATTGCATCCCAAAAATCGTTTCTTGGATACTGGATTTTATGAATATGATCCAGACCAGGTGAAATAAGGAATACAGGTGGTCGCGAGTTGTGACTGCTTGTTTAACATTCACAATCTGCTACCTTTAGTTTGCTTTCAAGCCCTTTTTGCTATAAAATAAAAAGGCTAAGTATTAGAATATGGAAAAGAGCGAGAATATGACAAAAACTTTGAAAAGACCAGAAGTTCTGGCGCCTGCTGGAACGTTGGAAAAATTAAAAGTCGCCATTCGCTATGGAGCGGATGCTGTCTACATTGGCGGACAAGCCTATGGTTTGCGCAGTCGTGCTGGAAATTTTACGTTTGAAGAAATGGAAGAGGGCGTTCAATTTGCTCGTGAACATGGCGCAAAAGTCTATGTGGCTGCGAACATGGTAACCCACGAAGGCAATGAAGAAGGAGCTGGGGAATGGTTCCGCACTTTGCGGGATATTGGCATTTCTGCCGTTATCGTATCTGACCCAGCTTTGATTGCCATTGCTTGTACAGAAGCGCCAGGTTTGGAAGTACACTTGTCAACACAAGCTAGCGCAACAAACTATGAAACCTTAGAATTTTGGAAAGATTTGGGGTTGACACGTGTCGTTTTGGCGCGTGAGGTTTCTATGGAAGAACTAGCAGAAATCCGCAAACACACCGATGTGGAGATTGAAGCTTTTGTTCATGGTGCTATGTGCATTTCTTACTCAGGACGCTGTACTTTATCTAATCATATGAGCATGCGGGATGCCAATCGTGGGGGCTGCTCTCAATCTTGCCGCTGGAAATATGACCTTTACGATATGCCCTTTGGACAAGAGCGCAAGAGCTTAAAAGGCGAAATTCCAGAAGAATTTTCTATGTCGGCTGTGGATATGTCCATGATTGACCATATTCCAGATATGATTGAAAATGGAGTAGACAGCTTGAAAATTGAAGGACGCATGAAGTCTATTCACTATGTATCTACTGTTTCAAATTGTTACAAGGCGGCAGTAGATGCTTATCTTGAAAGTCCTGAAAAGTTTGAAGCAATCAAGCAAGATTTAGTAGATGAAATGTGGAAAGTTGCACAACGTGAGTTGGCAACGGGATTTTACTATCATACACCAACTGAAAATGAGCAGCTTTTTGGAGCACGCCGCAAAATTCCGCAATATAAATTTGTGGCAGAAGTGGTGGCTTATGACCCTGATACGCAAACAGCGACTATTCGGCAACGAAATGTCATTAACGAGGGCGACCCAGTTGAGTTTTATGGTCCTGGTTTCCGTCATTTTGATGCAGTCATTACAGATTTACATGATTCAGATGGAAATAAAATTGATCGGGCTCCAAATCCGATGGAACTATTGACGATTTCCTTGCCACATCCGGTTTATCCAGGTGATATGGTACGCAGTCGTAAAGAAGGTTTGATAAATCTTTATAAAGAAGACGGCACAAGTGTCACAGTACGAGCATAAAAATCCACATTGAGAAGAGGTTTGAATGGTTAATTCTGCCTCTTTTCATTTGTACAAAATATTTTAAAAAAATAAATGTAAACGCTTGCTTTTTTAAAAAAGAAGGTGTACAATATAATTAAAGAAAGATAAGAAAGGCTGATTCCAATGGGTATCGGTACGTTCATATTTTAAATCGTTTATGATGTATTAGTTTCTATTTGCTAATTGTTTTTCTTAATTGGAGGTATTTGATAAATATTTCTGAAGATGTCATGTAGTGGTTTGTAGAATTGCATCGCGTATAAAGAACGCAAAGTAAGAATAAATAAGAATGTTATTTGATGCAGTCGGTAGAAGCTTTTTAATGATTTTCACGCTTTGGTATAAAACCGCTATTGTTTTAGATGAAAAAACTTGTTTTTGATATATTGTGGACAAGAAAATCATTCTTTAATAAAATAACGATGGAATCATCATAAGAATCTCTTTTCAGATAATTACTTTCTGAAAGTCTATCTATCACTTATTAGCAAATAGAGACGGCTCCTAGCTTTCTGTAGATATACAGTAACTAGGAGTTTTTTGTATGCTCTGTTCTTTGAAAAAAATCATGAAAAGTAGTATAATAAATTGGATATGCAAAAGATTTGCAAAACTGTAATTCGACTTGGGATTCCAAGGACCGTTAGTAAAAAAATTTGAAAAGGAGAATCAATGAGCAATATTAAATTGATTGCTTTAGGTGGCGTACGTGAGAATGGAAAAAATCTTTACATCGCTGAAGTGGATGAATCTATTTTCGTCCTGGATGTCGGATTAAAATATCCAGAAAATGAACAGCTTGGTGTGGATTTTGTTATTCCAAATATGGACTATTTGTTTGAAAATAAGGACCGTATTGCAGGGGTCTTTTTGACACACGGGCATGCAGATGCAATTGGTGCCTTGCCTTATTTACTTGCTGAAACGAAAGTTCCTGTATTTGGCTCAGAATTGACGATTGAGTTGGCTAAGTTATTTGTCAAAGGAAATGATACGGTCAAAAAGTTCAATGATTTTCATGTGATTGATGAAGACACAGAGATTGATTTTGGTGGTACGGTTGTATCTTTCTTTAAAACAACGCACTCTATTCCAGAGAGTTTAGGGATTGTTTTGAAAACGTCTGAAGGCAATATTGTTTACACAGGTGATTTCAAGTTCGACCAAACGGCTAGTCAGTCTTATGCAACAGATTTTGCTCGCTTGGCGGAAATTGGTCGTGAAGGCGTTCTAGCTCTTCTTAGTGATTCTGCAAATGCGGATAGTAATATTCAAGTGGCAAGCGAGAGCGAAGTTGCAAAAGAAATTAGCAATACGATTGGTGATTGGAATGGACGCGTCATAGTTGCAGCGGTTGCAAGCAATCTTTCTCGTATTCAACAAGTTTTTGAAGCTGCCGCTAGGACAGGTCGTCGTGTTGTGCTGACGGGGTTTGACATTGAAAATATCGTTCGTACTGCTATTCGCTTGAAGAAATTATCACTCGTGGACGAACGTTTGCTAATCAAGCCAAAAGAAATGTCCAAGTTTGAAGATCATGAGTTGATTATTTTGGAAACTGGGCGTATGGGTGAGCCAATCAATGGCTTGCGCAAGATGTCTATCGGACGTCACCGTTATGTAGAAATCAAAGAAGGCGATTTGGTTTATATTGTTACAACACCGTCTATCGCAAAAGAAGCCTTGGTGGCACGTGTAGAAAACATGATTTACCAAGCAGGTGGTGTTGTCAAACTAATTACGCAAGATTTACGAGTGTCTGGACATGGAAATGAGCGCGATTTGCAATTGATGTTAAACCTCTTGCAGCCGAAATTCTTGTTCCCAATTCAAGGAGAATATCGTGAATTGGCAGCACATGCTAAAGCTGCAATGGCAATTGGTATGTTGCCAGAAAACATTTTTATTCCAAAACGCGGTAGCATTATGGAATATGAAAAAGGAGATTTCTTACTTGCTGGTGCAGTCCCTGCTGGCGATGTCATGATTGACGGAAATGCGATTGGTGATGTAGGGAATATCGTTCTTCGTGACCGTAAAGTTCTGTCTGAAGACGGTATCTTTATCGTCGCCATTACGGTGAACCGTCGTGACAAGAAGATTATTTCCAAAGCTAAGGTTCATACGCGTGGATTTGTTTATGTCAAGAAAAGCCGTGATATTTTGCGTGAAAGTTCTGACTTAATCAATAAAACAGTGGAAGATTATCTTGCAAAAGATAATTTTGACTGGGGTGAACTGAAGGGAGCTGTGCGTGATAATCTTGCGAAATATCTCTTTGAGCAAACCAAACGTCGTCCAGCAATTTTACCTGTTGTAATGGAAGTGCGTTAAGAAAATAAATAAGTAAGTACATTTAACCTATAGTAACAAAAATAGTGGGGTCAGGACGTTTGTTCCAACCCCTTTCTTACATTTATATGAAAAGGAGAAAAAATGGCATTTTTTGAAATAGAATATCATTCAGCAGTACTAGAAATGGAGCGTCGTGTCAATGTCATATATCCTGATGCGGATGCAGTAGCTCCCAGTCAGGTAGCAGATACGGATATTCCCGTTCTTTACCTTTTGCACGGCATGGGCGGCAATGAAAATTCGTGGCGCAAACGGACGAATATTGAGCGTTTACTGCGCTATACAAATTTAATTGTCATTATGCCATCAACAGATCTTGCTTGGTACACCAACACTGCTTATGGGTTGAATTATTATGATGCCATAGCAAAAGAATTGCCTGAGGTTATGCAGCGATTCTTCCCCAATATGAGTCGGAAACGGGAGAAAACATTTATTGCAGGCCTGTCGATGGGAGGTTATGGAGCTTATAAAATAGCCTTGACGACAGATCGATTCTCTTATGCAGGGTCATTTTCAGGTGCTATTGGGCTCGGTTTGGATGATGTGGATATAGAGGAACTTCCAGGCGGAACGCTTAACTATTGGCAAGGTGTGTTTGGTGATTTGAAAGCAGCTGGTGTTGAGAAGCATTTCTTAACAACGATGGCAAAGAAGTCAGATAAAAAGACTAAATTTTACGCTTGGTGTGGGGAGCAAGATTTTCTCTATCAAGCAAATGAAGTAGCTGTTAAACAATTGCGCGAATGTAGCTTAGATATCACCTATCATCATAATCTGGGAAAGCACGAGTGGTATTACTGGGAAAAACAATTAGAGGAATTTCTGAAATGGCTGCCGATTGATTTTGAAGTAGAAGAGCGCTTATCCTAAAGTTGCTTGAGAGATGCCCTTTTTGACAGAAATTTACATTTTTTTGTCAATATTTTATTCTTTCTTTTACAGTTCTCTATGTTAAGAAATTTTTAAGCGAATCTCATTATACTTACTCTTTACATTTGAGATTAGGAGGGAAGTATGAGGTTTATATTTCGAATATTTTCGGCGCTGTTGCGCTTGATATGGCGTTTAGTTTATAGCCTTGCATTGACAGTACTCATTTTTGTGGGAATATTGTATGTCATTAGTCCTTCTAAAAGCAATTTTTCGACAACACTTCAGCAAGATGTCAGTCAAATTTACCGATATGTAAGTGGTCAAGACAGTCAACTAGGCCTTGGACAAAATGTAAAAGACCTGACCAAACAGTTATCGGACAATCATGTTCACCAAACTTCTGGTGCACGCTGGGACACAGCGAGTGCTACGATTTATATTGATACACAAGACGAGACATTTCGCTCAGCTTATCAGGAAGCCATTCGTACTTGGAATCAGACAGGGGCTTTTACTTTTCAGATTGTAAATGATAAAAATCAAGCCAATATTGTGGCTACAGAGATGAATAGTAGTACTGTTAGTGCCGCAGGTGAGGCAGAATCCAAAACCAATTTGCTGACCAAGCGTTTTACAAATGTAACTGTTCGACTAAATCGTTATTATCTATTAAACAGTCAATATAGCTACTCTTATGAGCGAATCGTAAACACAGCAGAGCATGAACTGGGACATGCGATTGGATTGGAACACAATGAAGAAAAATCTGTTATGCAATCTGCTGGCTCGTTTTATGATATTCAAGCAGTAGATGTTCAAGCAGTAAAGGAGTTGTATCAAGCATAAAATGATAAGAAATATGTTTAAAATCATCAGACGTTTCCCAGAGCAGGTTTTCTTGTTTGTCTTTAATTCCAGTATTTTTGCATGGTTATGGAAAAGTTGCTCTGATATCGCAAATCGTATTGGAGTGACAGCTGCATGGCGAGAACATATTCCAGCTCCTATCCAAAGTTTTTTTGGCGAAAACAGTCAGGCAGTTCAAGGCTTTTTCAATCATTCAGCCGTGATGTGGTTGATTGGTTCTATGATGATCCTTTGGGTGATTCGTTTTGTAAAAGGAATCATCAAATTAGGGCTTTTTGCTTTGATTATTCTATTAGGTGTTTACCTTGTGATGCAAAATCAAGAAATTTTAAATAGTTTTAAATGAAAATGCGGTCAAAATGAACCGTATTTTTGTTTTCTAAGATAGCAGTTAGGATAGGAATCTGCTATAATAGGTTTATGATTATTTTACAAGCAAATAAGATTGAACGCTCTTTTGCAGGGGAGCTTCTTTTTGACAATATTAACCTGCAGGTGGATGAGG
>ERZ773042.531-NODE-531-length-25946-cov-12.752887_pt1 | contig 25946 bp, 23 predicted proteins | sample MGYA00511664_ERZ773042 | MGnify/ENA primary metagenome ERZ773042 (study PRJEB29015, sample SAMEA2737984) | human oral metagenome | biome: human oral; feature: human-associated habitat; material: dental | place: China | collected 2036 ... | reverse complement strand
CGATTAACACAGAGGTGCTATTGTGATATAATTACCTCTGATGAAGGGGGATAATCTTAAAGAACAAGAACGTACTAAGCTTCACAATACTATTTGGAAAATTGCTAATGAATTACGCGGCTCGGTCGATGGTTGGGATTTTAAGGCATATGTGTTGGGCTTCTTATTCTATCGGTTTATATCGGAAAATTTAGTTAATTATCTTAATGCCGAAGAACGCAAAACTGGCGTGGCCGATTTTAATTACGCTGAAATTAGCGATGATCAGGCGGAGTTTGGTCGTGAGGATACGGTAAATGACAAAGGATTTTATATTTTACCAAGCGAGCTGTTCGAAAATGTCCGCAAGCGCGCCAAAAATGACGAAAATTTGAACGAAACACTCGGTAAAATATTCCGTAACATTGAGCAATCAGCCAAGGGTTTTGAGAGCGAGGATGATTTTCGCGGGCTATTTGATGACCTGGACGTCAATAGTAATAAACTTGGCCCGACTGTCACCAGACGCAATGAGCGATTAGTGAAGCTAATGAACGCTATTGGCGAATTAGAGCTTGGTAAGTTTGAGGATAATACGATTGATGCTTTTGGCGATGCTTACGAGTATCTGATGACCATGTATGCCGGTAATGCTGGCAAATCTGGAGGTGAGTTCTTCACGCCACAAGAAGTGAGCGAACTTTTGGCAAAAATTACTGTTGTCGGTAAGACCTCGGTAAATAAAGTGTATGACCCAGCGGCAGGCTCTGGTTCATTGCTGCTAAAGTTTGCGAAAGTTTTGGGTAAGGATAATGTCAGACAAGGCTTTTACGGGCAAGAGATTAACATTACGACCTATAATCTTTGCCGCATCAACATGTTTCTGCATGACATTAATTATGAAAAGTTTAACATTGCCCATGGCGATACGCTGAAAGATCCAAAACACTGGGACGATGAGCCGTTTGATGCGATTGTCTCAAATCCGCCATATAGTATCAAATGGGACGGCGACAGTAATCCGACGCTCATCAATGACCCTCGCTTTAGCCCAGCTGGAGTATTGGCACCGCGCAGTAAAGCTGATTTGGCATTCACGATGCATATGTTGAGCTGGCTCAGCGAGAGCGGCACGGCGGCGATTGTTGAGTTTCCTGGTGCACTATATCGTGGCGGTGCTGAGGCGAAAATCCGTAAATACTTGGTAGAGAGTAATTATGTTGATGCCGTTATCCAACTGCCGCCAGACCTGTTCTTCGGTACGACAATAAGCACTTGTATCCTTGTTTTGAAAAAGAGCCGGGCGACAAATGATGTGTTGTTTATCGACGCTAGCGCCGAGTTCGTACGTAAAGGCAATAAAAATAAGCTGAGCGAGGAAAATCGGCAGAAAATCTTGGATAGTTTTACTGACAGACAAAATATCGATTACTTTGCGAAAGTCGCTACTTATGAGGATGTTGTCGCCAATGACTACAATCTATCAGTTAGCTCCTATGTTGAAGCTGAAGATACGCAAGAAGTGATTGATATCACTGAGCTCAATGTCGACATTGCAAAGATTGTAGCTCGCCAGTCGAAGTTGCGCACAGAGATTGATGCGATAGTTGCGGATCTCGAGAGGGATAATGATGATGCGAGATAACGGCAATATCGTTGTCTATGTTGACGATAACGGTAAGCCACAAGTTGATGTGCGGTTTCAGGATGAGACGGTTTGGCTGACGCAAGCGCAGCTGGTCGATCTGTATCAATCAAGTAAAGCGAATGTTAGTGAACATATAAAAAATATCTTTGACGAGGGCGAGCTTAATCCTGCAGCAACTGTTCGGAAATTCCGAACAGTTCGAACTGAGGGTGATCGTCGGGTAGAGCGTGAATTAGAGCACTATAATCTCGACATGATCATCTCGCTCGGCTACCGCATCAAGTCAAGTATTGCTACGAAGTTTCGTATCTGGGCGACCGATCGTTTGCGGGAATATATCGCCAAAGGTTTCGCTATTGACAGTGAGCGTCTTAAAAATCTTGGTGGCGGTAATCACTGGAAAGAATTGCTTGATGAAATTCGCGACATTCGCAGTAGCGAAAAAGTTCTTTATCGCCAGGTACTGGATTTATACGCTACTGCGGAAGACTACGACCCAAAAGCCGATCAATCGCAGAAATTCTTTGCCATAGTGCAAAACAAACTACACTATGCAGCACATGGCAATACGGCCGGTGAAGTGATTTACTACCGTGTTGACAGCGATAAGCCTTTTGCGGGAATGACCAATTTCAAAGGTAAACAGCCGACCCAGGCAGAGGCTATGGTAGCAAAGAACTATCTCAGCCAAAAAGAATTGAAAGTTCTTAACAATCTAGTCTCGGCTTATTTTGATATTGCTGAAATTAACGCCATGGAAGAAAAACCGATGAGTATGGCTGATCATCTTCGTGAACTTGATACTATTCTTAGCTCGACTGGCCGCAAACTATTGGACAATGCTGGAAAAATCAGCACTAAGCAGGCTAAAGAGAAAGCGTTGGCTGAGTACCGTAAGTATAAGGCGAAAAATTTGAGCAGTGTGGAAGAGGATTACCTGGAGAATATTAAGGAAACAACTAAGAAGTTGAAAGGTGCAGCCTAGCTAATGCGATAATGTGAGGATATTAGGAGTATGATCAAATCGGTTATTTTTCATAACTTTAGAAACATGCAAGGTAAGAAGTTTATTTTTAACGATAAGCTGAATATCATTATTGGAAAGAATAACAGTGGAAAAACAAATATACTCGAAGGCATAAAATTAGCATTCAGTGTCATAAGTAACTCCTATATGAAAGTCGATAAAAGTGATTTTTATAAAGGAGATGATACTCAACCGATCGAGATAATAATAGAGCTAAATCAAGATTCGATACCGAGCTTTAATGTACCACTACCCGACGGGACTAAGAAATGCGGGTTTAAGGTTGTAATTAAAAAAGCTCCAAGAGGTAGGTATATAAAAGAATTCTTTGACATAGAGGAAAACACTGTCAATCGTGATATAGTCTACGCTGATGATAAAGTGCCAGACGTCCATATGATACCGTTGATGCGCATAGAGGATATTGTGTCGCCTGGTTTGATTACCGGAGTAAGAAACTTGCTCGACTCAGAAGAAGAGTATGAAGCTTTCCGTCAAAGTTCACGAGAAGGTATAAAAGAGCAAATAAAAGGAAAAGTGGATAAATTCAAAGACCTAGCGAAGAGGTTTAATTTTGATCTTGATATAGACTCAACTGTACCAGAAATAAGCAATGAAAAACTATACGTTGTTGATGGTGAAGATACTGCTTACAAACATAAAGTGGGCTCAGGGTATAGAGCGATAGCAAATATTTTGCTAAATATCTTAAGTGACAAAAATACGATAATTTTGTTAGACGAAGTGGAAAACCACCTTCATCCAGCGTTGTTGAGAAATCTAATTTCTGAAATGAAAAGTGAGGCGTTTGGGAATGTGTTTATCTTAGCCACTACCCACTCACCGGTTGCTGTAAATGAGTTCAAGGTTGAAAGAATTATAGACTCAACAAAAGGCAGCATATCGGATCTAATTATCAGAGAAGACATCCTTAATAAACTTAATGTGTTTCTGTGTCCTAGTAGAGGCGAAATGCTGGTTGCAGACAATATAGTATTAGTTGAAGGTTATTCAGAGGAAATACTATTACGAAAATATGTAAGCGATAATAAACTAAATTGGACGATTGTTAATGTGGCTGGAATTATGTTTGAACCATATGTGAGGCTGGCTCATGTCTTGGATAAGAAATGCGTAGTAGTAAGTGACAACGATAGGTCGCAGAGTAGTGATGGCAATGAACCAACTTCAAGATTTAAAAACCTTCAAACAATATGTGATAAATCTGGAATCACTCTAGTAGAGGTTGATAACACGCTTGAGACTGACTTGTGCAATAACAATAAACTTTCAGAGTATGCAGGGCATCTTAAGCCACATAAGAAACATACAGATATTATGGTTATGAAAGACAATAAATCTAAAGCCAGCTTTGCACTAGAATTCGTTGATAGTCTTGATTTATCAGATTGGCATGTCATAAAGGAAATTACAGATGCATTCAAAGAAGGTGATTAAATGTGTTGCCGGATCTGGTAAGACAACCGATTTGATAAAGTTTATGCAGTCTAATAAAAACGGTTTATACTTAGCCTTTAACAACAAGGTAGTGAATGAAATCGCTAATGCTGGTTATCTGGGGCTGACTATAGATTCATTATTTTTCTCGTATATCTTACCAAAAATGCTTACTTTTATACCGCTTGCCGCCAATTGCAAGGGTGTAGTATTAAATCAGGAGGCTACAAGAGAGTCAATTCAAAAAAAGAATGCGAGAAATATTAAGTTTAATCCCGACGGTACCATAGAGAACCGAACTAGTGCAGTGAACGCTACTCTTAATAATACTGTGGCGAGCATTGCGACCAGAAACTTCTCTAATCGTGGTGCGCTTAAATATATATTTAATAGTGAACTTCATGTGACGTATGACCAAGCAGGAGCTTTAGGTGGTTTTCTAATAAATAAATATCCAGAGCAAATTTTGTGGATCTTAAGATCTAGGTTTGACTATATTATAATCGATGAAGCCCAAGACCTGAAGCCGGGTTTTAGAGAGGATTTTGCAAAGCTTTTATATGATAATGATTTTCCCGTAAGACTGCTTGGAGATAGTAACCAAAACATAAATGGCGGTGGAGATTGGTTCACTCAGCTTGAGCCTGATGAAGAAAAGAATCAAAGCTATCGATGTCCTGGGGGTGTCTGTGAGTGGATTAGGCAAGTCGTCGGCGTAGACATTCATGGAAAAGACAGTGATGGTATTGTCCGTAAAGTTACAGTTGACACAGTAAAAGACTTAGACAATAGCACAAGAACTCTGCTTTATGCAAAAAGGGCTTCGGGGTACGCAGAATATATAGACAATTGGTCCGGTGAAGTATATACGATTAAAAAGGCAAAAGGTCTGACAATTGATCAAGATATTGTGGTTTTAGCTAATAGCTTAACAACTAATAATCTCTATACTGCAATGACGAGAACAACAAGCAATGTTTATATGACGGTAACTAAATTAAATGGAAGAACCATAAGATGCAATTAGTAAAGGAGAGTTATGGGTAAAATTGACGATTTGATTAAAGAACTGTGTCCGGATGGGGTTAAGCTTAAAGAGCTGGGCCAACTTGCTAAGATACTTAACGGATATGCGTTTAAAAGCAAAAAATACTCACAGGATGGTATTAGAGTAATTAGAATTTCTGATGTTCAAAAAGGAAGATTGTCCGATAAGGATATAAAGTACTATCCTTTAGAGCTTAAATCCGAGATTTCGAAATATTTATTATCAGAAAACGACTTGGTAATGTCGCTGACAGGAAATGTTGGTCGTGTCGCTATGATAACGAAGAATGCTTTGCCTGCTGGATTAAATCAGCGAGTTGCCTGTATTAGGCCAGGTGAAAAAATCCTAACTAGATATTTATTTCATTTTTTTGACCAAGATGCCTTTGAAAAAGCAGTTTTTGATAGTGCGACTGGCGGCGGACAAAAGAATATGAGTACTGTGTGGCTGTCAAAATTTCCTATCCCTGTTCCACCTCTTGAGGTTCAAAAAGAGATTGTGCGTGTGCTAGACTCGTTTACAGAGCTAGAAGCAGAGCTAGAAGCAGAGCTAGAAGCGAGAAAGAAGCAGTATGAATACTATCGTAATACACTCTTGATGTTTAACGAGAGAGAGAGAGTAGAATATGTACAGATTGGAGATATTTGCAATATATCTAGAGGAAGAGTTATGTCAAAGAGTTATCTCATAGATAATGCGGGTGATTACCCTGTATACTCGTCGCAAACTGCTAACAATGGAGTATTTGGTTACATAAGTACATACGATTACGACAAGGAGTCTATAACCTGGACTACGGATGGCGCTAATGCCGGATCTGTCTTTTATCACAATAATGAAGAATTTAGCATAACTAATGTCTGTGGTCTATTGATGCCAAAGCGCAAGCAGGTTAAGGTGAAGTATTTATACTATATTCTACAGATTACGCTAAAAAAGTACGTAAACAGCGGAATGGGCAACCCTAAATTAATGAGTAATACTATTTCAAAAGTTAAAATTCCGCTTCCATCTCTCGAAAAACAAAAGCACATTGTCTCCATCCTTGATAAATTCGAAAAACTCACCAACGATATTTCCATTGGTTTGCCAGCAGAGATTGAAGCCCGTCGCAAGCAGTATGAATACTACCGAAATAAATTATTAACATTCAAAGAGTTGGAGTGTTCAAAATGAGGTATGATGTGATTGCTGAAAATAGTGACAGCACCGTCGTCAGCGACTACATCTCGCCGTATCAGCGGGCGACGAGCTACCAGAGTGAGTCAGAATTAGAGCAAGAGTTGATCGAGCAACTGCAGGCGCAGGCGTATGAATATTTGCCGATCAAGAGCGAAGCCGATTTGACAGAGAATCTGCGCACGCAGTTGGAAAAGCTGAACGATTACACGTTTACCGATGCTGAGTGGAAGCGGTTCTTCGCAGAGAAGATCGCCAATGGCAATGAAGATATCACCGACAAGACCTTCAAAATTCAGGAAGATAGCACACAGCTATTACAGCGCAATAACGGCGAGGTGATTAATATTCGCCTGCTAGATAAAACGAACATTCACAAGAACTGCTTGCAGGTGATCAATCAATACGAGGTGTCGGGTGTGCGGGATAATCGCTATGATGTGACGCTACTAGTGAATGGTTTGCCGCTCGTGCATATTGAGCTAAAAAGGCGTGGCGTGCCCCTGCAGGAAGCTTTCAACCAGATTAATCGCTATCAGCGGGATAGCTTTTGGGCGGGTAGCGGTTTGTTTGAATATGTTCAGCTATTTGTGATCAGTAACGGTACGCATACGAAATATTACAGCAATACGACGCGCTGGCAACATATTAATGAGGCAGGTAAATCGGATTCACATCGCAGTAAAAAGACTAGCCATAGTTTTGAATTTACCAGCTGGTGGGCGGATGCTCATAATCGGCCAATCACCGATTTGATAGATTTTACGGCGACCTTTTTGTCCAAGCATACACTATTGAACGTGTTGACGAAGTACTGCGTGTTTACCAGTGATAAATTATTGCTGGTGATGCGCCCGTACCAGATCGTGGCGACTGAGCGTATCTTGAATCGCATCCAGATTGCCACAAATTACAAAAAGCTCGGTACGATTGAGGCTGGCGGTTATGTTTGGCATACGACAGGTAGCGGTAAGACATTGACTAGTTTCAAGACGGCTCAGCTGGCAAGCAAGCTCGACTATGTTGATAAAGTGCTTTTCGTGGTTGACCGTAAAGACCTCGACTACCAGACGATGAAAGAATACGACAAGTTCCAAGAAGGTGCGGCGAATAGTAATACCAGTACTCGGGTTTTGACGAGGCAATTGAGCGATCCAAACGCTAAGATTATCATTACTACTATCCAAAAACTCGATACATTTATTAAGCGCAATCAAGGACACAAGGCATTTGATGATCATATGGTTATCATCTTTGACGAGTGCCACCGTTCACAATTTGGCGATATGCACCATGCTATCACCAAGAGTTTTCGTAATTATCATCTGTTTGGTTTTACCGGTACGCCGATATTTGCTGATAATGCGTCCAATGGCGGGCGAGTTGATCTACGGACAACCGAGCAGGCGTTTGGCGATAAGTTGCATACATACACCATAGTTGATGCGATTACTGATAAGAACGTGTTGCCGTTTCGGATCGACTACATTCGGACAATTCGCGAGGCGGATGAAGTTGATGACCAGCAGAAGGTGCGAGATATTGATCGTGAGCGAGCATTGAACGCCCCAGAGCGCATTAGTAATGTGGTGCGATATATTCGTGAGCATTTTGATCAAAAAACCATGCGCAATGCTAAGTCGTACGCATTTACACGGCTGATGAATGTGCATGAAGTTGCGTCGGCACGAGACAGGGCGGCAGTTGAAGAGGCGAAAGATAAGATTCGGCTGAGCGGATTTAATTCAATCTTTGCGGTGAGTTCAATTGATACAGCAAAACTTTATTACAACGAGTTTAAGCGTCAGCAAGCTGAGCTTCCTGAAGTTAAACGCCTGAAAATCGCTACGATTTATAGCTACGGAGCCAACGATCCTGATCTGGAAATGGACGGCATGGATGATGAAAATTCGGAAAATACTGACGGGCTGGATGTCTCGTCGCGTGATTTTCTGGAGGGCGTAATTCGTGATTATAACGCAACGTTTGGCACGAACTATGATACCAGCGCCGAGCGATTCCAGAATTATTACAAAGACGTCAGCCTGCGGATGAAGAATCGAGAGATTGATTTGTTGATCGTGGTGAATATGTTTTTGACGGGTTTTGATGCTACGACCTTAAATACGTTGTGGGTTGATAAAAACTTGCGAATGCATGGACTGATTCAGGCGTATTCGCGAACGAATCGCATTCTTAATTCGATTAAAACCTATGGTAATATCGTGACATTTCGCAATTTAGAGAAGGCGACTAATAAAGCTTTAGCGCTCTTTGGCGACCAAGATGCGAAGGGTGTTGTGTTGCTGCGTCCTTTCCGGGATTATTATGAGGGCTACGAAGACGCTGGGAAGAAAACGCCAGGCTATGTTGATTTGATCGCTGAGTTAAAAGATAAATTTCCAGTGGGTGAGATAATTGCTGGCGAGCAGGAACAAAAAGAATTTGTCAAGCTGTATGGCGCAATTCTGAGAGTGAAAAATATTCTGTCGAGCTTTGATGAGTTTATTGGACAAGAGATTCTGAGCCAGCGAGATGTGCAGGATTATCACAGTATGTACATCGACTTCTACAATGAGCTGCGGCCGAAATCGGATGAGAACAAGGAGAATATCAATGACGATTTGGTGTTTGAGATGGAGCTCATCAAACAGGTTGAGATAAACATTGATTACATCCTGGAATTGATTCGGCAATATCATGATAGCCATTTGAATAATAAAGAGATTTTGGTCGATATTGATAAAGCGGTTAACTCATCTATGGAATTGCGTAATAAGAAGGATTTGATAGAGCAGTTTATCGCGTCGCTTACAGTTGATAGTTCGGTCGATGGCGATTGGCAGGAGTTTGTGAAATCAAGGAAAATCAAAGAACTAGACCAGATCATTGATGATGAGAAATTAGATAAAAAAGCGACATATACGTTTGTTGAAAATGCTTTTCGCGACGGATATATACAATCAACTGGCATAGGACTGTCAGGGATACTACCACCAATCTCGCGTTTCTCGGCGGATGGAGAGCGCAGTAAAAAACGCGAAACAGTGCTAGAAAAATTGAGGAACTTCTTTGATCGATTCTTTGGTATTTCGAGCGGGAAGATGTAAGGGTGAGATGGCTCTATGAATGCTATTTTTGAATATGTTCGTAAACGTGCTACGTCGACGATTTTAGTGTCTTATACTGTATTTTGGGTGATCTTTCATTGGCAGGGAATATACGTGACTATATTTGTCGATCAAGACATTATTTATAAGCAGCATGGTTTACTCAAAAATGAGTATATAAATAAATATTTCTTTGGGTTTGATTGGTCAAGCATCTTAGCTATCCATAATCTAGAGATTCTACTGGGTTGGGCAATTCCTGCTGTGCTTGCTTACTTTTACATATGGTGGTTGCCGAAGTTTGTTATTAACCCTGCGTATAAGAGGGAGATTAACTATAAAAAAGACAGGGAATTAGAAAAACTCAAAGCAGAGAAGAAGCGCCAAGATGAAGAGAGAAAGCTGATAGAAAAACAGACTGCTACGGAAGAGGCAAAGATTGAGCTAGCGGATAAAAAAGCTGAAGCCTCTGAAAAAGATCCCTATATGGACTGGAGGCAACAATATGATCAGTTTATTATTGATCGTAAAGCAGTAAAAAGCCTAGACTCTTTACTGAATAGGGTGTATGGAAACGACGGAGCAATATATGACTATGATTTTGATGGAAATGTTGAAGGAGGTATGTCGGCAAACGAGTTATTACAAGTTGACTCGTGGGGCTTGGCAACGATAAATAATAGTAACGGCTCTATAAAACTAACTGATAAGGGTAGGTATTTTACCAGGCTATATAAGACATCACAAGACAAAGGCGTAAAAAATGAGTAATCTTGCCAATGTATTCACAAAACGCACACAATCAATAGATATTATTTTTGATTCATACAAGACTCTATATAACATTTATAGCGAAATGATGAAAACGGCTAATGTTAACAAAAACAATCTAGCTGCTTTCGAAAGATGCAAAACTACAGTAGAACAAACGCAGGAAAATATATCTACTAAATTACATACTCAAGCCTTTATACTTTTAACAGGAGCTTTTGAGGCTTTTTTGAATGATGTTTTCGAATATTTAATTCAAGAAAATTTCTTATCAATTCGCAAGGCAAGTGGAATTAACTATAGTATTATAGATTTGCAGAGAATTTTAGAACAGAATAAGGATAAGGAATTTGTTTCGTTAGAGTTGGCGAATCTTACAATTAAACAGATACATGGTATAAAAAATAAAAAAGAGAAGGTAAACTTTCAGAATACTCAAACTACGGCAGAAATACTTAAAAGCTACTTTGATATTGAACTAGACACAAAATCTGAATACATGAGAAGGATTCATAAATACTGGCAGATGCGACACGCGATCGTACACACCAATGCTAGAGTTGATGAGCGATATGTTGCTAATGTAGAAGTGGTGGGTTTGGAAAGCGAAGGAATAGGCTCTGTAGTTGCTATCACAAAAATAACCTATGATAAGGTAAAGGAAGACTTTTCTCTGTTGTTAAATCATATTGAAGACCAGTTGAATAAGCTTAATTTGTCATTTGACGGAGTTGACGCTACTGAGCGTATAAATGACAAGGAATAGATAAATTTATAGTATTAGATTGTGACCATGAAAATCTCCGTCCGCCTCAAACCCAACTCCCGCCACCGCGAAGAAGTGGTGGTTGGTGACGATGGCATGCTGACGATTTACATCAAGGCTCCAGCCATTGAAGGGCGGGCGAACGCAGCAGCGGTGAAACTGTTGGCGAAACATTTTTGCGTAGCACCATCAAAGGTAAAATTGGTGCGCGGCACTTCTTCGAAATACAAGATATTTGAGATTGATCAGGTGGACTAATGTAACCGCTGCACCGTCACAAATGAATACCCTTGCTGCTTCAGTGAGCTGAGGATACACGGCACGGCATTGACGGAAGTTTGGTGAATGTCATGCATCAAGATGACCGCTCCAGGGCGAGCGCCAGCAACAGCGCGTGAACAGACAATTTGGCTATTACGATCAGCCCAATCCCGCGTGTCGACCGACCACAAAATTGATGACATGCCACGCGCCCGAAGTTGTTCTAAAACCACACCGTTGGCTGCGCCATACGGTGGTCGCAGAATGGTTGGCTTGACGCCAGCGGCTTGTCTAATGGCTTCATTGGTGCGATCGATTTCGCCAGCAATTTGGTCAACTGATAGTTTAGGTAGTTCAGGGTGTGACCATGAATGATTGCCTAGCTGATGGCCGCGTGCATGGATGCTGCGTACAACACTAGCCTGGCCGGAAACCTTGCTGCCGATCAAGAAGAACGTCGCTTTTGCACCATACTGATCCAAGATGTCCAGTAGGTGCGCAGTGTATGGTCCCGGCCCGTCATCAAACGTCAAAGCAATCACTTTATTGCCAGTGGTTGGCGCGGGTGCTGGTGTAGCGGGTGCTGGCTTTGGTTCTGGCTTTGGCTCGGGTGGTTTAGGGAAATTCCCTAGTTTTTGGGCTGTCGGATTTTGTAGGTATTTGGCAACAGTTGCGGTTGGTACTTTGATGGTTAATTCGCCATAAGCTGACGGCAACAGGGAGGCTTGTCCAATTGGCCAGACCAAGGTATTGCCATCGTCAGCGATGGTAAAGTTTGCCAATGTCTCTTTAGTGATCATCTCCTCAAGATTTGCTTCTGGCTGCTGGCGTTGTTTGATGGTTTGTGCGACGTCTCGTTGGGCCGCTGTCACGATTGCCTTGGTGGCTTCCTCTGATTTTTCAGTCAAATTATCTAGACTAATCACTTCGCCAGACTCTTTATCGAAGGTCCAAAATAGCGTTAGTGCCACTGGATGGGCACCGTGCATATCTTGCTTGATATTGACGATAATCGACAGAGCTACTGTATTATTGTGAGTTACTTGATAACTGATGGTTTCGGTCATTGGTCGCTCAAAGGTGATGGTGCTCGACGAGGTGTAGCGAAAATCGCTGTCAGCGCGGTCAATTGCTCGGGCGATGAGTTTGTTGATTTTGGAATTGCTGGTAATTGGATACTCAATTGAGACCTTTTCGCGTTTGGTGTCGCGCGTCACAAACTTGGAGCGAATGCCAGCATAGCGCGAATCGGTGAAATAATATTTTTCATCTTCTAGAACAGTTGGACGTTGGGTTGGTGGCTGCTTGGAGTGGAGGTAAAATAAGACACCCATTGCGCTAACGGCCAGCAAGAGTAACGTAGTAAATATAATACTACTCAACCGAGGTCGGTTTGCAGGTGTTGCGTTGGTTCTTGACCTATGGCTGGTTCGAGCTGGTTGTCGTTTTGTTGACAATTTTTGAGGTTTTGTTTGCGTTTTTTTGGTAGGCATTAGTTCACTCCGCCAGCTTTCAAGATCGCCTTTAAGCCAGTTTCACCACCAGCAAATCCACTGGCGACGTAGTCATTGATCACCATGTATGGCAGACCGTTCACACCAAGTGACAGAGCTTTTTGGGTGTTGTCATCGATCTCTTTTTGGTGTGGTTTTTTGGTCATACAGTCAGTAAACTTCGCCTCGTCCATGCCGACAGCTTTAGCAGAAGCCAGGAAGTAGTCTAACGGCAGTGGTGGAATTTTTTGCGGTACGGCAACGTTTTTCACGCCGATTCCTTTGTCAAAATAATCACGCTTGATGCGTGGCACGATATCGTGGGTATACTGCCAGTATTTGTCTTGGTCGGCGGCGCAAAAAGCAGCGTGAGCGCCAGTTTCTGTGTTGTCGGTGACTTCTTTGAGCAGTGTTACCACGCGATGTTCGTAGCGAACTTTACCTGATTTGAGATACTCATTTTTAAAGAAATCAGCGTTAGTGGCTGCTTCAACTTCGGCGCAGAATGAGCAAAAATAATCAGTATAATCAACAAACACATGCTTGGCTTCGGCAGAGCCTTGCGACATTTTTTCATTCCACGGTTTGCCGTCACCAACATGGCGATTTGGTGGACGATTAACGACGCCGTAGATAAACAATGCGACAATTGCCGTAATCAAAATGCCTGAGATGATCCAAATGATTGCTATGCCTGCTGATTTTTGTCGATTCATAGTTCCTCCTGTTTTGCTAATTCTGTATATATAAAGGCGATTTGTCCAGACTTGTAGAGTGAAAAGAGGCTTAACAGTAGGGCTATAATCAGGACGATGGTGCCAGCGACGGTGGCGGCAGTGGCAGCGGCAGCACCTGAGAAGAACACGGCAACGAGCGGCAGGATGAGTGATGTGCCGCAGGGAACGCAGCCCAGGCCGATGGCGGCAGCCACAGAGGCCAAGCCGCTGAGTCCGACTTGTCTGGTGACCGACTGTTCATTGCGTTTATTTTTCTTGGCAGTAAAAATGACGACGGTAATTGACAATCCTTGGAGAAGTGACACTACAAGGAGCAATGCGCCATTGAGTGAGCTGAAGCCCTGTTTGAATATGTCAATGAACATGGTTCCAAAAAGGGAGATTTTGTCTAATATCGGCAACCGCGACATCATCAGTGGGCCGTAAAAGTTGGCATTGATGGCAAAGAAAATAATGAGTGCAACGAGCAAAGATAGGGTAAGTGCCAGCAGTGCGTACTGTGGTAGGCTGAGGATTTTACCAACTCCTACCATAGCTGACTTGATGGACTGCTGTTTGTTATATACTCGGCAAAATTGAACCATGCATCCATTATACGTCAAAATTGCATAATAGTATGCATTCTGGTGAGATTAGGTGACAGAATACACTATACACTGAGTGTATAAAACTCTTGTAATAACTAAACACCGGGTGTATAGTAAGAGTATGAGCGTTCAATATACCCTGTTAGGTTTTTTAGCGGAAGAGTCAAACTATGGCTATGAGTTGAAGAAAAAGTATGACGGCTATTTTGGTAAGGATAAACCAATTTTAACCGGTCAAGTATATTCAACCCTGGCGCGGCTCAAACGCGACAACAAGGTCAAAGAAATTACTGACACCAGCGAATCAGGCGGACCGGACCGGGTTCGATATGAAATTACCGATGAGGGCAAGCAAGATTTGCAGGCATGGCTGGAATCACCAGAAGCGCCGTCGCCGCAGCTGCAAGCGACGATGTATATCAAAGCGGTGCTGGCTATCCTGAAAGACGGCGATGCATCACCGTATTTGGATAATCAACGGCAGGCGCACATCCAACGAATGCGCGAGCTGACAGCACAGCGTCGCGATAGCAATCTGTCGGACATGTTGCTAATTGACCACGCACTGTATCATTTGGAGGCGGATTTGCGCTGGATTGAATTAACAATTTCGCGGTTAACGCGGCTAAAGGAGGAAATTTTGCATGAGCAAACCAATAATTAGCGCTAAAAAAATTACAAAGTCGTTCGGGCAAACACAGGCGCTGCGCGGTGTTAGCTTGGATGTCGAGGCGGGCGAGGTGCTGGCGATCATGGGCCCGTCTGGGTCTGGTAAATCAACGCTGCTACATAGCTTGGCGGCAATTACCAAAGTTGATAGCGGCGAGATTGATTTTGATGGTCAACGGATTGATACGATGAACGATGATAAGCGCAGTATGCTGAGGCGCACTAGCTTTGGCTTTGTTTTTCAGTTTGGGCAATTGGTGCCGGAGCTGACGGCGCTGGACAATGTAGCGTTGCCATTGCTACTGAACGGCGTCAAACGTAAAGAAGCCTATCAACGGGCAAAAACATGGCTGAATAAGGTTGAACTAGGCAATAAAGCTGACAGTATGCTCGGCGAGTTGTCGGGCGGACAAATGCAGCGGGTGGCGATTGCCCGAGCGATGGTGATTGAGCCAAAAGTGCTGTTTGCTGATGAGCCAACTGGTTCGCTGGATAGCCTGAACTCAGAAAAGGTCATGGAATTGTTCATCAAAACCGCCAAAGAGCACGGCACGACAGTCATCATGGTGACGCATGAGCCGACGATTGCCGCCTACGCTGACCGGGAAATCATCGTCCGTGACGGGCAGATTTCTGGTGCTGAGGCAGCGGTAAACCCGGCACAGGCGAGGCCTCGTAAAGCTAAGGCGAGGATTGTCTGATGAGCGTTAGTTGGATGTTACTACAAAAGTCTGGTCGCCAGTCGTTTGCGCGTCTGGGCTTGACGACGGCAGCGGTGGCGCTGGGTATTATGCTCGTGTGCTGCTTTACGGCTGGTATCAATGGGCTTATGGGACGCGCTGGGGGATCAGCCATCAGCCTGGCAGCATACCAAGCTAGTCGCAAAGAGGCTTCGCAACAACCGATTGATGGTATTGAGCCACTAAGAATTAGTAATGTAGCGCGACTTGGCAATGCGTCAAAATGGCGAGGCCAAATTATCCAGACGTATGCAATGCACGGTACAGTGAAGTCCCCGCAGTTTGCTAAGCTAAAAACGCCAGGTCCGGGCGAATATTACTTATCAAAAGCGTTGGCTGATGCGGTGGCTCAGCATCCTGAGGATGATATCTTGGCGCGTTTTGGCAATAACACTAAATATCTCGGCGTGCTCCCTAGTGAATATGTTAGCGGCCCAGATACTCTCATGATGGTACGTGGTGCCAGTGCTGATGAAGTGGCGGCAAGTGATGATGTGGCAAAAGCTCGAGGACAAGTTTCCTACTTTGCTAATGTTTACCGGACGGATGCGAATGGACTAACATCGAATGTTGGACTAGGCCCTATATCCATCATTGTACTTGGCGTTGGTGGAACTATATTGCTGTTTCCAATTGTCATCTTCGTGTCAGTAGCAACGCAGCTGGGCGCGGCACAGCGCGAAAAACGCTATGCTGCCTTGCGGCTGATCGGTGCGACCAAGCGGCAGGTGGCGCGGGTATTGATGTTGGAATCGCTGTTGGCGTCAGTGGTTGGCGTGATTATCGGGCTGGGTGCGTTTTGGCTATTACAAGCACCGCTGCAGAATTTCAAGATGGACGGCATGCGGTTTAATCCTGGCGATTTAGCGTTAACTGCCACGCAATACGCGCTGATTATTGGCTTGACGTTGGGGCTGACGATGTTTGTTAACTGGCGACGGATGCGTCGAGCGCAGATTTCGCCGCTGGGTGTATCACGCTCAATCGAAAAAGTAAAGAAGTTGCGCGCGTGGCGGCCGCTGGTGCCAGCAACTGGTATTGCGATCTTTGCCTGGTTATCGTCAAAGCCGGGGTTGGATTGGCTGACAGCAAATAAAGAATCAGCTATGCCAATGCTACTGCTGATGGCGGCCTTGCTGTTAGTGATGTTTGGACTTGTCCTTGCTGGTGGTTGGTTGACGAATAAGCTATCATTACTGGCGGCGCGCTGGGCGAATAGTGCCTCAATGTTGATTGCTGGTAAGCGTACGGCAGTGCACTCGCGAACGGTGTTCCGTGGTGTGAGTGGTGTCGTGTTGGCGTTGTTTGCAGGTAGTTTTTACTTGACAGCAACCAGTGGTATTGAGAACTTAAATGTTCAGGCTATCAAAGACAACGGTTACTCACAGTTGAAGCATGGTACCGCAGCTGTCATTGGCCGTTCACTGCCAGGTGATATGGCGAAGCAGCTGAACCAGCAGTCGTATGTCACGTCAGTAGCAACGATCTATCCACGCGAGGATGGCAGTGCAATTCGCTGCCAGGATCTGGCAATATACACTGACCACACCTGTCCAAGTAATGCTCGGCCCGACCAATTTGCGCTGTTGAATTTTGACGCGCCAGTGGTCAAAAATGTATCGCTAATTAACGATACGGTTGATACGAACGGTGCCAAGGAATATTTGGTAACAGTAAAATCAGACAATGATCTTGAGAAGTTACGCAGTATGGTTGTGATGCGCGCTAATCAGTACGATCTGACATACGTAGTGGGCGGCACTGATTCCAAAAAACCGCATATCAATCCAACGATTCGCGAATTTGCTGACCTGGCGTATGTTGGTATCGGTGTGACACTGTTTGTGGCAGTGGCGAGCCTGATCGTTTCGACGATTGGCGGGCTGGTGGAACGTCGCCGTTCGCTGTACACCTTGCGGCTGGGCGGCATGCGGCTTGGGCAGCTAAAGCGCCTGGTGATGGTTGAATCGGTGGCACCGCTAGTCATCACCTCGATCCTGTCGTGTGGTATCGGTGTTTGGACAGGGGTGGTATTCACGAAGATGTTCTCGACGACACTGAAGCCGGTGTTAACACCAACCTACTTTGCCATCGTTGGTGCTGGTCTGGCGGCAGCTATCATCGGTATTTACTTGATCCTGCCGATGGTCGACAAGCTGACGCGGGCGGAGGCTAATCAAACCGAGTAATTTTGTCTGCGGGGCGATCCAATGAGAAGCGTTCCAGGTGCTGGCTGGAGCGCTTTTTCTTGCTATGAGCGCAACTTTGAATGACTCAAGCCACACGGAGCTAGGTATCTGTGATTGATAGGAGTGAAGGGACTATTAGTGAAACGTCACCCGGTCATCAGCGACGCTGACGGTCACCGTCATGCCATCATGAATCCGCCCGTCAATTAACTCTAGCGCTAATGGATCAAGCACCCGTTTTTGTACCAGGCGCTTCAGCGGTCGAGCACCAAAGGCCGGGTCGTAGCCATCGCGTGCCAACATGTCGCGGACGCTGTCATCAAACTCCAGTGTGATGTCGCGGCTGTCTTTGACTTGGTGGGCGACTTTGTTCAACTGGACATCGACAATTGCTCGCATAGCCTCTGGTCGAATGCGGTCGAAGATAACGATGTCATCGATGCGGTTGAGGAATTCTGGACGGAAATGTTGTCTGAGGACGTCAAGCATCTGATTATCTAGTGCCGACAAATCGTCGCCAGAAAAATCCATGATTGCCTGCGAACCGACATTACTAGTCATGATGATGACCGTGTTGGAAAAATCGACTGTCCGTCCCTGGCCATCGGTCAGGCGGCCATCGTCCAGTACCTGGAGAAGCACGTTAAAGACGTCGGCATGGGCCTTCTCAATTTCGTCAAATAGTACCACGCTGTAGGGGCGGCGACGGACCGCTTCGGTGAGTTGCCCACCTTGGTCGTAACCGACGTAGCCTGGCGGCGAACCAATCAGCCGGGCTACGGCGTGCCGCTCCATATATTCGCTCATATCGATGCGGATCATGGCATGTTCGTCGTCGAATAATTCGCGGCACAGGCTGCGGGCTACCTCTGTTTTACCCACGCCTGTGGGGCCAAGGAAGAGGAAGGAGCCGATTGGTCGATTGGTATCACTGAGGCCAGCACGCGAACGGCGAATGGCGCTGGCGACTGCAGCGATGGCTTTGTCTTGACCAATCACTTGGGTGCTGATATGCTCCTCTAATTTAGTTAATTTGCTCGATTCGGTCTCGATCAGCCGCTCCACTGGGATGCCCGTCCAGCGCGCCACCACACTGGCGATGTCATCAGGGGTGACTTCTTCGCGCAGCAAGCGGTCGGCCGGCGGAATGGCGGCCAGTTCCTGGCGAGCGGCGGCCAGCTTTTTCTCCAGCTCTGGCAGGTCGCCGTATTTGATGCGGCTGGCGGTGGCCAGATCGGCGTCGCGCTCGGCGATTTCTAGTTGCGAGCGCAGGCTGTCCATTTTTTCGGTAGCAGTATTGACGGTCTGGAGGATGTCTTTTTCGTGTTGCCATTTATTGTCAATCACCTCGGCCTGAGCCCGAAGGTCGGCGATTTGTTGATTGATTTCTTCTTTGCGGGCCTTGGCGTGGTCGGATTTGTCTTTTTTCAGCGCGGCTTCCTCAATTTCTAGCTGCAAGCGGCGGTTATTCAGCCGATCGAGGGCAATTGGCACGCTCTCCAGCTGCATTTTGAGCGCACTGGTGGCTTCATCCAGTAAATCTACTGCCTTGTCAGGTAAAAAGCGGTCGGGCAGGTAGCGAGTGGACAGCCGCGCCGCCGCCACGATGGCATCGTCAGAGATTTTGACGCCGTGATGGACTTCATACTTTTCCTTCAAACCGCGCAAAATCGCCACCGTGTCATCAAAACTCGGCTCACCGACGTAAACTGGTTGAAAGCGCCGCTCTAGGGCTGCATCTTTCTCGACATGCTGGCGATATTCCGCCAAGGTTGTCGCGCCGATCATGTGTAGTTTGCCGCGGGCCAGGGCAGGTTTGAGCATATTGCCGGCGTCCATGCTGCCTTCGGTTTTGCCCGCACCAACCATGGTGTGAATTTCATCAACGAACAAAATAATTTCGCCAGCCGCTTCTTCGACTTCCTTGAGCACACCTTTCAGGCGCTCTTCAAATTGGCCGCGAAAACTCGCTCCAGCCAGTAAACTGGAAATTTCCAAGGAGATTAGCCGCTTGTCTTTCAGCGATGCTGGTACGTCGCCTTTGACAATGCGCTGCGCCAGGGCCTCGACGATGGCGGTTTTACCGACGCCCGGTTCGCCGATCAGCACCGGGTTATTCTTGGTGCGTCGGCTGAGGATTTGCATAGTGCGGCGAATTTCCTCATCGCGCCCGATGACCGGGTCGAGTTTGCCCTCACGCGCCAGTGCCGTGATGTCCGTCCCAAACTGCTCGAGGGGCTTGGTGGTTTCTTCTTGGTTTATGGTTGGTGGCATATGTCCTCCTTTTTCTGTGGGCTGAGCCCCGTATTGTTACGTTGCGGCAAGAGGCAGTGTGAGGTGATGTGCTTATGAGCTGCTTAAAATTTTTCGTTCATAATAGCTCGATCGTTTGCTGAGTTCAGCGTTGAGTTGGTCAATACCGCCAAATTGTTCAACCAGTGTCTGGCGATTTGAGAATAAATTGGTGCCCAGTCCCATGCGGTCGCCATCTACTGTCACACCCAGTGCTGCCAAGGTCGAAGGGTACATGTCAAAGGTGGCAAATTGGCGGTTGGTGGCGCGAGTTGGCTGAACGGCAGGGTTGATGAAGGCGTTGTAGACGGTTCGTTGGTAGGGAGCGCCGGCGATTTTCTCTTCGTAATACGGTGTTTGCATACCGAGGTGATCACCACTGATGATGATAGTAGTGTTAGCGTAAAACGGTTGTTGTTTAGCCCATTCGACGAAGGCGGCGATTTGTTTGGAAGCGCAAGCATGTACGTTGTCGTATTTTGCTTCAAATTGTTGTTTACAGGTGTCACTGTCCAGCCAGCCGTCAGTAAAGTGCGTGTCAACGGTCAGCATTTGCAAGTTAAATGGCTTGTCTAATTTACTGAGGCGAGTGGCTTCATCGCGGGCAAACTGGAAAAGTTTTTTGTCTTCATAGCCCCACCACACTTTGTAGTCCTGAGGAATCAAGCCGTGCTGCTGAGCGTAGGTGAAGTCGATGATGTGGTAATCGCCATGTTGCTCTAGTAACTTATCGCGCCCACCAAAGGTTTTGTCTGAACCCATGACAAATGATTGATTATAATCAGCTTTTTGGAGCACTTGCCCCAAGGTATAAGCACCGGGCAAGAATTTATTGAAATCACCCATGCCGTTGCGGTCGCGGCCGCCAAACACGCCGCCGTCTTTGAGTGGCACGCCAGCGGACTGAGCGGTCATGCCGGCGACTGTCCAGGTGGTACCATGGGCAGGTAGGGCGCCACCGAGTCCTGAGGCTTGGTGTGAAAATGAAGTGTTGGTCAGCGCCAATTTCTCCAGCTCTGGAATGACTGATTTGTCGCTCATGCCACCGTTGGCTTTGGAGGCAGGCGTATTTTCTAGCGATTCAACATAGATATAAATCAAATTACGTTTGGTGCTTGGAAACGTCAATTTGACGCCGCGCGGATCAACATAGTGCTTGTCGTAGATTTTTGATGATTGAGTAAGAGCGCTGACATAGGCTGGGATGCTGAAGCTTTGTGCCAGGAGTGTCAGGCTAACAACAAAAATGCCACTTGCGTAATAGGTTTGATGACGCAGTCGAAATGGCATTGTTTTCCAGCGTAGTTTGAGGAGTATAGGGAGTAGTAAGATGACAAATAATCCAATAGCATATGGCACATTGCTCCAAACTGCTGAAACCAGGCTACTGGATTGTCCGCCCGCTAGACCGTTGTTAAAATAGAACAAAATTTCATCAATTTTGGCGTCGCGAAATTGCACGGTTTTGTACTGACTGGCGACGATGAATATTGCACTGAGAGCCAGCATCAAGACGATGCTGATGCGGACAAAAGTACGAAAACTACAGACGCGGCTGAGAATCTTTTTCTTCATATTATCTAATTATACCACTATACGCAGTAGGTGTTGATGCGCTTAGGGCTTATCATTTTGGCACAAAGCGCGTATACTGATAAGCATGAACGGAACGAAAACGCGACGTCAAGGCTTTGGAATTAGTTGGTGGATCGGTCTTGGACTGTTTGTGGCGTTGATTGGCTTCATGGCGTTTGATATTTTGCAGCGTGAAGGTGGGTTTGGTAAGAGTGATGACGTGTTGGTGATGGGTACCAATGCTGGCTTTAAACCGTTTGAGTACAAGCAGGGCAATGAAATTGTTGGGTTTGATGTTGATCTAGCCAAGGAGATTGCGCGCAGCATGAATAAAGAATTGAGGATTGAAGACATGTCGTTTGACGGATTGCTACCAGCGTTGGAATCAGGACAAATTGACATGGCGGTAGCAGGTATGTCAGTGACGCCGGAGCGTGCCAAAAACGCGCTGTTTTCCGAGCCGTATTATTCTGCATCGCAGCGGATCATTGTCAAAAAAGGTAGCCCAATTCGTAATAGGTATCAGCTGACGGGCAAGAAAATTGGTGTGCAGTTAGGTACGACGGGGGACACGCTGGCCGGGAAAATTGCTGGCGCTAAGGTGTCGCAATTTCCGACCGCACCAAGCGTGTTGACCGAGCTCAATGCTGGTGGCGTCGAGGCGGTCATTTTGGATGATGCGCCGGCCGCTCAATACACGGCGGGTTTTCCGGATCTAGAAATTTTACCGGGTGAGTTATCGAGCGAGCATTATGCGATTGCCATCAAAAACAATAACCATGACTTGCTGGAAAAAATTAACCGAGTGTTGGCGGAGATGAAAAAAGACGGTCGGTACGACAATCTCATCCGCAAGCATTTTGGTGCCGCAGCGCTTGAATCGATGAAGAAAAAGGAGCTTGAATCGTGAATTTCCTGGAAGTGATTTTCGGCGATGGTCGGTGGTTGTATTTGTGGCACGGTCTAGAGGTAACGTTGGTTTTGACCGTTTTGTCGCTGCTTCTTGGTACGGCCATTGGTATCATCATCGCCCTGTTGCGAACCTCGGACGTACGACCGTTTAAGTCACTTGGTCGTTACTCGTGGGCCAAGGGGTTGAGTCGCTGGAATCCGCTAGCGTGGCTTGGCAAAGTGTATGTCGACATCATTCGAGGTACGCCGCTCTTGGTGCAGTTATTAATTATGTACTATGTGGTCTTTGGTTCGTATCAATTCATGCCGAAGATTTTTGTGGCAGCCATTGCTTTTGGTATCAATAGCGGTGCGTACATTGGCGAGATTATCCGCGGTGGTATCGAAAGTGTTGACAAGGGGCAAATGGAAGCAGCGCGTTCGCTGGGATTCAGCCGCTGGCAGGCTATGCGTCTGGTGATTTTGCCACAAGCGCTCAAAAATTCGTTGCCGGCGCTGATCAGCGAATTCATCGCCCTATTGAAAGAGACGTCAGTGGTTGGCTGGATTGGGCTGAATGACATCATGCGTGGCGCTGACAATATTCGGTTTCAAACTGCCACGGCATTTCAGTCATTGTTTGCTGCAGCTGTGATGTACTTGGCGTTGACCGCGATATTTACCCGCGTGATGACGCGAGTGGAGAGGAGGCTAAAAGATGGCAGTGAATAAGATGAAGGAAGTGGCACAACCAACCGCTGAGCGCCCAGCAATTATCACGGTCACCAACCTCAAAAAACAGTTTGGTAGCAACCGCGTGCTCAGGGATATCGACGTTGAGATTCACGAAGGCGAAGTGGTGGTGGTTGTTGGTTCGAGTGGTTCAGGCAAATCAACCTTTTTGCGCTGCTTGAATTTGCTGGAGACGCCGACGGGCGGGCGCATTGTCATCGACGGCGTGGAAACGACAGCACCAAAAGTCGACCTGAACGCCCTGCGCCAAAAAGTTGGCATGGTGTTTCAGTCATTTAATCTGTTCCCGAACTTGAGTGTGCTCGACAACATCAAACTAGCGCCGCGGAAATTACGCAAATTGTCTGACCGGGCGGCAACTCGCTTGGCGAAGAAATTGCTGGCGGACGTGGGGCTGGCGGACAAAGCCGGGGCTTTTCCTTCGCAGCTCTCGGGCGGGCAAAAGCAGCGTGTCGCCATCGCCAGAGCCCTGGCTATGGAGCCAGACATCATGTTGTTTGATGAGCCAACTTCGGCGCTTGATCCTGAGATGATTGGTGAAGTGCTGGACGTGATTCGTGAGGTTGCCGCCAAAGGCATGACCATGGTTATCGTCACGCACGAAATGAAATTTGCGCGCGAAGTGGCTACGCGGATGATTTTTCTGGATAAGGGCGAGATCATCGAAAATGGTCCGCCGGAACAGGTGATGGATCATCCAGTGACTGAGCGGGCGCGGAAGTTTTTTGGCGTCAAAGGGAAATAACAGGAGGTCCCGATGAAACATGCGAAAACAGCCAAGAACTATACCAAATGCATGCTTCTTGTCGCGGTAATTGTTGGTATTATTGCTATCGTCATATGCGGCTGGTATATCTGGTCACGCCCACAGACACCTCCGTCACCACAACCATCAGACGCCGCCCGTTTTAAGGCCGCTTACTCCCGGGTGGCCGATGACAATCGCTTCGTCTTTGCTTCGGCCGGCGAGGTTTTGGAGAAATTTGAATCAGGCAGCGGCTTGGTTTTCCTTGGCTTTCAGCAATGTCCGTGGTGTCAGCAGCTAGCGCCAATTGTCGATGAAGCCGCCAAAGCCGAAGGGCTGGATAAGATTTACTATCTGGACATTCGCCATGCCCGTGAAACCAATGATGATACCTACAAAAAATTAGTTGAAAAGTTGAAGCCACATCTTCGCACCGATGAGAACGGACAACCACGAGTCTATGTTCCTGATGTGACGGCGCTGAAAGACGGCCATATTGTCGGTCATTTCCTCCAAGAGACCACCACTGATGGTGAGAAGGCCACAGCTGATACGTACTGGACACGTGAGCGCCGTGCTCGGGCGGTCGAGCAGCTGAGGCAAATGATTCGGGCCATGCGCTAGCATAAGTACTATGGTATAGTAGCAACATGAAACAAACGAATCAGTTATCACAAATACGTCAATTCTTATTATATATATCCATCAGCCTTTTCTCGGTTTGTGCTCTCATGGGAATCATGGCTACTTTGTCTGGGCCAGTGGACTGGCGAATCTTGACAACTACCTTGTTTACCGCCGTCGCCTCGTTGTTTGCCATGGGAGGAGTTGCCCGCCTGGAGGATGAGCAGCGATTGATCAAAACATTGTCGGTTATGTCGTTAATTGTTAATGCTTTGTGGCTGTTGGGCGCGTTAATACTAGTGTGGGACTTGTTGTCTTCCTTGGGAATTTGTAACACAAATATTAGCTCCGAGTTTCCTGGAGGCTATGATTATATGTTGTGTGGTCAGCTCGAAGAAATATTGACCAAGCTGACAGTTACTGTGTTCATCATCACATCATTGACTACATTGATTGCCAAGTTTCTTTCCTTCAAACGTAATAATTCGATCATTTCAGGGTTGGTGACGCTGACTATTAGTAGCGCTAGTTTGCTGAGCTTGGTGGGCTTGAGTATTTTGTGGCAAAAACACGGTGATGATGTTTTAACCGCTAACTGGCAATTATTGACCATCTTTGGTATCTTAACGGTATTTGGGTTGGTGGTGACGCCTGTGTTGATGCGGGCGCAGGCTTACAAACAAAAGGCACAGGCGGTGTCTGACGAGGAGCGTCAACGACTGCGCCAAGAGATCGAGCGGGAAGTGCGTGCGGAACTTGCTACTAAAGAACAGGTGAATGAGCCTGAGGATGATAAGGACGGAACAGAGTAGTTATAGCTCGCTCATAATTTGAGTTTCAGTTGATTTGTTAATCAGCCAGTCCAGATCAATTTCTGTCAGATAACTCGGTAAAATTCGCGTGGTTTTTGGATCAACAAAGCCGCATCTCGCCACTTCTTTGACGCCGTGCGATGTTTGTTCCAGGTCGATGTGCTGGTAATCTTGCCAGTTGGTGATGAGAAAGAAAAATTCCAATTGCTCGTTCGGGCCGTGTGCTGACCGCTCGCCTAATTCGGCGAATTGTTGTATGAATAACAACTTTCCGATCTCTGGTTCAACGCCCGTTTCTTCAATCATCTCCCGATGCAAACCGTCCAGCAAACTTTCACCGCTTTTCAAGCCGCCGCCCGGCGTACACCAAAAATTACGCCCTTTGCCGTCGTTGGCGGTCAATTGTTGGCAAAAAATCTCGCCCTGATCGTTGATGATGATCCCGCGCACATTAACTCGCCGCCGCATATAACCTCCTTTAGTTTGCTATCTGCCAGAGGTTCTAATTGATTGAACGTACGCTTCAAATAATTCCCGTGGTCGGGGTGACTGGATTTGAACCAGCGACCTCACCGTCCCGAACGGTGCGCGC